>Ga0137401_10000971_pt1 | contig 12081 bp, 10 predicted proteins | sample CZOMad1_1_16fung_FD_108286 | JGI IMG/M metagenome (GOLD analysis project Ga0137401, IMG submission 108286) | Vadose zone soil fungal communities from Angelo Coast Range Reserve, California, USA - CZOMad1_1_16fungal (Illumina Assembly) | ecosystem: Environmental > Terrestrial > Soil > Vadose...
CGGGTACGAGGAAAAGCCCTCAATATCGAAATCCATATAAGCCGCATAGAGTCGTCCAGGGTTGCGGGGGTCCACCGCCAGCCACGCGCGGTCCAAAATATGAGCGGCGTTCTTGTTGACCACAGAAAGCGGATCGGCCCATTGTCTTCCACCATCCGTTGAAACGCTCAAGCCCACCCCGGCAGAACTGGTGATCGAGTTTCCCTCGCTCTTGGAGATAAAAAATGGGCTGGTCAGGTAATAAAATCTACTGCGGTCTGTGCAAGCCACCACCGGATTACCGAACATGACGGTATTGATCGAAGTGGTCGTCGGCCCGGGATTCAAAACTCCCAAGTCCGTAAAAGACGCGCCATCGTTGGTCGAAAATGCCACGCCCAGCGAACTGGATGAATTAACCGACAGCGTGGGGTCTTGCACAAAGGGCCGCACCGAGGTGTTCAATTCCGCCAGCGTGCTTTGAAAGCCGGTCACCAAGTTGTGCCCGCACCAAGCGCTGGACGAGGTGTTTTGCGTAAATCCGGTAAACCGGCTCAGTTGTAAATCGAGGCCAGGGTTGGAAATCCGCACCGCGCCGTGCTGGTCATCGGCGCCGGGAGCTGACGGTCTTGCTGGTGCGGTTGGCAGCGCACCCGCAAAAGTCCGCGCCAGCGCAAACGGTGGCTTCCTGCCATCGTCGTCCGGCCCGGCGGTGGGTTGGTCCAGGAGGGAATGCGCAAACGCCAGCCAACCGCTCAGCGCGCCAGAGAAAAAGCTCCTCTGCCGCGGCGACAATTTTTGCTCGATGCGGAGCAAAGCCTCGAAAGCTCGTATTTGTGGCGTACCTGGCTGTTGCGCTGCGGCCAGCGGCGTATCGAAAGACGCCGCTAACAAGATTAAGACGAATGGAATATTTTTTTTTGTGACCTGCACGATGGTTCCTCTTTTTCAACTCCCGACTAAGGCGCTCATAAACGAAGGACGAGCGAAGTAGAAAATCCCGACAGAAAGATGCCGAGAAAACATGCGTTTCTTGCCGTGAGGCATTTCGCATGGGAACCGGATAAGTGGCGAATTATTGGGCCATCGCCCGGCAATCATCCCTGGTTGGCACTTCCAACCTAAATTGGCAGGCTCTTTCTACTGACCCGGCCGCTTGGCGTCAAGGGCTCTGGTTGTAAAATTTATGTCTGCTGGGGGCCAGCGCTAATGCCAAACAAGCGATCCCCTTGCCAGGTGTTGTCGATTTGGGGAGAGGAGAACTGGCTAAACCAGAACGCAGCGCGCGGCGTGACCGGGTGACGCGCTGCGCAGTTCGGGAACGGCTTCGGCGCACCGCGCCTCGCGCACCGCACAGCGCGGCTCAAACGCGCAGCCCGGCGGGAGCGCGGTCGGTTGCGGCACGGTGCCGGGAATCGGCGTGAGCTTGCTGCGCTGGAGCTTCGGCGATGCCGCCAGCAAACCCTGGGTGTAAGGGTGCCGCGGCGAGCGCAGCACGTCGGCCACCGGCCCTTCCTCCACGATGCGCGGCATACATCACCGCGAGGCGATCCGCCACTTGCGCCACCACTCCGAGGTCGTGGGTGATAAACACCAGCCCGAGCCGGAGCTCGCGCCGCAAGCGATCGAGCAGTTCAAGGATTTGCTTTTGTACCGTGACGTCCAGAGCGGTGGTCGGCTCGTCGGCGATTAGCAATTTTGGGCCGGCGGCCAGCGCCATCGCGATCATTGCGCGCTGACGTAACCCTCCTGAAAGCTGGTGCGGAAACTGGTCGGCTCGCATCTCCGGCTCGGGCACCGATGCGTGACCTAAAGCTTCGAGCACGCCATGCCGCAGCCGCTCTTTCGATAAGCTTCGGTCGTGGGCGCGAATGGCTTCCTCAATTTGCGCGCCTATGCGCATCACCGGATTCAGAGCAGTCATGGGCTCCTGGAAAACCATCGCGATTTTGCCGCCGCGCACGCTGCGCCACGCTTTTTCGTCCAATTGCGCCAAATCCCTTTCCTCCGCAGTGCCGCACCGCAAAAGGGCGGCGCCCGCGACGCGTGCCCCCGACGGCAGCAGTCCCATCAAGGTCAGCGCCAGCATGGTTTTGCCGCTGCCCGATTCGCCCACAAGCCCCAGCGACTCCGCCGGACGCAGTCGAAGCGAGACGTCATTCACCGGCCGGATCCATCCGGCCGGGGTCGGCAGCTCCACGATCAAGTTGCGCACATCCAGCAGAGTCATAGGGTTATTTTAGATTAGAGCGCCCGCCGACGGTTGGCGAGTAAAAATGGGCGCGGGTTTCCGACCGGAACGTAGAGCCGGCACTCAACGCTTCTCGACAGGAAGCACGAATTTTAGCGCCGTATGCGTCGGAGAAAAGCCCACCACTTTCACATCCTTCAGTCCCGTTTTGCGACCCGCGGCGAGCACGTCACCTTCGGTGATCTGTTTCTGTCCTTTGGGATAGACGATCCACAGTGCCGCGCGGTCCTTCAGGTTTCTGGCGAGCTTCGCGACTTGCGCCAGTTCCTTCGCGGAATTCACGGCAAGAAATATCCAGTCGGGTGCGCCTACAACTTTCCCAGAGCTCACCTTCCCGGTGCAGGAACCCAGTTCGGCGAGAAATTCATCATCAAAGTTGCCAAGCACGCAAACCAGCTCATCGACCTTCACGCCCAACTTCTCTGAACGCGTCTTAGGGTGCAGAATTTTCTCGCACCACCTCTCGGCTTTGGCCCCTAGCGCAAAGACCGCCAAACCCTCGGGAACCTCCAGCCGTAGCTCTCCCTTTAGCGCTGTTGCGGACTTGACGCTCGAGAACGGAATCTTCAGCCGCAGCCCGCCGTCCCCGCGAAAAATCAGCATCGAGGTTTCCAGCAATGCTTTTCCCCGCGCTTTCTGCTTCCCGAGCGACGCCGCGCAATTCGCCTCGTTCCCCACGGTTCACGCTCCGATTTGCCCGTCTCCCCGATGCTCGGCCAACCTACCCATGTTACTCGGAAGTGCCGACGCCGGTTATTCCCATTTTTCGGCTGCGCGCAAGCTAAAATGGAACGCTTCGGCCATGAGCGCCACCGCTACCACTGCGCGAGTCGATTGGAATCTCATCTGGGCCCAGCGCGGGTTCCGTTATTTCTTCCTGGCCATGTTTGTCTCGCTCTTTGGCAGCGGCATGAACTTCGCCGGTGTGAGTTGGTACATTCTGGCCTCCACGCACTCGACCCTCAAGGTCAGCCTGCAAGTCATCGTCGTCACGCTTCCAGGATTGCTCGTACCGTTCCTCGGTGGCGTGCTGATTGACCGTCTCGATCGCCGCTATCTCGGTGTGCTACTCGATTTTGCCCGCGGTCTGGCGGTGCTCGCCACGGCATTCATCGCCTGGCGTGGTCATCTCGGGCTTTGGCATCTGTACGCCATGACCCTGATCACCGGCACGGGCTCGGCAATGTACTGGGCCACGGTGAATGCTCTGGTACAAGAGGTGATTCCGCCGAGTCAGTTCACCGGCGCGAACGCTGCTGTATTGGTTGGCGTGCAAAGCGGCATGCTGATCGCCGGAGCATTTGTCGGATTTATTTACGACACTGCGGGCATCGCCGGAATTCTGGCCATTGATGGGCTCACCTACTTTGTCTCCGCCCTTTGTCTCTATCAGATGCGCCGCGGCTACGTATCGCCCCGCGCAAAACAGCGCTATCCGCGCGAATACTCGGAGGCCACCGAAGCCACCGCCGAAGCGCTCGAGACCGGAGGGAATCCGGAGATCGCCGAGGCTGGACTTTCTCTTGCCGTTTATGCCGACCTTAAGGAAGGTTTCGCTTATCTCCGGGCCCAGCCCGCGGTGCGCGCGCTGGGCGTGACGCATTCCATCATGATGGCCAGTGTGGTCAGCGCCAACGTCGTGGTCGTTGCTCTGGCTAATGACATTCTTCATGCTGGCGCGCGAGGACTTGGTTTTCTCGAAGCCGGCTGGGCCGCCGGCGCCATCGCGGGCGGACTAATTGCCAGCCAGCTTTCGCAGAAATGGCGACTGCTCCTCTATGTGGCGGCCATTGTGGGTTTGGCCACGGGACACCTGGTTATCCCCTTCGTGTCATTTCTTATCGGCGCCGTGGCCATGCAGGCGCTGTTCGGTATGTGCCGCGCACTTGCCGGCGTGGTGGCGCAATCTTCCATCATGTCCATCGTACCGCGCCATTTCATGGGGCGAACGCAATCCGCGATGGCCATCCTGACCACCATCTTGCAACTGCTGATGAGTTTTGCGCTCGGCTGGATCGCGCAGCGTGTCAGCATCATCGCCGGCTTCTCCCTGCTCGCGCTGATGTACGGCGGCGCGTCCTTTTTTGCCGCTCGCGCCCGGCAGCTTCTTATCCGCGCGTAGGCGCTTTGTGGCCCAACCTCGACTGTGGTGCCGTCGCCGCGACCAACGAGAACTTTCTAGGCGTGTGTAATTGATGCTTATGGGTCTAGCCGCGCGTGATTGCTAGAGATCGCACGTGGAGGTTGAGCAAGCGCAGGAACTCCTGGCGCAGGAAAAAAGCGGAATGCCCGGCTCCCGGGAGCAGCGCGATCATCTTCTGCGGCGCATCAATGTCCGCCTGGTACGTTTCCACTTCTGCCGTCGGAAGATGCGCGTCGTGCGCGCCCTGGAAGAAAAACATCGGCACATCGAACTTCAGCCCCAGTTGGCGCGCGTCGAACGCGGCAAACTCGCCCATCAGTTTCTCGAACGTGGCCATTGACACCGCACGCGCATCGCAGGGCGGCTGTCCTTTCGCGATGTACGCCGCATCCGTACCCGGCGCGTTCATGGCCGCCAGCAGTGCCGGAAGCTCAGCCTGCTCCGCGGGGGTCATGGCGTTTGCGTATTTCGCTTTGACGGCCACGGATGCGACCTTGCTGTAGGGAGGCGGGCCGACCTGTTCGAGTTCCCGGACGGCGCCTCGGTCACCGGCTGCCTGCGCCCGTTGCAAGATCATTTGGTAGCAAATCGCTTCCTGCCGCGCCCAGTCGACCACCTGCCCACTCCCCACATAGGCGGCGAACAGCTCCGGCCGCGCCTTGACCATCTGTAAACCAATGATCGTCCCGCCGGAGAGCGCCAAGATCACAACTTTGTGCACCCCGAGATGCCGCCCGACGAACTCCGTCACCCCAATGCCGTCGCGCACGATCGCGCTCGTAGTGACCGCGACCATTCCCGCCGCGCCATTCCTGGTATACGTCGCGCCGGCGCCAGGCTGGTCCCACTGCACGAGCGTGAAATCTTTTTCCCAAGGAGCAAAGAAAGGCGCCAGCGCGCTCAGCGCTAAGCCCGTGCCATGAACAATCAGCAGAACGGGATTGCGCCGGTCGTAACCGCGAATGGTCACCCACTGTTCCAGCCCGTGAATCTCGACGAACATGCCCTCGTCGATTGGCGCGATACCTTCGGGCGCGGACTGGTCATTCGTCGACATGCGTCGCCTCCCAAGTTCAAGACCAGGATCGGCATAGGGGTAGTGGTGGCCCACTCGCCCCTGGCACACAAAGAAAAACCGCCCGCGCGCCATTTGCGCACGAGCGGTCGATTTGTCTCTGAATCTTATCGTGGCATGGCCGGCGAACCCGCGTCAATCTCGCCGGCAGTCGAAAGCCGGTCCGTAAAGCGGTGAGCCGTCAGTTCACCATGCGGCGCAGGGATTCGAGGGCTTGGCGCGCGGCAGAATAGCGCGGCTCGACCTGCAAGGCCTGCTGAAAACAGGTAATCGCGCGCGCGTACATTTCTCGGCCAAGATAAGCGCGGCCCAGATTGTAGTGAGGAAAATGGCGCGGCTCGTAGCGGAGGGCTTCCGTGGCTTGCTCGAGCCAGGGAATGGCTTCTTCAAAACGCCCCAGCTCAATCAGGTACGCGCCTATATCATTGTAGGGGTTACCGAATTCCGGATCGAGCGCGATGGCGCGCCGGCACTCAGCGATGGCTTCGTCGAGCTTGCCCTGAAAATGATAGGTCCAGCCAAGAAAGGTGTGCGCTTCGGCGGTGGGATGCAGGCTCAACGACGATTGATACAGCTCCACGGCGCGCTCGTAATCTCCTTCCATCTGTGCTTGATATGCGTCCTGCAGAACTTCCCATGCGCGGGTCAGGGTTTCGCGGCTCATCATCGCGATTTTTAGCACACGCCTACGTGCGCGTCAAAAGTACGAAAGTAGCAGGGGTGCGCAGGCGGCACCTGTCCTTTGTGCCGGGCCAGGTAGTGGCATTCCGCCAGCTAAATGTGGAAAATGGGGTGGGATCATTTACAAGTCATCTAGGAAAGCCGGAGGGGAACTGTGAACCGCAATTTTATGATGCTTGGGATGGCCGCGCTGGCGGTTGCTGGCGCGCTTCTAGCGCAAGATGCGCCGCCTGCGAAAGCGCCGGCAAAAAAAGCGGCAAGCAGCGGCGCCGCCGCGGCCCGCGGCAAGGAACTGTTTGAAAAGAAATGCGGCATCTGTCACTACGCGGATAGCGATGCCAAGAAAATCGGCCCAGGTCTCAAGGGAATTTCCAAGCGCGGCACGTTTACGGTGAACAACAACAAGGTCACCGACGAAACGCTGAAGACGTGGATCGAAAATGGCGACACGCAGATGCCCCCGTTCAAAGATGTGCTCGAACCCGCGGAGATCAAGGATGTCATTGCCTACGTGAAAGCTCTATAAGCGCGCTGCATCTCGGCATCTCCGATTTCGACCAATTTCAAAACAAAAAAGCCCCGGCTGCGCGGCCTGGGTGCCACGCAACCTCGGGCTAAAACTCAACTGCGACACCTGCTCGGGTACCTGGCGCGGCGGAAGTGGCAGCCGGCGCTGGTTGCCGCTGCGATTCGTGCGCGCGCTGTGTGCGGCCCTATACGCGCAGTGCGAGGTCTACTTCAGTACCGCGTCCTTAAAAGCCTTTGCGGCGCGTAAACGCACCACGGTCTTGGCCTTGATCTTGATGGCTTCGCCGGTCTGCGGATTACGGCCCATGCGTGCCTTGCGGTGCGCTTTTACGGCGCGGCCGATGTTGGGAATAACGAACTTGCCGGCGCCGCCTTTGCATTCTCTTACTGCGAGCTTGAAGAGCTCCTCAAAGAAAAGTACCGCCGTCTTTTTCGGAGTGCCACACTTCTCGGCGATATGCGACACAACCTTGGTCTTACTCATTGGCTTAGCTGCCATCTAGTATTCTTATCCTCCTGATTTTTTGCATGACCCCCGGAAGGGGCCAGCCGCGTGATTCCCCCCAAAATCAACGGAAATCCAGGGCCGCAGGGGACTATAGCCAAGGAGTATAGGGAACGCAAGAGCAAAACCGCGAAAAACGCCGTAAAAATGCGCTTTTCTTGGACTTAAGTGCAAAAACTACAGGAAAACTGCGGGTTTTCCACAACCCTGAGAGCGGAAAGGCGCGAACTGCGGCCGGCGGGAAGGCCGGGCCAGCGCGGAAATGGCTTTGCGCAGCTAGAGCGTGGCCAGGTCCGAATAGAAGTTGGCGATGGCTTTGATGCCGCCGAAATAGTTTTCCAGGGCGATATGCTCATCGGGAGCGTGGGCGTTTTCGTCGGGAAGGCCAAAACCCAGCAGCACGCAGGGAACTTTGAAGGTGTCGTACATCTGCGTGACAAAGGGAATGGAGCCGCCTTCGCGAATAAACACGGCTTTCCTGCCGAAGCCGCGCTCGAGCGCCGCTTGCGCTTTCTTGAAAATGGGCGCGTGAAACGGCGCGGCCCAGGGCTTGCCGGTGCTGAGCACTTCCAGTTTGCAGTTGACCGTTTTGGGCAGCACCTTGCGGACGTGCGTCTCCACCAGCTTGGCGACTTTCTGCGGCTCCTGGTCGGGCACCAAACGCGTGGAGAATTTAGCGTACGCCTTGGAGGGAATCACGGTCTTCGCGCCCTCGCCGGTGTAGCCGCCCCAAATGCCGTTGAGTTCGAAGGTCGGCCGCGTCCAAAGCTGCTCGACAATGGAAAAGCCTTTTTCCCCGACGTAACCCGGAGCGCCCACAGCGCGCTCAAAATCTTTTTTCTTCCACGGCAAAGCATTGAGCGCTTTGCGTTCGGCACCGCCCAGCTTCGCGACGTCATCGTAGAAACCCGGCACGGTGACACGGAAATTTTTGTCGTGCATCTTGGCAAAGAGCTCGGTAAGAATCGTCAGCGGGTTCGGGACCGCTCCGCCGTACACGCCGGAATGCAAATCGCGCGCCGGGCCGGTAAGTTCGATCTGGTAGTAGTTGAGCCCGCGCAGACCGTAGGTGATCGAGGGCACACCTTTGCCGAGCATGGATGTATCCGAAACGACCAGAGCATCGGCTTTCAGTTTTTCTTTGTTTTTCTGCACGTAGTCCCACAAACTGACGCTGCCCACTTCTTCTTCGCCTTCGATGAGCACTTTAACGTTGATGGGGAATTTCCCGTTCACCTTCTGCAGCGATTCGAGCGCTTTTAAATGCAGATGCACCTGGCCTTTGTCGTCGGCCGTGCCGCGGCCGAAGAGATTGCCGTTGCGCACCGTGGGTTCAAAGGCCGGCGAGGTCCACAGTTCCAGGGGTTCGGCGGGCTGCACGTCGTAATGCCCATAGAAAAGAACGGTGGGTTTTAAGGGAGCCTCGAGCGATTCGGCGTAAACCAGCGGATGCATGTTGGTGGGAACGGTTTCGACGGTCTTGAATCCGGCAGCGCGCAGATGGTCAGAAACCCAGCGCGCGGCACGTTCGATATCCGGCTTGTGTTCGCTTTTGGCGCTGACGCTAGGAATGCGCAGAAATTCACAAAGCTCCGCGAGATGCGCGTCGCGATGATCTTCAATGAAATCGGCAAGGTTCATAGCAGCCCTCTGAACGATTATTCTAGGTCGTAGCGCAGTCCGTGCACAAGCAAACCAGAATGCGGTGGTCTGATTTTGTTGCGTGCGGCGGTCTTGCCGCCGCCCTTGACCCTGATGCTCTAAGGGGCTGTCCGCTTCGTACTCGCCGACGGTCCCCGAACGTTGTATCTTTCCCCGGAACTTTTTCGCGTGTCGCGCAATTACCTTTGTGAAGGAACCAGCGCGCGTGGGTCCCGGCAATTGTAGCGGCCTCCAACCGTGGCGGGCGCCTTTATGTCTCGAGCCTTGGTTTCCGGCTATCGCGCCGCAGCCGAAACCGTCATCGGCATCCGGTTATTCTTTGCTGCGGCCGGACCCTCACTGCTCGTCTGGCTGCGGATCTTTCTTCCCCCTATCGTGGCTGCTCTAGGGTCGTTGGCACCGCAGCGTGATGATCGCTTCGTCTGCATCCTAGCCGGCCGCCAAGAGAAAAGCGTGTCACAGTCGTGTAACGGCAATGTCGCCTCCCAAAGAATGGATTCATGCCTCGATTCGTCTGTGGGAATCTGTAGGTTCAAACTGGTGTTCCCCTGCGCTGCGCCTGCCCATGTGACCTAACTACCATGTTTTCAGATGCCTGCTCGCTTGTGAATTTCCGCCCAGACGCTGGCACACGGTTTGCTCTCTCATAGGATCAACGCTGTTGAAAAAGATTGGCTTCCCGGGGTGGCCGGATACCCAACCTCGACTGGGATTCCGGTTTTTGGGGGGTCAGTTCTAAGAAAGAGGGGGCTTGCACCAGCCCCCTTTTTCGTTCTGAAGATGTGCCGTCGAAGTGGTTAGTTCTCGAGTGTGATTTCGCAGTGGCTAGTTGGTAGTTCCCGCGGGTGGTTCCGTTTTCTCTCCTGGAGGGCGCAAAACATCGCGCTCCTCTGCCCGGCGGCCCTCCTGACCGGTCTCTCCCGGACGGTCACGGCCCCCCACAGCTTCCCTAAGTGGAATGGCTATTCCCGTTGGCAATTCCAATCGACCCGGAATCAACGAACAATTCATAACTTGCAGAAAATTAGACGGTTAGACCGTTGTATCAAAACGACACCTCACCGCATCACATCCTGGTGGACGTGGATCCGAAGGAGACTCCCATGGAACGGCGCCATATCGAAACCGTAGGCGTGCGCCGCACCGGTTGGGCCGCCCTGGACCGCGATCCGCAGGAGGACAGAGTAGAGTTTGTCTGTCCCCACTGCGGCGAGCGCGGCCAGAAAAATGCCCGCCGTGAGCGTGCCCTATATCATTTTACCGATGGCTTTTTGCAGGACCTGCAAGGCGAAGTGACCAACTGCCGCTCCTGTGGGCAGTCGCTGCGCGTGGTACCCATCGTGATGCTGCACGACCAGGACGAAACGCGGCGCTTTGAGGCTGTCTTTTCCGACGAACTGCCGGCGAGCGCCCACTAATACCGGAGGGGCCGGGTGCCGCTGGTGGAACCGGCCTAAGGCCTTCACTATTCTGTGCTGAATTTGTAGATCGTCGTGCTGTGGTATTTCTCTCCGGGCTTCAGCTCCGTGGTGGGAAACTTCAGATGATTGGGCGAATCCGGGAAGTGCTGCGTCTCCAGGCAGAACGCCGAGCGGCGCTGGTATTCCTTTCCGCCTTTGCCGCGAGCGCTGCCATCCAGAAAATTTCCGGTATAGAACTGCACGCCGGGTTCGCTAGTTAAAACCTCCAGCACCCGCCCGGTGGCAGGCTCCACGACGCGCGCAGCCAATTCCACTGCTTTACCTTTCTTGTGCAGCACGAAGTTGTGGTCGTAGCCGTGGCCCAGCTTGAGCTGCTCATCGTCCTGCTCGATACGCGCCCCGATGGCCGTCGGCTTGCGAAAATCGAATGGCGTTCCAGCAACGCTAGGCAGCTCCCCGGTGGGAATCAAACCTGAATCCACCGGAGTGTACTTGTCTGCGTAAATCACGAGCACGTGTTGCAAAATGTCGCGGCCCCCCGGATTCAAGTTGAAATACGAGTGATTGGTCAGGTTCAGAACGGTCTTCTTGTCCGTGGTAGCGCTGTAGTCGATCTTCAATTCGTTGCGCTCTGTGAGCGTGTACACCACCTTGACGGACAAGTTTCCCGGGTAGCCTTCTTCACCATCCTTGCTCAAGTACGTCAGTTCCACCGACGGCCCATCTTGCGCCGCCATTTCCCGCGCTTTCCACACCGCCTTGTTGAACCCTTTGATCCCGCCGTGCAAGCTGTTTTCGCCATTGTTGCGCGCCAGCGTATAGGTGCTTCCATCCAGCATGAATTTCCCAGCCGCGATGCGGTTGCCGTAGCGTCCGATCACCGCGCCAAAATACGCCTGGTCGCGGACATATCCGTCAAGCGCGTCGTAGCCCAGCACGACATCCTCAACCTGGCCTTGCCGATCGGCAACCTGGATGCGCACTACGCTCGCCCCAAAATTGGTAATGGCCACGTGCATCCCGTTTTTGTTGGTCAGCGTATAGAGCTCCACGTCCTGCCCATCCGCAGTCTTGCCAAACGCCATTTTTTGCGCGGGCTTCGCGAGCACGGTGAATCTTCCTCCTGAAAGTAACGCCAGGCCAAGGATCAGCGCGAACCCCATCGAACGCCTCCGTCTGCCCATTGCGCCCTCTTACTGCGGCGCCTCCGGAGACTGCCCCGAGGGCTGCCGCCGTGCCTCAGTTGTGCTTCAGAAACTCGCCCTTGGTTCCCGTAAGCGAGTTGTACAAGGTCTCGATGAACGCATCGGTGTTCACAAAATCGCCGGACCACTTCGTCCACGGCTGCAGGATTTTTTCCTTTTTCATCTGCTCCAGCGTCTGGTGCGCATCCAGTGCCTTTTGCACCACCGCGGAAGTTTCCTTCAGCATCTTGGTGAACTCGCGCACGTCGTCGAGATTGGAAATTTGCCCGTGCCCGGGAATCACCTTCACGTCCGCCGGCAACTGCGCGCTGGCCTTTTCCATCGCCGAGATCATGCCCTGGACGCTGCCGCCGCTGGCCACGTCGATAAACGGAAATCCATAACGCACGAAATCGTCGCCCAGGTGCACTACGTTGTTCTGCGGAAAAAAAATGATGGAGTCGCCGTCGGTATGCCCGGAAGGAAAGTGCAGCGCGCGAATGTCCTCGCCGTTCAGGTGTACGGTCACATCATGTTCGAAGGTAATGATCGGCAGCGCCGCCTTCTCCGCCGGTTTGTTCTCCATGTGGATGGATCCACCATTCCCAGCGGTTCCTCCGCTCTCCATCCTCTTCCGCACGTTGTCTTGCGC
>Ga0137401_10000973_pt1 | contig 12058 bp, 11 predicted proteins | sample CZOMad1_1_16fung_FD_108286 | JGI IMG/M metagenome (GOLD analysis project Ga0137401, IMG submission 108286) | Vadose zone soil fungal communities from Angelo Coast Range Reserve, California, USA - CZOMad1_1_16fungal (Illumina Assembly) | ecosystem: Environmental > Terrestrial > Soil > Vadose...
GCAGCGCCGCAACACAACTAATTTCTAAGCTCTAAGCGCTAAGTTCTGGGAAGCAAAATCTGACAACTGACGACGTTTATGAGAAGAGTCTACCTTGACCACAGCGCCACCACTCCGATCGACTCGCGTGTAGTCGACGCGATGATGCCGTACCTCAGGGAAAAGTTTGGCAATGCTTCCAGCATCCACCAATTCGGACAAGAGGCGCGAGCCGCGGTCGACAAGGCGCGGCGACAGATCGCTTCACTCATCAGCGCGCGGGCGAACGAGATTGTTTTCACCTCTGGCGGCACGGAAGCAAACAACCTCGCGATTCGCGGCGTTTGTGAAGCCGCACAAGTGCATGGACGCCACATTATTACCTCGGCGATCGAGCATCCTTCGGTTCGCGGCGTGCTGGAATATCTGGAAAAGAACGGATGGACGATTACGCGTTTGCCGGTTTACGACGATGGCGTCGTGCGCGTCGAGGATGTGCGCGCGGCCATTCGCGCCGACACGGTCTTGATCAGCGTGATGATGGCCAACAACGAAATCGGCACCATTCAACCGGTGAAAGAGATCGGAGCGCTCGTTTCTGCCACGCGTGAAAGTGGTCAAAAGCATTTATCGTTTCATACCGACGCCGTCCAGGCTTCAGGTCGAATTCCGATCGATGTCGAAGACGTTCGGTGCGATTTGCTGTCGTTGTCGGCGCACAAAATGTATGCGCCGAAAGGAACTGGGGCTTTGTTCATTCGTCGCGGCGTGCGTCTGTTTCCGCAGCAAATAGGCGGACATCAGGAACGAGAGCGCCGTGCGGGAACTGAATCGGTTCCTAACATCGTTGCCTTTGGCGCCGCCGCGGAACTTGCGCGAAAAGAAACGGATCAGCGAAACGAACACACGGCGCGTCTGCGCGATCGATTTGAAAATGACGTTCAAGCGAGAGTCGATACAATCGTCTTCAACGGCGATCGCACGCGCCGGCTATCTCACGTGTCCAATATTTCGTTTCGTTTCATTGAAGGCGAGGGTTTGCTGATTCATCTCGACATGCAAGGCGTCGCCGTTTCGACAGGCTCGGCCTGTTCGTCCGGGACCTTAGAGCCATCGCCGGTAATTAAAGCGTTGGGCCACGGCGAAGAGCTGGCGCGCGGCGCGATTCGATTCAGTTTTGGAAAAGATAATAGCGACGAAGACGTCGATGTTGCCGTTGAGGCGGTCGTTCGCGCCGTTGAGAGTCTGCGATCGATTTCGCCGCTGAGTAGGGAGTCAGTACCATCTGCGTGAGCAGATGAGAGTGGACTGGAGCGCAAGCGTCTCGCTTGCAGGAGCTTTATTGGCGCGACTCTTGCAACCGGGACGGTTGCGCTCCAGTCAGTGCGAGCCCATCAAGTACGATGCCCTACTCAGACACCTTCAAAGATCATCTCGCCAACCCGCGCAACGCCGGCGAACTTTCTGATGCGAACTCGGTTGCCGAAGAGACGAATCCTGTCTGTGGCGATCGTTTGCGCTTGAGTTTGCGCATTCGCGATGGACGGATCGAAGCTGCGAGATTCCTAGCTTATGGCTGCCCGCCAACTCTTGTCTGCGGATCAGTATTGGCGGAGATGATCGAAGGCATGACGACTGATGAGGCGATAAAACTAACGCGGCATCAGATCGTTGAAACGCTCGGGGGCTTGTCGCCGCAGAAACGGCACGCAGCGGCGTTGGCGATTGAGACGCTGCGAAAGGCGATCGCAAATCGCAGCGATGAATCAGTTTGAGTACAACCCATCTGCGCGCTCCGTCAGGAGCGCGATGTTTATAGAAACAAACCTTACAAAAGAAACCCTCCCTGGCAGCAGCGGAGCCGCTGCCAGGGAGGCAGAGATTACGAGCCCGCTAGGGCTATAAATATTTCGCTTCTGACGGAGCGATGAACCGCGCACATCGTCAGCGACAGCGATTACAAGGAAAAACCGGCGCCGGTAAATTATCTGAGTCGTTGAGGATTAACGACTCGCGCGCGACTGCCTGAAGGTGGAGTCGGCTGAGGCTTCTTGTGATATTCAGGACCGCAGTACTTCGTCGGCTCCTGTCCAATGATGAAGGTCTTTGTTTTGATGACGGGACAACTGTCGACTGCAATCAAGCCCGTCGTCGGATCGATGTCGAGCGTGATCGTTCCTTGTAATCTGCTGGATGAATCGGGCTGGTAACCATCAATCGACTTAGATTTCAAAATGTCCTTACCGTTCTTTGGTGTGGGTGTCGGTTTCGGTTTCACCAAATCAGGTGGCAGACTCGCCGGTTCAATTTGAGAATCGTCCGGGCTTTCAGTCTGTGAACTGTCCTTAGCCATGTCATCGTTCGCAGCGCCGTTCTCGCCCGGCAACGTGCCGTTGATGAAAAACTCACCGCGCTTGGTTGTGGTCGTCGTCGTCGTCGTTGAATCAGCCCTGGCAATTTCGCCGGTGGCCGGATCGATGTCGGCCTGCTGAACATCGTCAGGCATCTGCCAATCGCCCGTCCATTCCGGATGCGTCGTCAATGCCGAGCTCATGAAGTCGGCCCAGATCGGCAGAGCCGAGTTCGCGCCCGTCAAACCCAACTGCGATCCATCATCGAATCCCACCCACACAACGCAGACCAGATCAGGCGTGTAGCCCGCGAACCAACCATCACGTGAAGTACCGGTCTTTCCGGCAACGTTGTACTTGAAGCCGCGCGCCCGAATTGGCGCGCCGGTGCCGCGATTCACCACGTCCTTCATGAAAGAAGTCATCACGTAAGCAATCGGCGGACGCAGCACTTCATTCTTCTGCGCTGTCGGCTGAGCGATCGTCAAGCCGGTGCCGGTGGTAACGCGATTGATCGCAATCGGAGTAGTGCGGGTTCCGTTCGCAGCGAATGCAGAATATGCCGACGCAATTTGCAGGGGCGTCGCTTCTGCCGTGCCCAGAGCCATCGCTGGATACGCATGCGACACCCGCGGCAGACCGGCTTTCGCAGCCAGGCTCATGACTCTGCCGACCGTCACCTCCATGGCGACGTCAACCGTGACTACATTGAGACTGTGGACCATCGCATCGCGCAACGTGACCGGCTGCATCGAGTACTTATCGCCCATATTTCCGGGCGAGTACTGCTGATTATCGTAAGTGAAAGTCTTCGGCTCGTCTTTGAACATCGTCGCCGGCGTGATGACGCGCGGAATCGGATCGTAAGCAGTATTCAGCGCGGTGGCATACACGAAAGGCTTGAACACAGATCCCGGTTGACGCAAAGCTTCGGCGCGATTCAACTGACTCTTCGAATAATCGCGACCACCCACCATTGCAACGATCTCGCCGGTATGCGCGTTCATCGCGATCAGCGCGGCTTGCAGTGTTCCCTCGGGGACCCGCTTCGCTTCGATCTTATCGAGTGCCGCCAACTGTTTCGTGACCGCCGTGTAAGCAGCGCGCTGCAAGTCCATATCGATCGAGGTATAAATGCGCAGGTGATCGGCGCCCTGGCCGGTAATCAAATCGCCAAGCTGGTTCTGAACGTAATCGGCAAAGTAAGGCGCGTCGGAAATATCAATCCGGCCTTTGGCGGGGGCGAGTTTGAGGTCAGTCGCTTCCGCCTGCTTCGCTTGTTCGTCAGTAATCGCACCCGTCTGAGCCATGGATTCCAACACTTGATTGCGACGCGCGCGCGCGGTGTCCGGGTCGTGGAACGGGTTATAGCGATTGGGACTGCGAATCAAGCCGGCCAGAAAAGCTGACTCAGGCAGAGTCAGATTCGTCACGTCCTTATTGAAGTAAGCGCTGGCTGCCTCGCCAAATCCATTGATCGAAAAGCCGGATTGCTGGCCTAAATAAACCTGATTGGCATAGAGCGCAAAAATCTCCTGCTTGGAAAGCCGCGTTTCCAAAATCACCGACATATAAGCTTCCGAGAGCTTGCGTTTGAGGCTGTACTCCGGTGACAAGAGCAGATTCTTAACCAGCTGTTGCGTGATGCTCGATCCACCCTGTCGCGCCAGGGGCGAATTAGGATCGGAATCGTACCGGCGCAACATCGCGCGAATGATGCCGCGAATGTTGACGCCATGATGCTCAAAGAAGGATCGATCTTCGGTGACGACGATCGCGTTGCGTAAATCATTCGGCACATCGTTAAAGCCGATCACCCGGCGTTTCGCCCGCTCGCGCCCGGTAACGGAACTTATGAGTTCAGGCTCCAGCTGCGCTTTCTCGAGGTGCCCGCCGTTCTGCCTGTCGGTGACAGAAGCTACCGATTTTCCGGCGTGATTGAACTCGACTCGCACCTGAGGATAGGGTCGCGCGTTATCGACCAGCGAGTCCGCGCCCGGATCGATATCTACCATCGATCCGCTCATGGTGTATCGGCCCCGATTGCTGTCTGCCTGTTGATTGTGCTCAACGTATCCAGCGCGCCTCAAATACGCGATCAAATCTTCTTCGGAAATATTTTGGCCCGTGCGAATCTGTTTTGGCGCGGCGTAGATGCCGGCTGAGCGCGTGAAAACTTCTCCGCGCAGAAGATTATCGATGCGGCCCGAAAAGACGACCCAGTAGTAAGCCAGGAGCGCAATCGCGAGACCCGCGATGAGAAGTGCCGGAATTACAATGTACGGTCGGAAGAAAAATCGAAGGATGCCCCGCGCAAAACCTCGCCGCGGCTCTTCATAGCGAACCACGCGCGGCGGTTCCACACCTCGGCGACGAATTACCGGGGGAACATGATCATCAGGTGGATGCCGAATTGCCATGAAGAACGATACGCTTTCGGCCTCTGGGGGGCACTGCTAAGTCTGATGCTAAACTGTTACGCGCGCGGTGTCCACTATTCGATTGACACGACCCCAGGCATTCGGTAATTTTAGCGCGATCAACCCGGCGATTCCGCAAAGGTCAGCGATTCGCAACCTTAAAAATATGAAAGGATTCCCCCAAATGAAGTTCAGGCTATTCGGACTTTTCGCGTTGTGCTGCGCGATGGCTATCAATCTATGTTCAAACCGGATTCAGAGCGGGTACTCACAAACTACAAAGTCAACGCCGGGGTTATCGAAACCCGAGCAGGATTTGTTAAGTGAAATCAATCAAGCTCGCGCCCATCCGCAAACCTACGCAACCTACCTGGAGCAATTGCAACCGCTTTTCAAAGGCAAGGACTACACGGCGGTGGGCCAGGAAACGCTTACAACGCAAGAGGGCTGGGACGCGGTTGCGGACGCGATCAAGTTTCTCCGCGCGGCGAACCCCCTCGGCCCGTTGAGTACATCGCAGGGTTTGTGTCTCGCCGCGACGTCGCATGTGAAGGAGCAGAGTGCGTCTGGCGCCACCGGTCATGCCGGATCGAACAACACGATGATCGAGCAGCGCGTGAAGCCGTTCGGCACCTGGCACGGAGGCATCGGTGAGAATCTCACTTACGGAAACGAGTCTGCGCGTGAACGTATCCTGACCTGGCTGATCGATGATGGGGTCGCCACGCGCGGCCATCGCAAGCGCATCATGAGTCAGGATTACAAGGTCGCGGGAATTTCGTGTGGGCCACATCCGGAATATGGCGCGATGTGTGTCCTGACGCTGGCTGGAGGCTTTATCGATTCAGTCATGGCCCAGGCGCCGAGCAATAACAACAAATCGAACAACAGTTCGAAAAACCGCCCGGCGACTGCTGGCGCTACGAACACTAACAAAAACAAGTCTCCGCGTTAGCGTCACCAATGCTGTGGCAGAAACCCGACCGTCAGGGGGCTGCGATTGCAGTAAAAAACTGAAAGGCTTTCCGACGAAAATCGGAAAGCCTTTTTTTGATGGTCGGGACGGCGAGATTCGAACTCGCGACCTCACGCACCCCAAGCGTGCGCGCTACCAGGCTGCGCCACGTCCCGTCAAACTATTTCAGTATGGCGCGAAGAGACTCTTTGTCAAACGCGCGAATCGATCGATGGAAGAGTGCCACGGGGTTCACGCCCGTGACCTTCACGCGCAGGATGCGCGTGCCACCGCGAATCGCTCATTTCTGCTTCTCTCGCATGGCTTCTAACTCCGCGTCTCCCTGATCAATAAGATCGAGAATCTCGCGAAGTTGCTGCGCGACTTGCTTTAATGAACCGCGCTGCTCCTCGGTAAACTTCGGTGGGCTTGACGCCGGTGGAGTTGAACTAAACCGCGCCGCGAGCGAGGGCGGCGGTTGCAAACTGCGCAAAGGAGTCTTCGCCGGCGCTGCGCCCGACCCTTCGCGGCCCGACGAGCGTAATTCGCTGGCCAATTTCTTCTTCGCGCCCGCGATTGTGTATTGCTCGTCGTAAAGCAGTTCCTTGATTCGCAAGGCCATCTCGACATCCTTTCGACGATAGGTGCGCTGCCCAGCTCGATTTTTCTGCGGCGCCAACATGGGAAACTCCGTCTCCCAATATCTAAGCACGTGCGCCTGCACCCCGGCGAGCTCACAGACCTCACCGATCTTAAAGAACAACTTTTGGGGAATTGATGCAGCGGCCTGGCTCATATTGCGAACATCTGGGAAAGTCAGCGGCGTTGGCGACGGTCGTTCAGCAAGGCTAACGCGCCGCATGGTACTTTGCTGGGAATGCCGTGTCAACAGTTACATTTAGCGGTGCTGGCCTCAACCGCAAGATTAAACGTATCGTCTCAAGAAAAATGTTCACGATTTACCTGAACCCATAAAGGATTCTCGTACTGGCGAATGGACGCTGCAAATCGCGCAAGCTATAATCTCGCTTCTTCCGATCAACTCTCTTCAGTCCAGGAGGCCGCATCAACTTGTCAGCAACTGCCCGGGCTTCATTTCGTCTGGCCAAGCGCTTAGACGAAGTTGGCTTTTCCGATATTGTCCAAATTCGTAATCGGGTCATGGAGCTGCGCGCGAAAGGCGCCGCGGTTTATCAATTTGAAGGCGGCGAACCGTATAGGCCCACACCTGACTATATAAAACAGGCGGTCACGGGTGCGCTCCAAGAAAACAAAACGCGCTACGCGCCATCCTCAGGAATTCCCGAACTGCGACGCGCGATTGCCGACAAACTAAGCACGCGAAACAACATCGACGCAAAGGAAGAGAACGTGATCGTCGTCAACGGTGGCATGCAAGGCCTGTTCGGAGCTTTTCAATCCACAATTGATCCCGGCGACAACGTCCTGATCTTTTCTCCTTATTGGACGCCCATCAAAGATCTCGTCGCGCATTGCGGTGGACGTCTGGTCCTGGTCCCGACTGATGAAGCTCGCGCCGAAGGACTCCGTGCGACCCTCGAACGTTACGCCACCGCAAACACGCGCGCGATTTACTTCAACACGCCGACGAACCCTTCCGGCGTGGTATTTACGCGCGAAGAGTCAGAAGAAGTTGCCAGCTTAGCGATTGATCGAGATTTGGTGGTCGTCGCGGATGAAGCATACGAAGACATCGTCTATGAAGGCGAGCAGATATCGATAGCATCCCTGCCGGGAATGTTCGAACGAACGATCACAACTTTCACTCTGTCGAAGTCATACGCGATGACTGGTTGGCGAATAGGCTATGCCGTGGCGACCCAACCATGGATGGCTGGTCTCGCCAAAGCCACTCTCTATTCTTCAAATGGAGTCTCGACTCCAACTCAATGGGCCGCACTTGCCGCCCTCACCACTGAATCAGATTTTCTCGAAACGTCGCGCGCGGCGTATCGCGAGCGGCGGGACTTGCTGGTGACCGGATTGAATGAACTTGGATTTACCTGCGCGCCACCAGCCGGAGCCTTCTATGCGTTTCCCGACGTGACGAGCATCAATAGCGACAGTCGTAAAGCAGCGGAGATCCTGCTGGACAAAGCCCAAGTCGCCACGGTGCCGGGCGTCGTCTTTGGGCCACATGGCGAAGGTCACGTGCGGTTTTCGTTTTCAACTTCGATTGAAACGATTCAGGGTGGATTGGAATCGATGCGCCGTAATCTGTGAAAAATCGATACTCGAGCTTTGTGACCACTTCCTTCTCCCTTTGGGAGAGGGATTGAGGGTGAGGGCTTAACGCGCAGTAGCCCCTCACCCCGGCCCTCTCCCAGAGGGAGAGGGAGAATTCATGAACGAATTCGACTTCATCGATAGTCTTCGCCAGCGGGCGAATTCCCGGAAACATTCAGCGCGAGTACTCACCGGAATTGGCGATGACGCTTCGATCATCGCCCAAAGCGCGGATCGCGATCTGATCGTTACGACCGACTTGCTGGTCGAAGGTGTGGACTTCCATCGCGGCGCCACGCCCGCGCGTTTGCTCGGTCACAAAGCCCTCGCTGTCTCGCTGTCGGACATTGCCGCCATGGGCGCACGTCCATTCTGGTCCTTTCTTTCAATCGGGATGCCGCGTGCTGAGTGGACGACCAACTTCAAAGATGATTTTTTCGAAGGATATTTTGCGCTCGCGGATCGATTTGGGGTCACGCTCAGCGGAGGAGATGTGTCCGAGACGAAGGAAGGCATCGTCATCGACTCGATCGTGCTCGGCGAAGTAAAGTCAGGCGCGGCAGTGAAGCGATCAGGTGCTAGCGCGGGCGATCAGATTTACGTGACGGGAAATCTGGGTGGCGCAGCAGCGGGTTTGAAGTTGATCGAGAACGGCGCGCGTGTCGACCTGAGGTCAGAGGTCAGAGATCACGAGTCAGTACCACCTGCGGTAGCGGGTGGCTCCGTGTCAGAACCGGGAGCAGTAGCGACCGGGTCGACCGATACTACGCGGTCACCTGCTGACGACCACTCAATTCAATCACTCCTGCTCCGCCAACTCCGACCATCGTCTCGTGTCGGTTGGGGCATCGTCCTCGGCGAAGAAGGTCTGGCAACTGCGATGATCGACATCAGTGACGGCTTGTCTTCCGACCTCAATCATTTATGCACAGAGAGCAATTCCGGCGCGTTGATCGAATCCTCATCAATTCCTCTTGACGATGATGTACAGCGACTCTGTGGTCGACGCGCTCTCGATGCGCTCGCTCTCGCGCTGCATGGGGGCGAGGATTTCGAGTTACTCTTCACGGTGGCGCCAGAGAATGTGTCGCGACTTCCGAAGCGAGTAGACGGCGTGGCTATTTCGCACATCGGCGAAATCACCGCAGGCGCCGGTGTTATCAACATCGAAGAGAAGAATCGGGTGTGGAGACTTGAGCCGCAAGGGTTCGAGCACTTCGCCCGAGGAAATTAGCTTGTATGTACGCGAAATTGGACGACAGTAGTTGGTTCAACGAACAAGGAGATGGTCCCGTCGTCAAACCAGCAAACCTGAACGTGGGCACATGTATTTATTGTGGCGAAACAAAATCACAGCTCACACGCGAACATATTTTGCCGCGGGGGCTCGGTGGAAATGTTGCGCCCGCCGGTCAAACGCAGGCTTGGGTTTTGCAAAGAGCAACTTGTGAATCGTGCAGGTTAATAACCTCACAGATCGAAGAAGAATGTCTTCGTCCAATGCTCGATTACGCGCGCGCACGACTTGGGTTCAAGAGGAAAGATCGAAGGCCCGGTAAGATGGAAATGTTAGTCGATTTGCCAGACGGCTCGACCGGACGCAGGAATGTCGATGCCGACAAGGTACTAGGTCCAATCGTCATACCTTCATATTACGAAGCAGGTGCATTAACCAATCGGCCGTTTCCAGATTCTCACGCTCCTTGTGATTATCACATGATTGTAGTCGCGTCGGCGCGGGGTGAAATCCTGGAACAATCACCGCGGGTAGGAGTAAGTCTAAGGGCTGACTCGAAGATATTTGCGCGAATGCTCGCGAAGATTGCCCTTGGGACTGCCGTAGCGCGATTTGGCATCCAGGGATTTGAGCCGATGATTCGCAACTTCATCTTACGGGATCAAAACGAGGGTGGACACTGGGTGGGGGGCTTCGCCGGGACGCAGAGGCCCCAGTTTCCACTTTCACAGCTTCATCGAATCCGAATCATGACCAGAACTTTACCTGCAGGCACATTCATTATCGTTGAGGTTCATCTCTTTGCGCAGTACGGAGCACCAACGAATTACGTCATCGTCGGCACACCGCTCAATAAACACCTCGTTTGACTCACTCTCACTCCTTTCTTAGACTCACCTCCGATGCTTCGCATTTACAACACGCTCTCTGGTCAACTCGAAGAATTTCGTCCGCTCAAGGAAGGCGAAGTGGGGATGTATTATTGCGGGCCCACCGTTTGGGATTTCGGGCACATCGGAAACTTTCGTTCGGCGATCGCGGCTGACGTTATGCGCCGTTATCTGAAATTCAAAGGCTATCGCGTGACCCAGGTGATGAACCTCACCGACGTGGACGATCGCATCATCACGAAGGCGAAGGAGCAAAACAAGACGCTCGACGATTACACCGCGAAATACATCGAGGCATTCTGGGAAGATTTTGACGCGCTCGGTTGCGAGCGCCCGGAAATCGCACCGCGCGCAACCCGTCACATCCCGGAGATGGCCGCGTTGATCGATAAGCTGGAAAAGAATAACCATGCCTATCGATCTGACGGCTCGATTTACTATCGCATTAGTTCGTTTCCTGACTACGGAAAGCTTTCAAAGATTAATTTCGCCGGCAACATCGCGGGCGCCAGCGAGCGCGTCGACACCGACAAGTACGAGAAGGAAGACGCGAGGGACTTCGCCCTGTGGAAGGCCCCCGCGAAAGAGGACGAACCCTCCTGGGAAACCAGCATCGGCCGTGGCCGGCCGGGTTGGCATATCGAATGTTCGGCGATGTCGATGAAGTATCTCGGCGAGACTTTCGATCTGCATCTGGGCGGCATCGATCTGGTTTTTCCGCATCATGAAAACGAGATCGCCCAGAGCGAAGGCGCCACAGGCTGTCCATTCGTGCGCTACTGGTTTCACTTCGAGCACCTGAAGGTCGAAGGCGAAACGATGTCGAAGTCGAAAGGCAACTACTACACGTTTCGCGATTTGGCCGCGAAAGGATTCACGCCCGCTGGAGTTCGTTATTTTCTTTTAAGCGTGCCGTTTCGCAAGCAACTCAATTTCACGTTTGACGCGTTGCGCGGGGCCGAGAAAACAGTTACCAGCCTGCGCGACTTTCGCGCGCGGCTCCGAGAAGCGAAGGCGGAACCGGGAAGTAACGAAAGGATTTCGGCGGCAGCAAAGAAAGCGATTGATGAATTCGAAGCCGGCATGGATGATGATTTGAATACGTCGGTTGCGCTGGCGGCGGTGCATGATCTCACTCGCGAGGTGAACACAGCGCTGGCCCGCGGCGACGTGCGGGAAGAAGATAAGCGCGCGGTGATCGCGGTGATTGATCGAATCGACAGTGTCTTGAATGTGTTCGGAGATTCAGAGCCACGGATGCTCGACGACGAGATTCAGAAGTTGATCGACGCACGCCAGGAAGCACGTCATCGTCGAGACTTCCATCGCGCTGACGAGATTCGCGATGAACTGGCCGAGCGAGGAATCATTCTCGAAGACACCAAAGATGGCGTTCGCTGGAAACGAAAGTAGCAGTTTGCGACTGGTACGGAACCGCTTGCGCTAGCGAGCGGGTATTCTCGCGAGCCTCACCCGCTTGCTGGCGCAAGCGGTTCCGTACCTTCTATTGGATCTGTGCCGATCCGAAGGTTCAAAACATTCAATGACCTTCCCCGTCAAAAGCCGACCGCGCGCCATCTTTCAAATTCGTTATGCGCTCCTCGCTCTCGTTGGCGCAATCCTGTTCGGCACGATTGGTTTCAAGATCATCGAAGGCTGGTCCATCGGCGACAGTCTGTATGTGACGGTGCAAACGCTGACCACTGTTGGTTATGGCGACCTCCCTCCGCAAAACCCGGCTGGCCGCGCGTTTGCGGTGGTCGTCATGTTGATGGGAGTCGGCGGAGTTGCGCTGGCTGCCTCGACCATAGTTCAATCTGTCGTTCAATCTGAGTTGGTTTCGACTTTTGGGCAACGGCGTCAGTCGAGAAAAATGAAAAAGCTCAGCGATCACTAAGTCATTTGCGGATCGGGCCGGGTCGGCTCCCACCTGGTGCGCGACATGGTGGGCGCGAATCAATCGTTCGTCGTGATCGAAA
>Ga0137401_10000975_pt1 | contig 12052 bp, 14 predicted proteins | sample CZOMad1_1_16fung_FD_108286 | JGI IMG/M metagenome (GOLD analysis project Ga0137401, IMG submission 108286) | Vadose zone soil fungal communities from Angelo Coast Range Reserve, California, USA - CZOMad1_1_16fungal (Illumina Assembly) | ecosystem: Environmental > Terrestrial > Soil > Vadose...
GTAAAGGGGAAGGGCGGCGTCTTCAAAGCCACGGCCGGATTGCAGCGCAAATACGGGAGCGACCGGGTGTTTAACACGCCGCTCGCGGAAGCCAGCATCGTCGGGCGGGCGCTGGGGATGGCCACGCGCGGGTTGAAACCCGCTGCGGAAATCCAGTTTTTTGATTACATCTGGCCGGCGATGATGCAGATTCGTGATGAATTGTGCGTGATGCGCTGGCGTTCGAATGGAGCGTTCAAGGCGCCGGTGGTGCTTCGAGTGGCGATCGGCGGGTACCTGACTGGCGGCGGCGTGTATCACAGCCAGAGCGGCGAATCGATTTTCACGCACTGCCCGGGGCTTCGTGTGGTGATGCCTTCAACAGCGCTTGACGTGGCGGGTCTTTTGCGCACGGCCATTCGTTGCGACGACCCGGTGATGTTCCTCGAGCACAAACATCTGTATCGCCAGCCGTACAACCGGTCGGAAAACCCCGGGCCGGATTTCACGATTCCGTTCGGCAAAGCGCGAATGGTGAAAGAGGGCAGCGACCTCAGCATCATTACCTACGGGGCAGTGGTGCATCGCGCGGAAGTTGCGGCGGCGCAACTGGAGCGCGAAGGCTTATCCGTGGAGATCGTCGACTTGCGTTCGCTATCGCCGTACGACTGGGACGCCATTGCGGCGACCGTTCGAAAGACACACCGGGTGATCGTGGTCTACGAGGATATGTTGAGCTGGGGCTATGGCGCGGAGATCGCCGCACGGATTGCGGATGAGCTGTTCGAGGAATTGGACGCGCCAGTCAGGCGCGTTGCCGCTATGGATACGTTCTGCGCGTACCAGCCGAAGCTGGAGGACGTGATCTTGCCGCAGACGAGCCACATTGCAGCGGCCGTTAAGCAGCTTCTGGAGTATTGAGCCTTTTGGATTTAGATTATTGCCGCGAGGAAACTTTTTCGACCCCATTTGCGTAATTAGAGACAGGGAAGCCCAAAAAAATCGCTCTGTGGGGGTGATCCAATGACTTGCGTAAACTGCCAGAAAGACATCGCCGTCGGTTCGAGGTTTTGCTACAACTGCGGCGCCAAGCAGCCGGAAACTCCCCCACCGGGCTTGTCACCCGCAACGGGCGGCAAGAAGAAGCTGATGCGCTCAAGCACTGATAAAAAGGTAGCCGGAGTGTGCGCCGGCCTGGCCGATTATTTTGACCTGGATCCCACGATTATCCGAATCGTCTGGGTGCTTGCGTTCCTCTGCGCCGGAACTGGTGGACTTGCTTACATCATTCTTTGGATTGTGCTCCCGGTGGCGCCGGCAGGGGTGATACCAACTTCGGCGACCGTGACTTCCTAGAATTTTCCGTTAAGAATAATTGCACGGATCGGGTGGCGACGCTCTCTATCGCAACCTGTTCCTTCTCTAGGCGCTAAGCGGTTGCGGCTCTGCTTTTCGCGCGCGTGTCCGACTGGTCCCTGAAATTCCAGCGCTTGTGATTGACGCTCACCGATGCCACGTCATCAGGCGAAAATGGAATCTCCTTGTATCCGCGGACCTCGATGATGCAGCCTTCGCTTATGACCACTTGCTCGAAAATCCTGGCATCCTTCAGTTGCACGGAAACAACCTGATAACCGAAGCCGGTCTCTTCCGCGTTTTTCAAGTGTTCTGCACACCCACAAGGAATCGGAACCAACCGTTTCATTACCATCCTCCAGCCGAGTCGGAAGTATTAGGGCGGAGCGGAATAGTACGACATGGCGGAGGACCTGTCTACCGTTGCAGGGACGAAGAACAAGCGAACCTATTTGAGAGGCATCGCGAGCCCTCAACCGGCTGCCTCATTCACCGCAAGTGATTTCCATGGTGGATTTCGAATATTTTGGCGACCATTACTTGCCTTTACCTTCGAAGAGGGGATGGTCGAGAGACAATCGCCCCGCGCCGACGGTGGCGAGCGCGAAGCTTGCGGCGAGAATTGCGAGAGGGAATTCATAATTGTGCACTGCGAAATAGCCTCCGGTGCTGTGGACCTTCCAGATGGCCACGCCCATCTCGATAGCCAGCAGCAGCGCCGCCACACGCGTAAACACTCCTAGGGTCAAGAGAACTGCGCCGAAGACTTCCAATACGCCCGAAATGTAAACGAAGTACCCTGGCAGGCCGTGTTCCACGAAGAAGCCCTGCACCCCCGGAGCGGAGTGCGCCACCTTGGGATAACCGTGGGCGAAGAAAATCAGCGCGAGAACCAGGCGAAGGACTAGTAACCCTATTGGCTGAAGCGAATTGAGAAACTTCATTAGCAAATCCTCCGCGATTCGTTGAGTGGGTTTGATTCGAATGCCTGGGGATTTTAGCAGAAAAGCAAAGCCGTCACGGTCGCGCCTGAGGTTGCCCGCGTTTCAGGTACAATCTTTAGCGAACCACGAAGAGTGACGGGGAATCATGTCAAAAGTTGAGACGAATAGTGTGCTTGGCGGCGGAGATAAGGGCCACAAATGAAGAGGAAACTCCTGATTGCCGTGCCGCTACTGGCGCTGGTGGTGCTGGTGGCCTGGATGCTCCGGCCGAAGCGCGAAACGCAGGGCGAAGCCGTTGTCAGCGAAAAAGTCGCGCCACTCCTGAACAGCATCGCGCAGGTGCGCGAGCAGGTGGGAATGCTGCATTACGGGGAGCGCGTGGACGTGCTCGCGAAGCGCAATGACTATATAAAAGTGCGCACCAACACAGGCGCGGTTGGTTGGGTGGATAGCCGGCAATTAATGGAACCAGCCCTTTGGCAGCGCAGCATCAAGCTGCTGGATCAAACGCGCGGAATGCCGGTGCAGGCGCGCGGGCGCACGAAAGTCTCCACCAATTTGCGAGTGCAGCCCGGGCGAACCGAGCCCCGCCTCTATCAATTTGCGCGCAACGTTCCCGTGGAGATTGTGGGGCGCGCCACAGCGGATTGGGTGCAAGTCTCGGACGAAAAGGACAATTCGAATGAGCCGGAGCAAACGAAGAAAGAGGATTGGTTTCTGGTGCGTGGCGTGGCGACACGGCCTCCCGGAGACTCCTCCTCGGCGCGAAGCGAGCCGATAAATACAACGCAACCCGGCGACCAGACCGTGCCAATCGCCGGATGGGTGGTGGCCCGCTTTGTCGAGATGGACTTGCCAGATCCGGTACGTGAGGGGGCATCCTCAGCAAATATCCGCCCGGTAGCGTGGTTCGAATTGAATCGCGTAAGCGACCCTTCGGGCGACAAGCCACAGTACCTTTTGGCGGCCGCGCGCGGGCCGGAAGGCCAAGCCTGCGACTTTACGACGCTGCGCGTTTACACGTGGTACGGCAAGAGAGGCCGATACGAAACGGCATTTATCGAAAATAAGTTGTGCGGCCAGTTGCCTGTTCGGCTTGGCACTGGGCCCAGCGGCGAACCAGAGTTTCGCTTTCGTATGCTGGATGGGAAAAAGGAAGAGCGCGTCTACCGTTTGATCCAGACTGTTGTTCGACGTATTCGGGAGCCGGGCGAAGTTTCCGCAAGACGTGGCTCGGCGAAAATAGCGAAACCGCCGTCGAAATGACTTCAATCGCTTTGAGATATTGTGGAATTGGCACATGGTATTTCGCTCCCACTCTCACATCAAGGGACCGAGGCCGAAAATAAGACGATGACGCTGCACATCAACGAAGCGGAAGTGCGGGCGGTACTTACGATGCCGCAGGCATTGGAGGCCGTGGAAGAAATCTTGCGCAAGCAGTCGACGGGAGAAGTGGTAGTGCACCCTCGCCGGAGGTTCGAATTGCCCGGGGGAGGGTTTTTTCATTACATGGCCGCGGCGGATTACTCGGCTGGCTACGTTGCCATGAAACAGTACACCTATGTTCGAGGCAAGCTGCAATTTCTCGTTCCACTTTACGAGGTGGCGAGGGGCGACCTATTGGCGCAGATCGAAGCCGATTACATGGGGCAGCTGAGGACCGGCGCGGCCTCAGGAGTAGCCACGAAATATCTGGCGCGCAAGGATTCTCGCGTGGCAGCAATCATCGGTACCGGCGGCCAGGCAAGGACGCAGCTCGAGGCGGTTGCCATGGTTCGCAAGCTCGAATCGGCGCGTGCCTATGGCCGCGACGCCGCGAAGCGGGAGAGATTCTGCGCCGAGATGTCCGAGCGAATTGGCATTCCCGTGCGCCCGTGTTCTTCCGCGGGAGAGGCGGTGCGCGGCGCCGATATTATTTCTACTGCCACAACTGCCTCGCAGCCGGTGGTTCACGGTGCGGATTTGTCGCCTGGGGTCCACATCAATGCCATTGGCGCGAACCACGCGCACAAGCGCGAGCTGGATGATGAAGCCGTCGCCAGCGCGGACGTCATCGTCGTGGATTCCATCGAACAATCGCGGCAGGAAGCGGGCGACCTGATCATCGCTTTTCATGGCGATGAGATTTGCTGGACGGGGGTGAAAAAGCTTTCTGAGATCGTGGCAGGAAAAGCGACCGGCAGAACCAGCGATACGGAAGTCACGCTCTTCAAATCGAACGGGATTGCCTCTTGGGATCTCGCCGTGGCGATGCAGGTGTATGCAAAGGCGAAAGAAAAAGGACTTGGCCGGGAATTGCCGTTATGGAGTGACGGCGCGAAAAGCTAAGAAGGCAACCTAATTGCTTTTTTCCTGGAGCTTGCGGTGCAAGGCGTCATGCAGCCGGGACTTCACGTCTTCAGGCAACTCGATGGGTCTCGAATCGCAGAAAATGTCCACGGTCAGTCTGGTTTGATCGACAACCATTTTGCATTCTGCGCAGTGTTCGAGATGACGCTCCAGTTCCTGCCTCACCGATAGATCGAGATCCCCGTCGATATAATCGGAAATCTCGCGAATGACGCTTTTGCAGTTCAATTTGCAACACCCTGGCGAAAATAGCGGTTCAGCTTCTCGCGGAGCTTGAGCCGGGCACGCAGCAGCCGTGATTTTACCGCAGGTACGGAAATGCCGAGCACTTTGGCGGTCTCTTCAGTGGAAAGTTCTTCGACGTCGCGCAGCACGAAAATAACGCGAAAGTCGGGCTCCAGCTTGTCGATAACTTCCGAAAGGATTTCGTGCATTTCCGTCTGGGCAAATCGTTGTTCCGGGCTTGGCCCCCAATCTTCAAGCTCGCGGGGCATGAGGTCTTCGTCGCCTTCCACCGGCTCGTCGAGCGAAAACTGGTTCGGGCGCCTCTTGCGCAGGCGCATTAGCGCTTCGTTCGCGGCGATACGCACCAGCCAGGTGTAAAAGCGGGAGTCTTCCTGAAAATCCTTGAGGTGCGCGTAAGACTTGAGGAAGGCGTCCTGCATGGCGTCTTCGGCGTCTTCGCGATTCCGCGTGATGTTCATGGTGAGCCGGAAGATTTTTGCTTCATACCGGTGCACCAGCTCTTCGAAAGCACCCGTATCGCCGCGCTTGGCGGCGGCCACCAGGAGGTGTTCGTCGTCGCGTGCAACAGTAGAGGGCAGTCGATGGGGATTCGGTGCGTTCAATGGTCTGAGCAGGCCGACCGGCGGCTGCATCCTCGCTTTCCCGTCAATAAAGGTAGCACAGAGCATTGAACACTTCCTCGTTACCCGTGTTTGGATGCCCCTGCCGGCCATAAGATTCAGGAAACGAGCAAAAGTCACGCCACGGTAGCGCGTTGACGAGTGGTACGGGAATGGCCGTCGTTAGAAAGCCATGTCAAAAGAAGGCAGTGATGACCTAGCGGCCTATGCCGAAAAGTGCGCTGGCGGCTTCAAGGGTAAGTAGTAAAATCTAAAGCCATAGTAACCTAACGAAATGCGAACACTTCCCGACCACCTCCGGAAAGGCATGAAGCTCGTGATTGTCGGCTGCAATCCTAGCGAGTCTTCCGTCCGCGTTGGCCATTATTACGCCGGCCGCGGAAATGAATTCTGGCCCATGCTTTATGAAAGCGGGGTCGTACCGGAGCCTTTTGATTATCACGACGACAAAAGAGTGATCGAATTCGGCGTTGGCCTTACGGACCTGGTGAAGCGTCCCACCAAGGGTATTGAGGAACTGAAGCGCGAAGACTATGCGGAAGGGCGAATTGTTCTCTCGCAGAAGCTTGAGGAATTCGCTCCCCATGTTGTGGCATTTAATGGGAAACTGACTTACGAGCAGTTTGCGCAGCGAAAATGTAAATTTGGCATTCAGAAAGAGCTGCTCTACGGCGCGCGCGTGTATGTTCTGCCTTCTACCAGCGGCGCGAACGCCACCGGCAGGAGCGAAAAGCTGCGGCACTTTAGAAAACTGGCCCAACTCGTTGCGCGCATCGGCAAAGAACACGAGACCAGAGCCCACTGAACGGAGTTCCCCGTGAGCAATCCTCCACAACCTGCGCAAGCCGGTGCGATCATCCTTGAGCAGAGGCACGAGGGCATCGCCATATTGGTGATGAATCGCCCTGACCGGCTGAATGCGCTGAACAATGAATTAGCCTCCGCGCTCAATGACGCGCTCGGGCGAATCGCGAAAGATCCGAGCGTCAATGTGGTTGTGATCACCGGAGCGGGGCGCGGTTTTTGCGCGGGCGGCGACCTTGGCGCGCTGGGAAAGGGCCGCCAAACTGGCGCGACACATGAGTTGGAGCCGTTGCTGCGCGCCGGCATGCAAATGGTCCTCAAGATGCGCACCATGCCTCAGCCCGTGATTGCCGCCGTGAACGGCGCTGCCGCCGGTGCGGGAATGAACATTGCGCTGGCCGCGGATATTCGCATTGCCGCGGAAGAAGCCACCTTCGGACAAAATTTTGCAAAGGTTGGATTGTTTCCTGACTACGGCGGAACGTATTTCCTGCCGCAACTTGTTGGACCAGCTAAAGCTGCCGAGCTTTTTTACACGGGTGACATGATTGACGCGAAAACCGCGCTTGCGCTCGGCCTGGTAAATCAGGTTGTTCCGACCGCCCAGCTGGAAGCGGCTGTGAAGACTCTAGCGCAAAAAATAGCGCAAGGACCGTCACTGCCGATCCGCGCGGTGAAGAAGGCGCTTTTTGCAAGCGGGGAAAAGGAACTTGCGCAGGCGCTCGACAACGAAGTGCGCGAGCAGATTCGTTGTTACCTTTCCGATGACGGCAATGAAGGAATTCGAGCGTTTTTCGAGAAGCGGCCACCGAAGTTTCAGGGGAAGTAGCCTTCCTGATACAAGTCCTTCGACGATCATGACCAACGGCCACGAAACGGTTCAGTTGCGGCTCGAAGATCGCAGGGCGTGGATCACCCTCGACCGGCCACCGCTCAATATTCTCGACATTTCGATGATGCAGGCGCTCGATGAGGCCTTGAAACGCGCTATTCCCAAATGCGATTTCGTGATTTTTCAGGGTGCGGGTCCCAAAGCTTTTTCAGCCGGAGCGGAAATCGCCGATCATTCTCCCAAGCGCGTCGGAAAGATGCTTTCGGCGTTTCACGCTGTTTTCCGCAGGCTCGCTGCCGCGGACTGCGTGACCATCGCGGCGGTTCACGGTTACTGTCTTGGCGGCGGAATGGAACTCGCGAGTTTCTGTGATTTTGTACTTGCCACGGAATCTGCGGAGTTTGGCCAACCGGAAATTAGGCTGGGTTGTTTTCCTCCTGTTGCGATGGTCACGTTGCCGCAGCTTGTCGGGATGCGCGCGGCAACGCGTCTTATTTTAACTGGCGAGAAAATCGGCACAGCCGAGGCATGCCGACTCGGCCTAGTCACACGCGTGGTTCCTGATGCGGGGTTGCCAGCAGCATTGGACAACTTGCTCGGAGAACTTCGTGAGTTGAGTCCGAGCGTTGTACGTCTGACGCGCAAGACACTGCGGCATCTCCATTCTGCGGATTTCGCGAAGCAACTCAAAGAAGCGGAACGCGTATACTTGTCTGTGCTGATGAAGAGCCATGATGCTCGGGAGGGAATTCTCGCTTTCCTCGAAAAGCGCCAACCGAATTGGAAGGGAAAATAGATGGATGAGTTGGAAATCACGCCTGCGGATGTGAAGGCGCGGATGGATCGCGGCGAACAATTGGTTCTCATTGATGTGCGCGAGCCCTGGGAGCATCAAGTTTGCCGGATCGAGGGCGCGAAACTGGTGCCGCTAGGTTCGCTGGCGGCGAGCTTGCAAACGCTTCCGGACGTGGACGAAGTGATTTGCTATTGCCATCATGGCATGCGCAGTTTGGACGCGGCGGCTTGGCTGCGGTTTCAGGGGATCGAGAAAGCGAAGAGTTTGGCCGGTGGAATTGAGCGCTGGTCTGTCGAGATCGATCCGGAGGTTCCGCGATACTAGATTGCGCGGCCACCGCAACGGGCGCAGCAAGCTGCGCCACTACAAAAACAAAAAACATGACCAAGGAAGGAAGCGTTGCCAAGAGACAAAATTAAATTTCTGCAAAAGCCGACGTGAACTACTTGCCGAAAAGCAAGAGGTCTCTTGCTGGAAATGGGCATGGAGCTTGAGTCACGTGACCTGGATAAAGAGCGATTGAGCGGAGCCGAACTCGACGAATTGATTGGCGGCCGCGATTACAAAGAATTCCTGAATACGCGGAATGAAATTTACCGAACGCGGAAAATGAAAGAGCATCCGCCCTCTCGCGCAGAGGCCATAAAGTTAATGGCGAAAGAGCCGAATCTGATTCGCCGGCCCGTAGTTGTCCGGGGATCGGAGATGATACTGGGCTTGGATGAAGAGGCTTACCGGAAAATCATAAAGTGATGTTCCGTCAATCGGAGGCCAACGGATGGATGTCAAGACGATTGCCGTAATTGGCGCGGGGACGATGGGGCGGGGAATTGCCTACGCCGCTGCTTTTGGCGGCCACAACACGGTTCTCGAAGATGTTTCGCGCCACGTGCTTGAAGAAGGCGTTGCCTGGATCCGGCAATCCTTTGAGGAAGGAGTGGCGCGCGGCAAGGTTGAAGCTGGTGTACGCGACCGGGCGCTATCGCTGATTTCGACGGCGAATAATGTCGAAAGCGCCATTCGCGACGCCGAATTGATCATCGAGGCCGTTCCGGAAGAACTGGAGATGAAGCTGGAGCTGTTTACTATTTTCGACAAGTTTGCCAAGGCCGGCGCCATTTTTGCGAGCAATACGTCTTCGCTTTCCATCACGGATTTTACGGATGTCACGGTTTCGCGCGATCGCTGCATCGGGATGCACTTCTTCAATCCCGTGCCAAAAATGAAGCTCATCGAAATTGTAAAAACGTCACATACCTCCGATGAGACCGTAGCCACCTGCCGCGAAGTCGCGCGGCGTATGGGTAAGGAAGTGGTGATTGTGAACGAAGCTCCTGGGTTTATCACTACGCGCGTGAACGCGCTGATCGGCAACGAAGCGTTCAACATGCTGGAAGCGGGAATCGCCACGCCCGAAGACATCGACAAGGCGCTGAAACTGGGCCTGAATCATCCCATGGGGCCGTTCGAGCTCGTCGATCTTGTTGGACTTGATGTACGGCTCAAGATTCTTGAGTATCTCCATGAAACGCTGGGCGAAAAGTACCGCCCTAATTCCTTGCTGCGGCAATACGTTCAGGAAGGACGGCTAGGCCGCAAGACGGGACGCGGTGTTTACGAGTACCCGCAACAAAAAGCCGCGGAGAAGAAAGCATAGTCGCGCCGGAGAGAATGGATTGAACCCACGATGAAACCACTCGCCGAGAGAATCGTTATTCAGCAGGGCGACCTGACAGAAATGGATACGGACGCCGTCGTCAACGCGGCCAACAATGATTTGATTTTGGGCGCGGGCGTTGTAGGAGCGATTCGCCGCAAAGGCGGAGAAGAAATCCAGCGCGAATGCGATGCCATCGGCAGCATTCCTGTCGGATATGCGGCCATTACCACGGGCGGAAAATTGAAGGCGCGATTCGTGATTCACGCGGCGAGCATGCAGCTTGGCGGAAAGACGAATGCGGATTCGCTGCGGCGTTCCGCGGCGCATTCCTTGAAAATTGCCAATGAGCGCGGCTTGAAGAGCATTGCATTTCCCGCAGTTGGCACGGGCATCGCGGGATTTCCGCTGAAAGACTGCGCGGAGATCATGCTTCGCGAGGCGGCGCAGCACCTGAGAGGAGAGACCTCTCTCGAAACAGTCTACTTCGTGCTTTTTGACGAAACGGCTCAGGGAGTGTTTGAGCGTGCCTGGAAAAAAATCCAGGCTGAGCCCGCTTCCGATTCAGCGGGGGCCAAAGGCGCGTGACGCCGCTCGCGGAACTGCTGGCCGACCGCATTCGCCGCTTCGGCCCCATCACATTTGCGGACTATATGCGCGAATGCCTGTACCATCCGGTGTACGGCTATTACAGCAAAGCGGAATCCAAACGATTTGCCGATTACTACACCAGCGTCGACGTACATCCCATTTTTGCGCGTCTGATGGCGCGGCAGTTCGCCGAGATGTGGGAACACCTTGGCCGCCCGGCGGAATTCATGGTTGTTGAGGTAGGCGCAGGCGTCGGAAGGTTTGCTGCTCAAGTTCTCGATTTTTGCGAAGCGAAACTTCCTGCTTTTTACGAGGCGCTGGGCTACGTCGCTGTGGAGCGTTCCGCTGCGCGGCGCGGGCAGGCAATGATGCATGCCCAGCGCCACGCGGCGGCCGGACACTTCGTGAGTTCGGCTGAAGTTCCGGCGCACATCGCTGCAGGGTGCTTCTTTTCCAACGAACTGGTGGATGCGCTGCCGGTGCACCGCGTGGTAATGGAGGGCGGAGCGATGAAAGAAGTTGTCGTCGATTTCCGCGACGGGAAGTTCGAGGACGTTGTGGCGCCGGTTTCGACTTGCGCGATCACCGAATATTTTGCGGCGCAAGGCATTGCTCTGGTCGAAGGTCAGCACGCCGAAGCGGGGCTGGAAGCGTGCGACTGGATCACGGAAATTGGGCGGCGCCTCGAACGCGGCTACGTGCTTACGATTGACTACGGCCATCCCGCAGCGGACCTTTTTGATGAACACCACGTGCGTGGGACGCTGCTTGCGTATCAAAACCATCGCGCCAGTGAAGAGTTTTATGCGGCACCCGGCGAGCAAGACTTGACGGCACACGTCAATTTCACGGCGCTTGAATTGTGGGGAAAACGATCAGGCCTCGAAACGGCGGGGTTCACTTCACAGACGGCGTTTCTGCTGGCGCTCGGCCAGGGCAATGAGTTTGCCGACCTTTACGACGAGGGGCAATCCGAGGCGGAGCGCACCAAAGCGCGGCTGCAACTCAAGACGCTGATTCATCCTGAAGGGATGGGAGAGCGATTCCAGGTGCTCGTCCAGCAAAGGGCGTAGACGCTTCACATTTGACGGGTTTCGCGGAAATATCGCCGTGAGTTTCTAGAAGGCTCCCGAGTGGACAGAGCCCCCCAAAAGCCATTTGCAGCCCTAGACCCCTCTCCCCGCGTTTTTTGTAAGTGTTGCATCTAAAAGACCTAGGTGATGCGTAAGTCCTTTGATTGCAATACATTATGGCGGTAGTCGGCAAATCGAATTCGAGCTTTATACGTTGCACTTACTCTTTCGACGAAACCGGGCGGCCTACGGGCCAGACCAACTACGATGCTTCCGGGAAGATACTCGACAAGTCGACAATTGAGTATCGAGACGATTCCTTCGGAAACTGGACCGAGAAAAAAATAATCCTTTGGGACACGATGAGTGGGCCCATGAAGCAAAAGATAGTTGTCGCTAGCTTGCGAACAATAAGCGATCACTAGCCCGCCATACTAATCCCGACAAGTCTGACAATCGGAAACGGACCCCCTGCTAGTTCTTGGGAGGCCCACCGACAGTGCAAAAGGATTCTTATCACTGCGGCGCAGGAGAGGGCTTTTTTAGGACAGGTTTTTCGCCGGAGGCGGGGGTGGGGACCGCCACGGCGGGCTTTGCGGGTTCGTTGGTGGCGGGGGCGGCGACGGAAGTGCCGCCGCCTTCGGAATACGCCTTTTTTAGATAGCGCTCAGCGGTCGCCTGCGCACTGCCGGTATCGTCGTTAGTTTGTTTGGCTTTGCTGTATTCATTGACAGCACGCTCGCGCTGGCCCAGCAAATCAAAAATTTCGCCGAGATAGATGTGGCTCCAGACTTCCGTCCAC
>Ga0137401_10000978_pt1 | contig 12038 bp, 7 predicted proteins | sample CZOMad1_1_16fung_FD_108286 | JGI IMG/M metagenome (GOLD analysis project Ga0137401, IMG submission 108286) | Vadose zone soil fungal communities from Angelo Coast Range Reserve, California, USA - CZOMad1_1_16fungal (Illumina Assembly) | ecosystem: Environmental > Terrestrial > Soil > Vadose zone...
GCGACATCCTGAACCGCCTGAACGAGGTGTCGTTCAACGCGGTGCTGCTGAAGGAACTCCGGATGATGGCCCTGCTGCGCAAGGTCGCTTCCGCCGAGGACGCCGAGGTCGCGCACTGGGCGCACATGCGCGTCCACATGATCCGCAGCGACATGCTGGTCGAGCTCGGCGCCTCCTCCAAGCTCAACGCCGAATGGGCGTTCCTCACCCTGCTGCGCGACGAGGGCCGGCGCGCCGCCGACGCTTTCCTCGCGGCGCATGGTGGGGATCTCGGTCAACGCTCGACGCTCGACATCGATCGCCTGCTGGAAGGCGTCTGATGGGCCTTGCCGGAGTCCTGCTCGGGCTGGCGCTGCTGGTCTGGCTGGCCTTCCGCGGCTGGAGCGTGCTGCTGCTGGCGCCGGCGGCGGCGCTGCTGGCGGCCTCCTTCGCCGGCGAGCCGTTGCTGGCGCACTGGACGCAGACGTTCATGGGCAGCGCCGCGCAGTTCCTGGCGCAGTTCTTTCCGCTGTTCCTGATGGGCGCGCTGTTCGGCAAGCTGATGGAGGACAGCGGCTCGGTCGCAGCGATCGCGCGCTGGATGACGGAGCGACTCGGCACGGGCCGCGCCATTCTGGCCGTGGTGCTGGCCGGCGCCCTCGTCACCTATGGCGGCGTCAGCCTGTTCGTCGCCTTCTTCGTGCTGGCGCCGATGGCCGAGGCGCTGTTCCGCACCGCCGCCATCCCGCGCCGGCTGATGCCGGCGGCGATCGCGCTCGGCACCTCGACCTTCACCATGTCGGCGCTACCCGGGACGCCGGCGATCCAGAATGCGATCCCGATGCCGTTCTTCGGCACGACGCCTTTCGCCGCGCCGGGGCTGGGCGTGATCGCTTCCGCCATCATGCTGGGCTTCGGGCTGTGGTGGCTGGGCCGCGCAGCCGCCGCGGCGCAGCGCCGGGGCGAGGGCTTCGGCGATGGGGCGGCCGTGCCTGTGGACGCCGCCGCCGACGATCCGCTGGTGCGCGAGCGGGCGACGACGGCGCATGCCTTCGATCCGGCGGAGATCCATCACTCGCAAGCGAGCGACACGCTGCCGTCCATCGCGCTGGCGGCACTGCCGCTGGTCGTGGTCGTGGCCGTCAACCTCCTGATGTCCTTCGTCGTGCTGCCGCGCATGGACACCGCTTTCCTGGCCGAGCCGCGCTGGGGCGCCACCTCGCTCCCGGCCGTCGGCGGGGTGTGGTCGGTGGCGGTGGCGCTGACGGCGGCGATCGTGGCACTGCTGCTCGTCAACGGGCGGCGCCTGCCCAACCTGCGGCTGAGCATGGATGCCGGCGCCAATGCCGCCGTGCTGCCGGCCTTCAGCGTGGCGAGCCTGGTGGGCTTCGGCGCCGTGGTCGCCGCCCTGCCGGCTTTCGCCCTGGTGCGCGGCTGGGTGCTGGGCATCGAGGGCGGGCCCCTGGTGTCGCTCGCGGTCGCCACCAACGTCCTCTCGGCGCTGACCGGCTCGGCCTCGGGCGGCCTCACCATCGCCCTCGACGCGCTCGGCCCGACCTACATGCGTCTTGCCGCGGAACAGGGCATCGATCCCGCGCTGCTGCATCGCGTCGCCGTGATCGGCGCCGGCACGCTCGACAGCCTGCCACACAACGGCGCCGTCGTGACGCTTTTGGCGGTCTGCGGGTCGACACATGCCAAGAGCTACCTCGACATCGTCATGACGGCAATCGTCGGAGCGCTGATCGCGCTCGTGGCCGTCATTGTGCTGGGCGGCGTGCTCGGATCATTCTGACTCGTCCTTACCGGGAAACCGAGAACCGGAACGTCCGCGATGCCATCTTGCCAGACGTATCGGCGATCGACAGCGTCACCCTGTGATCGCCCGGCGGCAGCTCGACGTTCTCCGCCGAGAGGCCGTTCGGCGTCGTCACAGCGTGCGCGAGAAGCCGCTGGGTAATGTTGATCCCAAGCCACCCATACGTCGCATTGAACGTCCGCATGTCGATAGCCCCGCCAGGGCCCGCACCGAATTGAAGCTCAATCGTTACGGGATTTCGAATCGGTTTGGAAAGGTCAGGCCGCAACAGATCTATGCTGGGAGGCGAAGGCAGGTCCGGTGGGCCAGGCACTTTCGGCGCAGCCCGATCACGTGCGTCTTCTTCCGGCGTGATGAGCTGCCATGGAGTCTGCCCACGGACGGGACGCGCCGCCAGCGCCGAAGCCTGGGCAATGAGAAAGGCTCTTCTATTCATCGTTCACGCTTGCGCTCGCCACCGGGCCGGGCATCTCGGTGCGCCGCCCTCCATACAGATGCTCACTGCGAGACCCAGAATGTATCGGGCTGATAGAGGCCGATGTAGCCACCGGGATCCCAGGCGTAGTAGCCCTCCTTGGGCACGTTGCGCACCTTGGGACCGACCACGATCGGCTGGCGCACCCCGTTCACGGTGCCGATCGAGAACACCTCGTCGGTGTTGGTCTGCAGGATCTTCTCCCACGCCGCGCGCCGGCCTTGCTCGTCAGTCGAGTTTTGCCATTCGTCCAAATAGCCCAGCAGCCGGCAGGCAGGCTCCATGTCACACTTCTCGCCTTGCTTCCCCCCGGACTCGACGAACATGCCCCATTTGGGCCATTGCAGGCCGCCGCGCATCGTCGGGGCGAACTCCCTGGGGCTGGTATTGGGTGTTGGAACTGCGGTGACAACTCCGGCATAGGCCGTCATGAGGGCGTCGCCGGAGGTGGTACGCAGGCGGAAATTCTCCCTGGTCTGCGGCTTCACCAGCATCTTGATGCCAACTTTCTTCCAGTAGTCGGCGATCAGCTGCAGTGCGTCCGACTCCTCGGTTTGCTCGCTCTGGCTCTCAACCACGATGATCGCCGAGCGCCCGTCAGGCAGCAGCCGGATTGCATTCGCGTCGCGCTTGGTGAGGCCGAGCTCATCGAGAAGCTTGTTTGCGAGCTTGGGATCGTACTCGGCCCATTTGGTTGCATACTCCGGCTTGAACAGCACTGACCTCGACATGATGGTGTTGCTCGAGGGCGTAGCCAGCCCGATATGGATTACCTGGTTCAGCTCTTCGCGATCGATTGCCACCGACAGCGCTCGACGGAACCGCACGTCGCGGAACAGTTTGCGCCATACCTCGTCGTGGGTATTGAGATTGGGATAAAGCGCAAGCTGCGACCCCGAGCCCAGTTCCCACAGCCGCACTTCGGCGCCTGAGGTCTTGGTGCTGTTCCGCAGGAAGGTGTAGTCGCGCATGTTGAGGTAGCGCGACTGCAGGTCGGATTCGCCAAGGCCGGCCTTGGCCGGGATCAAGTTGGTCGCGGCCACGGTAAAGATGATGCGATCGACGTAGGGTAGCTGCTGACCCTTCTCGTCAATGCGATGATAAAAGGGATTGCGCACGAAGACGAAGCGCTGTGCCGGCGACGGTGTGGTGTTGACCCATGGATTGAGGCTGGGAAGGTCAACATTATCGTTGTTGAACATCACGTCGACGCGGCGGAAGATCTGCACCCAATTGCCGTCCTGCTGGCCGCCCTTGGCCGCCTTGGCGATCTCGCCAGGGTCCGTGTACCTGGGATGGAACTTCTTGAGGTAATGCGCCGGCCGGAACAGGAAGAGCGGCGCGGCGCGGGACTGGCTCTCGATGAAGTACGGGTTGGGCTTGTCCCAGCTGTATTTGATCGTGCGCTGGTCGATGATCTCGACCTTGGGCGGCTTGCCGTCGACCAGAAGCTCGACCGCCGGCCCCGACGCCGAGAGCTCCCTGTTGTTGGCGATATCCTCCCAGAAGAAGCGGAAGTCCTCGGTGGTGAAGGGATGGCCATCGGACCATTTGTGGCCGGCCCTCAGCTTGAAGGTGAACTCGCGACCTTCCCTGACGTCGTGGCTTTCCAGGATGTCGGGATGGAGCTTGAAGTTGTCGTCATACACGATAAGCCGTGTATAGCTGTAGACCGTCATCAGCGACGTGTCGCGCGCACTCGACACCAGCATATTGAGCTGGCCGCCCTGCCGGCCAGGGCCGTCTCCACCGGCGAACCTCTTGACCACCCAAGGCGGCTCAGGAATGCGCTCGGCGACTGGCGGCAGCACCCCTGATTTCACCTTGTCGGCAAACAATGGAGTTTCCTGCATCGCCGGACGCGGATCGGCGGCTAGGGCCGAATCGCACAAGAGGGTAAACAGCAAGCTCTTGACGAAAACACGTCGCTGCATGCTTGCCTGCCCGCCGGCGGTCACCGTCGCCACGACCGCAGTCGCTGGAACACGACATACAGCAGCGGGATCAGAAACACGCCCAGCGTCGTCGCAGCGATCATGCCGCCGAACACCGACGTGCCCATATCCCGCCGGGTCAGCATGGCAGCTCCCGCCGCGACGACGAGCGGAAAAAGCCCCAGCACGAAGGCGAGGCTGGTCATGAGAACCGGCCTGATTCGCATCCTTGCCCCCGCGATCGCCGCTTCCTCGACCGAGACACCCGCGGCGTGCCGATCCATGGCGAATTCGATGATCAGGATGGCGTTCTTGCTGGCAAGCGCAATCAGGACGACGATGCCAATCTGCGCAAACAGATCGTTGGTCAATCCACCGATGCGAAGCGCCAGCAAGGCGCCCACAAGCCCGATCGTCACCGAGAGCAGAACGGCAAGCGGCATGGCCCAGCTTTCATAGAGAGCAACCAGGAAAAGGTAGGCGAACAATACGGCAATCCCGAGAATGTAGCCGGTTTGTCCCGCGACCTGACGCTCCTGCAGCGCGGTGCCGGTCCACTCGAAGGTATCGTCGGCCGGCAGCACCTGCTGCGATATCCGCTCCATTGCGGCCAGCGCCTCGCCGGAGCTGCGCCCCGGTGCGGGGGTGCCGTTGAAGGTGACGGCCCGGAGGTTGTTGTAGCGCGTGATCTGCTGCGGGCCGATGATCGGCTTGGCCTGCAACAACGAGCGCAAGGGCACCATCTCACCTTTGGCGTTCGCCACATTGATGCGATAGATGTCGTCGATTTGGCTGCGATCGCCCGCGCCGGCCTGCATGTTGACCTGCCAGATCCGGCCGTAGGCGTTGAACTGATTGATGTAGAATCCACCGAGAGTCGCCTGCAGCGCCAGGAACACGTCGCTCACGGCAACGCCCAGGATTTGCGCCTTGTTGCGATCGATATCGAGATAGATCTGCGGCGTCTCGGCATTGTAGGTGCTGAAGACGGAGGCAAGCTCCGACTGCTGATTGGCCGCGAAGATCAGCGCCCGCATCGTCGCGGCGAGCTCGCTCGGACTTTGCTCGCCGATGGCCTCGAGTTCGTATTGGAACCCACCCGTCGATCCCAGGCCGATGATCGGTGGAAGGTTGAAAGGCAGGACATTGGCGCCGGGGATGCCGATCGACTTCTGCCTGACCGCGGCCATGATGGCCGTCACCGATTCGGACGGGCTCGTCCGTTGCTCGAACGGCAGCAGGCGGACGATCAGAAACGCGCTGTTGGACAGCGCCGTGGAGTTGAGCTGGCTGAAACCCACGATGGCCGTGACGGCAGCGACGCCCTTCTGGGCAAGAATGATCTTCTCGACTTCGCTTGCAACGGTGTCGGTGCGGTTCAGCGAGGCCGCGGGCGGGAGCTGGACCTCGGTGAAGAAGGCGCCTTGGTCCTCTTCGGGAAGGAACCCGGTGGGGACCGTCTGGAAAAGCACAAAGGCGGCGGCAGCGGCGAGCGCGATCACGGGCAGGCTGAGCATCGCAAACTTCACAATCCGTCTCACGAGCTTCGCATATCCGTCCTGAACCCATTCGATCGCACGCCCAACCTTCACCATGGGGCCGCGCTGGATGGCCGGCCGCAGCAGCATCGAGCACAAGGCGGGGCTGAGTGTCAGCGCGTTGATGGTGGAGATGATCACCGCGGCGGACACGGCCGCCGCGAACTGGCGAAACAGCACGCCGGCCAGGCCCGGGATGAAACCAATGGGCACGAACACCGACAGCAGCACGAGGCTGATGGCGATGACAGGCGTGGTGATCTCGGCCATCGCCTTGCGCGTGGCGTCCTGTGCAGGAAGCCCCTGCTCCTCCATGATCCGCTGGACGTTCTCGACCACGACGATCGCATCGTCGACCACGATCCCGATGGAGAGGACCAGGGCAAGCAGCGTAATGGTGTTCGCCGAATAGCCGAGCGCGAGGAGGACGGCGAAGGCTCCGATCAGGGAAACGGGGACAGCAACGATCGGCACCAGGGTCGCGCGCCAGCTGCCAAGGAACACGAACACCACAAGCACGACCAGGCCGAACGCTTCGGCGAGCGTGCGGATCACCTCGGTGATGGTCGCGTAGACGAATGTGGTGCTGTCGAACACGATCTGATGGCGCATGTCGCCGGGATAGCGCTGCGCCAGCCGCTGCAGCGCCGAATCGACCGCGGAGGCCGTCGCGACGGCATTGGCTCCCGGAGCGAGATAGATCGCAAGCGACGCCGCGGGCGATCCATTGAACCGACTGAACGTATCGGACGATTGTGCGCCCATCTCGACGTGGGCCACGTCGCGCAGCCGGACGATCGAGCCGTCCGGGTTGGCGCGGATCACGATGGCGTCGAACTGCTGCACCGTGCTCAGCCGCCCCAACGTTTGCAACGGCACCTGGAACTGCTGTGCAGGCGCGGCCGGCTGGGCGCCGAGCCGACCGACCGGGGCCTGGAGGTTCTGCTGCTGGACGGCCTTTATGACGTCGCCGGGAACCATGGCGAGCCCGGTCAGGCGATCCGTATCGAACCAGATCCGCATGCTGTAGTTCATTCTCGCAAACAGCTGTGCCTGTCCGACGCCGGCCACCCGCGAGAGCGTGTCGAGGACGTTGATGGTCACGTAGTTGTTGAGGAACAGGCCGTCCCGGGTCCGGTTCGGCGAATAAAACTCGACGACCTGCAGCAGCGCGGCCGAACGCTGGCGGATCGTCAAACCCTGGGCGTTGACCTCCGGCGGCAGCTGCGCTTGCGCGAGATTGGCCCTGTTCTGCACGTTGACCGTATCGATATTCGGATCTGTTCCGACCTGGAAGCTTACGGTCAGCGTGTAGCTGCCGTCGTTTCCACTGGTCGACGTCATGTAGATCATCTTGTCGACGCCATTGACCTGCGCCTCTATGGGCTGCGCGACGCTGGCCTCCACGGTTGCGGCGCTGGCACCGGGAAAGGTCGTGGTGACCACGACCTGCGGGGGAACCAGATCCGGATACTGCGCCACCGGGATCTGCGTGATGGCAATCAGACCGGCCAGCACCACCACGATCGAGATCACGAAGGCAAGGCGTGGCCGCGAGATGAAGATGTCCGAAATCACGGCGTTGCTTCCGGCGCTTGCGTTGGCGCGACCCGCTGACTGGGCCGCACCTTCTGGATGCCCTCCACGATGACCCGTTCGCCGGCCTCGAGGCCCTGCTCGATCACGATCTGGCTGCCTTCGGGCGCGCCCAGCGTCACACGCCGCTGGACGACACTGTCGTCCGGACCGACCACCAGCACGTACGATCCGGTCCGGTCGAGCTGAAGCGCGGCCTGCGGGATCATGACTGCCTGCTTGGGCTCGCCGACCTCGACCGTCACGTCGACGATCTGACCGTCCCGCAGCCATCCGTCGGGATTGGGCAGCAGCGCTCGCACCGTCAGGGTGTCGGTCCCCTGGTTGACCTGGATATCGAGGAAATTGACCGGGCCGCTGTGCGGATAGTATTGGCCGTTCGGCAGCCTGATTCTGACCACGGCATTTGAGGCAGCGTCGGGGCGGTTGGCGAATCGCTGCTGGAAGTCAAGAATCTGCTGCGTGCTGACCGGGAAGAACACGTAGATCGGATCCTGGCTGACGATGGTCGCGAGCGTCCCGGATGTCGGGCCTACTACGTTGCCGACAGAAACCAGATTCCTGCCGATGCGTCCGTCGAGCGGCGCCCTGATCTCGGTGTAGCCAAGGTTGATCTTCGCCTGGTCGAGCGAGGCCTGCGCGGCGAGCACGTCGGCCCGTGCGGAATCATGGTCTGCCACGTTCTGGTCGACTGTCGACTGAGGAACGGCGTTGGTCTTGACCAGCTCCTGCGAGCGCTGGAGCGTCAGCGCTGCGTTCTTCTCGACGGCCTGCGCCTTTGCCAGGGCAGCCTCAGCCTGCGCCACCGCAGCTTTGTAGGTGTCCTGTTCGATGACAAACAGGAGATCGCCGGTCTTGACCTGCTGCCCGTCCGTGAAGGCCTGCTTCTGCAGGAAGCCGGACACGCGGGCCACCAGGTTGACGGTCTTGATGGCCTGGGCGCGTCCGACATGGCTCGCCGAGCTCGTAACGCTTCGCTGCGTCGCCGCCGCAACGATCACGGCTGGGAGTGGCGGCTGGGCGGCGTCGGGCCCGTCTGCGCACACGCTGTTACGCTGCGCCGCCAACAACAGAACGCTGATGGCGACGGTGCGGGCAATTCGCTTGGATCGCGCCGGCACCACCTTCCTCACCCGGTTCCCAGAGGTCGCATCCACCGGTCTCGCCTAATAGTCGACAGGATCGCGGGTGATCGGGCAGGTCATGCAATGCCCGCCGCCCCGGCCGCGGCCCAGCTCGGCGCCGACGATGGTGATCACCTCGATGCCCGCCTTGCGCAGCAGCGTATTGGTGTAGGTGTTGCGGTCGTAGGCGAAGACCACGCCCGGCGAGGCGCAGACCAGGTTGGCGCCGCTGTCCCATTGGGTGCGCTCGCGCATGTAGGCCGTTCCGCCGGTCTCGACGACGCGCAGCTTCTTGAGCCCAAGCGCTTCGCCCACGGTCTCCACAAAGGGCTTGGCATCCTTGTGCAGCTCGATGCCGCTCGGCGTGTTGGCCGGCCGATAGGAGTAGGCGTGGATGTTGTAGACGATGTCCGGATAGAGCAGTACGCAGTCGCGATCGGCGAAGGTGAACACCGTATCGAGATGCATCGCCGCCCGCAGTTTGGGCATGGCCGCCACGATCACGCGCTCGGCCGCGCCCTGCTTGAAGAGCGCCTGCGCGAGCTGGCTGATGCCCTGGCGCGAGGTGCGCTCGCTCATGCCGATCAGCACGATGCCCTTGCCGATCGGCATCACGTCGCCACCCTCGATCGTGGCGAGGCCATGGTCCGCGTTCGGGTCGCCCCACCACACCTTGACCTTGCCGGCGAAGTCGGGATGGAACTTGTAGATCGCCGCTGCCAGGATCGGCTCCTCGTGGCGCGCCGGCCAGAACAGCGAGTTGATGGTGACGCCGCCGTAGATCCAGCAGGTCGTGTCGCGCGTGTAGAGCGTGTTGGGAAGCGGCGGCAGCAGATATTCGGTGACGCCTGCGGCGTCCTTGACGAGTTTCAGCATTTCGCCGCCGTGCGTCTCCGGGAACTCCTCGGTCGACAGGCCGCCGATCAGGGTCTCCGCGAGATCGCGTGGCTTCAGGCCGTCGAGGTAGCTCTTGATCTCGTCGACCAGGCCCAGGCCCACCTGATTGGGCACCACCTGGTTGTCCAGGATCCACTTCCGGGCCTCGGGGATGGCGACCGTCTCGGCCAACAGGCTGTGCATCTCGACGACTTCGACGCCGCGGTCGCGCATCTTCTGCATGAAGTCGAAATGATCGCGCTTGGCATTGTCGACCCAAAGGACGTCATCGAACAGCAGCTGATCGCAGTTCGACGGTGTCAGCCGCTGGTGCGCCCGCCCAGGCGCACAGACCATCACCTTGTGAAGCTTGCCGACCTCGGAATGGACACCGAAGGCCTTCTGCGCTGCCTGTGCCATGAGAAACTCCGTGAGCTAGATGGTGATGTAGCCTGTCGCCAGCCAGTAGATGCCGACGACGGCGCCGATGACCGCCAGGATGAAGATGATCCAGTCCCAGACGTTGGTGAAAACCGGCTTGCCCTGCTCGCGGCGGGCCCAGAAGTAGAGTGCGGTGCCGGGGGCATAGAGCACCGCTGACAGGAGGATGAACTTCAGGCCACCGGCATAGAGCAGGAAGATCGTGTAGAGGGTGGCGACACCCGCGATGATGAGGTCGCGCGTGCGCTCCTGCGGCCGCACGTCATAGGTCTCGCCGCGCCGCGTGATCTGCAGCCCGTAGGCGGCCACGAACAGGAACGGGATCAGCGACATGGCGCTGGTCAGGTTCAGCATCAGCGCGAACGCGTCGCGCGACCAGTAGGTCGTGATGACGATGAGCTGGACCACGATGTTGGTCGCCCACAGCGCCGCGACCGGCACCTTGTTCTTGTTCTCCCGGGCGAAGATCGACGGCATGTCGCGGGTCTTGGCGGCGGTGAACAGCACCTCGGCGCAGATCAGCGACCAGGCGAGGTAGGCGCCCAGCACCGACACCAGGAGACCGACGCTGACGAAGACCGCACCCGAGTGGCCGACTACGGCCTCGAGCACCGTCGCCATCGAGGGTTGGCGCATGCCGGCGATATCGGCGCGCTGCAGCACGGCGTAGGGCAGCAGGGTGACCAGCACCATCAGCGAGGTCACGACCACGAAGCCCAGGATCGTCGCCCGGCCGACGTCGGCGCGTTCGCGAGCGAAGCGGGAGTAGACGCTGGCGCCCTCGATGCCGAGGAACACGAACACGGTCACCAGCATGGTGGCGCGGACCTGCTCGAACACGCTGCCGGTCAGGTCGCCGCCGTACAGGTTGGCGCTGAACAGGTCGAGCTTGAAGGCTGCGATCAGGATCACGATGAAGACCAGGATCGGCACGATCTTGGCCACTGTAACGACGCTGTTGATGACGGCGGCCTGCTGGGTGCCGCGCAGGATCATGAAATGAAACAGCCAGATGCCGGCCGACGCGACCAGGATCGCCACCGCCGTGTTGCCGTCGCCGAAGACGGGGAAGAAGGCGCCCAGGGTCGACTTGATCAGCACCCAGTAGGAGACATTGCCGATGCAGCTGCCGATCCAGTAGCCGAAGGCCGACAGGAAGCCCGGATAATCGCCGAAACCTGCCTTGGCGTAGGCGAACACACCGGCATCGAGGTCGGGCTTGCGCTCGGCCAACGACTGGAACACGCGGGCCAGCATGTACATGCCGGTCCCGGCGATCAGCCAGGCGATGATTGCACCGATCGGCCCGGTCGCGCCCGCAAAGGTGCGCGGCAGGGAGAAGATGCCGGCGCCGACCATCCCGCCCACCACCATCATCGTGAGCGCGAACAGGGAGAGCTTCTGCGTGCTGGGCGCGGCCGCCGAGGTCTCGCCGTAGGTTTGCGTCGTCATCAGAACCTCCACCCCAGTTTCAGCGCCACGCCGACGTGCCACGCGCTGTAGTCGAAGGCCGGAACGTTGGACCAGTTCCGCTCGTAGGCTGCCTGGAAGTCGAGCGCCGGCCGGCCGAGCAGCGCCGCGTTGCGATCGGAGCCGAACCACGCGCTCGGCAGCACATATTCGAGCGTCGCGATCGGTTGGAGGAACCAGTCCTCTTCGGCGAAACCGCCCTGAAAGGAATCGAACGCGCGGCGCAGGAAGTCGAGGCCGAGACTCACGTTCCATTGGTCGGAGATGACGTAGGTTGCCGACGGAATCACGAAGAAGGCCCACGACGATGGCGCGGGGTTGCTGAACCGCCGCTGGATGAATGTCGTGACGCCGAACGACCAGACGGTCTCCGCCAACGTATTGCCGGAGAAGGCAACCCGTCGGAAGTTCGCGTCATAATTGAACGTCTTGTTGACGCCGAAGCTCAGATCCTGGCGCGTTTCGAACCAGCTTTGATAGAACGGCGTAAAATCCCATCGTGGCGCGTAGACCACGTACGGCGAATAGGCCTGATCGTTGGTCGGATCGACGTACTGGATGCGTGCGTTGCCACCAACCTTGTCGAAGTCGACGCTCGGCGCCTGGGTGAATCTGTCGACCTCGGCCCGCACGTTCGCCGTCACCCTGAAGGGAAGGTCGAAGAGCGGAGACGAAAAGGAGAGCCCGACGATCGGACTGAACTCCGCCGTGTTCGTGCCGCCACCGAAGGCGGTGTTGAGCTCTTCGGGATTGGAATTGAACGAGAACGGCACCAGGACATTGAAA
>Ga0137401_10000979_pt1 | contig 12037 bp, 6 predicted proteins | sample CZOMad1_1_16fung_FD_108286 | JGI IMG/M metagenome (GOLD analysis project Ga0137401, IMG submission 108286) | Vadose zone soil fungal communities from Angelo Coast Range Reserve, California, USA - CZOMad1_1_16fungal (Illumina Assembly) | ecosystem: Environmental > Terrestrial > Soil > Vadose zone...
CCGGAAACGACGACGAAATTCTCGCGCTTGATGCCTAGCTCCGGAAAGACAGACTGCACGGCGGAGAGAATCGCGTAGTCTCCGCAGCCCGGGCACCAGCGCACTTCCTGGTCAGTTTGAAAGTCTTTCTTTGTGAGAGGCGGTGGCAGCGTCGCTGTTCCCATGGTCGATTCTCCTAGAGTCCCAACATCTCTTCGATTTTCTGTTCCAGCTCGGCTTGCTTGAACGGACGGCCCTGGATCTTGTTGAGACCGACGGCGTCCACGAGATACTTCGCGCGCAGCACCCACAAGAGCTGGCCCATGTTCAATTCCGGCACAAGCACTTTCTTGTAGCGCTTTAGAATGTCGCCCAAATTAGACGGGAGCGGATTGAGGTGCCGCAGATGGAGATGGCCGATCCTGCGGCCTTTCGCTCGTTGCGCCTTCAATGCCGCCGTAATCGAGCCGCAAGTTGAGCCCCAGGCGACGATTAACAAATCGCCTTCCAGATCACCAGCGGGAAGCACATTCGGAATGTCCTGCGCGACAGCGGCGACCTTTGCTGCGCGGACGCGCACCATATTTTCGTGGTTCAGCGGCTCGTAGTTGATGTTTCCCGTGGGATCCTGTTTCTCAAGTCCGCCGATGCGATGTTCGAGCCCCGGCGTGCCCGGCACCGCCCAGGGGCGCGCCAAAGTCTGCGGGTCGCGCTTGTAAGGCAAGAAGCTGACCGGGTCGCTCGCAAATTTTACCGGGAAATCCGGAATGTCTTTCAGCTCTGGTATTCGCCACGGCTCCGCACCGTTTGCAAGGTAACCGTCCGAGAGAATGATTACCGGCACCATGTACTTGACGGCGATGCGGCACGCTTCGATAGCCACCCAGAAGCAATCCGCAGGCGTCGCCGCAGCCAGAACTGGAATCGGCGCTTCCGAGTTGCGGCCGAAGAGTGCCTGCAGCAGATCGGCCTGCTCGGTCTTTGTCGGAAGGCCGGTTGATGGTCCGCCGCGCTGGATGTCGCAAATGACCAGCGGAATCTCCACGGCAACGGCCAGGCCCAACGCTTCCGTTTTCAGGGCCATTCCTGGGCCGGAAGTCGTCGTGATGGCCAGAGCCCCCGCGTACGCCGCACCGATCGCCGACGTGATGGCAGCGATCTCGTCTTCCGCTTGAAAGGTCATCACTCCAAAGTCTTTGTACTGGGACAGCTCGTGCAGAATGTCGGATGCCGGCGTAATCGGGTAACTGCCTTGAAAAAGCCTCAACCCGGATTTCTGCGCCGCGGTCACAAACCCCAGCGCAAGCGCCTGGTTGCCGCTCATGCTCCGGTAGAGTCCCGGGGTAAGCTGCGCTGGCGGAATTTCATAACTGATCTGAAAAGCTTCCGTGGCTTCGCAGTAAGAATACCCGCCCTTCAGCGCGAGCTTGTTCGCTTCGACGAGCAGCGGCTTGTTCTTGAACTTGTCTTCGATCCACCGGACCGTCGGGTCCATCGAGCGGTTATAAAGCCAGTAGCACATGCCCAGCGCGAAAAAGTTCTTGCAGCGGTCCATGGACTTGGCGTCGAGGCCCAGATGTTCGAGCGAACGCCGCGTCAGCCGTTCAAGCTCGACTGAAAACAGCCGGAACTTATCGAGGGAATGGTCTTCCAGCGGATTCGAGGTCATTTGCGCTTTGCGCAGGTCGCCCTCTTTGAAACTGTCGCTGTTGACGATCAGGATCCCGTTGGCCTTGAGGTCGGCAATGTTCACCTTTAGCGCGGCCGGATTCATGGCGATCAGCACGTCGATGGCGTCGCCGGGCGTATAAACTTCATTGGAAGAGAAGTGCAACTGGAAGCCGCTGACGCCGGGAATCGTTCCCGCGGGGGCGCGGATTTCGGCCGGGTAGTCCGGAAAAGTCGCAATATCATTGCCGTAGAGCGCGGCAGTATTCGTGAACTGGCTGCCGGTGATCTGCATGCCGTCACCGGAATCTCCCGCGAAGCGGATGACCGCCTGATCGAGCACTTCGCGCTTGTTTTTTACCGGTGGAACTTCCGCGAGTGTAGACATTCTTGTCCGAACCTCCGCACTTCGATGAACTCCCTTGCCCCCTGGGAGTGTGGCTCAACCATAAGGATGAGGCGGTGCGGTGAAGGACGGTTCTAAGGCAGCCCGCCAGGAGCCGACACCCAAAGGATATCACACCGGCCCGCGCGCGGCAGGGAGAGTGCACGCCGCAATGGGATGTGCCTTATCCAGAAAGAGTTGGAGGTATCCCAGGCCGAATCTTTGAGGGGCCAGAATACTTTCGAGACCAAGGACGAAACGAATGGAGACGGCCTTTGCGGCGAGAACCCCAGCCGGGTCCTCAACTGCCCGTCGGGGCCATGAGCGCTTTGGCTTCTTCCAGGCCGCTCTGTAAATCTGCCGTAGTCTTGATAGTGAGTAGCTCAGCGCCGATTCGGACCAAGGTATCCGCGATCCCTAACGAAATGCCGGCAAGGATGACGTGAGCTCCCAGGAGACGGACCGCGTCTACAGTACGCAGCAAACCATCGGCAGTTTCCGGGTCAATCTTCGGGACTCCCGTCAAATCAATCACCACGGCCTTGGCACGTTGCGCGCGGATGTCATTTAGCAGTTGGTTGCGCAATTGCATCGCGCGCCGTGCGTCCACCAGGCCGATCAGGGGCACAACGAGCAGTCCTTCCTGCGCCTGCAGGACCGGCGTAGATAATTCCTCGACGGCCGCTTGCAATCTGCGGCTCTCCGTAATATCCATGATCGTCGCAAACAGGCAAGGATTGCCGGCGAACTCGATTAAGTCAGCGGAGAGTTGCACTGCCCGTATCTGGCCCGACTTGGTCCGCAATGTGGTCTCCACTTCCCGGACTGGATGCCCAGCGGACAATTCCGTGACAACGCGCGTAAGTATCTCCGGTTCCACCCAAATCCCCAACTCGATGGAGCTCTTACCGATTAGTTCTTTGGCGCTGTAGCCCGTCAGTTTGCAAAAAGATTCGTTCACTTCAAGATAGCGCGCATCTTCCAGCGTGCTGAGCATGATCGGATACGGGTTGACGCGAAATAACTTCTCGAACGTGGAACCCATGGCCCACTTGCGTTCCGTCAAATCGCGCGTAACTTTTCCAAAGCCGTAGAGTCGTCCCTGGTCATCTTTAACCGCAGTGATGACCACGTTGGCCCAAAAGTGCGCACCGTCTTTTCGGACACGCCAGCCTTCGTCTTCGAACCGGCCTTCAGCAGCCGCGACTTCCAACTCGTGCTGTGGTTTTCCCTGTTCTACGTCCTTGGCAGGATAGAAAATCGAGAAGTGCTTGCCACGAATCTCGTCAGCCGTGTAGCCTTTGATACGCATGGCCCCTTGATTCCAAGTTGCGACGTTCCCTTCGGCGTCAAGCATGAATATCGCGTAATCCCTTACGCTGTCCACCAACAATTCGAGCTGGTCTGCAATTCTCCAAGAACGTCGCGGCATTTCTTTCATCGAATGTGTGAACCTGGGTTGACCCAAACAGTAGTCGAAAGCCGGGGGCCGGGCAAGCGAACTCTGCGTAATTCCCAGCCAAAGGCTAGCAAACGTGAGCGAGCAAATGAGTCCGAGCGCGGACGATGCGTCACTGGAGGTAATTACAAGAGATAAGCGGCTCCGTATTCTATTAGACCCTTGCCGGCGCCCTTGCGCGAACTGACGATCCTGGCAAGCGTGTAGATATTCGGGGCTCTGGAAGAGTAGGGCACTGCCATTTCCACTTGCGATCCTTCGGGATAATCGCTGGCGCTAAAGAAGCTGAGGCCCCCGCGCGCCAAATTCCGAACGAGCACAACCTCGTTTCCAAGAGTGGGGTGCCGAATACACCCAACCGCTTCTACTTGAACACGCTCGTGAGAACGTTGATTCTGCGTTCCAGGGGCTAAGAAATGGCGTGACACCGGGTGAAGACCATCTTGTTCATCGGGAGTCTCGGGCTTAGCGGAAGTTTGGTTGTACGGCCGCGTCCAGGTAGTCCATCCACCACAATCCTGGCAAATGCGGGAGATACAGTGATGGTGGAGGAAAAGATCAGCTTCAAATTCGCTCAGGTAGGATACCGCCAGCCGGCCACACGCGATACATCGGAGCAAGGCCCGGAGCACAGCCGTCTCCGCGTCAGCCACCGAGGGGAAAGAAATGTCCCACAGATTAACTTCGGGATCGAGCAAAACCAGCCCGAACAGATTCCCCCCCGAGCCGCCTGGAATGCGGCCTACGACGCGGGCCATCGCCTCCTTGCCAACTCCAACTCGCTGGATCTTTACGGCCTGGCCAATGGAAAGCTCTCCTTCCACCATGATCGCGGCGCCGTGGCGGCTAATGTCTACTGTCTGGCCTTCCTCCAGGAAATCAGCGCCTTGTTTTCCCGCGCCAGAGAGGCGAACCGGTAGCTTCAGAAAAACACGTTCGCTAAGACGTTGATTCTTGTCCAGAGCAGGAAAAAGGGCGTGACCCTTTGCAACAGCGCTCGCGCCGGATTCGTTGCCGAGATGGCTCGCCATGTGGCACCACCGCCGATGGAAGAACTCCACACGCTTCTCCATCTCCGCGAAACTGGAGCCCCTTCCCAAGGCCGCGGGGCCTACCCATGCGCGCTGGACTTCCGACTACAGTTTCTTCAGCACCCATGCAAATGACAATCAGGTGAAAGAAGGATTTAGGAGAGGGTAATTCCACTCACACAGTGAGCAGAGTCAGCCCCATCGCGGAAGGCAAATTTTACGCTTGACGTTCGCTTTCCTTTCGCCTAAAGTGCCTGTGGAAAAGATTTGCAAGCGGAGGCGCGCATATGGCCCTGACCAAACGACAAAAAGAAGTTCTGGACTACCTCGTAGCGTTTGAGACCAAGCATGGCTACGCGCCAAGCTTTGAAGAAATCGGCAAGGGCCTGAAACTCACTTCCCTGGCCACCGTGCACAAGCACATCACCACGCTCGAGAAAAAAGGCTTCATTCGCCGCGGTTACAATCAGAGCCGCTCCATCGAGATTATCCAACTTCCGAAGTCGGTCAAGGAACAAGTCAGCGATCGCAAATTGCAGGAGCTTCCGCTGGTGGGAAGAATTGCGGCGGGGCGTCCCCTGGAAGCCGTGGAAGAACGCGAAACGATTTCGCTGGGCGATTTCGCGCGTGGCGGCAACTCCTTTGTGCTGCAGGTCAAAGGCACCTCCATGATTGAGGATCACATCATGGATGGGGATTTCGTTGTGTGTGAGCAGACGCAGGTCGCCAATGCTGGTGACATCGTTGTGGCGCTGATCGGCGGCGAGGAAGCGACCCTCAAGCGCTTCTATCGCGAAGGCCCTGGGAAGATACGCCTGCAGCCGGCAAATTCAGAAATGGCTCCCATCATGGTGGCGGCGAACGACGTCAAGATTCAAGGCCGTGTGATCGGCGTCCTTCGCAAATACTAGTTCTACTCATCTGAATATCTATGCTGCGGGCTATGCCCATCCGCCCGCGGGAACCGGGTAACCTTCGCTGGCGCTTCCCCTGACCTATCCGCTGGTAAATTGTTTGTGTCAGAATCCTGTTGCGTGCATCAGAAGAGTGTTACCGGTTGTCCTCATGGAGCCCTTTCGGGCAACGTGGCAGGGAAAATCAAATTCGCCGAGAGATCCTGAACTCTTGAGGTCGCAAACTTGTCTTCGAACCGCCAGAGCATTTTGATCGTTGACCCCGACGCGGCCTCGCGCCAGGTTCTTGAGGAACTTATGCGTTCGGCTGGCTACGACGTGGCCGTATCTTCCTCCCAGGTCGAAGGATTCAAGTTTGTTCAAGAGGCCAGCATCGACCTCTTGATCCTCTCCGCTGACCTTGCCGACATCCAATGCTGCGATGCGCTCGCCGAAATTAAAGGCAATGCCGCCACTGCCGGGACACGCGTGATCCTCCTGACGAAAGGGGGCGGAGCGGAGCGGGCTCGGGGACTCGATCTCGGCGCGGACGAAGTGCTCACTTCGCCGTGGGACGGGGCAGAATTGCTCGCGCGGGTTCGTGTTCAGCTGCGCGAAAAACACGCCTTGGACGAGTTAGGAGAGAAAACGCGTATCGCCGACGAAAGCCGGGAGGTGGCGCAGACGGCTTTTCAGGCCCTCGCCGTCACGGAGAAGATGACCCGCGATGCGTTTTCGCTCGAGCGGGCCTTGAAGATTGGCGTCTCCGCCCTATTTGCCATTGCCCTGGTGATCGCCGGAATTTTCGTTCTTTTCTCCAGACGCGCCAACAAGGAAGCGAACCGCGCCTATGCTGTGATTGCCCAAATGGAGCGCGGCGCTCACCGCCAGGAGCAATTGATGGCGGATGCCCGCAGCGCGCGCGCCGATCTGAAGCAATCGGATGTTCTCGAGCAAAAGCAGCAGCTCAAGCAACATTCAGATGAGCTACGCCAGAAAATTTCGGATGCCGAACCTGGTGAAGTGTCCGCCCTTCGCAAGGAACTCGAGGAAACCACTTCCCGCCTGAAACGCGTGGAGACCGAGTCGCAATCCGCGGAAGAAGTGATTCGTGCCTATGCTCCAAGCGTGTGCCTCATCCACGTGTCGGTGGCCTTCGTCGACCGGGCTTCGGGGCGTCCCCTGCGATACGGCGGAATCAATCCGGATGGCGAGCCGCTTCACGACAGTGATGGCAACCCCGTGTATACATTGGAGGGGCGCGCGCCCGAAGTTCGCGCTGATTTCTTCGGCACCGGATTCATGGCTGGAGAAGGCCGCATTCTTACCAATCATCACGTGGCGCAACCCTGGTGGAAAAATGACGAACTCACCGCCGTGACGAGCCAGGGGCTCAATCCCACTATTGCCGACCTGACTGCCTATTTTCCAGATACGAGCGCCGGTGTCCCCCTCAGTGTTTCCGAAATTTCCGAGGTAGCGGACCTCGCGGTGCTGAAAGGTGATTTGTCCAGCTTGAAAAAACCCATCCTGAAAATGGATGCGCGCAAGGAAGCGGCGGTCAGCGGTCAGCCACTGCTTTCCCTCGGCTATGCCACAGGTATCAGCGCCATTCTTGCGCGCGCGGGAGAGGACGTCGTGGACGAAATCGCCAAGAGCACCGGTGGCAAGCCGAAAGAAGTTGTCAACGAACTTCTTCGGCGCAAACTCATCCGCCCGCTGGTCACTCAGGGCCATATCGGCGACGTTCTTCCGGACAAAATTGTCTACGATGCGCAGACCACTTCCGGCGGCTCGGGCGGGCCGCTCATCAATCGCGATGGAGAAGTGATTGGCGTGACGTTCGCGGTGGTCAAGGGTTTTGGCGGTTCAAATTTTGGCGTTCCCATTCGCTTCGCCCAGCCGCTCCTCAAACCATGAAGGCTGGTTTTGTTTTATCCTAGGACGTGGAGCTAAAACGACGTTTTCCGTCATCAACTGGAATCATGGATCATCTTCTTGGTCGCGCCCGTGTGGTCCTCGTTTGTTTGCTCGCCATTCTGCTGGCATTGCCGGCCCCCGTTTACGCCTACGCTGTTCTCTCTCATGAAGCCATCATCGATGCCGCCTGGGAGACGCACATCAAGCCTCTCCTAGTAAAAAAATTCCCGTCGGCAACGGAGGAAGACCTGAGCAGAGCCCAGGCTTACGCCTACGGCGGGGCCATCATTCAAGATATGGGCTATTACCCGTACGGCAGCCCCTTTTTCAGCGACCTCACGCATTACATCCGCAGTGGTGATTTCATCCAGGCGCTGTTCCGCGAAGCGAAAGATCTCAACGAGTACGCTTTCGCCATTGGCGCGCTGGCCCATCACGCCGCGGACAACGACGGCCACCGCCTCGGTACCAACAGGGCGGTCCCGATTTTGTATCCTGGTCTTCGAAAGAAATTCGGCGACAGCGTTGCCTTTGAGGATAACCGGTTGGCGCACGTGAAAACCGAATTTGGTTTTGACGTTTTCGAAATCGCGCGCGAACGCTACGCTCCCGACAGCTACCATGATTTTATCGGTTTCGAAGTCGCACGTCCGGTACTTGAGCGGGCCTTCCTGGAGACGTACGGTCTCGAGCTGAAGGATGTGCTCGTTAGCGAAGAGAAAGTTCTCAACTCTTACCGCCGCGACGTGAGCAAGCTGATTCCAAAAGCCACTCGCATCGCCTGGCACCTCAAGAAAGACGAAATCAAGGACGACATTCCAGACGCGACGAAGAGAAAGTTTCTGTTCAACCTGTCCCGCGCAAACTACGAGCGCGAATGGGGCAAGGATTATCGCAAGCCCAGTCCGGGCGAGCGTTTTCTGGCTTTTCTCTACAAGCTGATTCCCAAGTTTGGTCCTCTCAAGATCCTCCAGTTCCGGACGCCCACGCCGCAGACCGAACAGATGTTTGAGGCCAGTTTCAATGCCACGCTCGACCGGTATCGAGAGCTGCTGTCGGAGGTTCGCGAAGGCCGGCTGGACTTGCCCAATAACAATTTCGATATCGGCGAGAAAACTGGTCCCGGAAAATACCGTCTGAACGATGAAGCCCATGCGGAATTACTGGACAAGCTGGCGGAAACTAAGTTCGCCGGCGCTACTTCTGAAGTCAAGGCTGAGCTTTTACGCTTTTTTGCCGAACCGGATGCGCCGTACGCGACGAAACGCAACGCCAAAGCGTGGACAAAGGTTCAAACGCAGTTGCAACAGTTGAAATCAGCACAGGTCGCGGCCGCTTCTGCCAATGCTGCACGACAGGTGACACCCGAGGTTCCAGTCAATCCATAGGTCATGGCTGCTCCCCTGCGCGGCTTCTCCTTTTTCGAAGCACAAAAATAACTGATTCTCCGAATTGAAAACACTGCTACTTAGTCGCGTCGTGGCCATGAAACAATGTAGAATTTCGCGCGACCCATTGATCGCCTCTGAGATGAAGAAGACCAAACCGATCCGGAAACTCCTCGCTGCCAATCGCAGCGAAATTGCCATACGCATCTTCCGTGCTGCCAACGAATTGGGATTGCGAACCGTGGCCATCTATTCGCAGGAAGACCGGTTGTCCCTGCATCGTTTTAAGGCTGACGAAGCGTATCAGGTGGGCACCGGCAAGGGCCCCGTAGAAGCCTACCTGGACATCGCGGGAATCGTCGCGCTCGCAAAAGAGAAGGGCGTCGACGCCATCCACCCAGGTTACGGTTTTCTTTCCGAAAATCGTGCGTTTGCACGCACGTGCGAAAAAGCCGGCATCACTTTTGTTGGACCTTCGCCGAAGCTTCTTGAATTGCTTGGAGACAAGACCGCCGCACGACGACTGGCCACTTCGGCGGGCGTTCCCGTCCTTCCGGGAACCGAGAATCCCGTCAAGTCGGCGGAGGAGGCGCAAAAAATTGCTCGGGGGATCGGCTATCCCGTCATTGTGAAAGCGGCGATGGGCGGGGGCGGCCGCGGGATGCGCGTCGTTCATGACGCCGCGCAGCTCGATGTTTTACTCGAAGAAGCCCAGGGTGAGGCGCGCTCCGCTTTTGGCGACGCCTCAGTTTTCCTTGAAAAATATTTGCCCCGTGCCCGCCACTTGGAAGTCCAAGTCCTCGCTGACCATCACGGTAACTTGCTGCATCTTTACGAACGCGACTGCTCTGTTCAGCGTCGCCACCAAAAGGTCGTCGAGGTCGCTCCGGCCGCGAATCTCCCCGCGAGTATTCGCGCCGAACTCTGCGATGCCGCGGTGCAGCTCGCGCGCAAGGCCAACTATCGCAATGCCGGAACTGTTGAGTTTCTCTACGACGTGGATTCGGAGAAATGGTATTTCATCGAGGTCAATCCGCGCATTCAGGTCGAACACACTGTGACCGAGATGGTCACTGGCATCGATCTTGTGCGCTCGCAGATTCTCGTCGCGCAAGGCCACCACCTGCACGAGCCACCGATGTCGTTGCCAAATCAGCAGAATGTCCCGCTTAACGGCGCGGCTCTCCAATGTCGGGTGACGACGGAGGACCCGGAGAATAACTTCGCCCCTGACTACGGGAAACTCTCCACCTATCGTTCGCCCGCAGGCTTTGGCATTCGTCTCGATGGCGGCACCGCCTATGCCGGAGCGACGCTCGCCGCCTATTACGATTCGCTGCTCGTCAAAGTGACGGCCTGGGGCGCGAATCTTCCCGAAGCTTGCCAGCGAATGGACCGCGCTCTCCGCGAATTCCGCATCCGCGGCGTGAAAACGAATATTCCCTTTGTCGAAAACGTTGTCAATCACCCGAAGTTCCGCGCCGGCGAAGTCACCACGTCTTTCCTCGACGAGTCGCCTGAACTGTTCCGCTTTCCCAGCCGTGGCGATCGCGCCACAAAACTCCTTTCCTATCTCGGCGATGTCATCCTCAACGGCAATCCCGAAGTGAAGGGCAAGCAAGTCCCGAAAGAAATCGAGGCCGCGGTAATTCCGGCGTCACCCACGGACAAACCGCCCGCCGGGACCCGCCAGCTCCTGCAAAAGCTTGGTCCGGCAAAATTCGCTGCCTGGGCACGAAAAGAAAAACGTTTGCTGGTCACCGATACAACTTTCCGCGATGCTCATCAGTCGCTGATGGCGACGCGCGTCCGCACCTTCGACCTGCTCGCCACCGCCGGCGCCGTCGCGCATCGCCTGCCGAATCTTTTCAGCCTCGAGATGTGGGGCGGCGCAACGTTTGACACTTCGATGCGCTTCCTGCACGAAGATCCCTGGCAACGCTTGCGCGACCTGCGCGAGCGCATTCCCAATATTTGTTTCCAGATGCTTCTTCGCGGGGCCAACGCCGTCGGCTACACTTCCTATCCCGACAATCTCATCACTGAATTTGTTCGCGAAGCACATTCCCAGGGCATCGACATCTTTCGCATCTTCGATTCGCTCAATTCCATCGAAAACATGCGTGTTTCAATCGATGCCGCGCTCGAAGCCGGCGCCGTTTGCGAAGCAGCCATTTGCTACACCGGCGACATTCTCGACAAAAGCCGTCCAAAATATTCGCTCAAGTATTACGTCGCGATGGCCAGGCAACTGGAAAAACTGGGCACGCACTTCCTGGCCATAAAAGATATGGCCGGACTCTGCAAGCCGTACGCGGCATTCGAATTGGTGAAAGCGCTCCGCGATGAAGTCGGCGTTCCGATTCACTTTCACACGCATGACACCAGCGGCATCAACTCCGCCTCCGTGCTGAAAGCCGCCGATGCCGGAGTCGACGTGGCCGACGGCGCCATCGCCTCCATGAGCGGCGGCACCAGCCAGCCCAATCTCAATTCCATCGTCGCCGCCCTTCGCCACACGCCCCGCGACACGCAGCTCGATGTCGACGCACTCAACGAATGCTCCGACTATTGGGAAACGGTTCGCACTTACTATCTTCCGTTTGATTCCGGTCCCAAGGCCGGCTCCGCGCGCCTGTACCAGCATGAAATCCCGGGCGGTCAATACACGAACTTGCGCGAGCAGGCCGCCGCGATGGGCCTCGGCCATCGTTGGCGCGAAATCGAAAAAATGTACGCCAAGGTCAACCAGCTTTTCGGCGACATCGTCAAAGTCACGCCTTCCAGCAAAGTCGTCGGTGACATGACGCTTTTTCTGATGGCCAAGGAAATGCAGCCGGCGGATACTCCGAAGCTCGACGAAAAGCATGATGTGTCATTTCCAAATTCCGTCGTCGAAATGTTTTCCGGAGTCCTCGGAGTGCCTCCCGGCGGTTGGCCGAAGAGGCTGCAGAAAATCATCCTGCGCGGCCAGGCCCCTCTGCGTGGCCGCCCAAGCGCAAACCTGGAAGCAATTAACTGGGAAGAAGAGCGCCAGTCTCTCGAGAAAAAACTCGGTCACCCCGTCCGCGGTGGTGATCTGCTGAGCTATCTGCTCTATCCCGACGTCTTCACGAAATACGACAAATTTCGCCAGACCTATTCGGACGTCAGCGTCTTGCCCACGCCGGCATTTTTCTACGGACTAAAGTTCGGCGAAGAAATCACCGTCGAAATTGAATCTGGGAAATCTCTGATCATCAAGTTTCTGACCATCAGCGAACCGCATCCCGATGGCACGCGCACGCTCTTTTTTGAGCTGAACGGCCAGCCTC
>Ga0137401_10000982_pt1 | contig 12017 bp, 9 predicted proteins | sample CZOMad1_1_16fung_FD_108286 | JGI IMG/M metagenome (GOLD analysis project Ga0137401, IMG submission 108286) | Vadose zone soil fungal communities from Angelo Coast Range Reserve, California, USA - CZOMad1_1_16fungal (Illumina Assembly) | ecosystem: Environmental > Terrestrial > Soil > Vadose zone...
ATTTGATCGCCTAGGCACTCCCGGAAGCCGGATCGTTGAGACACGTAGTGAAGCACAGCGAGGCATATTATCGCTCAAACCACAAATCTTGTAGCTGAGAAAAATAGCCGTCCCATGAGCACGCGATATGCGTCGCGCCAGCGACTTCGTCCAAATCCCTATTTCACTCACGATCCCTTTGCGGTATAGGCTAAAGGTCAACATGCGAATCGATCTTCACGGCTATCACCCGAGGCAAATCGCGTGGAACGGCGTCCTCGCGAAACTCGTCGAGCAAGACTGGGAGATGGGCGAGAGCAAATTGATTCTGATCCACGGCCATGGGCGCAATCGGGGCATCACCCCAGGGTTCGTAAACACCAATACCGGCTTCTTTGGCCTGGAGATAAGAAGAGCCCTGCGGCACGATGAAAAACTGCGGCGATGGATTCACCATACGACGCTTGACTGTAGGAGCCCGGGTCATACAAGCGTGTCCTTAAAAGCAAATCGTTCGCCCATGCGAAAGCACGTAGACCTTGATCTCGCCTGATCACGCGCTATTTCGATACAGACGATGATCCACCGGTTATCGTTCATTAGAAAACTACCCGCGCTACTTGGATGGACGCTTACGATTTCATAATCTCGGGTCGACTTTTCTCAAGCTCGAGTCCCAACCCTAAATACTATCAATACAAAAAAAACAACATCTGAAGCAACAGATGACTAAGTAAGAAATGAACATCATCAGAATTCTGACGGTTTTACAGAAACTGAGCCCTCGCGAATGCGTCCCAGGTCACGGCGGTACGAATGATCACCGGATCTGATCCTGCGAGTCTGACCATTGAACAAACAAATATCCGCAGCAAGAGCCCGACGGCGAAGAAGAGGTTTTGCAGTATTGCATCACTTGCCGCCCCGACCCCGGACGTAGTCGCAGGGGCTTCATCGTTCAAAGATGCCATATCGCGTTGTAGGGTGCGACTGCGGACATCGAAAGGAAGTCGAATGCAGTCGTTGCGCCACGAGAAAAGTGATCGAAGTAACGACGTACACGCGGTTTTCCACCGGCCTCTGACCCTTTCCTCCACACCGCCTCCAACGTTGCGTCCTAGACGGTCCTAGACCACGTACCAGATGGATCCACACGGCTGGCCGAGAACTTCTTTTTCCTCGCATGCGCTGATTCCTTCATAACGACGTGAACTATGGCACATGGAATTTGTGAGGGTCGGTTGACTTTGTGGTTTTGCAGCTTTTATTCCGACATAGCCCGCTCCCACGAGTCACTAGGCAGACGGTCTGATTCAGTGCACACGGAGAAACGAGGGGGACGGCGGATAGTTTTCGAATAGCGAGTCATACGGGAGTGGCCCGGTGATGGAGACTTCATCACACAGGATGACGTTCCATAAGCCGACTCGGTACTGATCGGCTCGATCCCCATCTGGGATTAATTTCGGATAGCCGACGGTCCCGCCAGAAACACGGGTCAAAAGTAGAACTTTATCGCGAACTGTATGTTGCGCTCACCTTGCGAACTGTTGATCAGTCCGAGATTGAAGTAGATCCAGGTGCTGGGGGCGTTCAAAATGGGAGTATTGGTGACGTTGATGAATTCAGCCCGAAACTCCAACCTCCTGAAGTCACTTAAAGGGAATTCCTTCTGAAGGCTTAGATTTGCAGTGCGCAAGCCCGGACCCCGCACTGTGCCGACGCCGCAAGTTCCAAACGTGCCGGGAGCGGCCGGACTATACGATGCGGGATCGAACCACTGGAAGCCAAGGAATTGCCCGGGTGAACCAAAAGCGGGCTTTCTCCCGAACACGTGAGGAGGTGCATCGCAGTTGGCGCGCGCCCCGCGGGAGTTCGTGCCGGAAGCGTCGCCGCCGAAAATTGTTAGGGGAAACCCGCCATGGAACTGGACGATACTGCCCAGTTGCCAGTTTCCGATCACCGCTTTGACTGGCGGATTCAAATTTCTACCCCATCTCTTATTGCGGCCGAAGGGAAGTTCATAGAGCACGTAGCTGCTGAGTACGTGCGCAACGTCGTAGTAGCAGGGCCCCCATTCGGCACGCCGATCGTAGAGATTCTGCCAGTAAGCCGAAGTCGGCACCGCCTGGCCACCGGCGCCGAAATAGCCGATGGAATCCGTCATGCACTTCGAGTAGGTGTATGCGATCTGTCCCTGCAAGCCGCCGCTAAAGCGTTTCTGCAGGGTTGCCTGGAGTGCGTCGTAACGCATGCTGCCGAGGGAAGCGGTACCAGAAATCTGCGCTAGCTCGGACTGGAGAGTGGGATTTCCGGACAGGAAGGGACTTGGTGTAATCGACCCGTCCGCATGCAACTGTTTCTGAAGGTAGGGCAAAGCGACCATCAAGTGGGTTGCGTGCTGGCCCACGTAGCCCATCTGAAGCGTGGTCGAAGCGGTGAACTGGTGTTCAACCGACAGATTCCACTGCTGCGAAATGGCAGGTCGTATGTTCGCATCCCACAGGCGAATGATCGCGTTCTGAAATGGATCAGTAGGCGGTAATAAACCTTGTCCGGTTGTCGTGGCCGGCAGATTGCTGGTGAAATAGTCCGTCTCAAACTCAGGACTGTTAAGGGGAGGGTTCATCGGGAGCCGAAGATTGTTGCCCGTACCCTCCAAGTACGAAGAGACCCCATAAGCTCCGCGCAGAACGGTTTTTCTGTCGAGGAACGACGGTGTCCACGCCACGCCGATCCTCGGCTGAAAGTTCAGCACACCGTTGTAGGAATTGTAGAGCGCGCGGCAATTGCTATAGATGCAGGGCTGACCGCCAAACTGGATTTGTCCCGTGATCGGCGCAAAGTTAACCTGACGATTCTGCACTTCGACCCAGGGAGTGTGATTTTCGTAACGCAATCCCAGATTCAGTGTGAGCGTATCGGTCGCATGCCAGTCGTCCTGGAAATAGACGCCGAACACATTGGCGCGCTGGCCCCAACGTCCGGTGCTGTTGATCCCCCGGCCAAAGGAGTCAGGCAGCCCTAAAAAGAAATCCGCCTCTCCCGCGCCAGTTCCACCGCCCGACACCGCCAGTTGCTCAGGCCCTGCGGTAAAGCGACCGCTGAAGGTCATGAAACCGGTTCGGCCGCTGGAGCCTGCTTCATAGCTATTGATGCGTTGCCGCCAATACTCGAACCCAGTGTGGAACAGGTGGCGACGGTGGGTGATGACGACATCATCCTTGTACTGAAACACCGTGTCCGCAAAGAGCTCTGCCGTGCCAACGTTCTGACTGCCGAAAGAGCCAACCGCCCCGCCAAAGATGTAGAGAGCCAAGAGACCTGGACCATGATCATTGGCGTTAGCGATGCCGAGTTTCTCTCCGAGGTTTCCGAGACCGATGTCACCCCCACCCCGAGCCACACGAACATAGTTCGCGCCTACACTTGCCTCGTTCAGTACGTTCGGACTGAAGTTGTGGGTCCAGTTGATCACGCCATTTTCCAAGCGAGCCTGGCTGAAGGTATCGAAAAGTAGTCGAAAGGAGTTAAAGACGGGGCTGTCCTGAGAGGCCCCCGATATCCGGAGATACATTCGGTCGCTCGGCGCGATCGTGTAGTCGATCCTCACGTCTCCCTGGTCTACGTTGTTGTAACTCCGAGTGGTGTTGACGAAGTTGTTTGGCAAATTGTCGTTCAGCGGCTGAGGATAGAGACCCGAGGAAAACAAGCTTGCGGCCACTGGATCGAGCATACTCACGGGAATCAGATTGTTCTGAAAAGGTGTCCGGTTGCCATTCGCGTCAAGCTGGAATGGGTTGTACAACTGGATGCCTTGCTCGGTCAGCAGACGAGAGAAGTCCCCTTGCCGTTCCGCAGCAGTAAAAAGCGTGACGGGACTGCTCGAAGATGGGTGGTCGAAGCGTTGTCCCTGATAGTCGACGAAAACAAACAATTTGTTCTTCACGACGGGACCGCCAAGGGTGGCGCCAAACTTGTTCCAGCGGAGTGCCGGCTTCGGAAGTCCCTGAAAATTGTTCGCCCAGTTGTTGGCATTGAGAGCATCGTTCCGAAGGAACTCAAAGACGTCACCGTGGTAACGGTTTGTGCCAGACTTGATCGACGCACTGATGACGCCGCCCTGGAAGTTCCCGAACTCGGCGGAGGCGTTCTGGGTGATCAAGCTAAATTCCTGAATTGCGTCAACGCTTGGACTAAACCCAACCTGGTTGTCCGATACCTGGTTGTTGTCCATGCCGTCGAGCAGGAAATTGTTTGCTTGCTCGCGGTTCCCGTTGATGTACGGTCGGCCGGCGCCCCATGGGCCATCTCCGCTGGTGAGCGTTTGAGGATCAGGATGCACGCTGCCGGGAGCGAGCAGGGCCAACTGAATGTAGTTGCGCGAGAGCAAGGGGAGGCCAACGTTGGTATGTGAGTCGAGAACGGTGCTGAGCTGGGTTGTGTCGGTGTGCAGTAAGGGAGGAGCTGAAGTGACGTCGATCGTCTCGGTAGCCTGGCCGATTTTCAATTGGAAATCGAGGCGAGCAATCTGGTTCAAGACTAGCGTAATCGATCGGTAGACCGCGGTCTGAAAGCCCCGCGCTCCCACTGTCAACTCATATGTCCCGACAGGCAAACGTGGTATTTGGAAAATACCGGCCCTGTTCGTTTGCACGGTGTATGTGGTTTCTCGATCTTTATCTTTCGCGGTGATAGTCGCGCCGACAATGCTGGCGCCGGTGGGATCTGCAACGTTGCCTGTGATAGCGGCGGTTACGTCCTGGCTCCAAGCCGTGGGGGAAAAACCAAGGGACGCGACCACCAATAGAAGGGAACCAGCTTTCCGCATTGAATGGCGTTCGGGCATCACAAACCTCCAGACCTTCGTTGCCTAACGCCGACCTTATGAAAAGCGAATACTAACGGAAGTTTTTCACAAGCATAATGCTGGATTCCGCCTCACCTTTACCGTCGTAAAGAACCGATCTGCCGTCGGCGGATAAGCCAATCCCCATGCCTCCCGTCTGGTCCAAGGTCGAAACGGTGGTGGTCTTGCGGGTCGCAAACTCAAAAAAATTCAGTACTCCGATGGTGTCATTATTCTTCGTAGAGCGGAAATAAATACCGTTGCGGGCGAGTGCCCAGTTAAACCAGACAGGTCCACCGGCCCGATCCAGAACGCGTTCTTCGTCTCCGCCCTGCAGCGGTATCTTATATATGCCTTCCACGTGAAGCTTGGAATAATAAAGAGAGCGCCCGTCCGCAGATTCTGCGGCAAATACGCCGCCATTCTTGGTTACCTGGATAGGGGAACCTCCGTTGACTGGCACTTTCCATAACTGAAAGGGTTCACCTCCCCGGTCGGAATAGAAGTAGATCGACTTTCCGTCGCGCGACCAACTGGGTCCTCCGTTGTCCGATCCCGGCAAAGTGGGTAGCAACCTGGGCGTGCCACCACCTACCTCGAGGAGATAAATCTCGCTGTGGTCTTTAGGGCGAAACTCGAAGGCAATATACCGGCCATCCGGCGACCAACGCGCGGCTCCGGCCGTGCCGTGAAGCGCTGTAAGCGGCCCGCAATGCGATCCGTCGGTATCGCATGCCCAGAGGTCCGGATATCCGAAGGCATTCGATTCGAAGACAAATCTCTTCCCGTCCGGAGAAAACTGCGGCCGCCAATTAAAGCCTTTTTCGGATCGGAGAAACACAGGCGGCCCTTGGGGATGTATCTCGTCCTTCAGGTCCAACCGAAAAAGGCTATCTTTGAAGGCCATATGCTGATACACGAGCTGATTTCCTTTTCGAGAGATAGAAGGAGACCAGGCGACTACGCCGACACCTGCAACTGGCCGCGGAGTTCCTCCGGAAGCGGACACGCGCCAAAGAGCGCCGAGACCTCCACGGTTGGAAGAGAACACGATCTCGCGACCGTCTGGAGTCCAAGTGAGCGACCCCAATATCCAGGTTTTGTCGAAGGTCAGCCGCTTGGGCGTTCCGCCTGCGACCGGCGTCACATAAAGATCCGATACCACTCCGGCAACGATCCCACGGACGAAAGCCACTGTCGAACCATCGGGCGAGAAGGCAGGGGCAGAATCGTATTCTTGACTTGACGGCGACGTGAGCGGTCTGGTGGTGGAATCGGCTAGCGAAAGTAACGCAATCCAAGCGCGGTTCTTCTCCCCTTGAGCGTCCGAAAAGGCGAGGACCTTGCCGTCGGGCGACCAGTCCAGTCCAAATGTCCAGGGGCCGGAGAGTCCTGCGTGCAGCCTTTGCTCCGTACCACCGAGAGCCGGAACCGTGTAGATAGCCGTTCCCTGCTCAGAGTGGCGGTAAAAGGCGATCCTTCGTCCATCCGGTGACCACGTCGGAAAGGCGTCGCCAGGGTTGGTAGTCAGGCGCAGTGGCTTGTCGCCGCCGATCAGGGTGGTGTAAATCCCGCACTTATCTTCTGCTCCGAATGTAAAGGCGACCTGGTTGCCGTCGAGCGAGAACGCAGGGTCACTCTCAAAACCGGGCAGCGCGGCCATGGGCACTACTTCAAGTGGGGGCAGGGCTGCTTCTCGGGAGAATCGCCAGATTCCAAGGCCGAAGAGCAGAACGAACAACGTGGCTGCAAACGATACCCACCGAGCTTTCGGCGTAAGACCCGCAAGGCGACTTTTCTGAGCGGACGGTGGAGCTGTTTGTAAGGCGGGTTTGTCCACCGGCGCGATGAAGCGATATCCGCGACGAGGGAGAGTCTCCACGAACCGGGGGTTGTCGGCTTGATCCCCCAGTGCCAGTCGAATCTTGGTAATGGCTGTATTAAGCGCGTGGTCAAAATCGACGAACGTGTCTTCGGGCCAGACCTGCTGGCGTAGTTCTTCTCGACTGACCAATTCGCCCGAGCGTGACAGCAGTATGGCGCAGACCTGAAACGGCTGGCCCTGCAAAGGCACCTTGACCCCGTTCTTGCGCAGTTCTCCTGTCTGCAAGTCCGCTTCAAACAGCCCGAAACGAACAATCTGCCCAGAGCGCTGGCCATTGTGCATGTGGCACCCCAAGCCGTTGGCTCGAACTCTAGCACTGTTAGTCAGCTTCTCCAAGTCCGAGTTGTGTACTCACACCTCTCAACCCGCTTAGTAACAGTGACTTGGGAGTAGCGGACCAATAGATGAGCAATGTAGGCGCGGTTCATTGAGCTGCCTGTCTCCCTAATCCACGTTGGCGTCACCGCGACAGCGGACGGGGTGAACGCCATGAACCGCTTTGTGCTTTGCAGTTGTCTGCTACTCACCGCCACACCGTCACTTGTCGAGCTTGGTTGGGCACGAACGCCGAGTGCTTCGAACGATGCTGTGAAGCGAGAGGCTGAATCCGCCTCTCACGTTTCGGTGAGACTGCCCGTCCGCCTGTATGAGGGATACCTGGTTGTTGCTGAAGGGGCAATCGGCAACCTCCACAAGCTGAGTTTCCTGGTGGACACGGGTGCTTGTCCAAGCGTCGTTGACCAGAAAATCGCGCATGACCTGAACCTGGCGGAACAACCCGAAAGAGTGAACCTATGGAACAAGAGCGTTCAGGCTCGCCAGGTCGTTCTACCTTCCTTAAGTCTTGGTCCCGTTCGCGCCGAGTCCATTCCTGTCCTGGCTGAAGACCTCTCATTCTTGCAGAAGGCCCTCGGCGTCAAGGTGCATGCGATTGTCGGAATGGACGTTCTAAGGAAGAGCAGCTTCACGATCAACTATAAAGCAAAGGAAATCCTCTTTGGAGTCCCCGACAACCTGACTTACTCGGCACCGTTCGAGACCGACACTCCCGTCGTCACCGTTCGAATGGGATTTCAAGATCGGCGCCTGCGCATGGTAGTGGATTCGGGCGGTCCCGATCTGACGCTATTTCGAAGCCGAGTATCAGAGCTGACCGGCTTGCAGGCGCTGGGGACAGAAACGGTCGCAGATGCAGGCGGAGCATTTCAGCGCACGAAGGTTCGGATTCCTGAACTTCATATAGGAAAAGAGACGGTAGGCGCGCAAACGGCTTTTCTGGTGGATGACCGGAAAGATGAAGGAGACGATTTTGACGGCGTTCTAGGAGTCAGGGGACTTCAGTTCGGGAAGGTGGCGTTTGACTTTGAAAATCGCAGATTCTCCTGGGAACGATTGCCGTTGCCCCGCTGATCACAGCTGGGGCCAAGGCGATGTCCGACTTCCCCCGACTACACAACATGAAAGTTCACCTAGACCTTAAGGAGGTCACAATGACTACCGCACGAATTTCGAGAATTTTGAAGAACGCAATTCCGACCATTATCTTTTGTGCCTCATTGGCATCAGGCGGTTCTGCCGTGGCGCAATCCGCCACGAGTGACTCGCACGACGGACGATGCTCAAATCGAACGCTCTCTGGCGACTACGGATTCACTCTTGAGGGAATACTCCTGGGCCCAAACTTGCCGATCCGCGGCGTGGTCATGCAACACTACGACGGCAAAGGCAATATCACACAAGTCGACCACGTCGTCGTGAGTGGCTTTCCTCCGGCGCAAGAGTGGCAACCTGGGACCGGTACGTATTCGATCAATCCGGATTGCACTGGAGTAGCCGTGCTCCACACTCCTGCGAATCCGGAGGTCAATCTTCATTTCGTGGTAGTCAAGCGCGGCAGAGAGATCCACCAGGTGGTCGATGCCGATGCGGTCACAGCCATCGGGATCAAGGTCGAATAACCGGGCGGACAACTTAGCTTAGCGACTGAAAGACGGGGTTCGGCTACACCAAGGAACCCCGCCGGACACCAATGTATTGGGCGAGAGAAATACGAAGAATTTCACCACTCCACGGGCCCCTCACCTCCTACCCTCCAGGCCGCCTGTAATGTCGCGCCCTAGACGGTTCTAGACTCCGTAACCAGCTCGATCTACGCAGCTGGCGGACGCCTTCTTTTCGCCCGTACACCGAATCTCTCACAATGATGCAAAATACAAGCACATGGAATTTGTGAGAGTCGGTTGGTTTTGTGGTTTTGTGGTTTTGCAGGTTTTATTCCGACATCACCCGTTCCAACAGGTTGCTAGGCAGACGGTCTGATTCAGCCACACGAAAAAACGCGGCAGCCTGCTTACCCATAGACGCATTATCTCCGGATAGCCCGTTAGATCGGCATAGGGGCGGCGGTCACCCGCCGACCCCTGCCACACCACCGTGCGTACGGGTCCGTACACGGCGGTTCGAGTTGGTCACGCTAGCATCCATCGATTAGCGTCGGAAGTCCGAGCGATTTGAAGTGAGCATCTTGCTGGCCAGTCGCGGGCGAACCCCCAGTTCTAAGAGGGCTGCTCGGCGACGGCGTGGTGTTTTCCATTGCCGCCACATAGCGGCTCGCTGATGGATGCCTATTTGCCACTCCAGTTTCAGGGAGTACCGCAACCGAGAAAGGCGGCAGCGGCGTAGATGTTTTCGGTCGTACCAGGGACGCCATTACTGCAACGTGACCAAAACTTGGATCACACCATTTCCTTTCGCGAGCGGCTCCAACGCCTTGCCCACGATAGCTCCAGCCATCAGGTTTCGGTCAGTTCCCTTCATTGCATAGCCAGGCTTGTGGGACGTAACCAGGAGATCACCGACTTTAATGCCTCCGTTTTCAGTTGTGACTTTACAGGGAACGATTCCTACCAGTGCGAGGGGAACATTAGATTGCGGCGTTTGGTCCATTTTGTATGGACTCGCGAGCACACCAGGTTTGGTGGAATAAATGCCAGCAACCAGCGTCGAGTACGGTTTCGTCGTACGGGTCAGACGGCGATTCGAGGTGTCATCAATCACCAGTACGTCTCCTGCAGCGTAGAGTGACTTTGCGCCCTTCACAGAGAAAGATTCGGCAAAGTCAGCCCCCCCGCTGTTGTAGGATCTTGCGAAAACGTCCCCGGAATCCTGCACCCGGAACACATTGTCGAAGACGCCAGGTGTGTGCGACATAGTTCTACCAATAATCAATTGTCCGCCACCGTCATTGAAATCTTCCTCGAACACTCCAGCCGCTCCACTTGTGGCATTGATTCGCGCCAGCACGCCGATGGGGAATCCAGCGCCGCAGGCTCCGACGGGAGGCGGGCATGGCGACGCAACATCGCCCAACACACCGACTCCGTTGGGGCTCTGTGCAAAACCGTGGACGCCCACCCCGGCGCCACTCTGGGCGGTGGCTGCGGCATACAAACCGAGTCCATTGGCGCCTTTGCTAAAGAACGCCCCTCCCGTCGCGGTTCCGGTGGTGGCCATGTTCTCTCCGCGAACCGCGACCCCGGCGGGGCTGAAGCTGCGCCCCCAGACCCCGTTGTTAAAACCGCTTGTACCGGTGGCCTGTCCAAATACAGCTCCGACGCCGCCGTTAGAAGGGGTGCTCGCCGCAATACCGAATCCGTTTCCGCTCTGTGTCACCTTAACAATCTGCGAGCTGTTCGATCCATTGAAATTAGTAGGGCCTGCTGTCGCCTGTGCAAGAGCACTGCCCGTCAGGCACACACACACACATGCCGCTGAGATGGCTTGGCTGGTATTGCGTTTCATAGGAGCAACCTCGGCTGGAAATGCTGCGCGCACTGGGTACGCGCAGCTTTGGGCGTTGGATGGATTTCTAAAGAAGGGGGTTGTACCTAAACATGCAGCTCCGCCGGTGTGATGGCTCGGGAAAGTACCACGGTTGATCGAGTAGGAATGTGGGGGGATGGACTACTGCGTTCCCGCCCCTAGATACTATCCATACGAAAAAACATTACTGAAGCAACGGATCGCTGATGAAAAGAGGAAAATCATCAGACTTCAGCGGTTTTACAGAAACTGAGCCCTAGCGAATGCGTCCCAGGTCACGGCGGCACGAATGATCACTGGATGCTTGAGCACGCCGGCCTCCGCAGATTTGGATTTCATGACTGTCGACATTTCTTTGGGAGCGCTCTCATTCAAGCAGGAGCCAGCCTTACGTACGTAAAGGAACAGATGGGACATAGCGCGATCCAGGTGACCGTTGACACGTACGACCGAATGATTCCTGGTGCAAATGTCAATTGGGTCGACCGGTTGGATTCCTGTTCAGACCAGCAACAAACAGCAACAGGTACCTGGTGAGCAGCCTCTCCCCTCCGCGCAAGTCACTAATGAGCGACCCGAGACATAAGTAACAGATCGTACCGGACACATGGGTAACTTTTTCCCCTTTTGGGGAGGGGTGAATGCCTTGGAAGGAGTGTTCGGTAATGGATGAACGTCTGCAGTTTGTAGCTCGCCGGCTCGCCGGCGAAGCCCATGGCGGAACTCTGCTTTCTGCTCCGATCCGCCAAACCCCTATCCCCGTCGCCAAAGTCGCGTCCTAGCCGGTTCTAGCATCGCTTACCGGCGGGTCTACCTATGGAGCGGACCGCCATTTTCGGGGTGGAGATTCCGGGAAAAGCACCCAACTGTGAACGCACGAAGAAAACGGCCTCGTTCCAAGCACCGTCCAACAGCTACAAGCTAATACAATTCGTTCGAGCAAAAGGTCCGCTTGCGAACCGACGAAAACCTAGATTTCTTGCAGGTTCGCTAAGACCTACGGTTGTCGTGGAAAATATGAATTGAGACGGAGGTCGCCAAAAAGTGAAAACAAAACGTGCCGCACTTTACGTTCGAGTGAGTTCGGGAGAGCACAACACGGGAGCGCAGGAGCGAGCGCTACGAGAATACGTCCAGCGTCGCGGTTGGAAGTTGCGGCAGATCTACCGGGACCAGGGCGTGTCCGGAGCAAGTTCGAACCGGCCCGCACTAAACGAACTGTTGAAAGGTTGTCGCCGCGGATCGGTGGACGTCGTCGTGGTGTGGAAGTTCGACAGATTTGCGCGCTCCCTGAAGCAGCTCATGTCGGGACTCGAGATGTGCCGAGCACTCGGAATCGATTTCGTTTCCGTGACCGAGGCTGTTGATAGCTCGCTGCCAGCCGGTGAGCTGGTGTTTCAAATGATCGGGGCTGTTGCCCAATTCGAGAGGTCGCTGATCGCGGAACGAGTGAAGTCCGGATTGGCGAATGCACGGGCGGAC
>Ga0137401_10000987_pt1 | contig 11981 bp, 10 predicted proteins | sample CZOMad1_1_16fung_FD_108286 | JGI IMG/M metagenome (GOLD analysis project Ga0137401, IMG submission 108286) | Vadose zone soil fungal communities from Angelo Coast Range Reserve, California, USA - CZOMad1_1_16fungal (Illumina Assembly) | ecosystem: Environmental > Terrestrial > Soil > Vadose...
CCGACGGCACCGAACTACAACTCCGCCGCTACCGCGGTAAAGTGGTTCTGTTGGCGTTCGGCTATACTTCCTGCACCGAAGTGTGTCCCATAACTCTCGGCGTCCTGGCGCAGGCACGCAAGAAGCTGGCTGCAGCGGCCGATGAACTGCAGGTCATCTACATCACCGTGGATCCCGAGAGAGACGACGCTCCGCGCATGCGGCAGTACTTGACCGCCTTCGATCCCAGTTTTGTCGGTGGTACGGGTACGCCGCCACAATTGGCCGCCGTGCGCACGGATTATGGAATCTCGGTGACCAACAAAATACCAATTCCCGGCGGTTATGCACTGGGACATTCGTCATACGTATATCTGATCGATCGTGGCGGGAGCCTTCGCGCCTTGATGCCGTACGGGCACAGCGCCGACGACTTCGCACATGACGTCCGCATTTTGTTGAAGCAGTGAGCAGCCCTTGTTGCCTCCACGGTTGAGCAACAAAACCTATGAAGCACGTTAGATGGTTGGGGATATTGTTGGTAAGCATTGCTATTGGCGTGATGACTTGGGCAGCACTGACCCCCATCAGATCCGAATCACGAGATGTGATTTTCGAGATTCCGAAGGGAACCTGGGCCCGTCGCATGGCGGGAAATAAAATCGAAATACTCCCATCCACGATTCGCCTGACTCTGGGGCTGAAAGACATCCTGGTGCTCAAAAATATGGATGACGTGCCGCAGATATTCGGGCCGACCTTGATGATGCCCGGGCAGAGCTTTCGATTGCCCTTTGCGGTTGCATCGGACTATCAATTTGTCTGCACTGCACACGCCAGCGGACAGATGACGGTCATTGTCGAACCCATGCCGGAATCCGCCTGGGCAAGGATTTGGTGGCGCCTGCGGGCACTGAAGCAACAAGGGTGGCGGCAATGGTCAGCGTAGCGATGTCGAAACTAAAACGGATAGTGCCCGCGGCCACCGTGATCGCGATTCTGATCGCCATATGGTGGCTGGTGATCGTTGCAACTCATAGCGCGATTTTTCCCACACCTTGGCAGGTGGTGACGGGTACGCTGGAACTGACCCGGGACGGCACGCTGTGGGCTGATATCGGCGCCTCGCTGATGCGCGTGGGCCTGGGCTTCTCCCTGGCCGTCAGCATTGCCGTGCCGCTGGGTCTTTGGATGGGATGGGTAAGAGGCGCGTTTTCGACGCTCAATCCGATCTTTCAGATACTCCGCCCCATTTCGCCGATCGCCTGGATTCCGATTGCCATTCTCTGGTTTGGCGTGGGCGATGCATCGCCGATATTTCTCATTTTCATGTCGTCCGTGTTTCCGATGGTTGTGCAAACCACCGCCGGGGTGCACACCATCGAGCGGCGCTACCTTCGAGCGGCCGAAAATTTCGGCGTCTCGCGCTACACCCTGTTCAGTCGCGTCATCATTCCCGCGGTTCTGCCGCAAATCATCGTCGGCATGCGGATCGGCCTCGGTGTGGCCTGGCTCGTGGTCGTCGCGGCCGAGATGATCGCGCTTCGCTCCGGACTCGGCTATCTGATCATCGACTCGCGCAATGCCGGCAACCGCTACGATCTGGTCATCGGCGGGATGGTGATCATCGGCTTGATCGGCCTCTCACTCGATGGCGCCATGCGACTCATGGAAGGGATCAGATTGGTCAAGTGGCGCTATGCCCATTAAGATTTCCGTCAGGGACCTGGCGAAGCGCTTTCTAACGGATCAGGGTTCTCTGCAAGTCGTCAATGGTGTCAGTTTTGACGTCGCCGACGGCGAATTCGTCGCGATCGTCGGCCCCTCCGGTTGCGGAAAGTCCACCCTGATGAGCATCATCGCCGGCTTCGATCGTCCCGATCAGGGGTCGGTCACGGTCGATGGGGCGGCGGGGAAGGGACCGAGTTCCAAGGGCATCCTCATATCTCAGCAGGGCTCGGTATTCCCGTGGCTCACGGTGCAGCAGAATCTGATGTTTGGCCTCAACGATCACGCGCCAAGCGACAAAGAGGAGATCGCTGATCATTATGCCGCCATCGTGGGTTTGAAAGGCTTCGAGAAGAGCTACCCGCATGAGCTGTCGGGGGGCATGCTAAAACGAGTGGAACTCGCGCGGGCGTTGGTGGTGAAACCGGAAATCCTCTATATGGATGAGCCGTTCTCGGCGTTGGACGCGCTCATGAGCTTGCGAATGCGCAAGGAGTTGCTGAGGATTCTGGCGGTAGAACGCCATACCGTCGTGCTGATTACCCATGATGTGGAAGAAGCGATTCACCTCGCGGACCGAATCTTCGTGCTCTCCGCCCGCCCGGCCACCATCCAGGCGACTTTCGAGGTACCGTTCGAGCATCCACGCAAACTGTCCAGCCCCGAGGTACAAGACCTCAGAGAATCCATACTCCGCGAACTGGGTGTCTAGTGTCGCGGCCCTCTGCAGCCCCTGCGGCTCACGCTCGATAGCAAACCCGCATCGCTGCGTGCTCGGGCCGGCCAATGGCGACTTCCTCGCCATGCAATGAGCCAAAAGCATCACACCTCGTGATTCCCGCTCGAGCGGAGATCCAACGGCACCATTGAGCCATTTGCACGCTCGTCGACCGGGCCTAGGCTGTCATTACGTCGCAACGGCAATCGAACTGAATCCCACCGGTGAGATGCGATGTGGCGGCGATTGATAGTCATTTCATCCAGTCAATGGAGGCCAGCATGTTTTATCCGCAAGGTAACTTCTATTCTCAAGGAAACCTCGGTTATCCACAGGGAGGCTTTGGCTATCCACAGGGGGGATTCGGTTCTCCTCAAGGAGGGTTCGGCCAGCCAGCGTTCGGCCAGCAAGCATTCGGCCAGCAAGCATTCGGCCAGCAAGGTTTTCAGGCGGCCCCCAACGCCATCCCTTTCTCGAACACCTTGTACGGTTACCCGCAGCTGACGCCCAACTTCTTCGCGCAAAGCTTCGCCCAATCACCGCCGCAAGTGTCGAACTGGCAACATCTCGCGCAACAACAGGCCGCACTTCAGCTGCAGGCGCTGCTGCAACTTCTGGCGCCACAATTGGCGGCGCAGTCGCTGACGCTGCAGCACCCGGCGGGTATGGGAGGAATTAAAGAAGGAATCAATGCCACAGCAAACGGGATCGGCCAGCCCGTTGGAGGATGGCAACAGCCGCAGTCTAATCCCGAGCAGATCAATCCGGCGCTGCTGCAACAGCCGCAACAACAGCTTCAGCAGCCGCATCAACAGCTCCAGCGACTCGCGCAATATCATCACTTGGTAGCCCAGCAGTTCGCGCACTTGGCCGCGCAGCAGGCCGCTCAAAATTTCGGCAACCCCTACGCGGCACAACTCATACCGGGCAACGGTCAATTCGTAGCGAACCAGCTGGGAAGCAATTTCGTGCCCGGCATCACGATGCATTGACGCAGTGTTAAGCGCGGTTAAGCGCGGGGATGCATCGAGGAGGATGCGCCGACAGGAGCGATGAATAAGGACACGTGGCTACACAACCGAGGCAGGAGAAATCCATCATGGGCGAGCAGAGAGATGAATCGGGTCAAAGTCAGGCCGGAAAACCAGTTCAGTCCAGAAAACCGGCGCATTCGAGCGGTGCGACGGAGCCGTTCGCCGCGACGGATCGGGTTTCCGGAGACGACAGGACTGGATCCGGGACTCGCGACAGGACTTCTGCCACGGTTGTGCGCCGCAAGCAGCGATATTTGATCGGCTTCAGGTCGCTGCCCGGAATCATGCCGCTATCTGGCGATCCTTTCCTCGAAAGGGTCAGCCAGATGGAAGGCGTGGAGATCATTCGCCGTCTGCCGGATGTGAGTAGCCCTCAGGTTCGTACCCTGACTGCGGCCTCCGCAACGCCGACGACGACGATGTCGTCGGAGACCATGGTCGTCCGGATGGACGAGCAGCGTGGCGAAGCGCTCCGCCAAAATGCTCCGCCCTATGTGATCGTCGAACTTGACGCACCGCTGGATTATTCGGACATGGTCGTGCCCGAACCCCTGAGCGGACGGCTCGGCGTTCAGGCAATGCCATTTCCTCGTCCGCGCCGCGAACTCCTTTTCCAGGTCATCGGTGAGGGCGACCGGCCGCTGGCGAACGCGGTCATCAATCTTTATGGAGCCGGACTCTACGGACCTGGGATTCTGGCGCAGGCCGTCACGGACTCCTCGGGCCAGGCGAGCCTGCAGACCCACGCCGTGGAAGGCGCCGACATGCAGGCGATCTATGTGCGTCCCGCGGCAGACCACTGGGAACGTTACATCCGAAGTCCGTCCTTGGAACCCGGACAAGTCAACGTGATACGGTTGAGCCCGCTGGATCGGACTTCACGCAGCTTTCCCGGCGAGCGGCCCTACGGCTGGGGCCAGCGCATCATGAAATTTGATCGGGTATCCACCGACTGGAGTGGTACCGGGACGAAAATCGGCCTCATCGATTCAGGCTGCGACACCTCCCACCCTCTCCTGCATCACGTGGCGCGGGGCGTCGATCTCACGCGAGACAAGGACCCGCAAAGTTGGAAAACCGACGAGTTGGGACAAGGCACCCACTGCGCGGGCATCATCGCCGGCTCCCCCGCTGCATCGTCCGACATCATCGGCTGCGCGCCGGCTTCCGAAGTGCATATATTCAAAGTGGTGCCGGGCGGTCACATCAGCGATCTCATCGATGCGCTGGGCCAATGCATCGAGCGACGCCTGGACATCGTGCAAATCGGCATCAGCGGCCAGCAATTCTCCGAACTCGCGGCACAGAAGATCACCGAAGCGCGGTTGAACGGGATCGCCTGCATCGTCGGGGCGGGCAACTCGGGCGGAGCGGTGCAATTTCCCGGTAACGTGCCCGGCGTGCTGACGGTGTCGGCGGTGGGGAAGCTCGGCGAATATCCGCAGGACACTCGCCATGCGCACAGAGCACTACCTCAGCTGATCCCGTACTCAGGCATCTATGCAACGAACTTCAGTGCTTGGGGACCGCAAGTTGGACTGTGCGGCCCCGGTGTCGCCGTCGTATCCAGCATCCCAGGAGGCGGTCATGCCGCTTGGGACGGGTGTGCGATGGCCGCTTCCCACGTCGTCGGGTTCTCAGCGTTGCTGCTCTCGCATCACCCCATGCTACAAAGCATCAATTTCGGGGCGCGCGCAGATCAGCGAGTCTCGATCCTTTACGACTTTCTTCGCGCGGCGGCAGTACCCTATGCGCAGATCGACCGGAGCCGGGTCGGTGCAGGAATTCCGGATCTTCAGCAGGTCCCGGGTTTTCTGCCGACGAGCCCGCAGTTCTACGGCGGCGGAATTACCGCAGGCACCGGCTTGGGCACCCTGCACACGCCTCTCGCAGCGGGGGAGGAGTACTTTGGCAATCCGATGAACACCCTGCTCCAGCTGCGTGCGGCGGGGCTGTGGACATGAGCGGTTTCATCCTGTGGACATGAGCGGTTTCATCCTGTGGACATGAGCGGTTTCATCCTGTGGACATGAGCGGTTTCATCCCATGAGCGGTTTCATCCCATGAGCGGTTTCATCCCATGAGCGGTTTCATCCATGGCTGACTCAGCCAATGCTAAAATGTTCGCCGATCAAGGTTCGCAATTTCGCCACCGCTTGGCCGCGCCGGCGTACTTGGAGCTTGTGCAAGATGTTCCTAATGTGGTTCTTCGCGGTACAGGGCCGAACTCCCAGGCGCCATGCAATTTCCTTCGTGGCGCAGCCCCGATTCATCAAATCGGCGACTTGCAGTTCCCGGGTGGTCAAGGGGTTGGCCGCCGCCATCGCCGTCCTGTTGGCGATGGCGGCCCTCGAAAAGCCGATGGAGTGGTAGAGGGATGCGGCAACCTTGGGCGAACAAACCAGCTCGCCCCGCACCACGTTCTCTATTGCGTTAACCATATCGCCCAGCGCGGCGTCCATGGGCACATAGCCGTCAACGCCGGCAGCTGCGCACGCCAACACCTCACTGGCAGTTTCGCGAATTCCGAATGCCACAATTCGCATCCGCGTGCACAAATTTCGCAGCGCCATGACCCGATCGGACATGACCATCTCCGATTCGCCCGGCGACAGCGAATCGACCAGCGCGACGTCGGTAGTCATCGTGATGGCGCTCAGCGTGTCTTGCACGCTCACGGCGCCCAGCACCTCGATCGAGGGACACTCGCGGAGCAGTGTCGCGAGCCCTTCCCGGAGCAATCGCACATTGCTGACGATGAATACCCGAATGCGTAATGCTGCCAGGCTCGAGTCCATATGCGGTAACGACCAAGCCGGTGCGATAAAGGTTCCAATTTAGAGGCTGCCGTTGATCGGCGGCGCCGCGTGCACTCGTCTTTGAGTTAGCGCCGCCGTTGCTGCAGCGAAACCGGCCCAAACACGCCAGTCTGCGGACATCGCGCGCCCTGTTGCTGCACGCCAACGAGCCAACGGGCGCAGCGCCGGACGGCGGCGCGGACGTGAATTATTTGTTGCACCGGCTGCGGGGCGACCAGCTGAGCGGCTCTCTCCGCCTGATCCGTCACTGAGATCGCCCAACCAGCCGTTCTCGGAGTTCATCGACGAGGACCCTCTCATTCTCCGCGTAGTCGACCGGCACGATGACGAGATGCACGCCTTTGTCGGCAAACGCTTTCTTGAGGATCGATTGCAGTTCACCAATTGCACTGACCCTCGTTCCCTTGGCGCCGTACGCCTCGGCATACTTCACGAAGTCAGGGTTGTCGAACGTCATGCCGAAATCGGGAAACCCGTCGACGGACTGCTTCCAGCGGATCATCCCGTAGGCGTGATCTTCGATGATCAAGACGACCAGATTGAGCTTCAGCCGGACGGCGGTTTCCAATTCTTGGCTGTTCATCATAAAGCCGCCGTCGCCGCAGATGGCCATGACGCGCCGCTCGGAATACAGCATGGCGGCCATAATGGCCGACGGGAGACCGGCTCCCATGGTCGCCAGGGCATTGTCGAGCAGCAGTGTATTCGCCACGCGCGTTCGATAGTTCCGCGCAAACCAGATTTTGTACATCCCATTGTCGAGCGCCACGATGCCGTCTGCCGGCATGACCTCTCGAACGTCGTGCACCAGACGTTGGGGCGTGAAACGGTCTTCGGTGGCGCGCGCGGCAATGCGATTCAAAATACCTTCCCGCAGCGGCAGCAGCGCCGTGGCGTTGGGGATTTTTCCTTCCACGCGATCCGCGAGCAAACGCAGCGAAGCTCCCAGATCGCCGATGACCTCCGATTGAGGGAAATACACCTGTTCCACGTTCGCCGGCTGATATCCAACGTGGATGACCTTCGGCCCGTTTCCGCCCATGATGAAAGGCGGCTTCTCCACCGTATCGTGGCCAATGGTCACGATCAGATCGGCGCGCTCGACCGCCTCGTGCACGTAGTCGCGCTCGGATAGGGCCGCCGTGCCCATATAGAGCTCGGTGCCGCCCGGCACGGTGCCCTTGCCCATCTGCGTCGTGAAGTAGGGTATTCGTGTTCGCAACACGAATTGGGCGAGATCCGAAGTCGACCGCGGCCGGGATGCCGCCGCCCCAAACATCAACAGGGGAAATTTGGCTTGCATGATGATCCGCGCGGCCCTGTCGAGGGCGTCCGGGCTCGCCAGCGGAAGCTCCACCGGGTGAGGAGGAACCAGCATGACTTCCGCGCATTCTTCCGCAGCAATATCTTCCGGCACTTCCAGGTGTACCGGACCCGGGCGCTCCTCCTCCGCCACGCGGAAGGCTTCGCGGACCAGAGTTGGAATCATCAGCGGGGAGACGATCTGGCGCGACAGTTTGGTGAGGGGCTTCATTGCCGCAACGATGTCCACGATCTGAAATCGCGCCTGTCGGGACGAGAGGATTCCTTTCTGGCCCGTGAGCATGATCATCGGCATGGCACCGAGCAGCGCATAGGCGGCGCCGGTCGAGAGGTTGAGTGCTCCGGGCCCGAGCGTGGTGATGCACACGCCGGGCTTGCCGGTGAGCCTGCCGTACGTGGCCGCCATGAATGCCGCAGCCTGCTCGTGGCGGGTCAAGATGAGCTGAATCGAGGACTTCCGAATCGACTCGACAATGTCGAGATTCTCTTCTCCCGGGATCCCGAAAATCCGCTCAACGCCCTCATTCTCGAGGGCTGCGATCAGCAGGTCAGACCCTTTGAACATGAAACGTCTCCGTTGCGGTGCCGCACAACTTGCTCGGGACTAGAATCTCAGCACTTTTACATAGCGTACATGGGGCAATGCACGAAGTTTGTGCTGAATCGCCTCGGGCAGCACTTGATCGACCCCCACAATGGCGATGGCGTCCTTCTCGGCGGCCTCGCGGCCCAGGTGAAAAGTCGCAATATTGATATTGGCCTCCCCCAATATGGTGCCAAGCGCCCCGATGAAACCGGGCTTGTCCCGGTTATTGATCAAGAGCATCACCGGATGGAAGTCCGCCTCCAGAGCCATGCCTTTCACTTCGACGATCTTCGCGGTTCCCGCGTTCACCACACCGGCAAGCGTGCGCCAGCGCCCTCCGGTGAGCACCTTGATCCGGATCAGCGACCCATAGATCGGGGAAGTTTCGCGCCTGGATTCGGTCAGCGGCGTACCTTTCTGTTTCAAAACGACCGGCGCGGACACCATGTTCACATCCGGCATCAGCGGTCGCATCAAGGAAGCCAATGCAACCGCGGTCAGGGGTTGAGTGTTGAGATGCGCGACCTCTCCTTCATATTCGATCTCGATTGCCTCGAGGCCATCGTCGGCAATCTGGCCCGCAAAAGCACCCAGCTTGTCGATGAGCCCGATGAAGGGCTTCAGACGGGACGCCTCCTCCGCGCTGATCGAAGCCATGTTGAGGGCGTTGGTGACGGCGCCCGCCAGCAAGTAGTCCGACATCTGTTCGGCTATTTGCAACGCGACGTTTTCCTGCGCCTCGTTGGTGCTCGCGCCAAGATGTGGGGTCGCGACAAAATTCGGCGCGCCGAAGAGCGCGCTCTCCTTGGCCGGTTCGGTGACGAAGACGTCAAAACCGGCGGCGGCGACATGCCCGCTGTCGAGCGCCGCGCGCAAGGCCGCCTCATCGACGAGCCCGCCTCGTGCCGCGTTCACGATGATGACGCCTCTCTTGGTCTTGGCGAGGGCGTCCGCCGACAGGATGTTCTTGGTCTTGTCGGTCAAAGGCGTGTGCAGTGAAATCAAATCGGCGCGTGCCAGCAATTCGTCGAGTTCGACCTTCTCCACGCCGATCTTGAGCGCACGCTCCGGCGAGAGAAAGGGATCGTAGGCGATCACCTTCATTTTGAGAGCCAATGCCCGTTCCGCGACCAGCGCACCGATATTGCCGCAGCCGATCAGTCCCAAGGTCTTGGCATAGAGTTCGACACCCATGAAGCGGTTCTTTTCCCATTTCCCGGCCTGCGTGGAGACGTCCGCCGCAGCGATCTGGCGGGCCGCGGCAAAGAGCAACGCGATGGCGTGCTCGGCGGTCGTGATCGAGTTGCCGAACGGCGTGTTCATGACCACGATGCCGCGGGCGGTGGCCGATGGGATGTCGATGTTGTCGACACCGATGCCGGCCCGGCCGATGACCTTGAGTCTCCCCGCGGCGGCAATGATCTCCTTGTCCGCCTTGGTCGCGGATCGAAGCGCCAGGCCATCGTAAGCGCCGATGATGCTCAGCAGGTCGGCTTTTTTCAGACCAATGCGCACGTCCACGTCCACGCCGCGGCTGCGAAAGATGTCGATCGCTTTCGGGCTCAACTCATCGGCAATGAGAACCTTGGGCACGGTACGTCCTTATCCGGCGGTCTTGAGTAGTGCGAGGCAGCCGTCAAATGCCCAGTCGAGCCACGGCGTCAGGGCTTGCACATCGCTTGATTCAATCGTTGCACCACACCAGATCCGCAAACCCGGCGGCGCGGACCGATACGATGCCGCATCGAGGGCCACCCCCTCCTTCTCCAGGAGCGCGGCCAGATTCTTGGCAAACTCCGCCTGGGCGGCCGCCGGTAGCGAGCTCACGCGTTCATCGACCACCTTGAGGCAAACGCTGGTGTTGCTGCGAATCGCGGCATCCGACACGAGAAAATCCACCCAGGGTGTCCGCGCCACCCATTCCGTCAGAACGCGCGTATTCGCGTTCGCGCGAGAGTGCAGCGCATCCAGGCCGCCGATGCCGTCCGCCCACTTCAAGGCATCGATATAGTCCTCGGCGGCGAGCAATGACGGCGTGTTGATGGTTGCCCCTTCGAACAATTCCTGATCGAGTTTGCCCTTTTTGGTCATGCGGAAAATCTTCGGCAGCGGCCGGGGCGGCACGTAATTTTCCAATCGAGCCACCGCACGCGGCGAGAGAATCAACATGCCGTGAGCGCCCTCCCCGCCCAGCACCTTCTGCCACGAGAAGGTCACCACGTCGCATTTGGGCCACGCAACGGGCTGTGCGAAGACGGCACTGGTCGCATCATTGAAGGTAATGCCTTGCCGATTCGCCGGGATCCAGTCGAAATTTGGAATCTTCGCACCCGAGGTCGTTCCGTTCTGCGTGAAGACGATGTCCGCCGTTTCACGCGCAACGGACAGATCCGGCAGCACGCCGTAGGGCCGGCCGACATGAATGCGGCAATCGGCGACCTTTAATTGCTCGACCGCATCGGTCACCCACTCTTCGCCGAAGCTCTCCCAGGCGAACACATCGACCGGGCGCGCACCCAGCATCGACCACAGGGCCATTTCCACCGCGCCGGTGTCGGATGCCGGAACGATCGCGATCTTGAAATCCGCGGGCACGCCCAAGATGGCGCGCGTGCGGTCGATCGCCTCTTTGAGCTTTGCTTTGCCGGGTTTCGAACGGTGCGAACGGCCGAGCGGCGCATCTTCGAGGGCCTCAAGAGTCCACCCCGGACGTTTCTTGGTCGGACCCGATGAGAATCGGGCATCAGCCGGGCGGATGCCCGGCGGCGGTATGCGTGTCATCAAATTGTACTCCCATCCTTACAGATGAGCGTCCGCCGTTGGGAGCGGATGGCCCGCTGCGAAGGATAGAGAGTATTGGCCGTCTGTCAATCAATTCGTTGCGGGAAGACATAACCTTCAGTCATAAGCGTATGCAAGTTAAGCCTAATGGCGATCTCCCATTACGTTACAATTTTGCCGCATCACTGTTCGACGGGCCCTTTATCTTGTCTTCAATCAGTACCGAGCGCGTGCTCAAAGTTCGTCACTGGACCGACTCACAATTCACCTTCACCACGACTCGCGATTCCGGCCTGAGGTTCGAGAACGGGCAGTTCGTCATGGTTGGCGTAGAGGTCGACAGCCGGCCCATGCTGCGCGCGTATAGCATCGCCAGCGCGAATCACGAAGACTTTCTACGGTTCCTCAGCATCAAGGTTCCGGATGGCCCGCTGACATCCCGGCTACAGCACATTCGCGCGGGCGATCAGATCCTGATCAGCCGAAAACCCACGGGCACGCTGGTATTGCACGATCTGAAACCCGGCAAGCGCCTCTACCTTCTGAGCACCGGAACCGGCGTAGCTCCCTTCATGAGCGTCATCAAGGATCCTGAAACCTATGAGCGCTTTGAACACGTGGTCCTGGTTCATGGAGTACGCTGGTTGGCCGAAACCGCCGTGGTCAAGCACTTCATCGGGGATTTGAGCCAGCACGAGATCCTGGGGGATTCCGTGCGCGAGAAACTTCGCTACTACCCAACGATCACCCGCGAGCCGCATCCGAATCACGGCCGTCTGACGACCTTGATCGAATCCGGCAAGCTGTTCCGCGACCTGAGCTTGCCCGCCTTCGACCCGCGCCACGACCGCGTCATGGTGTGCGGCAGCCCCGCGATGCTCACCGATACCTGTGCGCTGCTGGACTCGCAAGGTTTCGAGATCTCGCCGCACATCGGCGAACCCGGCGACTATGTAATCGAGCGAGCCTTCGTACAGCGATAGGCGCGGGTGGGCTGCCGCGCAGACCGTTCA
>Ga0137401_10000988_pt1 | contig 11979 bp, 9 predicted proteins | sample CZOMad1_1_16fung_FD_108286 | JGI IMG/M metagenome (GOLD analysis project Ga0137401, IMG submission 108286) | Vadose zone soil fungal communities from Angelo Coast Range Reserve, California, USA - CZOMad1_1_16fungal (Illumina Assembly) | ecosystem: Environmental > Terrestrial > Soil > Vadose zone...
AGAGAAAAGCCAGTACGGCTATGACTACAAAGGCGGGAATATTGCTTCACATCGCGCGCCGTCGATCTATCCGGGAACGCCGCGGGAGGTCTTTCGACTGAATTACCGTTACCCCGATCTCGGAAACTTCCCTCCTCTGTCTTATCTGATTGACGAGATGGTGCAAATCGCGGACGGCATGTTCCTGGGTCAGGCCATATTCGCGACGACGAAGTTCTTAGAACGATTCGATCCTAAGGCCGATCCGTCGACGTACCATTATCAGAACTTTGGTTATTTCCTTTTGTTCGAGCCGTTTTGGAACAAGGAAGCCAAACGCCTCTTTCCATTTTTGGAGATGCCGGACGTCGCCGTGCCGCCGGAAACCCCGCAGACATCGTCGCCCGCCGTCACCGCAACTCCGCCCACAGACAAATTCAGCACCCTGACGTTGGCCGATCCAGTCGACGGCGATGTCGATTCGGCAAAACTGGATGAAGTGCGCGCTGACATCCAAAGCGCCGGCGACATCATGCGCATGCTGAAGTCTTACTCGGACGAGTTGATGGCCGAACACAAAACCGTTTCGCCGGTCTTCGACAAATTGCATACGCTCTTCAATGCCGGCATCGCCCCCCAGACGATGAATGGTTTCTATCGCGGCGCGCTGGTTTCATGGCAGAGCCCGGGATTGCTGGCGCCATTCCACGAGAACACGATCGACGTCGCCTGGCAGGCGTTCCGTTTCTTTTCGCCCTGGACGGGAAAGAAATTTAATCCAATCGATGAAGCAGAATTGGCGAAGTGGACGGAAGGCGGCGAGCCGATGGGCTCCGATCCGGCATTCAATTGTTCGAACACCGTTGCCTTTCGCACCTTGAAAGAAAAATTCACGCGCGATGTCTCAAAGCTCGCCGGGGCGCGCATGGAGGACGCGACGACCGAGGAGCACCGGCAATACGGTTACGACGCGCACACATTCTTTTTCATTGGCCGGCCGAACAAGACCGCGATGCTGCCCGAAGACAAAGGCAAGAAGATTTACCAGTTCAACTATCGATGGAGACCTCTGAAAAATATTCCACCCGACTGTTTCTGCATCGACGAAATTACGCAGATTGCCGAAGGTCTCTACCTGGGGCAACTAATTTACGCGACTGACTGGTTGAAGCCGTGGGACCCGCAGACACCGATCGAAGAATACAAGTACAAGTTGTTCGGCTACTTCCTTTTGATGGACGAAGAGTGGCACCAAAGACGTCTGCGGATCGGGTTTGATCTTCAGGATACCTAATCAGTTCAGAGTACAAGCCTCAGCTTGTCTTGGGAAACATACAGCCTAAAGGCTTTGTGAAACAGCGGCCCAACAATCCATTCATCTCTGTAATTAAGACTTTGAAGTAACAGCGTTTCGGGGAAAAACAGGTTACCGATCAAAACACCAGGGGAGACCAGCGCATGCCCACAGTTACCGCATCATCATTCGCAGACCCAAAGGACGTAGCTGCATACAAGAAAGCAATTGCTCAAGGTAAGACGGAAGCACAAGCCCTCAAGGTAGGCGATAACGGAATCGGGGCCTGGGGCGATAACACCGCCACAGAAGACGTTGCGATGTGCGCCTTACCGCCGGAAGACTGGAAGGCTAAATGGGGCAGCGGCCAAAATGCGCGCGGAAAGAAGGTTTCTGTCACCTATAAAGGCAAAACCGTTATTGGAGAACTGCGGGACACGATGCCACACAAAGCAAACATAAAAAACGGTGCAGGCATCGATCTTAATCCAGGCTTCGCCAAAGCTTTCAATGTAACTCCACCATTTATGCTCAAAGGTGTCTAATGGGAATGGGTCTAATTCAGCACTACGGACAGGGCTGAAGTCGGTACTCTGAACACCGTTATCAAAGTGAATATGAAAGATCAATACGACGTCGTCATCATCGGCTCAGGATTCGGTGGAGCGATTAACGCTTGTCGGCTGGCACAGGCTGGCCGCTCAGTTTGCATCCTGGAACGCGGCAAGCGTTGGGGCAAAAAAGATTTTCCCCGGACGACGGGCCAGGTAGCTCGTTCATTCTGGAATTACAAAGATCTCGGTCTGCTGGATTATCGCGCCTTCGAAAACATCGATGTGATCCAAGCGAGCGGTGTGGGCGGTGGTTCGCTGGTTTACTTCAACGTTCACATTCGCACGCCCAAAGAAATCTTCGAAAGTCCGAGTTGGCCGAAGGATGTCAAGCGCGACATCCTCGATCCTTTCTACGATAAAGCTCGCGACGTGCTGGAAGCCCGGCCATTAACACCGCCCGCTGATTTCGCCATGCCGCCACGCACAGAAGCATTCATCGAAGCAGCCACAAAAGCGGGACGCAACCCCGAGCTGATGGAAATTTGCGTCTACACCGGTCCCGAAAAAGTGAATCGCCAGGGCATTGTCCAGGACGGTTGTGTCTACTGTGGCAACTGCATGCTCGGCTGCCACGTTCACGCCAAGAACACACTCGACCTGAACTATATTCCGATGGCCGAACAAAACGGCGCCGATGTCTTTGCACTGCACGAGGTCGAGAAAATCGAGCCCATCGATCCGGTGGAAACTAATGGGTACCGGGTCCACTTTCGCCATTACGATCTTGAAAAGTCAGAATCCCAGCCACTAACGGTCAACGGCAACAGATTCGACAAGACTGCGAAACCCGAGCCAGGTACTCCGCGACTTTCAGTTGTCGGCCGCAAGGTGATCATCTCTGCCGGCTCGTTGGGCTCGACCGAAATTCTCTTGCGCTGTCGTGATCTTCATAAGACGCTGCCGAATCTCAGTCCCGCGCTCGGCACAAGGTTTTCAGGCAACGGAGATTTTCTTTTAGCTGGGACCCTGGAATCGAATCGTGAAGTCGATCCGGGAGCCGGCCCAAGTATCACTGCCGCGATCGACGCTTCGACCGCGAACAACCGGATCATGATTCAGGACCTCGGTTTCCCTGATCCGTTTCTTTGGTATCTGGAAAGCGCGCTGCCGGTGCCGCGCCGGCTCAAAAACCTTTCGCTCTTCTTTAAGAAATACCTGATGCGGACGCTGGGCCTCGATCATGGCTCGGCATTTACCGATGGCGCCGACAAGTTATTCAAAGGCGGCGTGACGACCAGGTTTCTTCCTTATCTCGGCATGGGGACCGACGCGGCCGACGGGCGCATGAAGTTGTCGAAAGGAAATTTGGAGATTGATTGGAACAGCCGTCGCAGCCGCGCGATGTTTTCAGAGATGGAAAAGACTTTGAAGGAACTAAGCCGCGCGATCGGCGGCGATTACATGCCGAGCGTCCTGTGGGGTTGGCCGTGGCGAAAGCTTCTGACCGCGCATCCGCTCGGTGGCTGCGTGATGTCCGATGACCAGTCGGAGGGCGTCGTTAACGAATTTGGTGAGGTCTGGAATTATCCGAATCTCTATGTGTCGGACGGATCGATCATCCCCACCGCGCTATCCGTAAACCCCTCGGCGACGATCAGCGCGCTGTCGGAACGAATCGCAGATCACATCGTCGGATGAACTTTGCCCTGCCATGGCTCGCGTCTGTTATCAGATCTTTATTACTCAATCCTTTGCAAAGATCCAGGGCTTCGGCGGACGAATAGTTCGATCTCCAGGTGAGTTCTCCGACGGAATCACAAACGGCTCTTCGATCAGCCCCGGATCAGTTGCTTTGAGATCGCTTGGAAGAAAAATTGATCCGCTCGAATTCTCATTCGCCTTCCACTTACGCGCGACCCGACGAATACCGATGGGATAAATGGTCAGATCTCCGCGAGAATCAATATTCAGTCGGAGGAAATTCTTCCAATCCTGGATCGCCAGAGCTGAAAAAGCTTCGTTGGCGTGCCGCTTGAACCAATTGAGGGAAATTGCCAGATACAATCCCATAACTATCGATCCCACAATCCACCCGAGCGCCGCGATGATTACCGCAGCGAGCAATAGTTGCTTCGGCCTGGCAAACGGCAAGTGTAAATAGGTCACGCCAATATAGGTCGCGAACCAACCGATGAAGAACGTGGACAAGACATGAACCAGCCCATGTAGACTTCCAGCTATCCAGCGGTACCACTTTGAGTATGTATCTGTGAACAGTAGAAACCCGCCCCATACCAGCAAAATCCAAAACACGGCAATCGGATTCGCCACCGACGTGACGATTACGGTTCGCAGCACGGTGGGAAAATCCCGGAGGCCCAGACCACCAATCGGCGCCATCACCGACCAGCACGTGAGCATGTAAAGCGCAGCCGTCAGACATCCGAACCACGGATTCAGGAAGATAAATCCGAGGTTCCTCCAGGCCACCTTGCTTGACGTTTCACGCGACGGAAAAGACTTTTGTAAATCGTAGCCGTTTCTAAGCTCTGTTACGTCGCCGCCATGCGTGGGGTGCATGAACGCGCCGCCGCCGCCGGCAGTAATCTTCTGCTGACCAGATCTTGTTGCATGCCGGCGATAGTGATGGAGATCACCGGAGAGGAAGACCTGAATCTTTCGACAAAAGATCTTCTCTTCCAGGAAGGCCAGATTGTTCTCGTTGATTTCGTTGTCGTATTTCTTCAGCAGCTTGTCGTAAATCCAATGCGGTTCAGCCGTGCACAGGATGATTCGATCGCCCTCCTCCATTTGGGCGGCGACACTTTTGAAGTAGTCTACCTGCGGAAGATCGATATCCGAATCCAACTGGACATCGGTCCCGATCAGCCACCACTTATGCGGTAACCTCAGGGCAAAGTAACTGCGATTCTGGCGCGTCTTCCATCCGGCGAACCAGCGCCCCTGACAGAACAAACGCGTGAACGAAACCAGACTGTCGTACCAATCGTGATTTCCGGGAACGGCGAAAGCGTGCGGATGCGGCTCATCAGTTTCAGGCAGCGCCGCTTCGTACGCATCGATCAGCCGTTGTCGGTAAACGGGCCGACTCGAGGTGGGATAGACTTCATCACCGCCAAAGATAAGAACGTGGCCGCGCGGGATGGACTCATTCGGTGCAACAGGCAACTGCGGTTGACTGATGTGATAGGCGACCGTGTAGGTCGAGTTCCATCCGTCGCCTGTGTCAGCAACGTAGTCAATCCACAGGTCGCTCTTCTTACTGTAGTCAAAAACACCATCGACTAAGGGTTCTGGTTCCATATCGCTGCCAACGTCGCTCGATCTCGCAGCTAGTGCTTCCGTTGAGCGATAGTCCGCGTTGCGTCCAAAGATTGTTGAGATGGCTACGTTAATTGCGGTCTGCGCTAGTTGGCCTGGGTCATACCATCCGACCATGTCGGCAGGATCGATTACCTTGAAGCGCCAAATGAAGATGCACTGGTCTCTTTCACCCTTGCCAAGATTGTTCCCCTCGATAAACTTACCAATTCCGCTCGCCTCGACGGTTATGCTCACGCCGTCCGCAACCTCAGGGAACTGTTTGACTACAAGTATGACTGCCTCTTCTCCAAGTTCTTCCAACTTGCAAGTTGAAGGCGGATTCCTGCTGTCCTTAAATCGCAGGTCAGAGAAACTGGGCGCTGAAGTCGAGAAATTCAGGCGCGTCTTCCACTTGATTGATCCAAGCTTACGATGCATATTCACCGGCGGGACCTTCGCCTCGAAGACTCTCGCGCCCGACCCCAATGGACCTTTGATGAGCCAGTCGGCGATGTCGCCTCGAAAAGCCGAGTTAGTGCGAAATAGATCAAGTGCCTCATCGGTGGTCAGTTCTTTAAATTGATTCATGTTGGGACTCCTCTCGGAAAAAAGACCGCGAAAAACCTGCAATTCGTCAACCCTTGGTTCGAGGCTGAAATTGCGAGTATGCGAATGAAAGGCAGAGGCTCGTGAGATTCAGCCCGCTTGAATAGCGCGCAAGATATGAGCAAGCGAACAAAAAGTCAATGGATTTTCGGGATGCGGGTCATTGAGCCTTCGATATTTAGCCGCGTTCCGCAAAAAACTGGCAACGACCGTACACATTTTGTTTCAGTTTCGTGTGTTAGCATCTGCAAAAAGAGTAGACCATATAGACGTACCATGGCGAGAAATCTAAGAGACCTGAAGGAAGCAAAAAGCGAACGCGCGCCGCGCGTTAAGCTGTCTGCGAAAGAGTCGCTGAAACGAACCCAGGAGTTCGACAAGCGAAAGGAGCAGTTCATTGCCGCTGTCCGAAAGGGAAAGAGTTTAAGTCTATCTGCCCGATCTTCATGAGTTAGCTATCGGCATCTTCTTACGTAGCCGCGTTCACGCGGCTTCCCCGTAGGGTTACTAGACCAGCCGTTTTTACGGCTGGGTACCGCGCCAAACAAATTTAGTTAGCCCGCCTCAGCGGGCTTATTTGTTGCGGGCTTTAGCCGGAATGCTGAAGCAGCTCGTGGTAAGCACGCTGAAGCGCGCTATTGTGATTAACCGCCGCAGTGATCCAGCGCTAAAAGCGCTGGTCTAACAACCCTGCGGGCAAGCCCGATGAATCGGGCTCAACAGAATTCCAGCCCAGTAGTTTCGACTTGTGCGGACAAGCTGAAGGCCACAGTTTTCCGAAAAAATGCGGGCCTTTCTCGTGGCCGAGATGAAAAGTATCAGGCAGATTGATAAAGACGTGCATTGACCTCGATGCGGCCGAAACTAGCTTTGATTGATCGCTTACACCATTCGAGAGGCAGACTAATAGGAGTTCGTTTGTTGAGGGCTCTACGATCATGCAAAATAGCATCGCTTGAGAGTGCGATAGGGGCGTACACATGCGAGAGTTCATAGGGGTTAGCAGACTTCCGATACTAACGTCGTCAAGCGCTTTCAAGCGACACGCCTTGATGTTCAATAGAATTGCGATACCTGGATCTAGCACTCCAAATGTGATGGACATCTTGGGTTGCAGGCCCGGGTTTGCGGCGGAATTCGAATGGCTGATCGAACAAGGAATCATTTTTGAGCCCGAGATTCTCGATCGAGAGCTTTGGAAGAATGCAGTTCAACTCTCCCGAGACGATCAGACTTTCCAAGAACTCGGCGAACTCTTGGAAGGTCGGGCCAAACACCCCGACTGGTCGAAGGAAGCCGTGGTTAATTGGCTAAGCACCTAGGGCCTCTCTGCCAGCGCGGAAGTCGTGTCCGTGCTTAATTCGTATTTTGACCTGGAATTCTATACTGAGCGGCTTTCCCGACCGTTAAGTATTTTGTTGCGGGACTCTCTTCAAGCGGATGCTTACTCTGTTTACACTGTTTCCCCAGAGTTCAATTCAAAGCCGGAAGCCGTCAAGGCCAACGTTGTTTCGATTGTTCTGAATGAGCTTCCCACGCCTAGCGAATCCGTCTCGTGGGAACAAATACTAGAGTTCCGTAGCGATCCAGATACGGCTGGAAGATTCCTGGGATTACGTAATTGGATGAACGAATTAGCTCGTGCTCGATTGTCCTCTCCAGAAATCGAGGAGAAACTAGAGTGGCTGATGTACGAATATCAAAAGCACCTTGAGCTGCACAAAATGAAAGTCGAAACAAGTACCTTAGAAACACTTGTAGTTTCCACAGCGGAATGTCTTGAAAACTTGATAAAGCTAAACATTGGCAAGGCCGCCAAGGGATTTTTCTCGCTAAAGCATAGGAAGCTCGCACTCTTGGAAGGAGAATTGAATAGCCCCGGTAGCGAAATAGCATATATCGTAAAAGCGAGACAAACTTTTCTTAGCAGTTCATCCCTCTAATGAATTGATGACTCATTCTACATTCCTTCTGGCGTCTCGCTCTCGCCTTAGCTAAACTCCACCCCATGACCGAGTCTGCATCTCTCCCGATGAATTTTGGCGGCATCGTCGAAGAAGAATTCTCCAGCTTCGACAGAGCGCGCGTTTTGATTTGGCCTGTTAGTTATGAAGGCACGGTGTCATACGGCGGCGGCACGGGCCAGGGCGCGGCCGCGATCATCGATGCGTCGCGCAACATGGAACTTTATGACGAAGAGACTGACGCGGAAGTTTACAAGCTCGGGATTCACACGCTTGACGAATCGACTTCGATTGATCCGCCTGAGCAGATGATGAATTCTCTTTACGATCGCGCGAAGGACCTGGTAACAACCAGTAAGTTCGTCACGATGATCGGCGGCGAGCATTCAGTCAGCGCGCCCGTGATCCGCGCGCACGCCGAGAAGTACGAGGATCTTTCAGTTTTACAAATCGATGCGCATGCTGATTTGCGCGACAGCTATGACGGCACGCCGCACTCGCACGCTTCGATCATGGCGCGCGTCGTCAAAGACCTCGGCATTCCCGCGGTCCAGGTCGGGATTCGTTCGATCTCAGTCGATGAAGCGCGCGTCATCGATCAATTGCCGACGCGAATCTTCTGGGCCAGGGACATCGTGGGCCGGGATGATTGGTGGGACGACGCGATTGAAGGCCTGACTGAAAATGTCTATCTCACTATCGATATAGATGGGCTTGATCCCTCGCTGGTGTCAGCGACGGGAACGCCTGAGCCGGGTGGCCTTGGGTGGTATGAAACAATTGGCCTGATTCGCACGCTCGCTCGCAAGCGCAACATCGTCGGGATGGACCTGACTGAGTATTCCTATGTTGAAGGACAGAATGCTTCGGCGTTTCTCTGCGCGAAGTTGATTTACAAGACGCTCGGGTTTGTGTTTGAGAAGGAAACTGAAAAGGTTAGGAAGGTTTAGAGGCGGGCCACCGCCCGCCAGCTCCTGCTATCAAAATCAACGGCGGGCAGTAGCCCACCTGCAAAAGGGTTTCTATGGCTCCGGTAGGAGCCAGATGTTTATAGTGACTCGCCGCACAAATAATTATGAAGCTCGTTTAGGAGCGACACATATTCCGCTCCTACAGAGCTCAAGATCAAATCAATCGTCGTGTCTATAAATATTTCGCGCCTAACGGCGCTTCAGACAAGGTGACGGCCATCGCACTCATGCGGGCAAGGATGCCCGCGAACCGCCGACAGGATGTCGGCGGCGCTCCTACGTCAGTTTCTTCTTAAAGACTTCCTTCAATCCCGTCTGCGCCTGATCGTGCGCGTCGTAAACGTCAGGCCGGGCCAACACTGCTCGATATTGACCAAGCGCGTCGTTGCGCTTGCCGGCGAGGTCAAGCGACTGCGCCGCAAACAAGTGCGCCATCGTTGCCAGCCCAGCCCAGGCGCCGGGCGCATCAGCAGAAGCGAGAAACTCTTTCGCCGCGCGCTCGTACTGGCCCGATGTCAACAGCGCTTCGCCGTATTTGAAATGAATTAGATCGAAAGCACGCGAAGCTGTATCGCGCACCGCCTTGTCTTTCAAGAGCGACTCGAAAGTCGCAAAGGCTTCCGTCTCAGCGGCAGTCATGGTGGTGCTATGATTCGTTGGGCGCTCCAGCTCGGCCTGCGAGACCAGCGCATCAGCCACCTCAAGCCGGCACAGATAATTTCGCGGATACTTGATCGACAACTCCTTCGCCAGGGCCGCAGCTTCCGCAAATCTTTTTTCGCGCGTGTACAAAACGATCAGCAGGGTCTTCGCCTCATCATGTACCCAATGGCCTTCCTGCGCCACGCGCTCGAGCGTTGCCAGTCCGCGTTTCTTCGATCCATGAAAACCAAACAGACCGGCGCCGATCTTTATCGGCAGCGGCAACGCGCCTACCGTGTAGTCGTATAAACCGATCGACAGTTCAGCGTCCCGATAGTTAGGATCGAGCTTGATCACCTGGCGATGTTTGTCGACCGCGTCTGATCCGTCCTTCAACGCGGCAATGTGACGCCGCTCAACGGCCTCTTCAAAAGAAGCTTTCAAACCCTCAATCGCCCCGAGAAAATAGAGCGCCTCAGTGTCCTTGGGGAATAATTTCAAACGCGCCTCAGTCAACACGCGCGCCTGCCGGGTTAGAGTGCGAAATTGATCGACGACTTTCGGATCGGCCTTGTCCTCGCTGTTTGAATAGAACGAATCGCTGCCATAAAGCGAAGACTGCAACTTCCGCGTCTCGTAAAGAGTCTCGGTCCAAAGCGTGTCGGCGAGGAACTGTGGCCCAGCCGGATAGTTCGGAAACGCGTCGGCCATCTCTTTGAAATTCTTGCGCGCCCCTTCGTAATCCAGGTTGAACAGCGCTTCCGAACCGGCAACGCGCAACGCTTCGAACTTCGCGCGTTCGGCATCAGTAAGCCAGGGTTGTTGCGCATGACTTGATGGAGCACAAAACAAAAGAATTGGAATTAGAAAAAAGAGTTTCTTCATGTGGTTTTCTGGCGACGTTAAGAAGGCATCAGCCGCTCTTTAAGGAGCAACGTAGATCTGTTTCGTTTTTGGTCTTCTCGATAGTCCCGCGCCGGCGGCGAGTCCGATTCCGCCCCCGAGACCACCACCCAAAATTTTGCCGAGGCTCGGATCGTCGGTGCCTGGATGATCAGCAGTGCTACCGACTGCTATGCCAACACCGATACCAATTGCCAGTCCCAGGATCGGATAAAAGAACGTCGACTTATTTTTTCGGACCTCTTGAATTTCGTCTTTCGATAAACTAATTGTCCGCGCTCCTTGCACCGGAAATCTAGCTTCCATGAAGAGCGTATCATCAGTTGACTGTCTCTTGGTTCCTACGAACTCTCGGCCATTCCTGGTTCGGACAACAATCTTCGTGCCCGGCTTGAGGTTCTCAACGTTACTCCAATTTGAGAGGGCCTGTTGCGCGAACAACGTCGTCGACGACATTAACAGGACGAGCACAATCGATAGAAGTTTGTTCGCGGACTGCATGTCAGGCCTCCTCTATATCTGCTGTTGCATTCGTTCAAGTAGAAAAGCTCTCCAGATATTTCACCCCACTGCCGGTGTTGAAGAGCACGACGCGTTCATCTGGTTTTACCGATCCATCGTTCATTAATTTCCGGAGCGCCGGCAAACACGCGGCGCCTTCGGGCGCGCAGAAGATTCCTTCGGCCGCGCCGATTTCTTTCGTCGCCGCAATCAACTCGTCGTCGGTCACGGCGATTGCGGTTCCGCCCGAAGTATGCAAAGCATCAATTATCAAGAAGTCGCCAATCGCTTTCGGCACCCTCAGTCCGGAAGCCGTCGTATGGGCATTCTGAAATTCATCAGCGAAGCGCTGCCCTTCTGCAAACGCGCGAACGATCGGCGCGCAACCTGAAGCTTGCACCGTGATCATTCGCGGGCGCTTTGATCCGATCCAACCCATCTGTTCCATCTCATCGAACGCTTTCCACATTCCAATCAATCCCGTGCCACCGCCCGTGGGATAAAGAATCACGTCAGGCAGCTGCCAGTCGAACTGCTCGGCCAACTCATAACCCATCGTCTTCTTGCCTTCGATCCGATAGGGCTCTTTCAAAGTCGAGACGTCGAACCAGCCTTCGGCTTCTTTTCGTCGCCCAACTTCGGCGCCGCAATCGGTTATCAATCCGTCCATTAACGTGACGTGCGCGCCGGTCTGTTCGCATTCAATTACATTCGCGCGCGGCGTGTCTTTTGGCATGAAGATGTGCGCCTCCATTCCTGCGCGTGCCGCGTAAGCTGCCAGCGCGCCGGCGGCGTTGCCCGCCGAGGGAACAGCTAACTTCTTTACGCCGAGTTCTTTCGCCATTGAAACCGCCGACGTCATGCCGCGCGCCTTGAAACTCTGGGTCGGGTTCTGCCCTTCGTCTTTGATATAGAGTTCACTCATCCCAAGCTGCGCGCCTAATCTAGTCGCAGGCAGTAGCGGGGTGAATCCTTCGCCCAGACTCACGATGTTCTCGTCTCGCTCAACGGGTAACACCTCTCGATAACGCCACAGATCGGGCTCGCGTTGCTTTAACGACTCCTTTGTCAAAGACCTGGCCGCGCGCTCAAAATCGTATCGAACCAGTAGCGGCTTTCCGCATTGACTGCAAAGGTTGTGCAAGCGTTGTGCCTCGTGTCGCAGTCCACACGCGCCGCATTCAAGATGAGTTACGTTCATTGTTTTCAGCCTTTCTTTCAAAGGGTGCAGGGCTGACCAT
>Ga0137401_10000990_pt1 | contig 11975 bp, 8 predicted proteins | sample CZOMad1_1_16fung_FD_108286 | JGI IMG/M metagenome (GOLD analysis project Ga0137401, IMG submission 108286) | Vadose zone soil fungal communities from Angelo Coast Range Reserve, California, USA - CZOMad1_1_16fungal (Illumina Assembly) | ecosystem: Environmental > Terrestrial > Soil > Vadose zone...
CATCGCGCCGGGCTTCACCCTCGACCTGATGGCGCGGCACTCGCTCGACTTCTGGCTCACCTCGGAAGACCTGCCGGATCCGGAGAACCGCGTCACGCTGGACAGCCAGGGGAACATCGTCCTCTCGTATCGGCCCAACAACGAGGAAGGGCACAAGAGGCTGATCGAGAAGCTGAAGAAGCTGATGAACCAGCAGCGCGCCTGCCCGATGCACGGGCACGAGTGCCACCAGGGGCTGTTCGCGCGGAACCTGTATCTGGGCGAGCGGATTCCGCTCGCGGGCGTCGCGCACCAGAACGGGACGATCCGATTCGGGACGGATCCGGAGGCGTCCGCGCTGGATCGCAACTGCAAGGCGCACGACGTCGACAACCTGTACGTGGTGGACGCGAGCTTCTTCCCGTCTTCTGGCGCTGTGAACCCGGGGCTGACCATCATGGCGAACGCGCTGCGCGTGGGCGACCACCTGCGGGAGCGGTTGGCGTAGGTCAGCCGACTCGCTGAACAGGGGCGACTCCACTCTCCAACGCGCGAGAGGCGCACCGGCTGGCGGAACTCCGCCAGGAACGCTTATCGGACCCAAAAGGCCGTTTCTTTCGCCGACGTCTCCGTGAATGAACAGCGTCGGAACGTCGAACTTCTTCAGGTCCTCGGTCAGATCGGTCTCCGAGAATGCCTTGATGCAGAACTGAACGGCTGGCAAGAGCTTCACCTGCATCGGGTGCGGCAGCTCGCCCACCTCGTCGAGGAACAGAGTGCCGCCGCTCGCCACCTCGAAGAGCCCGGCGCGATCCTGCGTCGCCCCGGTGAAGGCGCCCCGCGCGTGCCCGAACAGCTCGCTCTCGAGCAGTGTCTCGGTGACCGCGCCGCAATTGATGGCGACGAACACGCCATGGGCGCGCGCCGAGCAATCGTGGATGAGCCGCGCGATGCGCTCCTTCCCGACGCCGCTCTCGCCGGTGACGGTGCAGACCGCGTCGCCCTTGCCGCGGCATTGCTGCTCGAGGAAGACGATCCGCTTCCCGTAGGCGAAAGTCATATAACCGCTGGCATATCCGCGCAGCGTCCAGCAGACCGGCTCGTCGGCTCGACCCAAGTGCAAGAGATGCTGCTCCGCCTCGTAGGAATCCTTCCAGATCGCCTCGACAAATTCCGCGCTGTTCGGCCGCCGCCCGGTAATACCTGCCCTTGCAGCGTGTGGATGCGCGCCCCTGCGGTACGGAAGTCGTCCTCGCTGTCCAGGCCGCGACTACGAATTGACCGCCGGGAAGAACCGGGCATAGCCCATCATGTGTGGCGGAGGTATGAGGGATGGCCAAGGAGATCGCCACATGAACGACATGAGACAAGAAACAGACAGCCTCGGTTTGGTCGAAGTGCCTGCGAACAAGTTGTGGGGTGCTCAGACGCAGCGCTCGCTGGAGCATTTCAGCATCGGCAAGGACTTGATTCCGCGCGAGATGATCACCGCCTATGCGATCCTGAAGAAGGCGGCTGCCGAGGCGAACCACGCCAGCAAGCGGCTCGGCGATCGGCAGTACGAGTTGATCGTCCAGACCTGCGACGAGATCCTCGCCGGACAGCACCACGACATGTTTCCGTTGCACGTGTGGATGACGGGCAGCGGCACCCAGTTCAACATGAACGTGAACGAGGTGATTTCGAACCGCTGCTGCCAGCTCGCCGGCACGCCGCTGGGAAGCAAGACACCGGTCCACCCCAACGATCACGTGAACATGGCCCAATCGTCGAACGATTCGTTTCCCTCGGCCATGTACGTCGCGGCCGCGGTGAACGTGAAGCAGCGGCTGATCCCGGCGATCACGGCGCTGCACGATGCCATCCAGGCGAAGGCGCAGGAGTGGAAGGACATCGTCAAGATCGGCCGCACCCACATGCAGGACGCCACGCCGCTCACGTTGGGCCAGGAATGGTCCGGCTATGCGGGGATGCTGGCGGACGATCTGGAGCGGATCGATGGCGCGCTCCAGGGAGTTTACCGCCTGGCGCTGGGCGGCACCGCCGTGGGAACGGGCATCAACTCGGCGCCGGGGTTTGCGGAGGCGGCGGCGGCCGGGATCGCCGCGCTCACCGATCTGCCCTTCGTCACCGCCCCCAACAAGTTCACCGTACAGGGCGCTCACGATGCGCTGGTGCAGCTGTCCGGCACCCTGCGCACCCTGGCCGTCTCCCTCTACAAGATCGGCAACGACATCCGCCTGATGTCCTGCGGGCCTCGTGCCGGATTTGCCGAACTGGTGATTCCGGAGAACGAGCCGGGCTCGTCGATCATGCCAGGCAAGGTCAACCCGACCCAGTGTGAAGCGCTCACCATGATCGCCGTGCAAGTCATGGCCAATGACGTCGCGGTGGGTTTTGGCGGCGCCGGCGGCTATCTCGAAATGAACGTGTACAAGCCGCTGATCATCTTCAACATCACCGAATCCATCACGCTCATGACCGACGGCTGCACCAACTTCCGCAAATTCCTGGTCGAGGGCACCAAGCCCAATTTGAAGAAGATCAACGAATACGTCGAGCGTTCGCTGATGCTGGTGACGGCGCTTGCGCCCGTGATCGGCTACGACAAGGCATCCAAGATAGCCCACCACGCCATCGACAATGACCTCACGCTCAAGGCTGCGGCCTTGCAACTGGGATTCGTCACCGAGGCCGAATTCGACCGCGTCGTCGATCCGAGGAAGATGGTGAAACCGTATGTGGCAACCGGTGCCTGAAGGCCGCGCCCTTCCGGCGACCTCCCAGAAGCGGTCGGATCTCGTCCTCGCCTTCGCCCGGGTATTGCACGTCAACGGCGAGTCTACGGACGACACGGTGGCGGCAGGCGAGCGGCTCGCCGGTCATCTAGATCTGCGAGCCAGGATCATCCCGCGTTGGGGAGCGCTGCAAATCCAATCGGCAGAGGAGGGATCGCTCTCCGTCGGCGCGGCCGATCCGACCGGCATCGAGATGGATCGCGTGGCGTCAGCCCTGAGGGCGATCGACCAGGTCGCCGCCGACCGGCTGGCGCCACCTGCCGCACTGGAGGCGATCCGCGCGATTTCGCACGCGCCACCGGCGCCGACCTGGCTGTTCACGCTCGCCGCAGCGGCCGGCGCTGCTGCGCTGTCGGTGATCTTCGGGGTCCAGCATCCAGTCGCGGTGGCTCTCATCGCCGCCAGCGCCGCGATCGGTGCAGTTCTCCGACGGGCCGTATCGCGGTACAGCACAAACCCCTTCCTTCAGCCGCTCTCCGCAGCGCTGCTCGCTGGCATGATTGGCGCGCTGGCGGTTCGCTATCAGCTCAGCTCGTCACTTCGTCTCGTCGCGGTCTGCCCATGCATGATCCTGGTACCGGGGCCGCACGTGCTCAACGGCATGATGGACCTCGCCGCCGTGCGCGTCCACCTCGGCGCCTCCCGGCTGATCTACGCCGGGCTCGTCATCTTGATGATCTCGGCCGGACTGCTCATTGGACTGCGCGTTCTCGGCGTCTCCTTGCCGGTGGACGCGCCCGGCAGGCCAGTACCCCTCTGGCTCGACGTGATTGCCGCCGGCGTCGCGGTCTCCGCCTACAGCATCTTCTTCTCGACGCCGCTGCGCATGTTGGCCTGGCCGATCGCCGTCGGAATGCTGGCTCACGCTCTGAGGTGGTGGACGCTTGCGGTCACCGGCGCCGAGGCAGCCACCGGCGCGTTCGTTGCCTGTCTGCTCGTCGGGGTGATCCTCGCTCCAGTCGCTCGCCGCAGCCACATGCCGTTTGCAGCGATCGGCTTTGCCTCGGTGGTGTCGATGATTCCGGGCGTCTTCCTCTTCAGGATGGCGAGCGGCGTCCTGCAGCTCACCAATGGCTCGAACACGACTTTGGACCTCTTGGGCGCGACGATCGCGGACGGCGTAACCGCTCTGAATGTCATCTTGGCCATGAGCTTCGGTCTCATCATTCCGAAGATCGCCGTCGATCGCTTTGGTGACCGCGCAACGCGGGCGAAGCCTTGAGTGAGAGGGAAGACGATGCCTTCCGACTTGGCGCGATTGGAGAGGCTTCCGCCGCTGCTCAGCGTGATTGCAGGCATGGTCGACGTGATTGGATACTTGAGCCTCGGGCTCTTTACCGCCCACGTCACCGGCAACCTCGTCGTGATCGCGGCTCTGCTGGTGCGCGGCGGCCCGCCGAACCTGGTCTTGATCCTGGCTGTTCCCGCATTCATTGCCGCGGTCGTCGCCGTATGGCTGATCGCCAAAGCATCCGACAGACGCGGTCCAGCCTTGGCCGGGCCGCTCCTCCTGGTTCACTTCTTGCTGCTCTCCTGCGTCCTGATTTTCAGCGTAATCCAGGATCCCGCGGCCAATCCGCGCGGGTTGATGGCTGGCATCGCCGCGATGATCGCGGTCTCCGCCATGGCGTGTCAGTTCGCCCTCTTGCGCCTCGCCGTGCCCGGCGCGCCTTCGACGGCGGTGATGACCGGCAACTTGACCAACACCGTGCTGGCGCTGCTGGATACGCTGTCGCGGAGCCAGCCGCTGACGGAAGGCGCCCATGAACGGCTGAAAAAAACCTGGAAGCTCCTCGTTGGCTTCTTCGCGGGCTGCGTTGCGGGCGCTGCAGCGGTCTCCTTGTTGCGAAATTGGGCCTGGTCACTTCCGGTCGCGCTCGCCGGGGCGGCGCTGGCCAGGTCCGTCCGGTGAACTTCAGCCCGAGACGCACCCTGTCCCCGCGAAAGGAACGACAGGGCTTCCCTCGCTTCCTTTTCGCGGTAGGAAGGGAGGCTATGAATCCGCCCCGGCACCGCCGTACCTGTCGCTCGACTCAGTGCCGCAACCAAGGGCACCTCGTCGTGCGTGCGTTCCTCGGCTGTTGCCGGCAACGCCAAGGCTAGCGCGGCGAAGAGCAGGCCCTTCATTCAGGAACGCTCCGGCAGGGAGACGATTAGCGCTTCGATCATCGTCCAGCAGTTGTCGGGCAGGTACGTCGCGGCATCGATGAGCCGATCCTTCCAACGCGGCAGCAGGCGGGCCGTGCAGCGCGCCACCAGCGCCTTTTCGTACTCGTTGTGCCAGCGCCTGCCGGTGAGCCTCGACGTAGCCCTGCACGTCCTCGGCGATCCCCAGGTTCTTGTAGGGCATGAAACCGGGATAGACGACGTCGACCAGCATGAGCACTCGCTGCCTCGGCGCGTAGATGAAGACGTTGCCCCGCGAGTGGTTCAGCCCCCGGTAGTCGAGCACGAGGCGCTGCCCGCCAATTTCCAGCGTGTAGCTGTCGTCGAATCGGACTGTCGGTACGGGCCGACGAGCGTCTTTGCGCGCGATGAGCAGCTCGGCCGTGTCCCGGTGCGCGATGAACGTCGCGCTCGCCGGAAAGAGGTGCGCCGCGCCGATGTGGTCCGTGTGCTCATGGCTGTAGATGACGTGGGTGATCGGCTTCTTGGTAACGGAGGCGATTGCATCGAGGTACCGCGGCCCGAGTGTCGGAAGCGGATCGATCGCAATCAGGCCGGTCTCGTGCACCAGGAACATGGTGTTGTACGCTCCGTCGGTGATCCAGTAGAGGCCGTCGCGGATTTCCTGGACGGCGTATCCCCTGTCCTTCGGGATCTCGGGGGCCGAGAAGAGCGCGGCGGCCGCGAGCGCAACCGGAATCAGGCGACGTCTCCTTTCCGGGCGATCCGGAATCCGTGGCGCCGCAGCGGCAGCGAGCGGATGCGGCGGCCGGTCGCCGCGAAGAGAGCGTTGGTGAGGGCGGGAATGACGGTGACGGGTCCTATTTCGCCGGTGCCGCCCAAGGGCCGCGCGTCGCTGTCGATCAGGTGGACGTCGACGGGAGGCATCTCCGGCAGCCGGAGCACTTCGTAGTCGTGCCAGTTCGACTGGACGGTGCGGCCCCGCTCGAAGGTGATCTCCGACTTGAACGCGCAGGAGAGTGCCCAGGCGACGCCACCCTCGATGTTGTTGGTGGTGATCCCCGGGTCGAGCGTCGTGCCGGGATCCACGGCGGCGACCACGCGGTGGAGCGTGACGGCCCGGTCAGGGGACACGGAGAGCTCCACCACGTGCGCGATAAAGGTGTTAAAGGCCTCGCAGAAGGCGATTCCACGGTAACGGCCAGGTCGCGGCGGGCTCCCCCAGCCGGAACGAGCAGCCACCGCGTCGAGGACCGCCAGCGCGCGGCGGTTCCCCGCGAGCAGCCGGCGTCGATATTGGTAGGGATCGTCCCCCTTGTTGTGCGCCAGCTCGTCGATGAAGCTCTCGAGCGCGAAGATGTTCGGCCCGTAACCGGTGGTGCGCAACACCGAAGTCGGCACCGGAACCTTGATGAGCTTGAACTCGACGCGCCAGCCGGGGATCGCGTAATGCGTCTCGTCGAGGCCTTCGACGCAACTCGGGTCGAAGGTGCCCGTCACCCCAGGCGGGTAGACGAACTGCAGGATCGACGGCGAAACGAGCTTGTGCGCCATCGCCTGCAGCTTGCCTTCGCTGTCGATGCCAGCCGTGAGCCGATGCAGGACGGCGGGGCGGTACACGTCGTGCTGCATGTCCTCTTCGCGCGACCAGATCACCTTGACTGGACGGCCGACGGCCTTCGAGATCAGCACCGCTTGCACCGCGAAATCCGCGATCAGCCGCCGGCCGAATCCGCCGCCCAGCAGCGTGCGGTGGACGCGGACGCGTTCCGAGGGCAAGCCGAGCACTTGCGACGCGACCAGTTGCGTGAGCTCCTGCCCCTGCGTCGGTGCCCAGATTTCGCACGAGTCGGATGTGACGCGCGCCGTGCAGTTCATCGGCTCCATGGTGGCGTGGGCGAGGAACTGGGACTCGTATTCTGCGCTCACCACTGTCGGCAAGGCCTGCTCGGCCCCTTTGCCCTCGTGCACGACCATCCAGTCCTTCCCCTCCAGCGCAGCGCGATACGTCGCGGCCAGGCTGTCGCTGTTCGCCGCTACGTTGGGTCCTTCGTCGAAGACCACGTCAAGCGTGTCCACCGCCTTCTTGGCCTGCCAGTAGCTCTTCGCCACCACGGCGACGCCGCTGGGAATGGGGACGGCGCCGAGCACGCCAGGCCGGCCCTCGATCGAGGCGCCATCGAAACGCTCGACCTTGCCGCCGAAGACAGGGCTGGTGCGAACGGCGGCGTACACCATCCCGTTGACCTTCACGTCGATGCCGAAGACGGCGCTTCCATCGACCTTGGAAGGGCTCTCGATGCGCGGCAAGGAGCGTCCAACCAGCTTCCACTCCTTTCTGCGCTTGAGCGGCGGATGCGCCGGCGGCTCGAGCCTCGCGGCGACCTCGGCCAGGTCGCCGAATTTCAACGCACGGCCGCTCGCGGCGTGCATGACCTTGCCGTGTTCCGCGCGGCAGCTCGAGGGCGACACGCGCCAGCGCGCGGCGGCCGCCGAGATGAGCATCTCGCGGGCGCTCGCGCCCATCGTGCGCATCAGGTCGTAGAAGGCGGTGGTGCTCTCGCTGTTCCCGGTGAACTGCCACTTGAGACGCGGGTTGCGGTAGGCGGGATCCGCCGGCGCGTTTTCCAGCGTGACCCGGCTCCAGTCCGCGCCCAGCTCCTCGGCCAGGACGGCGGGCAGCGTGGTGGCGATGCCCTGTCCCATCTCGGCCTGCGACACGACGATGGTGACGCGGTCGTCGGGAGTGATGCGCAGCCAGGCATTCAACACCGCGGGCCCTGCCGTAGCGGCTGCATCCGCGCGGGCTGGGACGAGCGCCTGGAGAAGAAGACCCCCGCCGGCGAGCGCAGTCGTCTTGAGCAGGCTCCTACGCGTCAGCTCAATGCTCATCTGCGCTCCTGGAAGAGGCCGCAGGGCGCGCCGCTCTCCGCCCATTGGACGAATCGCCGGACGAACTCGCCATGGGAGAGCGGCGGCGCCCCGCGGCCCGGACCCGGGTCCCAGCCCCAGTTGACGATCTGATCCTTGGACACGTGCTCGACGAGTTGCGAGAGGCCGCGCCCGCCGTTGCGCCCCGGGTCCTTCAGGCTGCGGCAGATCTCCTCGGTCGTCAGCCCTCGCCAGGCCATCCGCGCCGACGGGGGTGGCAGCCGCCAGTCGGGCGCTCCTGGAGGAGAGTGCGGCGCGGGCGAGTTCGCCGTCTGGTGGCAGTTCGTGCATCGGGCAGCCGGCGTCCCTCGCCCGTCCGCGGCCCGGCGCACGTTCATGTCGTGGGGCCGGCCCTCGTCCCCTTGCAGAGGCGAATCGCCGGGCACATGGCAATTGAGGCAGCGCGGATGGGTCAGCACGGCGGCGACCTCGGTGAACGCGCGCCATCCTTCGTCTTCGCGATTCGCGCCGGTGTTCGACGCGGCGGCCAGGAGAGCAGCTCCGACGACGGCCACGGCCAGTTTCATCGCCGCTCCTTCGCGAGCAGCGCGGCCCGGTGGACGGCGCGGCGGATTCGGACGTAGGTGCCGCAGCGGCAGATGTTCCCGGCCAGCGCGTCGTCGATGTCGGCATCGGTCGGGTCGGGAACGTGCGCAAGCAGCACGGCCGCGCACATGATCTGCCCCGGCTGGCAGTAGCCGCACTGCGGGACCTGCTCATCGAGCCACGCCTGCTGGACCGCGTGCCGCTTGCCCTCCGAGAGGCCCTCGATGGTGGTCACCCGCCGGCCGGCCGCGCGCGACAGAGGCGTGACGCAAGAGCGGACCGCATCGCCGTCGAGCCGTACCGTGCACGCGCCGCATTGGGCGATGCCGCACCCGAACTTGGTTCCGGTGAGGCCGAACTCATCTCGGAGCACCCAGAGCAGCGGGGTGGCTGGGTCCAGGTCCGCGGTCCTGCGCTCGCCGTTTACCGTCAGCTCGATGGCAGCCATGCGCAGAACTGATAGGCTGGGACAGTAGAAGCAGGTTTGCCATCGCGTCGGTTTTGTTTCGCCTTTCGTCCAGCGGGAGCTCGCTGTGGACGCCCTCTCGGAAGTGCTCCGTTCGTTTCGGCTGCAGGGGAGCATCTACTGCTCGTGGGAATTCGGCGCACCGTGGGGCATGTCCATTGCCCCGGCAGGCAACTGGCCCTTCCACTTCGTCCAGTCCGGGACGTGCCTGTTGATCAGGAAGGACGGACAGCGCGTGCGCTTGGAGTCGGGCGACGTGGTTGCGCTGTTCGACGGCGTGGGACACCGGCTCTGCGATTCTCCGAGCAGCCGCGCCGAGCCGTTGGAACGGCTCCTGGAACGGCAGCCCCCGGGCACGCACGTGCACAGATCTGGCGGCACCGGTCCGGTCTGCCGCGTCATCTGCGGAAAGTTCGCCGTCGACGAGCACGAGAGCGCGCCGACGACTTTGCGTCACTTGCCTCCCCTGGTCCACATCCGCCATCAGGATTCCGCCCGCGTGCGCTCGTTCACGGCGACGCTCGACCTGCTCGCCGGAGAGGTGCGTCAGCGCGAGAGTGGATCCGAGCGGGCCGCTTCGCTCCTGACGGAAATGCTCCTCATCCAGGTGGTCCGGATGGTGCTGGCCGGACACGAGGCATCCACATCGACCGGCTGGGTCGCCGGCTTGCGCGATCCTCAGATCGGCGCCGCGCTCGCCGCTATCCACGGCGAGCCGGAGCAACCATGGTCGGTTGACTCGTTGGCCGCGAAGGCCGGCCTGTCCCGCAGCGTCTTCGCGGAGCGCTTCGCCGCGCGACTGGGTCGCACGCCGATGAGCTATCTGGCCGAGTGGCGGCTCCAGATCGCGGCGCGCTTGCTCCGCGAGACTGATTTGTCCATCTCGGAGATCTGCCAGCGGCTCGGGTACGGCTCTGCGGCTTCCTTCGATCGCGCGTTCAAACGTAGCTACCGGCTTTCGCCTTCCGCGTACAGGCGAAGGTCCGCGGCCGGCTCGGCGTCAGGAGCGCCGGCGCAAGCCCTTCCGCGTCGGCAGAGCGCCTGACGCTTCTCTCTTTCGATCGAGCTCATCGCGCCTGCTGCGCCGAGCGGCTGGAAGATGACCGGCTGTCGGGCGTGAGGTTCACATGAGGCCGATCCACATCCTGCTCCAAACCACCATTCCGTTCGTCCGGTTGCAGGGCAGGTGTGGTGATCGCGACGGTGGGCAGCGGGCGCTTTCGCTCGACATCACGAACGAAAACGGTGCGTACAGCGGGAGCTGGATGTCCATGGAATGGCAGCCCGGGGTGATGCCTGCATCTCGATGCCTCCCGCGTGGAGAGTCAGCGAACGACGCGATCATAGGCCAGTCGGGCGCACCTCCGAAACGTGCGCGAACTACATGGGCCGTTCAGAAAACTTCACGATCGCACGATCGCTCTTCGCAGTCGCGCGGTCTTGTTGCGAGGGCCTGAGCTATAAGCGTCTCATGCGAAGGGGGGCGCGATCCACAGGAACGCGGCGCGCCGCAAGCGCAGCCGCGTGACGAAGCGCGCGGCGAAGAGTACGAAGAGGACCTCTATTCGCGTCCTTCGGGCGCGACCGTGCCGGCCGAGCCGTCGACCACGATCCGTTCGCCCGTCGCGATCCGCCTCGTCGCGTCCGGAACGCCCACAACGGCCGGGATCCCGTACTCGCGCGCGACGACCGCGCCGTGCGACATCATCCCGCCCATCTCCATCACGAGCGCGCTCGCCGTGAGGAAGAGCGGCGTCCATCCGGGGTCGGTCGCTGGCGCGACGAGGACCTCGCCAGGTTCGAGCCGCGCCCCTGCCGGCGAAAACATCACGCGCGCGACGCCGCGCGCGGTGCCTGGCGACGCCGGTGTGCCCCGGATCGCGTCGTCCGCGGCGGGCGAGGCGAACGCAGCCTCGGCATCGGTCCCATCGGACAGAAGCACGCGTGGGACGTGCCGCCGCCGCTCCTCGCGGCGGTACTCAGCCCGGCGCTCGGCGACGCGCTGGCGCATGTCTTCGCCAGCCAGCGCGCGGCGCGCGTCGGGGAGCGTGAGGAACCAGATGTCGTCCGCCGTGGCGACGCGGCCTTGGGCGGCAAGCGCCACGCCGACCGGCGCGAGGATCGCTCGGCCTTGTGCGAACACGCGGACCATGTGGAACTTCGGCGCCTCGCGCGCGCCGGCGAGGGCACGGACCCGGCGCAGGAGCTTGCGGGCGAGAAGGCGGCGCGGACCGTGAACGCGGGACAGCAGCGTGGCGATGGTCGCCTCCGCCTCGCGCGCACCACGCGCGAACTGCGCGTCAGGCGCCAAGGCAGCCGCGTCGAGGCGCTGGAAATTCGCGATCGCGCCAAGAAGATGTGATGGATCTTCCGACCAGCGCGGCAACCCGAGATCGATTTCGGCGATCGCGCGGTGCCCATAGCGCACCAGGAACGTCTCGAGCTCGCGCTGGAGCCGCGGCGGTAACGCGCCGCGACGGAAGGCCGCGCTGAGCTCGACCGGCGCCCGGTCCGCGAGTGCTGCTCGCGTCGGCGCGTCGTCCCGAGTGCGAAGGGCGATGGCCCAGAGCTCCAGGTCCATCTCGGTCGTCGGGTTGAATGGCAGGCCCCGCAGCACGGTCCGCATCTCGTCGTCGCTCGCTACACCGCGGAGCAGCCGCGCGGCGAAATTGTACGAGATCAACCCGGCGCCGACCAGCGCGACGAGCCGCTGGAACATGCGCGGCGGTGTCGTGATGAGCAGTCGCTCGAACGCGTCGAGCCGCTCGACCGGAGTCGTGAGCGGTCCGGCGTCGCGCGTGACGACCGCGTCGACGTCGCGCAGGATCTGGTCGCGCGTCGTCTCGGGACAAAGGAGCGCGCGGATCGCCCACGGCGGCACTCCCGCATGCATGACCGCGTGAAGAATTGACGCGAGCGAGCGCAGGCGCGAGCCGCGGCGCGGTGCGAGGCGCGGATCGTCCAGCAGCCGCGCGAAGATCGCCGAGCTCCGCGCTTCCATGATCGACAGCACCCGGACCGGTAATTCCCGCGCGGCCGAGTTCCGGAACACCCCGGTGAGATCGACCCATAGGCGCAGGCCGGCGTCGGCGATGACGGAGGTCCCCGCCGCCGGATCGGCAAGGGGC
>Ga0137401_10000991_pt1 | contig 11967 bp, 11 predicted proteins | sample CZOMad1_1_16fung_FD_108286 | JGI IMG/M metagenome (GOLD analysis project Ga0137401, IMG submission 108286) | Vadose zone soil fungal communities from Angelo Coast Range Reserve, California, USA - CZOMad1_1_16fungal (Illumina Assembly) | ecosystem: Environmental > Terrestrial > Soil > Vadose...
CCATTGGGCATATGGGAGCTCGGCCGCACCGCCCCAGATATTAGCCGAACGCTCCGGCAAACTGTCAGGGTGTTTGAGTTCCTTTTCAAAGTCCTTGTTGCCGTCGTGGCGGAACCGGCCATAGTAGGTATGGGCGTCGCAAGGGTCACCGTTCGAGCTGTGACCATCCGGGCCGCTCCGTGCTCCTAACACGATTCCACCCCACTGTGTCTTATCATCAGAGATCCTCTGGTAATAGAGCGTTAGCTCGACATTCTTGAAGAAGTGGTGGGCAGGATCGTTCAGGTATAGTCGCGGTTCGGGAAGACTAGGGCCGGTACCATAAAAGTGAAGAATTCCTTGCCCGTCCACATATAGTCGGCTGGAATCCCCGCGTTGCTGGCTGACCTGCGTCGGATCATCAGGATCGCGGTCAAAGACGTCCCTGGTGTGACCATCGCCCCAGTGCTGAGAATTCCATTGGATACCTGACGGTGCGCTGGCGTAGATCTTGCGAATCGTGAAGATGTCCAGTCCGTCGGCATCGCTTTGGACGGCGTATCCCATGACTTCGATCTCCGTGATGCTCGCCCAGCCGTTATGGAGCGAGTTATCGTTCACGACGATTCTGACATATCTCGCCAGGACCGGTGGAAACTCATAACGTTCCATGGCGGTAGTCCTTCCACTACTTGTTCCCGTGTATATCGTCGTGAATGTCGTTCCATCGTCGGAACTCCCGACTGTGAAATTGTTCGAGCGCGCGTTTCCTTGGTACCATGCGGCATCGAGAGCCGTGATAGTTTTGCGAGTGCCCAAATCGGCCTGTAGCCAACAAGCCCCACTCGGCGGGATCGCACAAGACCATCGAGTTGAGAGATTGCCATCAACGGCATTCTGAGGCCCATTTCCGTCATTAGCGAAGGCGGTGATGCTGCTGATAGGCAGGACAACCGACGTCGGCGCGGCGATTACCAACTCGGTGATACTTGCCCACCCGTTGTGGAGCGAATTGTCGGTTACATAGATCCGTACGTACCGTCCGTGCGCTGGGGCAATGCCATAAGTCTCCCGCGCAGTGGTCGAGCCCGTACTTGTTTGTACCCGCCCAAACCGTGCTGAACACCTGTCCGTCATCTGAGGTGCGGATACCGAAGGTGTTGCTCCTCATGTTCCCCTGATACCAACCAATTCCGATGGTCGCGAGGTCGCGAACGGTTCCGAGATCAGCTTGTATCCAGCACGAAGCGCCCGGAGGAATTGGGCACGACCACCGCGTACTTGGGTTACCGTCAATGACGTTTCGCGCAACATTTCCATCATCGCCGCTTGCCGAAATTGCGACAACCGGAACGTTCGTCGCTCCTGCGGAGCCAGCAAGAACGACGCAAAGAAGGAAAAATGATATCTTTTTGGTTCTTCTCATGTAATTCCCCTGTGACGCATCGGTCGCGCTTCGTTTGGTTGGACGCTTCAATGCCGTAGGCCTTTCATACACCATACCTTCTGGCGCGACGGCCAATGAATGCCGGAGTTGTAATCGATCTTTCATGCTGTTCCCTCCAAAATCAGCCGCGGAGTACCCCATTGGAGCCACTGCGACTACACCTTAACCATGCAGTATCGAAGGCGTAAAGTTAATAGATAGAGATCTGAAATCACATAAAATAAGAAGGTTAGATCTTTTTAGAGACTGCTATGTCCCAGCTGAATAACGGGGTTTTCTCGTTCGGGCCTTTTCGTGTGGAGGTGCGTACGTCCCGGCTCTACAATGAGGGACACAGGGTTAAGGTTGCTCGAAAGCCGTTCCAACTCCTGGTGTTTCTACTTAAGAACAGAGGTCATGTAGTACCAAAGGCAGCCCTTATACATGAGATCTGGGGCGCCGATACGACAAAGGACGACACGGATCTGGCGGCGTTGGTCAGGATGGTTCGGAAAGGGCTCGGTGACAACGCTGGCAATCCGCTGTACATCGGCACAGTACCCAGCCAAGGTTACAGCTTCATCTTTATGGATGTAACACACACTGAACACGACGAGCTTGCCGGAGACACTGGTGGTCCGATCTCGGTGGTACCGCCCGACAGCAATGCGGGCGGAGGACTCGGCGTGCTGACCACCGCAACCCTTGCAATCATCCCGCTGCTTGGGTTGGCGTGGCTCTTTCTTCTACCGTGGTGTTTGATTCGCTTGCCAACTCCACTAGCGACCGCTTACGTGCTAATGGCTGCACTGGGAAGCTCGTATGTCGTCCTCACAGTTTCGCCGTCGACGAAGCGCACGAAACTCCTTGGATGCATTGCCGGCTTTCTGCTAGCGTTTTGCGTTTATTATTCCTGGCCTTTTGCGATACGTCCCATGTCTTGGTACTCAATGCGACCGGGACAAGCCTGGAAGAACACCCGTTTCCCGTCGCAATCTAGTCTATTTCTGGTGGAGTTCGAAACGGTTCCGCAGCGGGATCAACTCGACTCCGTGTTTGCGCTTTCAAACGGGCCAGGCACTAATTACCCTGATTTCGCGTGTCTAGCACGACTATCGGTCGGAGGAAAAATCGAAGCCTTCGACGGAGAGCGGGACGCATATCGCGCACTTTCGCAGCTCACCTACCGTAAGCGGCAAAGATACCGCTTTCGCTTCGCCGTGGATCCGCCGAACCACAAGTATTCGGTTTATGTGCGCGACGATCATGGTGAGGAGTACACGATTGCGAAGGACTTTGAGTTTCGCGGGTCGCAGCGAACGGTGCGGGCTTTCGCGAATTTCGGTACACGGATGGACTTTACCACGGCAGACAACTGGCTATCGGCGGTGACTGTTTGTGAGTTACACGTATATAGTTTTTGAAGCGACTCTTCAATCCACTAATCCGGGCCACCAGAATGCCAGTAGATTCGGCATTAGTTTGATATAGCCCTTTTCGGTAGCCCAGACGTCCAGTGGGGATGCTGGCCAACTCGTCAACTACCGGAACCGCCAGGCCGTTCTTGGTGAGGTCGCTAGCCTTAATATAAATTCGGCAGTTATCGCACGCTTCGACGCGCACGTAATCGAGATCGGAAGCGGTGTACACGGGCAGCTTGTCCTTGTTCTCTTCGCCGCACCCCGGGCAAAGGATGCGGCGGAATTCCCACTCGGTCGAGCACAACGAGCAGACCAATGAACGCTTCGCTCCGTCACCTCGCCTCGGAGGACGGCCACGACCGGATTTCTGTGCAAAACGGACATGTGGACTTTGTGCCATTGAGTTTGATGTCGGCACGCTCGCCAGAAATTCCTTGTACGGTTGCAGCAGCGCCCGGGCGAAGAACATATCCACCGGATCCTTGGCAGATGACAACGCTTCCGCCAAATAACTCGATTAAACATACGTTTGCCTGTTAACGCCGGTTGGGGCGGGGATTTTACCAGGGTTAACAAGAAGTTCTGATTGGTGCAAGAATTTCATCAGATTCACTCCCGAGCGATGGTCGGCGAACGTAGATCTTAAGTCGGCAGATGCGCGGGCAGCTATCAATGCTTCACCGCCGCGAAGGGTTCTTTTGTTCACCAGTCGCGGTGTGAGCCGCTGGGCGCAAAATAACAGGGAAGTGGTTTTTCGAAGGTTTTCAAGGAAGACATAGAGCTTTCCTGTTTTGCAACACACGTCAATACAGAGGCGAGAGAGTAGGCGCGTCCAAGAAAGTGAGACAATCGTTGCAATGCAGGTCGCGGACATCATCGTGATCGGCGCTTCCGCCGGAGGCGTTGAGGCGCTGCAACGGGTAGTTTCGGGACTGCGCCCGGACTTACCGGCGGCCGTCTTCGTCGTTCTGCATGTTCCAACTTGGAGTGTCAGCAGATTGCCGGATATCCTGACGCGCAGTGGGCCGCTGCCGGCGATCCATCCAAAGAACGGAATCCAAATCCAGAATAGTCATATTTATGTGGCGCCACCTGACCAACATCTGCTCGTCAGTGAGGACCGTGTTCAACTCAGCGCCGGTCCGAAGGAGAACCGCCATCGCCCCGCTGTGAACACCTTGTTTCGCTCCGCGGCTTTGGCATATGGACCAAGAGTTATCGGCGTGGTCCTCACGGGCGCGCTGGACGACGGCGCGTCCGGCCTTTGGGAAATCAAGCAGCGCGGCGGAAGGGCCATTGTGCAGGAACCCTCGGACGCGCTGTTTCCGGACATGCCTCGGAACGCACTCGAAAACGTTCCGGTAGATCATACGTTACCGCTGCAGGAGATTGCGCCCTTGCTCACCGTTCTGGCGGGCCAGCCTGTCGCGTCACAGGAGAGTAAGGAGACAACAACGATGGAAGCTCGCCAAACTGAACTGACCTGCCCGGAATGCCGGGGACCGATCACTGAATTCCGCAACGGGCCGATCAGCGAATTTCGCTGTCGCGTCGAGCATCGCTACTCTCCCGAGACTTTCCTTGCCGCACATGCGGATACGCGGGAACGGACCCTTTGGGCCGCCGTAGTTGCCCTGGAGGAAGGCGCACAAGTGGCGCGCGATCTCGCATCGAGTCATTTAGCGCGCGTGCAACACCGACTGGAGCAGGAGGCCGGTGACAATGAGAGCGCGGCGATGAAGATACGCGAGTTGCTGGCCCTGCTGACAAAGGGGAATTCGCAGCACTTAATGGAAGAGATTCCGTCCTGAACTCCCCGTCCTGCTGAAATTGAAAAAGTTTCGCATGGGCTTCCGCGTTGGAGCGATCAACCAGGAACTGACTTGCTTTCAAGACCTCTTTCAAAGCGCGTCCCGATTATGTTTGAGGGATTGTGTCCCACTGTGCTGAGAAACCCGCTGCACCTGCGCCAGCGGAGTATGAAGAAAATGCGCGCACTGCAATATCGACACACCGAGACATATGGCGCTTTCCGGAAGCCGCCTGGCACTGCCGCGCTCGACAACGCGGCGGCCCGCATGTTCATCAGTCAGCCTCCGGCCGGTCAGCTTAACACGCGTCCTTCAGCCATCAGCCCGCACTTGCGATGTCCGGATATTTTTAGCGGTGATCAGTCTTAGGGCAGTGGCTGGATTAGGGAATCCTTCGAAGCTCGTCCTTCGTCCAGCATTTCTCTGACGGCTTGTCCCACCGTGGTGAGAAAGTCCTGCAGCGCCGTCGGCTTCTGAATATACCGTGTGCTTTGGAGACTGGTACGATGTTTATCGCTCGACGTCTGTGACGACGTGATGATGGCCATCGGCACATGTGCCAAGCGGGGTGATTGTTTCAGCTTGATGAGGACTTGGAAGCCATCGCTCTTGGGCGTGTTCAAGTCGAGAAGAATGGCATCCGGGACGAGTGCGTTTGTCTGAGTCTGTTCGGGGCCACAAAGGGCCGTCAACGCTTCCTGACCGCTCCTGAATTTCGTCAGTTCGCACGTTATTCCGCTTTCCTTCAGTGCCATTTCCACAAGGAATACGTCGGCCGGATTGTCTTCGATAAGCACGATGTGAACTGACTTCATGCATCACTGTCTTTGGCAGGAAGCGTAAAATGAAAAGTCGATCCTTGCCCATAGGTCGATTCGGCCCAGATCTGGCCTTCGGATCGTTCGACGATTTTTTTGCAAATGGCCAAGCCGATGCCACTGCCAGGGTACTGGTCCAGTCCATGAAGGCGCTTAAAAGGAGCAAAGATGGTTTCCAGATACTGTGCTTCGATGCCGATGCCGTTATCAGTCACCGAAAAATGCCAGAGCCCGGCCTCTCTTCGCGCCTGGATGTGAATATGCACCGCCTCATCCGGCCGACGGTACTTGATTGCATTACCGATCAGATTTTGGAAGAGCAGCCGCATAGGGACTTCTTCGGCCATGACGGTGGGTAGCTGGTCGTGCGTAACAATTGCGCTGCTTTCTTGAATAGCAGCATTCAGAACCCTGAGTATTTCCTCGCAAACGTGGTTACAGTCAACGGAAACCGGGCACTCAAGCAAGTGCTCGTTAACGGCCCAATACTCGCGTAAGTCTTTCAATAAAGTTTCCATCCGCAGGGCGCCCTCTACAGCAGTCGCGATAAATTTATCGGCTTGCCGATCGAGTTTACCCTTGTAGTCTCTTGCCAGCAGTTGCGTGTAGCTGACCACCATGCGCAGAGGTTCCTGCAAGTCGTGGGATGTCGCGTAGGCGATGTGCTTCAACTCTTCGTTTATCTTGAGCAGCAGGTCTTTCGACTCGGTAATGTCGTCGATAGCGAGAAGGATCAGCGGTGCCCGGTCTTTCTCATGCGGTATCTCACGGGCACCGAGCAGCATTATTCTCCGCCCGAGTTCCGGGAAATTGTGTTCCACCCGAAACTTTTTCACGGTCTGACTTCGAGGAAGCAGTTGGCCCAACAAGTGCCGTAGCTCCGGGATGTCCCATTGCCCGTTGCCGAGATCAAAAATAACCCGGCCCTTCGTTTCATTCTTAGAAACCTTGAATAGCTCATAGAACGACTTGTTGGCCGACTGCACACGCAGATCGGCGTCCAGAACGATCAAGGGTTCTCGAACTGTCTGTACAATATTGTCGGCATACACTTTTGCGGCTAAGGCAAGCTGCTCAGCCTGCTTCAGCTCAGTCACATCGAAGAACGTAACCACGACGCCGTCAATCACGTCACGGATCGTGCGATAAGGCAGGATGCGCATAAGGAAATATCGCCCCAGCGCTCCTGTCAGCTCCCGTTCCCGCATCGAGAGGGTCCGGAGCACCTCCTTCATGTCTTCGACAAAGCTCCCCTCCCCGACAAATTGAGCGGCGAGATCGGTGAGAGGCCGGCCGGCGTCTCCGGCAAGGAGTCGGAATACAGCTCCGGCTGCGGGCGTGAAATTCCTGATGCGCAGCTCCGAATCCAGAAAAATCGTGGCTATCTGAGTACTATTGAGCAGATTCTGGAGGTCGCTATTGACATGATCGAGTTCGGCAACTTTGCGGTGTAGTTCGTTGTTGACCGTTTCCAGCTCTTCATTGAACGACTGAAGCTCCTCCTTGGATGTTTCCAATTCTTCATTCGTGGACTGGTACTCTTCGTTGGCGGATTTTAGTTCTTCGTTCGATGTTTCGAGTTCTTCGTGCGCCGCCTGCGCGTGCTCCTGAGCAGCCCGCAGTTCGCTTTCGAGGAAACGGATTGTGTCCTCGGAACTAGTGTCCGATGAGGGCTGGTCGCCGCTTGGTGCGGGACCGGTGACCGGAACCGCTTCCGCCAAGACGATCATGTAAAGGTCGGCCTCCTGGAATTCCGCGAGCGGCTCCACGGTAACGTCAACATGACTGACGCCGCTGTCAGTCTGAACAAGAACCTGCTTCTGATGAGCGCTCGCGCGAGCGGTCACGGCCCTGTGAAGGCAGGTTCGCAATGGAATTCGGAGGCCTTCGCGCGCCATGTGCAGGACATTGGTGTCGGGGCCGCCTGTTGGCTGTTCGAGGTAGCGGCTGATCCGCGCGGAGAAATAAACCGCATCCCCATTCTCCTTGACAAGAACGCACGCAGGCCCATATCGCTGCAGAATGATGCGCTCCAGTTGCTTCGGGAGGTTTCGTTCCACCGAATCGGAATCCTTCCGGCCGGACGGCGCCGGGCCGCTGACTGCGAGTGGAAACCTGACCGCTGGACGGAGCACCGTCTCCTTCCTCTGGAAAATCCGGTGTTTCTTGTCTATCGTTCGGAAACATTCCTGATGAGAGGTAATATTCTCCGAGGGACCCAGAAACAAATAGCCATCGGAACGGAGCGCGTAATGAAAAAGCGGGATGATGTCGCGTTGCAGATCAGGTCCCAAATAAATCATGACGTTTCGACAGGAGATTAGATCCAGACGCGAAAACGGCGGATCTTTGATGAAACTATGGGTTGAGAAAATACAGATCTCGCGAATTTCCCGTTTGACCTGAAACCCTTTTTCCTCATGGCTGAAAAAAAGCTCCAGTCGCTCAGCGCTCACATGCTCGGCCATGCTTGCCGGGTAGAAGCCCTTGCGAGCTGTCTCCAGTCCGCGTTCATCGATATCGGTTGCAAAGATCTGCAGTGTGGGGACGTTGGTCAGCGTGGAGGCATACTCCCGCAACAGAATTGCGATTGAGTAGGCTTCTTCTCCAGATGCGCAGCCCACAACACCTACTCGAACTTGACCGTCTGCGCCCTTACCATCAAACAGCTTTGGAATAACCTCGCTGCCGAGTGCCTTAAATGCGGCGGGGTCTCGAAAGAACTGAGTAACGCCGATCAGCAGGTCCTTGAAAAGCTGATCGGCTTCTTGCGGTTCGCGCTCCAGGAACTGGACATACTGCTCGACGGTTTGAATCTGCAAGGCTTTCATGCGACGCTCCAGACGCCGGGCAATCGTGCCTTCCTTGTACTGGCTGAAATCGTGACCAGACCTCCGGCGCAGCAGATTATGGATCTTACCTAGCCACGAGCCGATCTGCTGGCGGATATCGTTCGGCTGGCCGCTGAGCGCACGCAGGTAGGCTGCATACTCTAGGAGTTTCGCTGGCATTTCCTCCACGGGCAAGACATGGTCCACTAGACCTGTTGCAATCGCGCTGCGGAGCATTGCGTCATGCTTGGCGGATGCGAGAGTTTGGGCCATGGCCATCCCGCCATGCTCTTTGATCGCCCTGAGGCCAAGGGTGCCATCCGTACCTGTACCCGAGAGCATGATGCACACTGCAAGTTCGCCTCGGTCTTCAGCCAGGGAGACAAAGAGACTGTCAATAGGCATCCGTCGGCCGCGCGGTTCAGCCGGGGCCGCCACTTGCAGCACGCAATCTTTTATTGTCAGCGTTGCGTTGGGCGGGATGATGTAGACTCGGTTTGGAACGACCTTCGTATTGTCTCGGACCTGCTCCACGGACATCTGAGTGTGCCTGGCCAAAAGTTGCGCCAAGGCGCTCTCATGATCCGGGGCAAGGTGCATAACAACGGCGAAGGCAATTCCCGCGTCAGCCGGCATGTGCTTGAAGAAGGTTTCGTACGCTTCAAGTCCCCCTGCTGAGGCACCGATCGCCGCGATCAGAAATTGCTCGGTACTGATTTTGTCCATACCGCTCGCCGGAGTCTTCCTGTTCTATTTCAAGGCATCACACGATTGGCTAACGGAAATCGTATCACAATGTCCGCTTGCGAACATAGCCACTTTCGCTGAGGTTCCCAAAAGAGGTACAGTTGTGGGGTTGGAGATCGACAATTGAAATCTCAAAAGCAGCTTCCCATTTCGACCGGCAACCGGGTTCTTGCGGCATTACCCAAGGCGGTCTATAAGCGCTTAATGCCCCAGATGGAACGCGTTTTGGTCAAAACTGGACAATTCGCCTATGACGTGGATAAGCCGATCAAATTCGTCTATTTCCCTATTACCGGCGTTTTCTCCCTGGTCACCTTTATGGAAGATGGCGAAGGTGTGGAGGTGGCGACGATTGGCAACGAAGGTATGGTTGGCTTGCCGTTGTTTCTCGGCGTCGACCGAACCTCTGGAAAAGCGTTTACACAAGTGCCGGGCGACAGTCTGCGAATGCCGGCCGCCGTTTTTAAGAAACAGATCAGGAGGCAGGGGCCACTTACACAGACGCTTCAGCTTTACACACAAGCGTTGATGATGCAGATTTCGCAAGGAATGGCCTGCAATGGGAAGCATTCCATTCGGCAGCGATGCGCGCGATGGCTACTGATGACCCAAGATCGAATAGGAGCAGAAACATTTCCCCTTTCTCAAGAATTCCTGGCTCTCATGCTGGGTGTCCGTCGCGGCGGGGTTAACAAAGTGGCTACGGAACTGAGACAAGCCGGATTGATCCAATACAGTCGCGGCGTAATCCGTATCCTGAAGCGCAAGGAGCTCGAAGAAGCATCATGCGAGTGCTATCGACTCATCAAGCGAGAATTTGACCGACTCCTCGGGTCCCCTCAAAAGCAATATGCTATCCAGGTGCCTGGCCGGACTGTACGCCAGAGAGTATGACCAAAGCGGCTTCAGCTTGGCGTACGTTCTCGCTGTCCGCGAAGAGCCCTTGGATATTGCGCTAAATGTGTATGGACAAGTTACGGAAAGCGTTAGACATCTTCCAATTTTACGCAAACGCTCTCGGATATCCGTTGTGAACAACAAGACGGTTTTGCCATCGCACCGACATCCACACGCCGGTTGCCATCCAACATGCCGTTGACCACTTTGACAATCGCGTTGAACTGGACCGTTGTGGGACAAACCGTGCCCTCACGTTTTGATGATCGTTGGGGGGGCGTGAGACGGTAACTCTGCATTACTGCCTTGAAATCGAGCCAAGCTCGCCTAAGAGGGAACTTACTAGGTATCCGAGCTGGGAGCGGGGTGAAGGCGAGAACACTCGACAACGCGGTGCTCGGCGCTAGATTCTCAGCGGGCGGGCTCCCAGCAACAGACAGCATACGCTTGTTTCTATAGCTCGCTAACCGTGACGACTCTTGCATCCCACCGTCAATGACGGGATACTGTGTACAATATGAGAGGTTCAGCCTCATCGCTCATATCCGGCAATCGTCTTCTTGCCTGCCTGCCAAAAAGAGACCAACAGAGCTTAGCCCCCGAGCTAGAACTGATTTCACTCAAAGCAAGGCACACCGCGTACGAGCCCGGCAGGCCGATCACGCACATCTATTTTCCTCTGAATAGTGTAATATCCCTTTCCGTTGAAACAGCCCGAGGCCGGGACGTAGAGGTCGCCACAATTGGAAACGAGGGCATGGTAGGGCTGCCGGTTTTTTTGGGCGCAGGTCGCACGCCCGGAATTGCCTATGCGCAAGTGCCGGGCGACAGCTTCAGGATCAACGCGGAGGCATTTTGGGAACAAGCGCGACAATCAGATCCTATTGTGAGGATCATGCGTTTATACGCACACGCGCTGATCGTGCAAATCATGCAGAGGGCCGCCTGTAACCAGACTCACTCCGCGATGAAACGATGTGCACGGTGCCTTCTGACGACCCACGATCAGGTGCAGAGAGAGCGCTTTCCACTCACACAGGACATACTCGGCTTCATGTTGGGGATTCGCCGAACCGGGGTCAGTGCGGTGGCGTCCGCGCTCAAGCAACGACGCATCATCAACTACAATCGTGGCATGGTCGAAATACTCAATCGCCCGGAACTGGAATCAGCTTCGTGCGAATGCTACGCGGCGGTGAAGCAGGAGTTTGAACGCTTATTCAAAGTCCTTCTCCGACGCCGGCGAGGTGAATGAAAGCCCCGTCCAAGGACGCTCCTCTTTAACCAATATCTGCTGGCCTGAAGAATAACAACTCGGGGACGTATCGCTGTATGACCTCGTTCTCACCACATTGATTGGGATGCGCGCTCAATAGAATCGGTGTCCAGCACCATGACCCGCTTTCCGCCAAGTTCGCAGTCGACGGTTCGCTTCATGCCTGCACCCGATCTTCGGCGTTTTGTAGTTGCCGCTCCGCCTCAAGCCAATCCTGCTCAGCTGATCCGTCAGCATCGTCGCGGATGCGGCATTCCCAAATTTGGTGTAGGTCGACAGAATAGTCGACAACTCCGCACGTTGATTCTGAACGGTCGCTCGCGATCATTTAGAACTGTTGACAATTCTTGTCACGATTCCTGGCGATCCTACTTTTTTGCCACGATTGTTGGCATAACCAGAGCGCTGCCGCCGCCGCGGACGCGCCGCTCGGGTAGCGATCATAAAAGTTGATGGTCACAATTCACCTACAACGATACCGTGTGGCGCTATCGTGAAAGTCGTCGATGGACCGTTGGACGGCAACCGGCTCGTGGATGTCAAGTGGGATGGCAAATCCGTCATGATGTTCACAACGGATATCCGAGAGCGTTGCGTAAAAATAGAAGACATTTAAATTCGCATACCCCCCTCCGGTTCAGTTGTAGCTCTCGTTACCCGTCCAACTTTCACCCACCAGAACTCGGGTTCCCCGACCACCGAAATTTTTAACGCATCGTCCGGTTGAGGTTTCAAACCGTTCCACGATTCGCTGTTGAAAA
>Ga0137401_10000993_pt1 | contig 11961 bp, 9 predicted proteins | sample CZOMad1_1_16fung_FD_108286 | JGI IMG/M metagenome (GOLD analysis project Ga0137401, IMG submission 108286) | Vadose zone soil fungal communities from Angelo Coast Range Reserve, California, USA - CZOMad1_1_16fungal (Illumina Assembly) | ecosystem: Environmental > Terrestrial > Soil > Vadose zone...
GACCACCTCCAGCACGACGCAACTGTCGAGGGACCGCACCGGTGGGGTGACTGATTCTGTCGCCGGTTCCGGGCTCTGTCATTGTCCAATTCTGACCCAGGGCTGACGCCGCGGACTACATTCTTGCGCCGCTTCGCGGCTGTGCAGCAATGACCAAAGCAATTTGTCCTGTGCTAGTCTTTGCTCATGCAGGGTCGCGAGGAGACGGACTCGCCGGCAGCGAAGAATGCAGCTCACAACGTACAACGGCAATCCTGGACGCACTCCATATTCTTCATCATCCTGATCGCCTTCCTGCTCCGCCTGGCGGTCATCACGATCGGCCACACTTACCGCATCACGCCGCGCCGGGACCACTTCCAGTTCGGATGGGAGATGGGACGCATTGCCCGATCCATCGCGATGGGACAAGGCTTCAGCTCTCCCACCGACTTGCCCACTGGACCCAGCGCCTGGGCGCCGCCGGTCTATCCCTACATCCTGGCCGCAGTCTTCAAACGGTTTGGGATTTACAGCAACCTATCCGCCTGGGTCATCCTCACTTTCAACAGCATCTTTTCCGCGTTGACTTGTCTCACGCTCTATCTCATTGGCGAGAAAATCTACGGAATGACAGTCGCCCGGGCCGCAGCTTGGACATGGGCATTGTTTCCCTATGCCATCTATTGGCCGGTGCGGGTGATCTGGGAGATGAGTCTCAGCGCGTTCCTGTTGAGCCTGGCATTTCTGCTCACACTGCGGATGGCCGACGCTCCACCGCGCCCGCGCGCCTGGATCGCGTTCGGATTCCTGTGGGGACTGCTGGCCCTGACCAATACCGCGGTGCTGTCTCTGCTGCCGTTTTGCTTGTTGTACCTGCTATGGCGTTTGCCCCGGTCGCCCCGGCACGCTGCCGGACCGATCTTGTGTGTTCTGGCAGCAGGTCTAGTGGTTACGCCATGGCTGGTCCGCAACTATGTTGTTTTCGATAAATTTGTTTTTGTCCGCGACAATCTGCCGCTGGAAATGCATATGGCCAACAATGGCCAATCCACCGGCCTGTGGACGCGCAGCGAACATCCGGGCAACGATCCCGAAGCCATGCGCCGATTCCAGGAGTTGGGTGAAATTCGCTTCATGGAGGAAAAGCAGCAACAGTTCCGCGATTTCGTGCGTCAACATCCCCGGCAGTTCCTTCGCTTTACTCTCGACCGCGTTCTGTACTTCTGGATCGGACCTCCTCAGTCTGACATCGTTGGCGGATACGACCTGATGATCGCCCGCCATCTCATGTTCATTCTTCCCGCCGCGTTTGCTTTCGCAGGTTTGTGGCTCACACTGCGGGACAAAAAACCGGGCGGATTTCTGCTGTCCTGCTTTCTGCTGATTTATCCGCTTCCGTACTACCTGGTAAATCCCTTCCCGCGCTATAAACACGCTATCGAACCGGAAATGATTCTGCTCGCCGTGTTTCTGTTCTGGAAAGCAAGTGAGGTCCAGATTCGCTGGCCCATTCGCTCAAAGCCCTAGATCGTGGGATTTTCTTTGCGTTCTTTGCGGTCCCCATTGCGACCTTTGCGGTAAAAGCTTTTGATCGCAAAGGACGCAAAGAAAACCGAACTCGCGACGACAACCCCGCCCCGTTGGCGAGTCTTCCTCCATCATTTACATTTAATGCATGCGTGCGATCCTGCAGAAAAAAGCGCTGCGGTATGTTTTCGGCGCGAACATGATTTCCATGCTGGGCAGCGGCATGAATTCCGCCGCGGTTGCCTGGTACATCCTGCAGGCCACTCACTCAGAAGTCGCGCTGGGAATGTTCGCGGTGCTGCAAACCCTGCCCGCCATGCTGATGCTGCCGTTTACCGGAGTGCTCATCGACCGCGAAGACCGGCGCCGGCTAGTGATGATGCTGGACGCGGCCCGCGCGGTCATCATTTTTGCGGTTGCCATCCTGGCTTTCACGGGCAAAGTAAAGGTCTGGCAGCTTTATGTGATGAACACGCTGGTGGCGGCCGGTTTCTGGATGTTCTGGCCCACCATCACAGCGCTCATTCAGGAGCTGACACCCGGAGAAGAGTTCGTCCATGCCAATACTTTTCTGCTGGCAGGAATCCAGGGTGGCTGGCTGATCGCCGGATCGATCGTCGGATTCGTCTACAACCACATCGGTTTGGGCGGCGTGTTGCTGATTGATTTCTCTACCTACCTGGCGTCCTTTCTGCTTTACCTTGGAGTGCGCAAGGGGCGCCACGTGGTGCCGCGGCCGGCGGAACTGCGGGCTGATATCCTCGCCGCGGAAACCGCAGTCGCGCGCTTTGTGCGCGAGATGCGCGAGGGTCTCGATTTCCTTCGCGCTCACCGCTCCGTGGTCACGTTGGGAATCAGCTGGGCGCTTTTTCTGGGCGCGATGCTAACCGGAGTGGTGGTGACTGCGCCGCTCAGTGACAGCGTGTTCCATGCTGGCGCCGTCGGCTATGGCTGGCTGAACGCCGGTTGGGGCACGGGCGCGTTTCTCAGCGTGCTCTACGCCCCTGCCCTGATTGCGTCCGTGGGTGCGCGCCGTTCGATTGCGATTTCCATGGGCCTGCTGGCGATTGCCATGATCGTGGTGCCGCTCTCGCCCTGGCTGGCAGTCGCGGTCGCCATTTACGCCATCATGGGTTCAGGCCGCGGCGTGAGCGGCGTCGCCATGAACACCAGCATCATGGAACAGGTGCCGCAACACTTTATGGGACGGGTTCAGAACACTTTCTATTTCGCCGGCACTATGCTGCAAATCATTCTTGGGTTTTTGGTCGGAGCGGTCGCGCAATGGAACCTGGCCGCGGGCTTCGCCATCATCGGCATGGTGTACGCGGTGGCTTTCGTGACGGCCGTGTGGCCGGTGGCGGCGGCAACTCCAGTTCTCGAAGTAGGGCCTGTGGAAGGAAAGTAGATCTCAGATCTCAGTTGCCAGGCAACTGACCTTAGGCAGTTAAATCCACAATCTGAAATCAAAGTTCTGACTTCTTCCCTTCCGGCTCAAGCTGTTATTCTTTCCCGTTCGACTTAGCCCAGGAGACTTGCATGTCATCCAGCCTCGAAGGTCGAGTTGCGGTCGTTTTCGGAGTCGCCAACAAGCGCTCGATCGCCTGGTCGATTGCGCAGGGACTGCATCAGGCGGGTGCCACCCTGATCATCACGTATCAAAATGAGCGTCTGGAACTGGAAGCGAAAGACTTGATCGCTTCCCTGCTGGGCGCCGCTGGCTTCATGTGCGACGTCTCGGACGACGCGGCCATCGACCGGTTGTTCGTCCAGCTCAAGGAGCGTTATGGCAAGTTGCACGTGCTGGTGCACAGCGTTGCCTACGCCCCGGCCGAGGAACTGAAGGGCGAATTCGTCGCCACTACGCGCGAAGGATTCCGCATCGCGCATGACGTCAGCGTGTATTCCCTGGTCGCGCTCGCGCGCGCCGCCGCTCCTTTGATGGAAGACGGAGGCAGCATCATAACCATGACCTACTACGGCGCGGCACGAGTTGTGCCTCGTTATAACGTCATGGGCGTCGCCAAGGCCGCGCTGGAGTGCAGCGTGCGCTACCTGGCCTATGATCTAGGCAAGAAGAAGATTCGCGTCAACGCCATTTCCGCGGGCCCGATCAAGACGCTGGCAGCCCGAGGTATTTCCGGTCTCGGCGACATGCTGAAGGCCCACGCCGAGCGAGCGCCCTTGCAGCGCAATGTGGATGTCAACGAAGTGGGCGCCACGGGAGTGTTTCTGGCCTCTGACGCAAGTTCTGGCATCACCGGCGAAGTAATCTACGTCGATTGCGGATACAACATCATGGGGTTTTGAGTCGTCATCCTGAGCGGAGGATGGCAATACGTGGGCACTACTGCTTGCGCTTCTTGCGAAAAATCTTGCGTTCGATCTCAGGGTAGAATTCCTTCAACAGATTAAATCCGGCATCGAAAGCAAACTGGACTCCCGCCCGCTCCGCCACATCCGAAAAATTTCTTTCGCTCTTGGGATAATAAGTCACGGCCAACGCGGCTGAAGAAAAGCTGCCCAACACTTCCGAGAAGTTGAACGCCTTTCGGCCGGAATCCTGCCGCGTCACCAGAATGCGGGTCAACGCATATCCCGTCCGGTGGGAGAAGCCTCCATCGCCGAGCCGGTAGTAACGCGGGTCCTGGTGGAAGAGCGACGGGTACACGCCGGTGACGAAGAGGCCGTCGGTCAAACCGTCCGCCAAGCCGGCGCCGTAGCGTTTCCCATAACCCTCCGCGCCCTGGCCATAATCCTCGGGGTGGTTGCGCGCCTGGTTAATGCCGGCCTCGGCTGCCACAAAAACAAACGTGTAGGGATTGAGATACTGGGCCGCGAGTTTAAATTTCTGGCCGGAGGTCAGCGGAGGCGGTTGTCTTCCCGCTTCGACCATTCCGTACCCAGGCAAGATACCCAAAACTCGTTCTTGACCCGACGGCTGGGTGGAAGAGTCGGTTCGCTGCGGCGCTTGCTGCTGGTCTGAGGGGTCCTTGCCCGTATGCGGCGGCGCTGATGCGTCCTGAGAGCGGCAGACTTCCGCGGTCGTCACCAACATTGCCAAGATCAGGAAAGCGCTCAACCTAAGGGGTAGTGATCCTGATGCGCCGGACATTTTCCTCGATGAGTTCAGGGCTGCCTTCGAGACCTCGTTTTGAGGTTGATTCAGAAAATCGCTGCTCAACTCGGTCCTCCACTCTCTCCAGCGCAATTTCCACATCGCGCTCGCGCTCGAAGCGGGCAAACTTCTCTCCCCACTCTATCAGGAGAATGCTGTTGTTGGTGATTAGGTCATCGAGTCCTAGTGTTTCCAGTTGACGTGGCGTATCAATCCGATACAAATCGATGTGATAAAGGTTCGCCTGCGGGCCGCGGTACTCATGGATCAAAGTGAAAGTCGGGCTGGTGACATCCTCAGCGGACGCCGCCTCAAAAGACTCGGCAATCCCCTTAACCAGCGTCGTCTTGCCGGCGCCCAGGTCGCCACGCAGAAGCACCAGCTTGGGTGGAGTGAGCATCCCGGCCAAAGTGCGGCCGAGCGCGATAGTCTCCTCGGCGGAGTAGGTGATGAATTCCTGTGTGGCCATGCTGGTCGAAGCGAGTGACCAGTATAGCGACTCCCTTTCCATCGAAGGAAAGGGCGTGTCTTTACCTCTGCCAATGGTCAATAAATGGGAGGGCACGACTTCAGTCGTGCCGCAATGCCGCTGAAAGGACTCGCGGCTTCAGCCGCTGTTACAGCGCCACCCTGCCAAGGACCCTAAAATGATTTCGGTGCCATCCACTGGCTGGACCGCATTCCCTGAAAACTCCGGTCCGCAGCTGAATCGACCACCATGCGCAAGGCGCGATGATCGTCGTCGCCGAGCGCGACGAAACGGAAGGGTTGCAGGGACCCGTCGGTGGCCGCGCGAACCGGCATCAGCATTTCCGCCATGCCTCGCACCGGGCCCGATTGGGTCTGAAACGCGACCTCGACAAAATCTCCCTGACTCAGAGACTTGGCCAGGCGCAATAGCCCGCCGGTCACAGAAACGGTTTGAAGTTTAGCTTTGGTCCGCCGACCATCTTCCAGGATGACTTGGGCCAGAACTGAACCACCAAGCTGAATTCGTGGAGAGCGGCGCTGAGGATGCACTTGGGGGAAGTGTGTCATAGGCACAACTATTTCACGGCGCCACTCGCGCGGGCAGGTTACCGAAGGCATATGTACCGATTCCAGGCGCAACCTAGGCTGGGGGGGCCTGGAGCCTTTTTTCAATAAGATAGAGGCCCCGTTGCGGGATCTCGCATGCCCACTCGCCAGGCCAAAGTAGACACAAACACTGCCGGCGCAATCGCCGCGGATTCAGCCGCCGCTCGGGCGGTCTGCTAGTCGTGCCAGATCTGATTCAAAATCACCGCCAACCGCGTTCCGGCGCGGGCCAACTGCTCTTCGATCACCGGCTTAACCAGGTCCACATACTTCTGATTCACGGTTTCGTCCAGGTCGAGCATGCGCTGCAGGACGTTGTCGTCGTCAGCGCAGGTATTGATCGCGACCGGATCCTCGCCATCAATCGTGGTGGGAAGGTCCCCGTACGATTCTTTCACCGCGTGCGAATGACTCTCCAGTGCCCATGCCCTGACATCCACGGGCTGGGTCTTCCAGGTCGCCATGTCGGTTTCAAAATCACTCATCAGGGTATCGACATACTGGGTTACATCGTCATCGTGCGTGGCATGTCGGATGTGACCAATCTTTTCCGGTATGCCGGTGTCCCAAATGCCATGCAAGTTGGGTGCCGCTCCGGTGCCGCTTTCAGAAATCGAGGGCTCATCTCCGAAGAACTTGACCGGAACGCAGTTGCCGCCGCGATCGTTGTTGTCCGCGATATGCAGCGGTTGGTGCAAGTCGCCGACGAAATGGATGAGGAGCGCAAGAGCTTTCGACCGGGCGCGTTTCGTGGCGCTCGGTGATTTCAGTACGTCAATCTGGTCCTGAATTGCTTTCACCACGCACCCCTTGTCGCAGAACTGCGGCAGGTCGGGATCAGTCGTAGAATTCAGGGGCACATCCCAGAAATGCCACGGGGCAGTGCTTTTATTTGTGTTCCGGAAATCATCGGCAAAGGTTGCATAGAAGGCCATCAGGCCGAGGTCGCTGGGATTGGTCAAGTTGTATTTCCGAGGGTTGCAGCCGCGACCCGGCTTGCTGTTCACGTACAAGCCCGGGTTCTTGAGCAGAACCAGAACTTTCTGCGCGGCTACGTCGCTCAGTTGCCGCTGGGCAATCAGGGCAACGATTTCGTGTCCTGAACATCCCCAGCCAAAGCTCAGAGACCTGAGGCTGAGAACCAATAGGAGCAGCAAGAACACTTTTCCTGGACGATTCATTGATGTACGCCTCCCTTTAAGCAAATTCAATTCAAGCAAGACCAATGTGGTATCAAGCGGGCCTGAGGGCCGGAGGGCCTGAGGGGCGGAGCGGCATTCTTTAATTATCGAAGCCTTGGGGAAGCTGCGCGGAAATCACTCGAAAAACGAGGATCAGCATACTTCTGCCGTGTCCTCGCTGGCAAAAAATAATGATGTGGATGACCGTCGTCGGCTTTCCGACCGGCGCCTGCATCTCAAGCGTGACCGGGTGCCCCGTCCAAGCTTCGGAACACTTCGCTTGGGCGGGGGATTTGGCAGAGCTTGACCTGTGCCGCCGTACTCGAAGAATCAGTAAAGTCTAGCGACCAGTCAGATCGTGACTCGCAGCTCGTGCGCTGCATGCTGCGTCCGGCGGAACGCCTCGGGCAACGCCGTAAGCAAGTCAGTCGCCACCATCGAATGCTCGCCCATACTCTCGCGGGCCACGTCGCCCGCCAGACCGTGAAAGTGGACTGCGGCGATCACCGCATCGGCAACCCGACCGGGATTCTGCGCGATCAGACCCGCCACCATGCCCGTCAATATGTCGCCGGTGCCTCCCGTCGCCATGCCGGGATTGCCAGTGGTGTTGACCCAGACTGTGCCGTCAGGTTGCGCAATCAAGGTGCGGTTTCCCTTGAGTACAACGATCAGTTGATGTTCACGAGCAAACCTGCGGGCCACATTCAGCCGATCGCGCTGTACGGCAGCAATAGTCAATCCGGTTAGTCGGGCCATTTCGCCAGGATGTGGAGTAATGACGAGAGCGCCTACCTTGTCTTTCAACTCTGCTGCACGATCCTCGAAGGCGTTGAGGCCGTCTGCATCCAGAACGATTTGCATCTTGTACTTCCTGACCACGCCTCGCACAAAAGCGGAGGTGTCGGGATGGCGCGAAATGCCCGGGCCGACTGCCAGCACTGTCTTCCCTTGTACCAGTGCATCCATTCGGCCTTGTTCCAGTCCTACTAAAGAAATGCTGCCTGCTTCCGTCTCCTCGAGCGGCTCGGTCATGAGCTCGGGATGAAAGCCGCCTACCATCGCGAGCACGGATTTCGCGGTAGCTACCGTCGACAAACCCGCGCCAGAGCGCAGCGCTGCCATGCCGGCCATGGCTGCCGCTCCGGCTTTACCGGTCGATCCGCCCAGCACCAGGACGTGACCGAAGTTGCCTTTGTTCGACGCCGCAGGCCGGGGGCCGATCAGCGGCGCGATTTCGCGAGCCGTAATCAGATTGAGCTTCAGAGAGGAAACGATGGCATCGTCCGGCGAACCAATGGGAGAAAAAACCGTTGGGCCGGATGTGAGCATTCCGAAAATGTGAGCGGGACGGGGCGCGGTAAAAGTCACAATCGCGTCCGCCCGCGCCACGGCACCAACCTGCTCTTCTATGACGTCGGCGTCGGCGCCGGATGGAATATCCACCGCGACGACCGCCGAGGAGTTCGCATTCATCGCGGCAATTGCTTCCGCGTACAGTGTGCCTACGGGCGGGCGGAAGCCGGTTCCGAGGATAGCGTCAACCAGAACATCCGCGTCAAAAACCGCGCGGGCGGATTCGGTCTTCAGCTGTTCGTGGGATGAAACCGTGACGGGTGCGACCGGCAGCTTCGTGAACATCTCGGCAGCGTCGCCGCGCAGTTCGGATCGCTCCGCCAGCAGCAACACCCGCACGTTTTTTCCGGCCTCGTGCAGCTTCCGGGCAGCGACAAATCCGTCTCCGCCGTTGTTTCCCCTTCCGCAAATCACGCCGATGCGCTTGGCCGAGGGATATTGCGAGGCTACGAACTCCGCCACCGCCGTGCCCGCGTTCTCCATGAGCGTCAGCGATGGGACACCGAAGCGGTCGCTGGTGACGAGGTCGATCTCGCGCATTTCGGCCGCAGAGACGATTTTCATGGTGGTTGTTGTGGTCAGCAGTTAAACATCCTGTCATCCCGACCGGAGCGAAGCGTAGCGCGCGTAGCGCAGGGACCTTGCGTTTCGGTAGATTGCGGCGCCATGAAGTCCGCGGTTCTTAGATTCACCAACTGCTCACGATCAGCGACCACCGTACAATGGAACACGTTCCTCCACTACACTCCATGCGCTTCGCTCCGGTCGGGATGACAGACTCATTTAGCTTACGTCAGGCGGGCCCATCACGGAAGGTTGCGGCAAACGAAACATCACTTCGCCAAACAAGCATTAGCCAGGAGCATCGGCCAAAGACCAAAAGCCAAGGACCAACGGCCATCAACCAACGACTACTTTCCCGAGTTCCCCGGCAGGGCCTGCACTTTGCTGTGTTTCTGGCCGTAGGTGAAGTACACAACCAGCCCGATCGCGAGCCAGATAATCAGGCGCGCCCAGTTGATCCAACCCAGCCGGTACATCATGTAGCCATTAAAGATGACCCCGAGAATTGGCACCAGCGGCACCCAGGGCGTGCGGAAGGGACGCGCCTGATCGGGATCCGTCCGACGCAGCATGACCACGGCGATGCACACGATGACAAAGGCCAGCAAGGTGCCGATGTTCACCATCTTCCCGATGTCATCAATTGGAATCAGGCTCCCCACTATGGCAGCCAGCAATCCCACCAGGATCGTGTTCTTCCACGGCGTGCGCCATTTGGGATGGATGTCGGCAAAAAATTTCCTCGGCAGCAAACCATCGTTGGCCATGGAGTAGAGAACGCGAGTCTGCCCCAGGAGCATGACCAACATCACGCTGGTCAGTCCGGCCAGCGCGCCCAGAGTAATGATGTGCGAGGCGCCGGTCAGTCCGCGATCCAGGAACGCGCGGGCGATGGGGGCTTCAATATTTACTTCGCGCCATGGCACCATGCCGGTAAGCACGGCGGCCACGAGAATATAGAGCACGGTGCAAACCAGTAGAGAAGCGATGATCCCGATGGGCAAGTCGCGCTGCGGATTCTTGGCTTCCTGGGCGGTGGTCGAAACCGCGTCAAATCCGATATACGCAAAAAAGATATAGGCTGCGCCCGCCCCGATGCCGGAGAACCCCATGGGCGCAAAGGTATGCCAGTCTCCACCCCAGTTGCTGGCGCTCACGTAGCGGAAGCCCAGGCCTATGACAAATAACACGACGGAAACTTTGATCACCACGATGGTGGAGTTGAAGCGCGCGCTCTCCTTGATTCCGATGGCGAGAATCGCCGTGATCACAAGCGCGATCACGAAAGCCGGCATGTTCCAGCCCAGCTCGACGCCGAACATCTTGGGGGCGTCTAACAACTTATGCGCACCCTCCACGAGTTGCGGGGACTGCGCCGCTATGATGTCCGAAACTTTGTTGAGGAAGGCCTGAGTGCCGGGAAGAAGAGAAGAGTCCGAAGCCTGCGCCATCTGCCGGGCGACAATATTCTCTGCGGCCCGCAGCCCCGTCCAGTGGTCGTACGCCAGCCACAGCGGCATCTTGATATGGAAAATATCGAGTAGCTCGATGAAGTGGTTGGACCAACCCGACGACACGGTGCTGGCGCCCATGGCGTATTCCAGAGTAAGGTCCCAGCCGATGATCCAGGCAAACAGTTCGCCCAGAGTGGCGTAAGCATAGGTGTAGGCGCTGCCAGCCAGGGGAATCATGGCGGCAAACTCGGCATAGCAAAGCGCCGCGAAGGCGCATCCCAGGCCTGACACGACAAACGAAAGCATGAGACCCGGCCCGGCATAGTGCGCGCCCAACCCGGAGAGCACAAAGATGCCGGCGCCAATGACGGCACCCACTCCCAGCGCGGTGAGTTGAAAAGGCCCAAGCGTTCGCTTCAGGCTGCGCTCGCCCGTCTCCCCGGCTTCGGCCAACAGCATGTTCATCGGCTTTCTAGCCCAGATATTTGCCATCCGCTTTGGTTCTCCTGCGCAGCTAAGCTGAAGCGCCTGTTTCAGGGCGCACTTGGCGCGACCACAAGAAATACACCGGAATTCCCAGCAGGACGATAATCAATCCCGGCCAGGTGAACTGCGGTTTGTAACGCAATAGTACGACATCGATAAATAAAGCCATCACTATATAAATTGCCGGAAGCACCGGGTAACCAATCGCCCGATAGGGGCGTTCCACATCGGGGCGCGTGCGCCGCAGCACGAACAAACCAAAGATGGTAAGGACGTAAAAAACCAGCACGGCGAAGATAATGTAGTCGAGCAGTTGTCCATAACTGCCGGAGACGCACAGGATGCAGGTCCACACCATTTGCACCATGAGCGAAACCGCCGGAGTCTTGTAGGTGGGATGCAGTTTGGCCACGCTCTTGAAAAATAGTCCGTCCTTGGCCATGGCGTAGTAAACACGCGAGCCCGCCAGAATCAGGCCATTGCAGCAGCCAAATGTAGACAGCATGATGGCGATCGCCATCAGCGTTCCGCCTGTCGCGCCCAGCATCTGGGACATGACCGCCGTGCCCACGCGGTCTTCGGTGGCGTACTTGATGCCGCGCTCCAGAATGGTCGCGCCCGTAGGACTGCCATCCAGCGGCAGGATGTTCAGATAAATGACGTTGCAGGCGACGTACAGCGCAATCACCACGCCCGTACCCATCGCCAAAGACAGGGGCAGATTGCGGCTTGGGTTCTTCACTTCGCCGGCGGTGAAAGTCACGTTGTTCCAGGCGTCGGCGGAAAAGAGCGATCCCACCTGGGCAACCGCGAGCATAGTCAGCGTGCCCACCAGCACTGTCGGACCTCCCACTCCCACCTGCACCGCGTGTTGCGCCCCGAGGCTCGCGTTATGCCAGAAGTTGCCTTGAAAATTTGCCGTCAGGGCCTGTGCATTGCGCCCGACGAATAATCCCAACAAGGCCAGACCAAGCAGCGCGGAAACCTTGGCGAAGGTGAATACGTTCTGAATGAGCGCGCCGGTTCTAAGACCGAAGATATTGATGACTGACAGCGCTGCCACCACCAGAATCGCTGCCAGGTTCTGCGTGTTCAGCCCGGTCTCCATGTTTCCCAGGACCATGGGGCCAATATGAATGGGCGGAATCTTCCAGAAGTGCACGATCCAGTTCGAGGAAGAGATCGAGGGGAAGAAAATACCGAGAAACTTGCCGAA
>Ga0137401_10000994_pt1 | contig 11960 bp, 10 predicted proteins | sample CZOMad1_1_16fung_FD_108286 | JGI IMG/M metagenome (GOLD analysis project Ga0137401, IMG submission 108286) | Vadose zone soil fungal communities from Angelo Coast Range Reserve, California, USA - CZOMad1_1_16fungal (Illumina Assembly) | ecosystem: Environmental > Terrestrial > Soil > Vadose...
CTCCAGAAGCTCGGCTTCCGCGTCATCCTCGACAATCTCCTCGAAGAACACGGCGTCCTCCGCCACAACACCCGCCGCCTCTCCCGCCTGCTCCTCGAAGAATTCCTCCAGTCTTCAGCTCGAGTTTGACTTTGCGCCTTCGCTAGTCAGCCGTCGTTCTTCCTTGCAGCACCGTCACCGATGCTTTGGGAAGCGTAAACACACCGTCGCTCTTTGCGTTTATCTTTGACGTCATCGGTGGCCCGTCCGGATCGGCATGGCTCTTCGGCCCTTCGGGATGCCAGACGTATTGTTCTGCTCCGAACGTAACCATCGTTACCGGGCCGCTGAAGTGTGCCGTGGGCCGTCCGTCAGAATCGCCGAACTCTATCTTCACCGCGTGCGCGTTCGAAGGATTTGTTGATGAGCATCAGCGACCACTCGCCACCCGGCCGCTTCGCCGCGTACGCCGTGATCAACGTATGCCCCGCGTCGTCCTTCACGTCTGCTTCCGCGGGAAACAACTGATGCACACCTGCGCCATGCTTCACCCATTCCAGGTTGATCATCTGGCTGGCGAAGTACTGCGAAGTGTGTTGCGAGATTTCCAGTTTCTCGTTTGCCACGAAATTTCCGTACGTGCTGTACCCCTGGCAGCCCGGGCGCAGCGGCTCCGGCTGAATCGGTGAGTGGTAATACACCGCGCCGCCATTCGCGAGAAACGCGCCCACACTGTCCGCCAGCCACAACGCCGCGAAATTCTCCGTCATCGGCTCCGTCAGCGCCCACGACACGTTGCTCTCTGTGTTCATCAGTGGCACATTTTCCGGCACGCCGTCCTCGCGCCACACCTGCAGAATGTGCTTCACCAAATCCGCCTCGCGGTACAAATCGCTCCAATTGATCTCGCAGGGCTCGAACGGATAGTGTTCGAACGATACAAACGCCAAATCCTGCATCCGCCCGCGCTCCTTCAAGTAATCGATGAAGCGCCCCATCCACGAGGTTCGCCTTTGCTCGTCCGGCCACACTTTGATGTCCTCATTCACTCCTTCAAAAATCGGTCCGCCAAGCTTCAGCTTGGGATTCACGCGATGCAGCGCCGTCGCCCACTGCAAGTACAATGCCCCGTAGTCCTCCGGCGATGTCTTTTTCCCGTCTGGCTCTTCGCCCACTTCAATATACGAAATCGGATACCCGCGCTTCTCGATGTACGCAATCTGCGCCGCGGCATCTTCCGGTGTGGCATAGATCAGGGAAACCGGGATCATTGCCGGCAGCTTGTTTGTAATTCCACTCGTATAAAAGAGATCCAGGCCGGTCTGAACCCGGCTCGCTTCAATATCTGCCGCCGTGTGCCAGGAGTCCGTCGAGGAAACCGTCGTCGCTGTCTGGTTCTGCCCAGCCGCATGCGTAACCGCGTCGATGAATCCGCCGCTCGCCGTAAAGTTTCCTGCGTAAATTTCGTTCACCGCGTAGCCCACGCAGTTTCTCGGATCACCGCTACCGTGCGTGTCGCAGGTGTTCGAAGAGGCCGTCATCCAAATCCGCAGGAACCGCGCCTTGATGGGGGTGTCCGATAATTTCAATGCCGCCGTCCCGCCCTTTCCATCCTGCACTTCGGCGCCGGGAAAAACTGTCCACGCCCCCGCTGTCGGCTTGTTGAATGCATCCTCACCAACCCAATACTGCACCGCGTACTTGCGCGCATAAGGATTCGCCCACGCGATTCGAATCGCGTCAATAGCCTGCGGCGTCCCGAAATCAATTACGATCCACTGCGGGTTGCGCGAATCCTCCTCGCCCGTGAATCTTTTCGTCAGATACGGATTGCTCTTCCAATACGTCGCCGAATCGCCGTCCGTCAGCCGCGAGTACTTGCCCTGCGCCGAATCGCTCCGCGTATTTCCGCGATGCGGCAGCGAATATCCAAACGACTGCCGTAAAAATTCCTTTGGCTCCGTGCTTCCCGTGAAGTAACCGCGCTGGTGCGCCGCATCGCTCCACATCCCGTTCGAATTCCAGTGCCACGCCGCAATCGTCAGCTCCGTATTCTGCCGGTAGGTGATCGGTCCCCATCCCGCCGAAAGCGATTCCTTCAAAATCGGCTCGCTGTAAACCTTGTCGATCAGGCTCGCCGGCAAAATGTCCATCGAACTCCCCAACGCCTGGTCCGGATCGAATTGGATCACGCGCGAAGGTGTCGTATCCACGCGCACTGTTTGCGCCGTCGCACGCGGTGCCTGGAGAAACGCCCACGAGAACAGCAGAAACATCCAGAACCCCCGGTTTTTCAACTGCGCGAAAGTAAATCCAGCGGACGGCGTGAACATGGCGATGTGCTCCCCTTCACTGCGGAGATCCTCACAGTGCGGCGCTCCGCAGAGGTGCTTTGGCCCGCGTATTATATCGTTTTAATACACCACATTCTTGCGAATCCGCCCGCTGTAACTTCCAAATGCGCCTGGGTTTATGTCTCGTTGTCAGATTCCCGCTGGCACGCGTTTCCACTTCCTGCTACCGTTTTCAGCGTCTTCATTCGCCGCAATTCGGGAGAATTCATGTCCACCTTCGGCATCATCGAATACAAAGACGCCAGCCCCGAGGTCCGCGCCGTCTACGACGACATCATGGCCACCCGCAAGACCGATTGGATCAATAATTTTTGGAAGGCCATCGCTCACGATCCTGCGCTTCTCAAACGCACCTGGGAAAGCATCAAGCAAATCATGGCGCCTGGCGCCCTCGATCCGCTCACCAAGGAACTTCTCTACATCGCCGTAAGCGTCACCAACAACTGCCACTATTGCATCGCGTCGCACACCGCTTCCGCCTTCGGCAAGGGCATGAACGACGCGATGTTTAAAGAACTCCAGGCCGTCATCGGCATGGCCAACGAAACCAACAAGCTCGTCACCGGCCATCAGGTCGAAATCGACGAACGCTTCGCGCCGCCATTATCGCGCTAGTCTATGGAATAAGATTTCCGGTAGTGGGTCAGTTTGAAATTTCGTCCCATTGACTCGCTCTGCGCCGAGGGCTATCATTTTCCTATGCCTGACCGCTCAAAGAAGCGCCCGCGCGATGTGAATCAGCTTGCCTATCAGGTCATGCTCGAATCTACAGGCCAAGCGCCAAAGTTTGAACCGCCAGCCGAACGTCCGAAAAATCCCGCTGCCGTAGCCTTAGGACGTTTGGGTGGCCTCAAGGGTGGTCATGCTCGGGCCGCGAAATTAAGCCGCCGTAAACGCTCCGAAATATCAGCAAAGGCCGCCAAGGCGCGTTGGGGAAAGAAAATATGAGCGTAAACACTCCAGAGCCGCGACCGCCCCAACCGCAACCAGGGCCTCTACCTGAGAGAACAAATGTACCTTCGCCGCCGCCTCCTTCACAACCCCCCGGTGAACCGTTCAAAAGAGGCGCATGAGCAGCGTGGCGATATTGAAAATCATGGCCACAGCCGTTAGATAGAAAGACCATTCGAGCCATCTTGCCTTGACGTGATTTATTCCTTGATTCGTGGAGATTCTAGACTGTGCCCATCCCATTTCATTTTTCGTGAACTCGGCGACCATAACATCAGCCTCCACGCCCTCATGCTGAGAATAAAAATCGCGCAGTTCTGCCGCACGGTCGATTCCACTCTTTTCAGGCAATGGCAAGACATACGTGCGCGGCCAGAGTTCCACAAAGGCCGCAATCGTGGCGCATCCCAAGAGTACCCCTGCGGCGACTAGCAGATAATGCGGCAATCCAGCGGCGTGCTTGTCCAAAAAATAGGCTGTCTGCGTAGCCAAAAATGTTATAACTAGTAACAAGATACTAGCTTTAACATCTAGGCCATCTCCCAGCTTGATAGCAAGGTCATCCTTAGAGTTCATTTCTTGAAGAAGTCGTTCATATATCCTGTCGTGGAATACCGTAACTATAGCATTATCAGACATATAGGAACAGCTACTTTCTACTTGACTTCATGCTTGACCGCGCGTAGAATGTTCAATATGAACAAACTCACACAGGAAAAGAGAAGCCACGTGGTATCGGCTCTTGTCGAGGGAAACAGCATCCGCGCTACAGTTCGCATGACGCGTGTGTCCAAGAACACGATTGCGAAACTTCTCGTAGAACTTGGCGGGGCGTGCTCTGAGTACCTCAACAAGGCTCTCGTAAATCTGAATTGCAAGCGTATTCAGTGCGATGAAATTTGGTCGTTCTGCTACGCGAAAGACAAGAACGTTCCGGTCGAGAAACAGGGGCAATTCGGAGTCGGAAGCGTATGGACGTGGACGGCGATGGATGCTGACAGCAAACTCATCGTGTCGTGGTTGGTTGGTGGACGTGATGCGGGCACGGCCTATGGATTCATTCAGGATTTGGCGAAACGTCTTGCGAATCGCGTGCAGCTTACGACCGATGGCCATCGCGCATATTTGAGCGCCGTGGAAGATGCGCTCGGCTCCAACGTGGATTATGCCATGCTGGTCAAACTGTACGGCTCTGACCGTGAGAGTGAGGCGCGTTACAGCCCGGCGGAGTGCATCGGATGCCGCGAAGTAGTTGTCTCTGGCAATCCTGACGCGAAGCATATTTCGACGAGCTACATTGAGCGCCAGAATCTCACGATGCGGATGCAGATGCGCCGCTTCACGCGGCTGACCAATGCGTTCTCTAAGAAAGTTGAGAATCACATCGCGTCCATCGCCATTCACTATATGCATTACAACTTCTGTCGCGTTCACCAAACGCTTCGTGTCACCCCGGCGATGGAAGCAGGAATCACAGACCACGTTTGGACGATTGCCGAGATGCTGAGCATCTTGGATTCCAAACAATCCGAAAATAAGGCGGCTTAACATTCAAACTGACCCACTACCAGATTTCCCCCCTGTCCTTCAGGCCAGTGTTTCCATGGTAGTACGCGCGTACTATGGTTGGCCCCTCCCCCCAAGCTGAATATATAGATGTTCGCGCACCCTCCTGTCTGGACGCTGCGAACTGCAAAATCTTCGTTCGCGAGTGAAAACTTCATGGCACCCATCGCCAAAGAAACCGATACTCTCATCGCCACTCCAGAATCTTCCGCGCGTCCCTCGGCTGGCGCGCCTGCTCCTTCTGACAACGCCATAAAGCAACAACCGGTTGCGCTCGAAGTCCCCGTTTCCGTGAACGGTGCTCGCACCGTCGAAGGCAGCGCCAAGCGCGAGCCTTTCTCCGAAGCCACAAAAACGGTCTTGATTTTCGGCAGTGGCGCAGTCATTCGCCTGGCCTCTTCCGTAACTCCGGGCCAGTTGCTCTTTCTCACCAACGAGAAAACCAAGAAGGAAGTGGTCTGCCAGGTCGTCAAATCCAAGAACTATCGCAACGTCAGCGGCTACGTCGAACTGGAATTCACCGAATCCGTCGTGGGTTTCTGGGGTATGCGTTTCCCGGGTGATCGCATCGGAACTGCCACGCAATCTTCTGCGACTCCTCCAGCTGCTGTCGGTTTACCCGTTGCCAGTGCCATCCCGGTCGGGCCCCGTCCGGTCGTGCCAGTTGTCGTGCCTCCACCCGCAAATGGTGCACCCAAAATCTTTGAATCTGGGCCTGCGGTTCCTGCGATCGTCGCAAGAAACGTAGACCCGAAAGTTTCCGAATCCAAACTTGCCACGCCGCCGGCGTCCGTGATCGAAATCCCTGCGGCCACGAAACCGGCAGCACTCGATTCGAACGTGCCGGCCACACCTGCTTCGCTCATGCCCGAGCTCCCGGTGAACGCTGTCCCCCTCAAGCCAACGGGCCCCATTTCTTCGACATTCGATTTGCCGCGCACACCCGAGGCGCACGCTTCCATCTTCACGACTTCCGCCCAAGCCTCCGCGGCTCCGCCGATCGTGGATGTAAAGAGCTTGTCCGACGGGCCTGAGCCCAGTTTTGTCGAGCCTCCTCCGCCGGACCCGCTGGCGCCTCCCGCTGTAGCCGATCCGCAGACGGAAGCGCTCAAACAACACACGGCTCGTTTGCAGGAGCAGCTTTCGAGTTTGCTGTTCGCCGAAAAGCCCGCGGAGAAACCGGCGTCCGCCCCGCCTCGCCCACCCGCGCCCGTCATTGCCGAGAGTAAATCGTTCGATCCTTTCGCGGAGTTTTTGCAATTCGCAAGCAAAACAGAGCCCGCTCCCTCCCCTGTAAAGGCCGCGGAACCTGCCAAAATCGTTCCGCCTCCTGTCTCTTCGATACTGGAAGGCGAAGAATTGAAAATCCCCTCGTGGCTCGAGCCGCTGGCCCGCAACGCCGTTGCTCTCTCTTCGACCCAGGAACTGATCGAAAGAGAAAAAGCCAGGCATCTGACTGAACAATCTTCTTTCGATGAAATTGCTCCCGAGACCACCACCGATTTGGAAGAGTTCCATGCTCCAGAATTGCAAGCTCCCAATTTCGGCAGTGATCTCAATTTCGAATTGACGGGGCCCTCCGCTGAAGGCGGCGCTCGCAAGTCCGGCAGAGGCCTCCTGTATGCAGCCATTGCCGCCGGCGCTCTGCTCCTGGCAGGCGGCGTGTGGTACTTCCGCCAGCAGTCCGGCGATGTTCACGCGGGCGTCACGGCCGAAAGCAGGCCATCTCTTGCAGTTTCTGCTCCCGCGGAGACTCTGCCAACTCAAAACAGCTCCGTCCTCCCGGCCAATCCTCCGGCGCAGGCTGTGCAATCCACCTCGTCCGCGCAGAATAATGCGGCTCTGCAAAGCAATTCGAATGCCTCGAGGCTCGAATCCGCCGGCGTTTCGCCCTCACCCGTGAGCGTAAAGCAAGGCAATTCGAATTCACCCGGCGGCACGGCAATGACCTTGGCTTCCTCCGAGCCGGTTGCCGCTCAGCCCAGGAAACCTTCCCTCGGAGAAGTTCGCCTCGCGACTCCGAAAGTGACCAAGCGCGGAAGCACCGCGAATGACGGTCAAACCGATGCCGGGCTTGCTTTCAGCGGTGACGATGCGGATTCGAACGCACGTGCGCTCGGTGCAGGGCTGGCGGCCAACACGTCGCAACCTGTTGCACCCACGGCTGCGCTTCCCGTCGGTGGCGATGTCAAGCAAGCCAGACTGCTTTCTTCGGTGCCTCCGTCTTATCCGGTATTGGCCAAAAGTCAGCACATTTCCGGTGATGTCCGCGTGGACGCGCTGATTGACGCCAATGGCCGCGTCACCACCATGAAGGTCGTTTCCGGGCCAACGCTGCTCCATCAAGCGGCCATGGATGCCCTGCGTCAGTGGAAGTATCAGCCGGCAACCTTGAATGGCAACTCCGTGCCGATGCATCTGGCGGTCACGATTCAGTTCCGCTTGCAGTAATCCTTCACAAGTAAAGATCTCCCGCACCCGCACGAGGGGTGTGTGCGCAATTCGAAAGGGGCACCGTCTCTTGCAGGAGGCTGGAGAGGTTCGTATACTGGCGCCCCGGCCAAATGGCAGGTCTGGCGGTTGGGTAGACCGCTTTCTTTCACCTTCCTTGGCCTGACATGAGTGAAGGCTGAAATAGCCGGAGAAATCAGGAACGATTCCTCTCATTCGTTCGCAATCATGAGCGTTGAGGTCAGGCGAAGCGCCTTTGCGCTACCTCACGTGGCCGTGAACGATGATGAGCTGCTCCCTACTCTGTTTCCGTGGACGGAGTCTGGTTGCAAGTTTTTAAGGAGAATTTCGCATGCCGCAAGCGCCAGTACCGGAAGAGATGAATGTCTACCAGAACGCGGAAGCGCGTTTTGAAGTGGCCGCCAACAAACTGGGACTCGAGCAGGGCCTCTACCGGTATCTGAAATATCCGAGCAAGGAAATCACGCTCTACATCCCCATCGGAATGGACAATGGAACGCTGGAAGTATTCACCGGATACCGCGTTCTGCATTCCACGGTACGCGGGCCCGGCAAAGGCGGAATCCGGTTTGCGCCCGATGTTTCGCTAGACGAAGTGCGCGCTCTGGCCACCTGGATGACGTGGAAATGCGCGGTGGTGAATATTCCCTTTGGCGGGGCCAAAGGTGGAGTGATTTGCGATCCGCGTAAAATGTCGCGCGGCGAGCTGGAGCGTCTCACACGGCGTTATACCGCGGAGCTGGCGAATTGGCTGGGTCCGGAGCGGGACGTCCCTGCTCCGGACGTGGGCACCAATGAACAAACCATGGCGTGGGTCATGGACACGTATTCCATGCATGTGGGAGAAGCAACCACTGCTGTCGTAACAGGGAAGCCCATCGAGTTGGGCGGCTCGGCAGGCCGGCGCGAAGCTACCGGCCGCGGCGTGATGATCTGCTGCGACAAAGCTCTGGCCAAATTGGGCATGAAGAAGGAAGGTTGCCGCGTTGTTGTTCAGGGTTTCGGAAACGTCGGTTCCCTTGCGGCGGAGCTCATGCAGAAGGTGGGCTACAAAATTGTCGGGCTCGCGGACATCGGCGGCGGGCTCTACAACGAGAATGGCTTCGACGTCCCGAAAGTCATCGATTGGGTTTACACGCAGAAAAAACCGCTACAGGATTTTCCGGGCGGCGGAACAAAAATGTCCGCGCGGGATGTTTTGTTCCAACCTTGCGAGGTCGCCATCCCGGCGGCTATCGAAAATCAAATCACCGAGAAAAATGCGCATCAGGTGCAGGCAAGAATTCTCTGCGAAGGCGCCAACGGCCCCACCACCTGGCAGGCCGATGCGATCATTGATGCAAAAGGCATCTTCACCGTTCCGGACATTCTCTGCAATGCCGGCGGCGTTACCGTCAGCTATTTCGAATGGGTGCAGGACCGCCAGGGCTTTTTCTGGCGCGAGAGTGAAGTTAACGAGCGCCTCCTCGATTACATGCAAAACGCTTTCGACGAAGTCGTGCGCTTCGCCGAAATGCACAGAGTGAACAATCGCATTGCTGCCTACATGCTGGCGATTGACCGGGTAGCCAAGGCCCTGAAATTGCGCGGCATCTACGCCTAGTACCATTCCAATCCGGTTTTAGCCGCCGATTGGAAAAAACTGAAGGTGTCTCGAATTGCACTGGATTCTCGAAGCGACTTGTATTAGTTTCATTTTCGCTCATCCCGGTTCACTGGGCACCGGCATGAGTCATTCCGTAACTCCGCTGCGGAATGCGCGGGAATCAGCGCGAATTGGAAGGCCCCGGAAAAAATCAGCGCCAGGGGGAGTCTGCCTATGACGCCGGAATCGGTTCTGCCAGGCCACGCGAAAAACGAAAAGCAGCATCGCCGCGAGATTTGTATCGCGGGCCGATGGATGTACGAACGCGGGCATATCGTTGCCTGTGAGGGCAACCTCTCCGTGCGCCTCGAAGGGGACCGCATTCTCACCACTCCCACGTGTATGAACAAGGGCGCGCTTTCTCCGGAAGATCTCGTTGTTACCGATCTGGATGGGCGGCAGCTCTCCGGGCATCGCAAATTTTCCTCGGAAATGGCCATGCATCTCTTGTTCTACCGCATGCGGCCCGATGTGAATGCTATTTGCCATGCGCACCCGCCCACCGCGACGGGATTCGCCGTGGCCGGCCGCGCTCTGAACCAGGCGCTGCTTCCCGAGGTCATCGTCGGGCTCGGGCAGATTCCGCTCGTGCAATACGCCACGCCGGGAACACCGGAATTGAGCGCCGCGCTCGAACCGTTCGTCCCGCACTATGACGCCCTGCTGTTGGCGAACCACGGAGCGGTCACTTGCGGCCCGGATCTTCTCACCGCTTTCTTTCGAATGGAAACCATTGAGCACAGCGCTAAAATCACGCTGGCCGCCGAAATGGCCGGTGAACCCACGCTGCTCTCGAGCCGTGAAGTCGCCAAGCTCATGGCCGCGCGCCCGCGCTATTTCGTCGCGCCCCCGCCCGGCGGCGGCGCCGAACTGCCCGTCACCTGCGACAACGGCGAAACCACGGACGGCGATGTTACGCTCACGCGCAGCGAACTAGACGCCTTGATTGACGAAGCCATTCGCAAAGATCGCTCCAGGCGCTAGGCCGATTCAAATTTTCTCCGCTGTTTTATTCTTGCTCAGAATAACTTTGCCGCCCCCGTTTCATCTAATTGTAGGGAAAATCAGCCGTCGCTGAATTCTTCACTCAGAATGGAGATCCCAGATGCAACCCAGGATTGACTATCTGAAATTTGCTCCCGAGGCACAACGAGCTATGTATGGGCTGGAAAAATATCTTGCTGCGTGCGGCCTCGAACACAAACTGCTCCACTTGTTGAAACTGCGCGCTTCGCAAATCAACGGCTGCGCTTATTGCATTGACATGCATTCGAAAGACGCCCGCGCGCTTGGAGAGCCCGAACAGCGCCTCTATGAGCTGGATGCCTGGCGCGAAACCCCTTTTTACACCGACCGGGAACGCGCCGCGCTGGCGTGGGTCGAATCCGTGACCCTCGTTTCCGAAACGCACGTCCCCGATGCCGTCTACGAAGAAGTGAAGCAACACTTCAGCGAAAAAGAAGTCGTGGACCTTACCATTCTCGCGGCCACCATCAATATGTGGAACCGCCTGGCTATCTCGATGCGCTCCGTTCCCGGGCAGTACCAGCCTGCGAAATCCTCCACCGCTGCCTCTTGAGCGCCGCCGTTGGCTGGGCGGGTGCGCGGTTCCTCGGTTCGCGTTGACGGGCGAAGGAAAAGCGGCAATACTGGCGAACGATGATTGGCCAGCTTTGCGGACGGCTCGCCGAAAAGAGACCGAACCAAGTGCTCGTGGACGTGGGCGGCGTCGGGTACCTCGTGCAGGTCCCGCTCTCGACGTACGCCGCGCTCGGCGAGCTGCACACCGAAGTGACCCTCCTGATCCACACACACGTGCGGGAAGATGCGCTGGCGCTGTACGGGTTTGTGTCGGCGCGCGAAAAGCATTTTTTCGAGATGCTGCTTTCGGCGTCCGGCGTGGGGCCGACACTGGCGCTAAAGATTTTGAGCGGGATGAGCGTGGAAGAACTGGTCCCGGCGATTCGCGGAAGCGATCTGGTGCGGCTGACGAAAATTCCCGGCGTCGGAAGAAAAACCGCAGAGCGCATGGTGGTGGAATTGAAGGACAGGCTGGAAATCGTGGCGATAGAGGCCGAGAGACCGGCGGCGTCGCCCGCTGGCGTCGAAGCGGACGTAATTTCGGCGCTCGTGAATCTGGGATACGACGGGCGTGCGGCGGAAGGCGCGGTGGGAGAAGCGAAGCGCGCCGCAGGCACCGCGAATTTTGAAAAACTGCTGCGCGCAGCGTTGCAGTCCTTGACGGCGCCAAAGGGACGAGCCGCGCGAAGTGCGTAGGCTTTTTGACTGGCATGACGAAATTGACGGGGACGATTCCCGAACTCTCACAACGAGTTACTGCGTTGATTGAGAAGATTTTTTCGGCTGCCGATGCGCCGGATATTCGCGGGATGATCCGGGAGTTTCACTGGGCTCCCGAGCCTTTGCTTGATGAACGGATTCATATGGATATTCTCGAGGTTTGTGATGGCAAGACGGGGAAAGTTCGTGAGCTCGTGGAACTGGCAAAAAGCGACTGGCGGGATTTGATTATGATAGCCGAGTATGAGGTCACGGAAGGCAAGATCGTTCTGAATGCGAGAGGCCAGACACGGCTCGCTGAAATTGCCATACGAAAAAGACAACGCGTGGCGGATGGCGGATAGATGGCGGATGGAACGGCAAAACGGATGATGCAGCAGAGACAGCCGGAGCGGATTGTGTCCGGGCAGGCGTATGACGAAGACGCGCGCATTGACGTGAGCGTGCGGCCGAAGCGACTGGACGAATACATCGGCCAAAAACGCGTCAAGGAAAATATCCAGATTGCCATCGATGCGGCGCGGAGCCGCGGCGAAGCGCTGGACCACGTGCTGCTGTACGGGCCGCCAGGACTGGGAAAAACGACGCTGGCGCAGATTATCGCCAACGAATTGAATGTGCCGATCAAGACCAGCGCGGGACCGCTGCTGGAGCGCAAAGGCGACTTGACCGCGATATTGACCTCGCTCGAA
>Ga0137401_10000995_pt1 | contig 11948 bp, 6 predicted proteins | sample CZOMad1_1_16fung_FD_108286 | JGI IMG/M metagenome (GOLD analysis project Ga0137401, IMG submission 108286) | Vadose zone soil fungal communities from Angelo Coast Range Reserve, California, USA - CZOMad1_1_16fungal (Illumina Assembly) | ecosystem: Environmental > Terrestrial > Soil > Vadose zone...
GTCGGCCGTGGGAAGGCCCTTGGTGAGCGGGCGCCAGGTGTTGCCGCCGTCGGTGGATTTGAAAAGTCCGCTGCCGGCGCTGATAAAAGATTCGCCGCTGCGGATTTCCCACGGAGCGACGCGCGCGGCCCAAAGAACGGCGTAAATCGTCTGCGAATTTGACGGATCGAAGGCGAGATCGGCGGCGCCGGTATTTTCGTCTTTGTACAAAACTTTGGCAAAAGTCTGGCCGCCGTCGGTGGAACGAAAAAGGCCGCGTTCGGCGTTGGGGCCGTAGGGATGGCCTTCTGCGGCGACGAAGACGCGGTTTGGATCTTTCGGATCGACGAGAATCGCTGTGATCTGCTGGGCGTCGCGAAGGTTTTGCATGTGCGTCCAGGTTTTACCGGCGTCGGTGGATTTATAAATTCCGTCGCCGGTGGCGAGATCCGGGCGCTGCAATCCTTCGCCGCTGCCGACGTAAATGATATTCGGGTCGGAGGGCGCGACAGCGAGAGCGCCGACGGAGCCGGTGGGCTGATCGTCGAAGATGGGATTCCAGGTGTTGCCGAAGTCCGTGGTTTTCCAGACGCCGCCGTTGACGGCGGCCGTGTAGAACACGTTGGGCTGGTGCGGGACGCCGGAGATGGCGACGGTGCGGCCACCGCGGAAGGGGCCGATGCAGCGCCAGCGCATTTCGGAGAAGAGTTTTTGATCGAACTGCTGCGCGTTTGCCGGAGCGCAAAAAATAGTCGCGGCGACGATTCCAGCGACGAACCACTTCCCTGTTGTATAACGCGGCATTCGGCAACGCATCCGGCACCTCCCCGAAATGGGAGAGGATACCTTGCCTGCGGGAACAGGGCAATGCGTGTGAGGCGCACAGCCCCCTTCGACAAGCTCAAGGCAAGCAAGAATGGCTGTGCCACGGAGAGGGCGCACTGAAGTGCGCCCCTACACAGGCTATAGAGATAACGGACGTTGGGAGTGGGCATGGTTTTATCCTCTCAGTCGCGCTTGGGGCGAGGGAGGTCGATGATGATCTGGGGTTCGTCTTCGAGTTCGGGATGGAGTTCGTGCTCGATGGCGGGGAGAGTGCGGAGGAGGAGATTGCAGGTGTAGGCCATGACGGCGGCGCGGCGGGGGTGGATCTTGTTCCGGGCCTGGAGCTTATAGAGTTCGCCGAGGGAACGGTTGATAACGACAGCGGAGCGGAATTCCTCGGCGTCGCCGATGAGGGATGCCGCCAGGTCGGCTTGGTCGAGGTCCTTCTGGTGTAAAGCGGCGTGTTTGGAGCAGAGGCCGGAGCCGGGGTCGGCGATGGGCAGACGGCAGAAGCGCTGGCTTGGGAAACGATGCTGGCAGTGAAGCTGAATCGAGACATTGGCGATGCTAGTGGTTTTGTTGTTCATGGGAGTTCCTTTCCGGCGGAGCCGGCACGTTCCATTTTGGGAAGAGTTGATATACACCCCGGTTGTTTTCGTATGAGTGGCAAATACAGGACTTACAAATGAGAAGTCTGCATGAGTGGCAAGGAAAGGACTTAAAGTATTTGGATTTTCAGTGATTTGCGGACAACTCGTATGAGCGGCAAATAAAGGAGTTAGCGGCCCGTGAGGGAGGGGAGCAGATGGTAAGGCCGAGTTCATACGACAGGGTAGCATGGAATGTACCGAATTTCAACTACTAACTCATAAGTGATTCGAATGAGATGTGGTAATGGGGACATAGCGGGACGTAAGTGGGGCAATTGGAAGAGTTTGCGGGAGGGGTGAGGCTTTGGAAATTTTTTGGAAATCTGCGAAAGGATCAAGAACTGCACGTTTGGAATGCTCCAACAGGCCGGTTGCGGCGATTGAAAGTGTCAAGTCACGGCTTCGCTTTCCCATCAATCACCGTTAGACTGTTTTTTCCCATTGTAGACACGTAGGCCTTATTGGCTGCCGTGTCCACCGCAATGGCATAGGGACCATTTCCAGTCGCCATCGTTGCGATCACCGAATTGTTTGTGCCGTCGATTATCGTTACGTTGTTGCTGTGCGTATTCGCCACGTAGATCATGTGAGTCACTGAGTTGATTCCAATCGCTTGAGGACGCTCTCCCACGCCTACTGTTGCAATCACCGAACTATTTGCTCCGTCGATCACCGTCACGCTGTCGCTCGCATAGTTCACGGCGTATACCCGGTTTGCGAGTGAATCCACAGCAATCGCACAAGGAATATCTCCCGTGCTCACAGTGGTGGTGTCGTTGCTCGCGCCGTCGATCACCGTCAGATGGGAGGAACCTGCGTTCGCGACATAGACCTTGTTCGTCACCAGATTCGGCGCGATAGCCCAGAGATGTACTCCCGCGACGACAGGTGTGGTGTCATTGGCCGTGCCATCCAGCACCGTTACATATTGGCTTTCGTAGTTCGTTAAATAGAGCTTGTTTGTTACCGGGTTTACCGCAATTGCGTCGGCCTGAATTCCTGCCTTGAGATTGCTGGTGGCATTGGTTGCGCCGTCTATCACCGTCATGGTGTCGCTGAAGGTTTTCGAGACATAGATCTTGTTGGTCGCCGGATTTGCCGCAACTACATAAGGAAGAGCTCCTACCTTTACTGTCGCGGTCACCGTGTCGGTGGCCCCATCGATGACCGATACCGTGCCGCTCGCTGAGTTTGCCACGTAGATTTTGTTAGTCACCGGATTTACAGTGATCGCCACAGGTTCCGATCCGACTTTCACCGTCGTAGTGGACTTGGCCGATCCGTCCATCACCGTGACAGTGCCGTCGCTAGAATTCACTGCGTAGACTTTGTTAGTTTTCGGGTTCACCGCGACGGCATGAGGACTGATTCTCGTACCTGCCGCCGCAGCCATCTCTGCCTGAGTTGAAATGCCATTGCTCGCAGGACTCTTTTTACCTTCTGTCGTACCGAGCCACAGTGTCGCATCCTCGATCAGTTTGTTCTGAGTGGGACTCGCGAATATCTTGTCGCCATGTCCCATGTTCATATAGAGCATTTTGTATTTCGTGTTTGTCCAAACTACCGGCAGGTCTCCACTCGTGAGGACATCCTTAAATCCGATTGGATAATTGGAAGGATCCAAAGTGACCAAGACTCGAACACCTTTATTCAGGCGAGGGCTTGGTTTCCAGATGTACCACTCGTTGTCAGGCGATATGAAACTGCCTGGAAGGTGTTTTGTTACCGGATGTGAAGGATCATCGATCGTGAGCTTCGCGGGCAATGGCGGCCAGCTGTTGATGTGGAAGACGCCGCCACCAAGGAAATCCACAAACCAAGGCCAGTTTGAATCTTTATCGTTGTACGCAGCCACATGAAAGCCCAACCAGGCGCCTCCGTTTTCAATATATTCTTGAAAGGCACGCCTTTGCTCGGCTTTTGAAGGCTCATCATTGAGCCAGACAACCACCTGGTATTTTCCAAGATTGGAATCATTCATGTCGTCCCAGTTGCTCGTCGAATCAAAGGTAAAGTTATTTTTTGCCGAGAGGCCGGAAAAGAACTTCAGCGCACCCTCAGCAAACAGGACGTGGTCTGGTTCCACTTTCGTGGAGTAAAAAGCCAGAACTTTGAAAGATGATTGCTGGCCAAACGCGGCTGTGGAGGGGAACATCGATACCAACGGCAGCAAAAGAGTAACGAAGTACCTTTTCATAAGCGAGCTACCCAAAAGATAGAGTTGGTGAAGAGAGTGGTGATCATCGCAAATCGACGTTGCTCGGGCAACTGGCTTTCCGCGTAACGGCGCTCCTGGGGAGTCAGCGAGATTTCGTCGGTAGATGCGTTACACAGCCAGTGGCCACGCTCGGACCAGATAGCAAATCCGACAAGTCAAGTCCTTCTAGGAGCGTGAGCGGCTCGTAAGGAAAGTAAAATGTTTCCATGCGGAAAATTCATATTCTCACCTTCGTACTCAGTTCGTTGCCTTCTCTCGTGGCAGTTAGTCCAGTTCTGGGTCAAAAAGAAGCAAAAGGCACGCAGAAAACAGCTTTTGCAACATGCTGGGAAGAGAAGACCAAGAAATATGGTTCGCGCTCCATTCAGGGGACGGTGTTCGTGTCACCTAACGGTTTGCAGCGGGCCTACGTAAATGTTGACACGCAGGCGCTCGGAAAGGACCCCGGCGGCCAAGAAGATTGCCAAAACCGGTCGGCACTGTTTGTTGCGAAGGATGGAAAGGAGCATTTTGATTCTGTGTTTACGTACCGAGGAGAAAAAGGAGAGAAAGGGAACGGTATCCAGCTCATTGACTGGTCTCCGGACTCCAAGTTGCTTGTGGCTGACTTGCTGACTTGGTACTACTTTTCGGAAGGCTGGGAACATTACATCTTAGTTTACTCGACGCAAACAGGGGCCATTCAAAGGAGATCACTGGAGACCTTGTTCTCAAGGGCGCTGCACAAGGATTGCGGCGTAGAAGCTGCGATAAAAGGATTTCTGCGAGATGGCAGAGTAGCTGTGAGAGTTCTCCCTTTGGATGAAGAAGAGGGACCTTCCTGCGTCCCCAAAGAATCCTTATGGGCGATTGACATCTCAACCTTCAAAATCTCACTGCTTACAGAAAAAGAGGAAATCAAGCAGAACGGACAATTCAGAAAATCCAACTGAACTGCTGACTCATCTTCTCATCCGGTGAGTCAGTGGACGTGCAGTCGCATTACCGGAGATAGAAAGTAGCATTTCACTTTTCGATTCCCATGTTTAATCATGCAGTAGGGAGTGAGATGGAAGTGCCCACTATGGCCCAAGGATCAGTGTGGTAGCAGCGGAAAGAGGAGAAAGCAGTGAACACTTAGGGCAGGGCTGACAGAACTAGCCGAGTAGCTGGTCATGAGCCTTGTTATCAATGGCTAATCCCGAGCGATCACTTCTCTGGAATACTCACTGCGGGGGCATGTAGTAGCCCTGACGAGTCTTGACGTGGAGTCCTTCGCGTGTCGTGCGAACTTCCACCGCGTGGTAGATTGAGGCACGATTGTTTCCACGCGGCACATAGGCCAGGGTGTATTCATGTCTGGCTTGTTCTGTAATCTGTGAATAAAGCCTTTCCATTGCCTGGCTCTTGCTGGCGTAGCTGATATCCCCGCCAGAGTTGCCGGCATAGTTGAACAGCCTGGTGAATTTCCGGTGGAAGGATGAGCTGCCCACGGCCACGCTGTAAACGGAGATATCTTCACTGAGAAGAGCCGCGAGAGTTTCGTCGTAAGTGTGATTGTTGAACTCCCGGCCATTGATACCGTCGGAGATCACTAGCATGATCTTCCGGCGGCCGCGTTCACGATCATGGAGCAACTGAGCGGCAGAATAGACTGCGTCGTCGAGAGCCTTTGTTGGCCTGCTGCCAAGATTTGTAGGCGCAGCTTGGCGGGGCTCGCCGATTCCAGGAGCATGCGACGACGGTCCAGTAACAAAGGGGACCGGACCTGCCGAAGAAGGCCCGCTCGCTTCTTGAGCCTTCTTTAATTCAGCCAGTAAGCGGTCCGGATCGCCCGTAAACCCTTCACCAGGATAAAACTTCAGGTCGAAACGGCAAATCGCGGCTTCATCGCTCGAGCTGATTCCCGCTACTACGGCACGCAGACTTTGGACCAACTGTTCAGCATCCTTGGATTTCAGATCATCGTCGATAAGCACAACCAGCGAGAGGGGAAAGGCTTCCGCCGTGAAAACATCAATGGACTGTTCCACGTTGTCATCGAATACTCGAAATTCCTGCTTCTGAAGTCCAGGAACAAGATTGCCGTTCTGATCTTTCACCGTTACGGGCAGGATGACCAGGTTCGCATTGACCCTGATTTTGGCTTGAGCCTCACTTTGAGAACTGGCGGATTGCTGGGACGTTTGGGCGCGGAGAAATCTATCCCCGTTCGACTGCGTGCCGACAAGAGTCGCCCAAATAACCAATATGAACGATATGCGCAGCGTTCTCAATCTGTAGTGGCTCTCAACGGCATGATATTGGATAGTCTGACGCCCATCGACCAAAAAAAGTGGCCTGATGCCTCAGACATGGAATTAGTTCTGGCAAGTCAGGCTATCGGACATCTGCCGAGGCGTTTTAAGAGATCGAGGGTCGGGGGACTGCGCCGCGCTTGGCGAGGGATTGTATGCGGCGGAATCTTTCTGCTTCGATGGCTTCGGCCGCGGCGAGCCTGCGATCAATGTGCAATTCAGAGCGTAGCCCACCGGAATGGAGCAGACAACGCTTCCCGACTGGGGCGCCGCACGTAGGACAGGGTACGGAGGATAGCTGTTGGGGAGTCAGGTCTTTCATCCGCATGGGGAGAGAATGCCATGAAAAATACGGGAAAGCTGCCCTATTTGGAACAGTGTGGAAAAAAACGGGAGCGTAAACGGAAGATTTGCCAATAGAGAACGGCAGAAAGGCAAGATGGCGAGGTAAGGTCGGCGGTTGTGTCCGCAAAGGAGAAAAGCGCCGGTCTGAAGACCGGCCACTACAGTCGATTTAGGGGGCGTGGGTGGCGACTACGCCGAGGTCGGCAATGTTGTCTCCCTTTTTCAGCGAGGGAACGGCGTTGACGTGGAGAACGACGCCGGAGACCGGGGCGCGAGGCTCAGCGATGAGTTTGCCGAAGTAATCGGTGATGGCGCCGAGCTTCATCCCGGCGGAAACGTAAGTTCCTCGCTTGACGAGGGGATACCAGATTCCCGGGCCGTCGGCGAGAACGTCAGCAAGTTTTTCAATCCAGACGGGATTTTCGATGGGATGGGGTTCGCCGGGGAGCATTTTGAGGGCGCGTATGCTGCTGAGAGTGCCGTTGACGAGGAGGGCGAGGTCGTCGGATTCGACAGTGCCCGCATGACCGGCTTCGACCACGATGGAGGGTTTGCCGCGGACGGAGGCGGTGTTATCGAGATAGCGAGTGGCGGCGGGGTCGGTGGGGCGCTCGCGCCAGATAATGATGTGATCGAGGCCGAAGGCGAGGACCATTTCCTTGGAGATGCGATCCTGCTCTTCCCTTCCCGTAGGGCCCCAGTAAGCGTAGGGGCGGAGGCTTTCATCAAGGTCGCCGCCGTGATAGTCGATGAGATAGTCGCAGCGGTCGATGATTTGTTTGGTGATAAGGAAAGAGGCGCGCTCGGTTTGCGTGCCGTCGGCCTTGCCGGGGTAGAAACGGTTCATGCTTTTGTTGTCGGTGGGATTGACGTGGGGGACTTTTTGCTCGAAGGAGGCGATGTTGACGAGCGGAACGAGGATGACGATGCCGGAGAGTTGCGCGGGGTCGAGGGCGATGATGAGTTTTTCGATGGCGATGATGGAAGTGTACTCGGTGCCGTGGGCACCGGAGATGAGAGCCAGAGTCTTTCCGGGCTTTGCACCGTTGATGACGACGACGGGGATGTTGGTGGCGGGGTCGACGCCGGCGGGGACTTCGAGGTAGCCGGTGGATTTTTGGCCGGGGGCGGCGGTAGCGGTGCCGACGTTGAAAAAGGATTGCGCGCGCGCGGCGATGGAAAAGAAGAGCGCGAGAACGATGGAAGAGAGAATCGGACGAAGAAGCAACATCAATCACCCCCGCGAAGGGATGGAGCTTAACGCGAGGAGCACGATTGAGGCAAGGCGAAGAAAGGAAAACGAAGAATTCAACACAGAGGACACAGAGATACAGAGAGCACAGAGGACGCGGAGAAGAGAGGGCGCAGCAATGCCGCGCCCCTACAAACGACAAGCGGCGCTAATCGGCGGGCTTAGGGGCGGACGCCGGCTGTTCGGGAGGACGCGGGGGCGTGGAATCGCCTTTGACGTAGTGGGCGTACCAGGCAAGGTAGCGCTCCAGGCGGTCCTTTATATGGGAGGGCGTGGTGAAGCCGTGGTACTCGCCGGGGTAGACGACGAGTTCGGTGGGGACGCGGCCGATGCGTTTAAGGGCTTGATAGAGTTGCTCGGAGTTGATGATGGGGACGTTCCAATCGATTTCGCCGCCCATGATGAGAGTGGGAGTGGTGATGGCGGTGACTTTGTTGAAGGGAGAAATTTTTTCGTAAAGCGCGCGGTTTTCCCACGGGAGGCCGAGTTCGAGCTCCCAGAGTTTCTGATAATGGTCGTGGCCGTAGTTGGCGACGTATAGGACTTCGCTGGCGCCGGTGATGGCGGCTTTGAAGCGAGTGGTCTGCGTGATGATGAAATTGGTGGAGATGCCGCCGTAGGACCAGCCACCGACGCCGAGTTTATCGGGATCGGCAATGCCCTGGGCGAGGGCGTAATCCACCATGGCCATGTCGTCCTGAAAATCCTTGTTGCCCCAATCCGCAAAGATGGCTTCGCAGAATTTCTGGCCGTAGCCGGAAGAGCCGCGGGGATTCGGAAGAAGGACGGCGTAACCGTTGGCGGCGAAGAGTTCCGCTTCGCGATCGAAGGAAGCGGAGTATTGGCCTACGGGACCGCCGTGAGGGCGGAGGAGTGTGGGAATTTTTTTTGCGGGGTCGTAACCGGCTGGTTTGTAGAGGTAGCCGGCAACGGTGGTGCCGTCCTTGCTTTTGAAATGGACGTATTCGGTTTTGGCCAGGCGCAGTTGGGAAATGAGCGCGTCGTTGGTTTTCGTGAGGCGGGTGAGATTGCTTCCGTTCGAAAGATAGATTTCGTCAGGACGATCGAGCATGCCGATTTGCGCGGCAATGGCGCCGTCTTTGCCGAGGGAATAGGTTGCGACATTCTGGCGGGCGGTGAGGGGGCAGGCGAGTTCGCCACCGGCGGCGGGAATGCTGCAAACATTTTGCGTGCCGTCGTCCTCGACGAGCATGAAGATGGAGCGGCCGCCGGAGGAAAAACGCGGGCGGCGGACGTTGCGATCGAGTTTCAGGGTGAGGACTTTTTCTTCGCCTCCCGTGGAGGGTGCGATGGCGAGATGATGCGTGGCGTAATCGATGGCTTTGGCGTCGGTTTGGCTGGTGAAGGCGATCCATTTGCCGTCGGGGGACCAGGCGGGCGCGCGGTCTGTGCCGGGATTGGTGGTGACCTGGGTGAGGTGCACGCCTTTGTCATCTGGAGAGGCGCCCGCAGAGCGGGCGACGTTGTCGGCGGAGACGGTCCAGATGTCGGTATTGAAATTGCGGTCGGGGTCGGGCTTGCTGCGGTTGCTCGAGAAGGCTAGCGATTTGCCGTCGGGGGACCAGGCGGGATCTTCGTCGTCGAAGTCGCCGGAAGTGATCTGGGTGAGTTTTTTTGAGGCGACATCGAAGACGTAGAGGTGGGTACGGCGGCGGTCGAGATAGCCGACGGTATCTTGCTTGAATTGGAGGCGGTCGATAACGAAGGGCGGAGGGGTTTTCGGTTTTGGGGTGGGCTTGTCTTTGTCTTTTTCCTTGGCGGCTTCGGCAGCTTCAGCATCTCCGGGCTTGGGATCCTGGAGAATGAGGACGAGGCGGGTGCTGTCGGGCGACCATTCGAAGTCGTTGACGCCCTGGGCGAGATCAGTGAGCTGTTGCGCCTCGCCGCCGCGGCGGTCCAGCAGCCAGACTTGATTCTTGGCGCCGTTGCGAGCGGAAAGGAAGGAGAGGTACTTTCCGTCGGGGCTCCAGCGCGGATGCGTGGAGGTGGCGGCTTCGGCAGTCAGGGGAATGGGATCACCGCCACGGGTGGAGACCATCCAGAGGCGCTGCTCGCTCTTGTCATCTTTGAGAAGGCGAGTGCGAACGGCGTAGGCGACCCACTGGCCGTCGGGGCTGAGCTCGGGCTGGCTGACGTCGCGGATTTGGAAGAAATCGTCGATGGTGAAGCTGTGCGGTGCGGCGGATGCGGGCTTCGCGGGCGGTTCCTGGGCGTGAGCGAGAAGAGGAGTGAGGAATAGCGCTGCGACAATCCAAAGGCGAAACCGCATCAAGCACCTCCGCGAGGGGATGGAGCTTACCGCGAGGAGAGCGATTCCGGCAAGGCAAACGGGGAAAAGGCAAGATTTCAAACACAGAGAACACAGAGACACAGAGGACGCGGAGAAGAGAGGGCGCAGCAATGCTGCGCCCCTACAAAACGCACAATCACTTTTGGTTGGCGGGTTTGGGTTCGGGCGATGACGGTGACGCAGGACGCGCGGGCGTGGGATCTCCCTTGACGTAGTGGGCGTACCAGGCGAGGTAACGCTCGAGACGGTCTTTGATGTGGGAGGGCGTTTTGAATTCGTGGTATTCGCCGGGGTAGACGACGAGTTCGGTGGTGCGACCGAGGCGCTTCAGGGCCTGGAACATTTGTTCGCCGCCGAGGATGGGAACGTTCCAATCGATTTCGCCGCCCATGAAAAGTGTGGGTGTGGTGACGCTGGCGACCTTGTAGAACGGCGAGACTTTCTCCCAGACGGATTTGTTCTCCCAGGGATGGCCCAGCTCAGTTTCATAATCTCGCTGGTAATGGTCGTGGCCGTAGCTGCTGATGAAGAGGGCGCTGCCGGCGCCGGAGATGGCGGCCTTGAAGCGGTTGGTCTGGGCGATGATAAAGTCTGTAGAGATGCCGCCGTAGGACCAGCCTCCCACCCCGAGCTTGTCCGGGTCGGCAATGCCCTGCTCAATGGCGTAATCCACCATGGCCATGTCGTCCTGGAAGTCCTTGTTGCCCCAATCGGCGTAGATTGCTTTGGCGTATTTTTCGCCGTAGCCGGTGGAGCCGCGAGGGTTCGGAAAGAGGACGGCGTAGCCGTTGGCGGCGTAGAGCTGGGGGAGATGAGCAAATTCGGCGTAATAAGCCCAGACGGGACCGCCGTGAGGGCGAAGGATGGCGGGGTATTTCTTGCCGGGGACGTAGTCGAGAGGCTTGTAAAGGTAGCCGGAGATGGTGGTGCCGTCCTTGCTTTTGAAATGGACGTACTCGCCGTGGGTGAGTTTGAGTTGGCTCATGAGATTGTCGTTGGTGTGGGTGATTTGCGTGAGTTTTCCATCGGAGCTGGAGACGGCGAAGAGTTCGTCGGGACGGTCGATGGTGGCGATCTGGGCGACGAGGTCGCCGGTGGGGGCGAGCGAGTAGTCGTTGACCATGAGACGGCCGCCCACGGGGCGACTGACTTCGCCGCCATTAACAGAGACACGGCAGATATTCTGGGTGCCGTCGTCGTCGGCAATGAAATAGATGGATTTGCCGTCAGGCGAAAAACGCGGGGTGATGCTGACGCGATCGAGGGCGAGGGTGAGGACTTTGGCCTCGCCTCCAGCGGCGGGGGAAACGGCGATGTGCTTGGTGGCGTAATCAAAGAGCTTGGGATCGAGCTGGGTGACGTAGGTGAGCCACTTGCCGTCAGGAGACCAGGCGGGTGTGGTGTCGGCGCCGGGGTTGGTGGTGACTTGCATGGGATGCGTGCCCCCAGAGCGGGCAACATTATCCGCGGCGACGACCCAGATGTCTGAATTGTAGGTGAAGTCGGGATCGGGCTTGGAGCGATTGCTGGTGAAGGCGAGAAGCTTGCCGTCGGGGGACCAGGCGGGCTCGGAATCATCGTAGTCGCCGGAAGTGACCTGGGTCAGGTTTTTCGCGGCTAAGTCAAACACATAGAGGTGGGTACGGCGGCGGTCGAGGTAGCCGACTTCGTCGAGTTTGAATTGCGGGCGATCGATGACGTAGGGCTTGGGAGTCTTTTTCTTTGCCTTGGCGGAGGCTTCTCCTTCGTTCTCCTTGGCTTCCTTGGCCGCTTCCAGTTCTTCGGGGCTGGCGTCGCGAAGAACCAGGGCGATGCGACGGCCATCGGGCGACCAGGCAAAGTCGTCGACGTCCTGAGGGGTGTCAGTGAGGCGCTGGGCCTCTCCGCCGCGAAGATTGAGGAGCCAGACCTGGGTCTGACCTTCATTGCGCTCGGAGAGGAAAGCGATGGATTTGCCTTCGGGGCTCCAGCGAGGATGCGAGGAGGAGACTCCTTCGGCGGTGAGAGCAATGGCGTCGCCGCCGGAGCGAGGGACCATCCAGATGCGCTCTTCGTTCTTGTCGGTCTTGAGGATGGCGGTCTTGACGACGTA
>Ga0137401_10000997_pt1 | contig 11919 bp, 6 predicted proteins | sample CZOMad1_1_16fung_FD_108286 | JGI IMG/M metagenome (GOLD analysis project Ga0137401, IMG submission 108286) | Vadose zone soil fungal communities from Angelo Coast Range Reserve, California, USA - CZOMad1_1_16fungal (Illumina Assembly) | ecosystem: Environmental > Terrestrial > Soil > Vadose zone...
CGGATCTGAAAGTGATCGTCACCTCGGCGACTCTGGACATCGAACGCATTTCGCAGTTCTTCGATGGCGCGCCGGTCATCACGGTGAGCGGCCGCACTCACCCCATCGAGGTTCGCTACCGCGAAACGGCGGATGATGCGGACGATCCCGACCTGCCGGCCGCGGTTCTCGACGCCTATCAGGAAATCACCACCGAACCTGAGGAAATTGGCGGCGGCGACATCCTGGTGTTTCTGCCCGGCGAGCGCGAGATACGCGATGTCGGCGAGCACATGCGGCGTGAGCTGCAAGCCGATGTGGAAGTCCTGGAATTGTACTCGCGCCTGTCGTGGGAGCGGCAGAGCAAGATATTTCAGCGCGGACCGAGGCAACGCATCGTATTGGCAACCAACGTGGCCGAGACGTCGATTACGGTGCCCGGCATTCGAGCCGTCATCGACTCAGGCTTGGCGCGCATCAGCCGCTACAGCCCGCGCAATCGCCTGCAGCGATTGCCGATAGAGCCCATATCGCGCGCCAGCGCCGATCAGCGCAAGGGCCGCTGCGGCCGCCTAGGGCCGGGGCTCTGCCTGCGGCTATACACGCAGGCCGACTTCGACGCCCGTGCCCCCTACACCGAACCGGAGATACTGCGCACGAATCTTGCCGCGCTGCTCCTGCGCCTGTCCGCCGACGGCCTGGGCGAGGCGGAGAATTTTCCGTTTGTCGACCCGCCCGATGCGCGGGCGCTCGGCGACGGCTATCGGCTGCTGCAGGAGCTCCAGGCGCTGGATACCGATCGACGGATCACCCGCCGCGGCCGCGCCATGGCGCGCCTGCCGCTCGACCCGCGTCTGGCGCGGGCGCTGCTGGAGAGCAAGCGTTTTCGCGCCGAGAGCGAAGTGCTGGCCATCGTTGCAGGCTTGAGCGTCCCGGACGTCCGTATCGCCGTTCCGGGCGGGCCGGGGGATCCGGGTCAGAGCGCCGCGTTCGAGGACCCTAAGTCCGAATTCTCGGCACTGGTCAGGCTGTGGAGGGCGTACCGCAAAGCACGCGAGGGATCGCGGCGCGAATTGCGGATCTGGTGCAAGGAGCGGGGCCTCTCGCTGCTGCGCCTGTCCGAATGGGACGATGTCTACGCCCAGGTCGCGGATCGCGCGGCCGACTTGGGTGTGGTGGCGCAGCGGCAGGCGGCGAGCTACACGGGCGTGCACCGTTCGCTGCTCGCGGGCTTTTGCACCATGGTGGGTACGCGCGGCGAGGAGGGCGTGTATCTCGGCACTCGGGGCGTGCATTTCCATATATTTCCCGGGTCATCGTTGGTGCGGCGCCGGCCGCGCTGGGTCATGGCGGCGAATATCGTCGAGACATCGCGGGTATTCGCGCGGCGCGTGGCCGACGTCGAACCCCAATGGATCGAGGCCGCGGCCGCGCACCTGCTGAAGCGCGAGTATCTCGAGCCCGATTGGGATGAGGAGCGCGAGGAAGTGGTGGCGCGCGAACGCGTGAGCTTTCTCGGGCTGGTGTTGAGCGCAAGCCGCGTGGTGAACTATGGGCCCATTGCGCCGGAAGAATCGCGCCGCATCTTCGCGCGAGAGGCGTTGGTCTATCAGCGGCTGCACCGCAGGCCCGAGTGGCTGCTGGCGAATGACGCCGCCCTGCGCGACGCGCAGCAGATGGAGGAGCGTCTGCGCACGCGCGACCTTCTACAGAGCGCCGAAGCCTTCGTCGAATTCTATGACCGCGCCTTGCCGCGCCAGGTATCGAGCGCCGCGACGCTGGAGTATTTCACCCGGCATCTCTCGGATGCCGAACGGCGCACGCTGACCCTCGATCCCGAGCATATTTTCGTGCGCATGCCGGAACCCCAGGCACTCGCGCAGTTTCCCGAAGTCGCCAACGTCGATGCGCTGTCCATCCCCGTCGAGTACCGCTTCGCGCCGGGTGAGTCACGGGACGGCGCACTATTGCGTATCCCGCTGCTGGCGTTGCCCGGACTCACTCGCGCCGGGGTGGATGCCGCAGTCCCGGGTTTTGCCGAACCTCGAATCGAGGCGCTGCTGCGCTCGCTGCCCAAGGATGCGCGCCGGAATTTGATACCGATCGGCGACACGGCCGCCCAATTTATCGCGAGCACGAGGAGGAGAGGCGGCGCGGGCCCGAGCACCGGGACGCCGCCGCGCAGCGAAGCGAGCCCGGGCGGCGCAGCGGGCCCGGGCAGCGCAGCGACTGCGGACCCTTACCGATTGAAGGTTTGGCTCAAAGAGCAGCGCGGGATTCCCGATTCCCTGCTTCGCTTCGATCTTGCCGCAGTGCCCGTCCACTTGATGCCGCAGCTTGCCGTGACCGCCGACGGCAGGGAACTGGCGCATGGCAAGACGCTGACGGAATTGCGCCGGGTGAGCGCCGCCGGTGCACGCGCGGAACTCGACGCCCAAGCTCGTGCCGCATATGGGATCGTGGGCGCCTGGCGCCGGTTCGAGGTCGACGAATTGCCCGAGACGGTACCGCTGGCGCTCGCGCAGGGAACGGTTCAAGTGTATCCGGCGCTCGCACGGGGCCTCGAGGTGCGGTATGAATGGTCCGCCGCCGAGGCGAGGCGCAGTTGGCGGCAGGGGGCGGCTCATCTTGCGCGCGTGATGCTTGCCGCCCGGGCGCGCGATCTCGGGAAGGCGATTGCGGGCAACGCCTCGCTGCTGCTCGCGGCGAGCCCCTATCTCAAGAGCGGCGCGCTGATCGAGGCCGTGTTGCAGCTGGTCTTTCGCCGAGCCTGTTTCGAGGACGGCGAGGCGCCGCGCACCCGGCAGGCGTTCGACGCGGCGGTCGATCAGGGACGAGCGCGATTGCATCCCTGCTTGGAAGAAACCATTGCCGGTGCGTTGAACTGGTTCACCGAGGCGCGCGCCGTGCGCCGGGCACTCGACGATCCGCGCACCGCACTGGCAGCGGATGCAGTCGGGGAAAGCCATGAGCACCTGCGTCGACTATTGAGCGCCGGCAACCTCGAATCCCTGCCGGCCGACTGGCTGCGTCAATTACCGCGGTATCTGAAGGCCGAGGAGCGCCGCTGGCAGCGCAGCGCCGCGCGCGGCGGCGAGCCTCCGCACATCGTCCGTGAACTTCGCCAATGGTCCGCGCGCTTCCGGACGCTGGCACAGCAGGTCGGGGCCGAACTGCGCTGGATCCCCGAACTCGACGATCTACAGAACTGGATCGAAGAGTACCGCGTATCGCTGTACGCGCAGGAACTCAAAACCCTCGGTCCGATCTCAGCTGCCCGCTTGGAAACGCGAGCCGCCGAAATCGAAGCGTGGATAGCTCGCTAATATCTGGACCCAGGGATTTGATCTTGGCCCAGGGATTTTGACCGGTTGGAGGTATCTCTCCTACCGGTCAGCATCACGGTGCCAATGGTACTGGAATATTCGCGGGCCGAGAGTGAAGGGCCTGGGGGGAGAGGAAGCGTCAAGGCAACTGCTTCTTCGTTGCCTTGACGCTTCCTCTCCCCCCAGGCCTTCTCGTTCAGACGTTGAACCGAATTCCCTGAGCCAGCGGCAGCTCCGAGCTCCAGTTGATGGTGTTCGTCTGGCGCCGCATGTACGCCTTCCAGGAATCCGAGCCCGCCTCCCGGCCGCCGCCCGTGTCTTTCTCGCCGCCGAAGGCGCCGCCGATTTCGGCCCCCGAAGTGCCGAGATTGACGTTGGCGATACCGCAATCGCTGCCGTCGGCGGAGAGGAAGCGCTCCGCCACTTGCAATCGGTCGGTGAAGACCGCCGAAGACAGGCCGTAGGGCACGGAGTTTTGGATGGCCACCGCCTCGTCCAGGGTGTCGTAGGCAATCACGTACAGAATCGGCGCAAAGGTTTCGGTACGAACCACGCTCATGCCGGCGTTGGCGCGAATGATGGTCGGTTCCACGAAATTGCCGGGCCGCGGTAAGACCTTTCCGCCGCACAGCAGCTCTCCTCCTTCGGCCTGTGCGGCGGCGATGGCCGCCGAGTAGCGCGCGACGGCCGCCGAATCGATCAGAGGTCCCATCAGCGTGTCATCCGCCAATGGGTCGCCGATGCGTACCTGCCCGAAGGCCCCGATCAGCCGCCGCTCGAGCTCGGCGGCGCGTGAGCGATGCACCAGCACGCGTCGCGTCGTGGTGCAGCGTTGACCGGCCGTTCCCACGGCCCCGAAAACGATGCCGGGCACCGCCAGGTCGAGATTCGCGGTTTCATCGACGATGATGGCGTTGTTGCCTCCCAGCTCCAGCAGACTCTTGCCGAGCCGCTCGGCAACCCTTACGCCGATTTGCCGTCCCACATGGGTCGAGCCGGTAAAAGACACCAGCGCCACCCGGCGGTCTGCGACGAAGCGCGTCGCGAGCTCGGTGCCGGCGTCGATGAAGATCTGGAAAATCGCCGGCAATGCGTGGCGTTCCAGCACTCGGTTGCAGATGTGCTGTACGGCGAGGGAGCACAGCGCGGTTTTGGGCGAGGGCTTCCATACGGTGGCATTGCCGCTGATGGCCGCCAGGAATGCGTTCCAGGACCACACGGCCACCGGAAAGTTGAATGCGGAAATCACACCGACCACGCCGAGCGGATGCCATTGCTCGTACATGCGGTGCTGGGGCCGTTCGGAATGCATGGTGAGGCCGTACAGCATGCGCGATTGCCCGACGGCAAAATCGGCGATATCGATCATCTCCTGGACCTCGCCCACGCCCTCGGCCTTGATCTTGCCGTTTTCCATCGACACGAGGCTTCCGAGCGCGTCTTTGTACTTGCGCAGCTCCTCGCCCATGAGGCGCACGGCCTCGCCGCGCTTCGGCGCCGGCACCAGCCGCCAGGCCGCGGCCGCGGCAACGGCCGACGCCATTACGTCCTCATAGTCCTGCGGCGTTGCGCCGCGAACTTGGGCCAATCGCTGACCCGTGGCCGGATTGATGGAGTCGATGATCGCGCCGCCGGTGTGCGTGCTCCAGCCCCGGCTGCCGGACCAAGTACCCGGGTTGATGTCGCGAAGTCCCAGCGCCTGCAAGGCTTCAGTGGTGTGCTGCATGATGAAATTCCCGCCCATTCATAAGGGGGCGCATTTTGACTTGGGAGTGCCGACAACGCTAGCATCCTAAGATCATGTCGAAATCTCCCGTCTTGACGAACTGGCACCCCGCCAGTTGGCAGAGCCGCCCGGCGACGCAGCAACCCAAGTACTCCGACCCACAAGCGCTGGAGCGCGCGGTGGGCTCGTTGAGCCGGCTGCCGCCCTTGGTGGTGTCCTGGGAGATCGAGGCGCTGCGGGGGAAGCTCGCCCAGGCGCAGCGCGGGGAACAATTCCTGCTGCAGGGGGGCGACTGCGCCGAGAGCTTTGAGGATTGTGAATCCGACAATATTGCCCGGCGCCTGAAGATCCTGCTGCAGATGAGTCTGGTGCTGTTGCAAGGCTTGAAGAAACCCATCGTTCGCGTCGGCCGTTTTGCCGGGCAGTATGCGAAGCCGCGCTCGGCCGATACCGAAACGCGCGACGGGCTGACGCTGCCGTGCTACCGGGGCGACAACGTCAATCGGCCGGGATTCACCGCGGCGGAGCGCGAACCGGATCCGGAGCTCCTGCTGCGCGGCTATGAGCGTGCCTCGCTCACCTTGAATTTCGTGCGCGCCTTGATCGACGGCGGCTTCGCCGATCTTCATCACCCGGAATATTGGGACCTGAGCTTTCTGCGCCACGCGCCGCTGCACGATGCCTATCGAAAGATCGTCGATTCGATTGCCGAGTCGCTGGAATTCTTCGAGTCCGTGAGCGGACAGCGGGTGCACGCCGCGACGCGCGTCGACTTCTACACCAGCCACGAAGGGCTGCATTTGCTGTCCGAGCAGGCGCAGACGCGTTATATCGAGCGTCAGAAGCACTGGTACAACCTGTCCACGCACATGCCGTGGATCGGCATGCGCACGGCCAATATCGACGGCGCGCACGTCGAATATTTTCGCGGCATCTCCAATCCCATCGGCGTGAAAGTCGGCGCCGCAATGAGCGCCGAATGGCTGCAAGAACTCGTGCAAGTGCTGAACCCGCAGAACGAGCCGGGCCGGTTGACGCTGGTGCATCGGTTCGGCGTCAAGGACATCGAACAGCGGCTTCCCGCCATGATCCAGGCGGTGCGCGCCACGGGTTCCCAGGTGCTGTGGGTTTGCGATCCCATGCACGGTAATACGGAGGTCACTGCGGGCGGCGTGAAGACGCGCCGCTTCGACAACATTTTAGGAGAGGTGGAGGCTGCCTTCCGCATCCATGAGGAGGTGGGGTCCATGCTGGGCGGAGTCCATATTGAACTCACCGGCGAGGATGTCACCGAGTGCATCGGCGGTGCGCGGGGTCTGGCGGAGGCCGACCTCGCCCGTGCGTATCGGTCGCAAGTCGACCCGCGGCTGAACGCCGAACAGGCATTGGAATTGGCCATGCTGATCGCGCGCCGCGCCGGTGCCAGCAGGCGCAGGGCCAAGTCCCTCGAGCCCACCCGCTAGCTGGGGAGTGTGCGGGGCTAGCCGGTGGCTCCTCTGTCGATAAGTTAAAAATACTCTATGGCGAATTATTGAAGTAAATCAATAGATTATAGGTTCTAACTAGAATTTCTCTAGATAGCCAGCGACGGTTTTTGAAAAGGCGACTTGCCTCGATGCGTGCAGATGCTATTCTGCCTTTCGATCCTTCCCGCCCGTTGAGATTGAGTGTCGCGAGGCCCCAACTGCTCAGACGACAAGTAAAGAATTAATGACGCATTGCGCGGAATCTTTCCGGCCGCGATGAGTCTCAAGGGTTCTGCCCCCGGGTTCTGGGCGAAGGTTGGGTTGCGCTCGGGTTAGTCCAAAGCCGCGCGTGATCGACGGCGGGCTACGTGGTTATCCGCGTAGCCCGTTTTTTATTTGTGCCCTGCGAGAATTGCGACCTTGCCCGTATGAAGAGCGCGTTTGATCCTATGTGCCGGCGCTGCCCGCGCTTGGGCAAGTTTCTCGATGCCGTGCGCCAGGAAGAGCCCAGCTACTTCTGCCGGCCGGTTCCCCCGTTCGGCGATCCCGACGCCCGATTGCTGATCGTGGGATTGGCGCCGGGAAAGCACGGCGCCAACCGCACCGGCAGGCCATTTACGGGCGATCATGCCGGGATACTGCTGTACGCGACGCTGCATAAGTTTGGGCTGGCCAGCGGCCCCGTTTCCACCGCCGCGGACGACGGGCTCGAGCTCCTGGAGGCCAGGATTACCAATGCTGTGAAGTGTTTGCCCCCCGATAACAAGCCTTTACCGTTGGAAATCAAGGCCTGCAATGATTTCCTTCGCGTAGAGCTCGAGCAAAGCCGCAGCGCCCGCGTCATCCTCGCACTGGGGGCGATTGCGCATGCGGCAGTGCTGCGCGCCTGCGATCTACCCAGCGGTGCCCATCGGTTTGCACACGCGGCGGAACACCCACTCCGCGGGGGTCGGTTGTTATTGGATTCCTACCACTGCAGCCGCTACAACACTCAGACCCGGCGGCTCACGCCCGCGATGTTCGAAGGTGTCGTCGCCAGGGCACGTGACCTCGCGCTTGCTGCGCGGCCGGGATGACCGGAGAGCAAAAACCCGCCGACGCGTCGTCGCCCGAGGCGACGTCGTCTTTGCCGGCGGCGGTACCCGCCCCCGTGGCGGTGCCTCAGCCTGCGCCCACGGCTCCATTCGACGCCAAGAGCTACGTCGAGAGCTTGCCGGCCCGTCCCGGCGTTTACCGGATGTTGGACGCCCACGGAGAGATTCTGTACGTCGGCAAGGCGCGCAATCTCAAAGCCCGGGTCGGCTCGTACTTTCAGCCCAGCAATGTGCAGCCGAAAGTTCAGGCGCTGGTCGCGAAGACCGCGGGCATGGAAGTCACCATCACAAACTCCGATACGGAAGCGCTGCTGCTCGAATTCAATCTCATCAAGAAGCATCGGCCGCGCTTCAATGTGGTGCTGCGCGACGACAAGAGCTTTCCCTACCTGCATTTCGAAACGGAGCACGAATTTCCGCGCTTGACGTTTTATCGCGGATCGCGCAAGGAGCCCGGGCGGTACTTCGGGCCCTATCCGTCGGCCGGCGCAGTGCGCGAGACATTGCAGCAGCTGCAGAAGCTGTTTCGCCTGCGAAATTGCGACGACACCTATTTCGCCAACCGGTCGCGGCCCTGCCTGCAGTACCAGATCCAGCGTTGCACGGCGCCCTGTGTGGCACTCATTTCCAAGGAGAGCTACGCGCGCGACGTGGGCGCGGCGATCAAGGTACTGGAGGGTCGCAACGACGAGGTGTACCAAGACCTCGGCCGCCGCATGGAGGCAGCCGCGCAACGCCTGCACTTCGAAGAGGCCGCGCAGCTGCGCGACCAAATGGCGAAGCTCAAAGCAGTTCAGGCGCAACAGATCGTCACCGCCGACATCGATCACGACGCGGACGTGATCGCGGTCGCGGCCGGCAACGGCGAATACTGCGTGGCATTGATGTTCATTCGCTCCGGCCGCAGCCTCGGCAGCACCACGTTCTTTCCCAAAGCGCCCTTTGCCGAGCTGCCGGAAGTCATGGCGGCCTTCGTGGGCCAATACTATCTCGAGCGCGAGTCGCCGCCGGAAATCATCGTCGAGCAGGAATTCGACGAAAGATCTTTGCTCGAGGCAACCCTGGCGCAGCGCTCGGGTCACAAGGTGCGTATCGCGTCACAGGTCCGCGGCATTCGCGCGCGCTGGCTGGAGATGATGCACAACAACGCGGAACAGGCGCTGACCATGCGCGGACTGGCGCGCGCCAGCATCGAGTCCAGCCTGGAAGATCTGCGCGAGGCCTTCGATTTGGAGGAGACGCCGAACCGCATCGAGTGCTTCGACATCAGCCACACGGGCGGCACGGACACGGTCGCCTCGTGCGTGGTATTCGGCGAGGAGGGTCCGCTCAAGAGCGACTATCGCCGCTTCAACATCAGCGGCATCCAGCCGGGCGACGACTACGCCGCCATGCATCAGGCGTTGACGCGGCGTTACAAGCGCGTGCGCGACGGCGAGATTTCCGCGCCCGATGTGCTGCTCATCGACGGCGGCAAAGGACAGCTTGCGGAAGCGGCCCGGGTGCTCGAAGAATTGGGAGTCGCGGGAATTACCTTGATCGGCGTCGCCAAGGGCGCCGACCGGCGGCCGGGCCAGGAGCAACTGTTCTTGTTGGGCCGGGATACGCCCACTATACTGGCCCCGGACTCGCGGGCATTGCACCTGATTCAGCGCGTGCGCGATGAGGCGCACCGTTTCGCGATCACGGGACACCGGCGCAAACGGGCCAAGCGTCATAGCCAGTCCATACTCGAGACCATTCCGGGCTTGGGGCCCGTCAAACGGCGCGAGCTACTGAAGCAGTTCGGCGGCTTGCAGGGGATATTGCGTGCGGGCATCGAGGACTTCGTTCAAATCCGCGGTCTGGGGCGCGATCTCGCCGAGGTAATCTATGAGCACCTCCACCCAGGGCGCTAAGCGCCAATCGCATTGGAATCTTCCGAATACGCTGACGTGGCTGCGTATTTCGATGATTCCCGCGATCTTCGCGTTGCTTTACCTGCTCCCCTACCCGTGGGCGGACCCCGCAACCTGCGCCGCGTTCGCGCTCGCAGGCATCACCGACAGCCTCGACGGTTATTACGCGCGCAAGCTGGGCCAAACCTCGCGCCTCGGCGCGTTCCTGGATCCCGTCGCGGACAAGCTCATCGTGGCGGCCGCGTTGGTGTTGATCGTGAGCAAGGATCCGCGATGGTTCCTGGTCATCGTCGCGGTCGTCATCATCGGCCGCGAAATAGCGGTGTCCGCGCTGCGCGAATGGATGGCTGAGATCGGCGCGCGCAGCCGCATCAAGGTGACGATTTTGGCCAAGTACAAGACCATCATGCAGATCGTCGGCCTGTCGATGCTGTTGTACCGGCAGGACCTGTTCGGCCTCCCGACGTACAAGCTCGGGCTGGTCTTGACGGGGGTGGCGGCGGTGCTCACGCTCTGGTCGATGGTCCAGTACCTGCGCGTGGCATGGCCGGAATTGAGGGGTAGCGCCCAGCTCTAGGCGGGACGATGTAGGGCGGAATTGCCGCGCAGTTCAAGGCCTTAGCTATATTTCGCACCGGGTTTTTCTTGACTCCCGGCTTTACGGCCCTACAATTGCGCCTCGGTTCGCCGCGGGAATAGCTCAGTTGGTAGAGCGCAACCTTGCCAAGGTTGAGGTCGGGAGTTCGAGCCTCCTTTCCCGCTCCAATCTTCGAAGAACCCCGGCACGTCCGGGGTTCGCTATTTATGACCTTGGGCTAGGTGGCAGAGTGGTCATGCAGCGGCCTGCAAAGCCGCGTACAGCGGTTCGATTCCGCTCCTAGCCTCCATTGTCAGTCCGCCGTGGTTAAAGGGGTCCGCGACAAGTGACCAGGAGCCGATCTGCGACATGATGATGGCGAGCCCAGCCACGAATGGTGTCGACCGGGATCCGACGATCGCGGAGTACGCGGAGATGGAGCGCGACGGCTATCTGGTCGTGCGCAATTTCTTCGGGGCAAATCAGGTCGCGAACCTGTTGCGCTGGACCATGGAGCTCGAAACCGCGCCGGAGGTGCCGGGCCGTCATTGGGTTTACCGCGAGGACAGCCTGACCGAGCCCGGCCGGCGCGTGATCCAGCGGATCGAGAATTTCTGCCCGTTCCATGCGGGGTTTGAACAGTTGATCCGCTACGGTGGCCTGGCGCGCTGGACTGCTGCGCTGATGGGCGGCCCGGTGGTCCTGTTCAAGGACAAGATCAACTTCAAGATGCCGGGCGGGGGCGGCTTCAAGGCGCATCAGGATCAACAGGCGGGCTGGGGTAGCTATGCGCCGATCTTTGTCACTGCCCTGGTGACGCTCGACCCGGCGATCTCGGAAAACGGTTGCCTGGAGATGGCGGCCGGCCGCCACCGGGAAGGGCTGATCGGCGAGGAATGGAGCCCGCTGGATGAGGACGAACTGAGCCTGCAACCGGTGCCGACCGCGCCCGGTGACGTGATCTTCTTCGACAGTTTCGCTCCGCATGCTTCCAAGCCGAACTTCACCGATGTGCCGCGGCGAATCCTGTATCTCACGTACAATCTGGCCAGCCACGGCGATTGCAGAGTTCGGTACTATGCTGACAAACACGCGTCGTTCCCGCCCGACATCGAGCGGGATGAAGGAAAGGTCTACGTCTTTCGCGTGTAAACGCCTGCGCGGGTGCAACCAGCGGGTAGAGACTCACTCTTGAAGTTTGGTGCCCTCATCGGCGGCGCGCTCGGGCTCGGCTTGTCGGCTTGGTTGTTGGAGAGCTACGGGATCGGACGGATCCTCGACCTTCTAAGGTATGCCGGCTGGTTCGGCATTCTCTCGGTGATCGCATTCCACCTCGTGCAGATCGTGTGCTCCGCGCTCGGCTGGCGAGTAATCGCCGGGCCGACCGTGCCGCACCCCAGGCTGCTCAGCTACACGATGTTGCGCTGGATCCGCGAGGCAGTGAACAATCTGCTGCCCCTGGCGCAGATCGGCGGCGAACTCGTGGTCGCGCGCCTGTTGCAGCAACGCGGCATGAAGCTGGCGCCGGCCATCGCGGGCACCGTGGCCGACCTCACGATGGAGATGGCAACACAGATCCTCTTCACCCTGCTGGGTTTAATCTTGTTGTTGCGCAGCGTCGGCGAAAGCGGCATAGCTGGGTATGTCATCAGCGGTCTGCTGGTGGCCGCGCTGGTGGTCACGGGCCTGTTCGGCGCGTTGTTGTTGGATGTGGCGGCGGCCATCGAGAAAGGGCTCATGCGGCTCGGCCGATCGATGGGCTGGGCCGGGACCGCCAGCGTCGAGGGGCTGCACTCGGCACTGATCGGCTGCTATCGGGCACCGTACCGGGTGGCGCTGGCGGCGTTGTGGCA
>Ga0137401_10000998_pt1 | contig 11918 bp, 12 predicted proteins | sample CZOMad1_1_16fung_FD_108286 | JGI IMG/M metagenome (GOLD analysis project Ga0137401, IMG submission 108286) | Vadose zone soil fungal communities from Angelo Coast Range Reserve, California, USA - CZOMad1_1_16fungal (Illumina Assembly) | ecosystem: Environmental > Terrestrial > Soil > Vadose...
CCATTGATTCTTTGCGCTTTGTATTTCGCATCATTTTGACAGCTCGTCGGTTCGCGAGGTCTACGCGTGTCTGCTTCGGTCCTGAAAACCAGCGCCAATCTCAAATCACCTGAATTCGAAAAGAACGCCCGCCGCATCGTTGATCTGCTGACACGAATCAAAAACGAAGAAGAACAAATCCGCCAGGGCGGCGGCGCGAAAGCCATCGAATCACAGCACAAAAAAGGCCGCCTCACCGCGCGCGAGCGTATCGCCAAGCTCATCGATCCGGGCTCGCACTTTTTTGAGTTGGGAATTTACGCCGCATTCGAAATGTACGAGGAATGGGGCGGCGCGCCGGGCGCGGGAACCGTCACCGGACTCGCGAAAGTCTGCGGCCGGACTTTCATGGTTATCGCTAACGACGCGACTGTGAAAGCGGGCGCATTTTTCCCCATGACCGCGAAGAAAGTGATTCGTGCGCAAAACATCGCCATCGAAAATCACATCCCCACGATTTATTTGGTCGATTCCGCGGGAGTCTTTTTGCCGCTTCAGGAAGATGTATTCCCCGACACCGATGATTTTGGGCGAGTCTTCCGCAACAATGCGGTGATGTCCGCGATGGGCATTCCGCAGATCACCGCGATCATGGGCATGTGCGTTGCCGGTGGCGCGTACCTTCCGGTCATGTGCGATCACATTTTAATGACCGAAGGTTCGGGATTATTCTTGGCGGGCCCCGCGCTCGTGCAAGCCGCGATCGGCCAGAAAACTTCGGCGGAAGATCTGGGCGGCGCGAAAATGCACGCGCAAATCAGCGGGACCGTGGATTTCCGCGAACCGGATGATGATGCCTGCATCCTGCGCATTCGTGCGCTCGTCGACAAAATTGGTGCGCCGAACGCTTCGCCATTCAGCCATGTGAAACCGCGCGACCCACTTTTCCCCGCCGAAGATATCTACGGAATCTTTTCGAGCGATCCGGGCAAGCAATACGACATGCGCGAAATCATTGCCCGCATTGTGGACGCGAGCGAGTTCGAGGAATATCGTGCGGAATACGGCGAAACACTCCTTTGCGGGTATGCGCGCATCGGCGGCTGGGCCGTCGGCATCGTCGCGAATCAGAAAAAACACGTGCAAACACTGGCGCGTGGCTCGGACCAAAAACGCATAGAATTTGGCGGCGTAATCTACACGGAGTCCGCCGAAAAAGCTGCGCGCTTCATTCTGGATTGCAATCAGAATCGCATTCCGCTCGTTTTTCTACACGACGTAAATGGTTTCATGGTTGGCAAAGACGCGGAGTGGAGCGGCATCATTCGCGCTGGCGCAAAAATGGTGAACGCCGTTGCCAACAGTGTGGTGCCAAAAATAACCGTAATTTGCGGCGGCAGCTTCGGCGCCGGAAATTACGCCATGTGCGGCAAAGCGTACGACCCGCGCTTCATGTTCGCCTGGCCCACGGCAAGGTTCGCCGTCATGAGCGGCGACGCTGCTGCAAGCACGCTCGCCGAAATAAAGTTAAAACAACTCGAGCGCGAAGGTAAAAAAGTCGACGAAAAACAAAAAAAGGAATTGGTCGAATCCGTCCGCGCCACTTACGAACACCAAACCGATCCGCGCTACGCCGCCGCCCGCCTCTGGGTCGACGCCATCATCGATCCCGCCCACACCCGCGACGCATTAGTCTGGGCCCTAGAAGCCGCCGCGCTAAATCCCGACATCCGCGAATTCAAAACCGGAGTCCTGCAAACCTGAACCCATGAGACGAAGAGGCTTCATCATTTTGCTAGCATCTTTACCGACATGGGCTATAGGTTTCGTTCTCAGTCGCAACTTCTGGAAAGAAAACCAGGTCTGGGGCGGCGACCTTGCGGTTCCGCCATTTTTGTCCGGTGTGGCTTGGGCCGCGATCGCCAGCACTGTACTGGCTTTGTGTTTCTTGTTATTCGATTTTGTTTCTTGGTACCGCAAGCGAAATGACCGAACAAATCAAACTGATTGAATGCCCGCGGGATGCGTGGCAGGGATTGCCGGAACAAATTCCCACGAAGTACAAAGCGGAGTATCTGAGGGAACTTGTGCTTGCGGGATTCAAGCACATCGACGCGGTGAGTTTTGTTTCGCCGAAACATGTCAGACAGATGGCGGACAGCGAAGAAGTAATGGCCAAGCTTAACGCTTCCCTTCCCGCCGGTATTGAATTGCCGGAGATTATTGGAATCGTCGTGAACGAAAAAGGGCTGGAACGGGCTTTGGCGACGCCGGGCGTCACGACGATTGGGTATCCCTATTCGGTCTCGGCGTATTTTCGGCGGGCAAATACCAACATGACTCGGGATGAATCGCGCTTGCTGGTCGAAAAGTTGAAGAAAGAAACGGCCGCGGCAAATCGTGGCCTAGTAATTTATATTTCGATGGCGTTTGGAAATCCTTACGACGAACCGTGGGGGCCCGAGATCGTCGCGGACACTTTGGAGTGGCTGAAAGATATTCGCGTGCGAACGGTTTCGCTCGCGGACACCGTGGGCACTGCCTCGCCACAACTGGTCGGCGATTTGTATCGGAGCGTGAAGGATCACGTCGCCGGAATCGAATTAGGCGTGCATCTGCACAGCAGGCCCGAGAATGCGCAGGAAAAAATCCTCGCCGCCTACGAAGCAGGCTGCCGGCGGTTCGACGGAGCGCTGACGGGGCTTGGCGGCTGCCCGTTTGCGGGGGACAATCTGGTCGGGAACATTGCAACGGAAAGTGTGGTTGCCGCGCTGCGAAAAGCGGGCGCCGATCCGGGCATTGATTCCGCGCGGCTAACGAGAGTGCTTGAAATGACCAACGAAATTCGCGCGAAGTATGCGCACGCTCCTCTGATGAACTAGAATCACCTGGACCGAACGATCCTGCCGAGTAGGGGCGCAGCATGCTGCGCCCCTACGTCCGAGGCTTCCGCGTTATGGACAAATTGTTAACGCGCAGAATCAAGGGAGATTGCGGCGATGCATCAAACACTTCTTCTCGAAATTACCGGAAATATCGCAACCATCACGCTGAACCGGCCCGAAAAGCGCAACGCCATTTCGACGCCCATGATGGCGGAACTGCAAACGGCGCTTGATGAAATCGAACGAAGCCACGCACGCGTGGGGATTCTGACCGGAGCGGGCAAAGCATTTTGCGCCGGCATGGATTTGGATATGCTTGCGTGCATCGCGAAGCAGTCCCCGGCGGAAAATCAGGAGGATTCGCGGCGGATTGCCAAAATGTTTCGCCGCATCTGGAGTTTCCCGCGACCGCTGATCGCAGCGGTCAACGGCGCGGCGTATGCCGGAGGCTGCGGTATCGCCACGCTCTGCGATTTCACGCTGGCCGTGCCGGAAGCGAAATTCGGGTACACAGAAGTGAAGATTGGATTTCTGCCAGCGATTGTTTCTGTTTTTCTGACGCGGCAGATTGGAGAAAAGCGCTCGCGCGATCTATTGCTCACCGGCCGCATCCTCGAAGCGGCAGAGGCAAAAGAATTTGGTCTCGTGTCAGAGGTTGTTCCTGCAGACAAACTGATGGAGCGCGCGCACGAACTTGCGAACCTGCTGATCGCGGCAAGCCCGAGCAGCCTCACGCGTTCCAAACATCTTCTGGTCTCCTCGGCGGCTGCGGGAGTGGACCACGATTTGGAACGCGCCATCCTGGAGAACGCGCGCATTCGTTGCACGCCCGATTTTCAGGAAGGAGTCGCTTCGTTTCTGGAGAAGCGCAAGCCGGTCTGGCAAGGCGAAAAGCAGTGATCGGCGAGTGGTGACTGGCTTCGCGTTTTGCGTTTAAGTTTTGTTGAGAGAACCCCCGGGAGAGTCGATGATTGAATACCATGACGCGGTGGTGCGCGTGCGCTACGCGGAGACGGATCAAATGGGCGTGGTCTATCATGCGAACTACCTGGTCTGGTTCGAAGTCGGCCGCGTGGAACTGATGCGCGCGCTGGGCTTCGAGTACAAGCGCATGGAAAAGGAAGACGACTGCCGCATCGTGGTGGCCGACGTGCACTGCCGGTATCATCATTCGGCGATGTATGACGAAGTTCTGCGCATCCGGACGCGCATCGCGGAATCCCGGAATCGCGTCGTCAAGTTTTCCTACGAAGTGATTCGCGACGCGGACGGAAAAGTGTTGGCGAACGGAGAAACGACGCACGTGATTTGCGGGAGCAACGGCCGTCCGAAATTACTGCCCAAGAAATACGAAGCCGCGTTTAATTCCATCGTGGCGCCGCAGCCGGATCGGAGCAAGGCATGAGCGTCGCCCTGAGCGGAAACGATCTCACCTTTCCGCAACTCTACGATGTGGCGCTGCGCGGCGAGCAAGTTCAACTGTCGGCTTCGGCAATCGAGCGGATGAATGCTTCGCGCGCCGTCGTTGAGCGCCTCGTGGCGTCAGGGAAGACGGCTTACGGAATCAACACGGGCTTCGGGAAACTCGCTTCCGTGCGCATCTCCACGGAGCAAGTGCGGCAACTGCAAGTGAATCTTGTGCGATCGCACGCTAGCGGCGTAGGCGCGCCGCTGAGCGAACCGGAAACGCGCGCTATGATGTTGCTGCGCGCCAACGCCCTGGCGAAGGGATTGAGCGGCGTGCGGCCGCGCGTGGTTGAGACGCTTTGCCAGATGCTAAACGCCAAGGTGCATCCGGTGATTCCTTCGCAGGGTTCGGTGGGCGCTTCGGGAGACCTCGCGCCGTTGGCACATTTGGCGCAGGTAGTGATTGGCGAAGGCAGCGCGGCATTTCGCGGAGAAGTTCTGCCAGGCGGCGAAGCCATGGAGCGCGCGGGGATTACGCCGGTCGCACTTGAAGCGAAAGAAGGACTCTCGCTGCTGAACGGGACTCAGGGCATGCTGGCGCTGCTGAGTCTGGCTCTGCGCGAAGCGGACAATCTCGTGGACACCGCGGACGTGGCCGCTGCTCTTTCGCTGGATGCGCTGCGCGGAAGCCCCGGCGCGTTCGATGCGCGGATTATGCATGCGCGCGCGTATGCGGGAGCGGCGACGACGGCGCGGAATCTTGCACACCTCAATGAAGGCAGCCAGATTCGGGAGTCGCATCGTTCCGCTGAAAAAGACACACGTGTACAGGATGCATACAGCTTGCGGTGCACTCCACAGGTACACGGCGCGGTGCGTGATTCGCTGGCGCAAGCGCGGGAGATAGCGGCGGTGGAACTGAACAGCGCGACGGATAATCCGCTGGTTTTTGTGCGCGACGCCAACAACGGGGACATTATCAGCGGTGGAAATTTTCATGGGCAGCCGCTGGCGATGGCGGCGGACCAGGTTGCGATAGCGATTGCGACGCTCGGCGGGATTGTCGAACGGCGCATCGAGCAGATGACGAATCCCTTGACCAGCATGCTGCCGCCGTTTCTGACGCCGGAGCCGGGATTGAATTCGGGATTCATGATTGCGCACGTAACGGCGGCGGCGCTGACGAGCGAGAACAAAGCGCTGGCAACTCCCCATTCCGTGGATTCGATTTCGACTTCGGGCAATCAGGAAGATTACGTGTCGATGGGAATGAACGGAGCGCGGCGGCTCGGGCGCATGGTAGTCAATTTGCGGAATACGATCACCATTGAATTGCTTTGCGCTTGCCAGGGGATCGATTTGCTGGCGCCGCTGCAGACTGGCACGCTGGCCAAAAAAGCCTATGACGCCGTGCGGGCAAAATCGGCTAAAGTCACACAGGACCGGCCGCTAGGGGGCGAAATTGAAGCGCTGTCAGCGCTGGTGGCTGAGGTCGGGTTTTCATCGCTGCTGCGCTGAGCAAACGAATCTCAACACAGAGCGCACAGAGTTCACGGGGAAGGATCAGAAGACCGCGCGCTGGCTTGGCGTCACGGCTCTAGATTGGAATGGCCTGGTTGGCCATATTAGCCCCCTCCCCCGTTTTTTCATAAGTGTTGCATCTAAAGGACTTAGTGTTTATGTAAGTGGTTTAGAATCAACACTTACGGGCATTTCTATAAGTGTTGATTCTAAAGGGGCTTATATTGCACCAAACTTGCAAAAAATCCGGGCATTTCTCCCGATCGCGATCAGGGAGAGGGCAAGGCTTAAGCTTCAGCGAAGTGAACGGCCATCAATAAAAAAGCGGCAGACAGGCCGCCGCACTTGGAGAGATTCCGCGCTCTTACCTGTTAGGTATAGTACCCAAAGGGCTATGGGCAGTCAAGTCTTTTTTGAGGCCGTGTGTGTTGGGTTATCGCGAACGTGCATTCCCAGCTTGCCCAATTGACCTCATTTCATGGGAAGGCGGGGCCAAGTCAGGAATTCGTCGAGGTTGTTGGCGACGGTTTCGCCGTGGGAGCCGCCGCCGTCGTAGTCGAGGAAGATGACGGGGGAGTCTTTTGCCCGTTGGTCAGAGGCGGCGATCCAATACCAGGAGCTGCGGCCGGTGGTGGCGAAGCAAAAACCGGGGCCGAGATCTTCCTCATAGGGCAATTCGTTGAGGGATTCCAGGTCCAGAGGCTCAAAACAATAGACGTGCCAGCGCTTGGGCCGCCAGCGCGTACTGCCGGACTTTTCGAGTTGGAAGCCGGCAGCTTGGACTCCAGATTTGTCCTCGTACAACTGCAAGAGTCTTTCTGGGAGAAACTTGCCCAATTCTTTTTCAACGGCGTCCGGCTGAGGATTTAGGAGACGGCGGAGGAAGGAATCGTAGGCGGCTTTGAGTTGATCGGGGGTCGGGCGGGAACGGAATCTTGCGACGGTTCGGCGCACACCCGTGACGATGACCAAGAGCGCGGCGGCGAAGACGAGTGGGCCGAAGACGAAGAGAAGAAGTTTGTCCACGCTCTGATGATACTGCATCGCTTAGCGGCAGCATCGACTCTTGGAAGCGACCGGGATTTGAGGAACCCAGGTGCCCCGACCTGGTCGGGGTAGACGCCACAGGCACCTGGGGCGTCCGCACTAAGGCATCTCGGTAAACGTGCTGTTGAACGTGCCTGAGCCGTCGCTGGTGGTGACGCCATTCTCGAAGAAGCACCCTCCGCCGAAGGACAGGCCAACTGTCTGCACATTCTGGATGGCGACCTGGAACGCCGCCATGACTTCTGGGCTGTCATCGTTGAACTTGCCGTTCCAGTCCGACCACATGTGCATGGCATTGACGGGCTGGCTAATGGTCATCGCCGCCTGAGGGTCCGAGACCAGGGGCACGCTCATGGGGTTCGTCCACCAGAATTGCGTGTAAAAACCCTTTGTACCGGGACCAGTCGTCCCGGAGGCCTTCGGGGACGTGAAGTAGAACCGCACGGTTTTATTGTCGGGGGTGCAGCCGCCGTTGTTCTGGTCTTGGAACGTGCCCGCGCCGCCGGTTACGCTAACAATGACGTTCAACGTCTTTGTGCTGAGATCACCGGTCAGGCTGGGGTCGGTGGTAGTGAGCAGTGCGGTGTAGATGTTGGGCAGGAACTGGAACGAGGTGGTGTCGCCACTGGTCGTCGCCGGCATCGAGTCCGGGGACACCCGCGGCCGGATCGCCCGACCGGAGGGGTTGTAGTCATACACCGTCCAAGATGCTTGCGGCGCGGCTGCCGGGTCTAGCGTGCAACTGAGTCCAGTGGGGTCACCGGCCATCGATTGCACTGCCGCCGTGAGCTGAAGGAGCGTCGCGGGATCGAACGCAGCGGTGACACTGTGGCCATCGTTACAGGAAAGCGTAACTTGCGTGTCGCCGATGGTCTGACCGTGGGAAGGATCCGGAGCGGAGAAGAGAATCAGCAGCACTGCCGCAGCGCTGACGGTCAAGGCCGGCGCGATCCAAAGAGTCCTGGTCGGCGGTTTCTTCCGTCTATTCTTCTGCCCTAGCTTGGTGTTATCTCCTTTCGGTGAAGGAATATTTGATCTCAGTTGTTTCATAGACAACTCCTTTCATCCTTTCGGGGCTGCCCGAATGAATTATGGCGTTGGTTGACCAGGAGCCGAGGGTACCGCAGAGACGATAGCGGGAAGACACTGCAAAACAAGCAAGTAGATTCCCGGTCCTTGAATCGGGAGAAACCCTTAAACGTCCTCATGGTAATTGCTGAATACGCTGCAGTCTGCGTTCCTAGGCAAGGGATTCGAGGAAGAAGGTGAGCATGCGGTAGCCGGCGATGTAGGAGAAGGGGGCGAGTTCGAGGGAGTAGTGGCCGCAGGGGAGCTCGAGGGTGCGGGGATCGGCGCCATGGTGGCGGAGGGAGTCAAGCATCTGGCGGGTGAGTTCGGGGACCATGGTGGGGTCGTACTTGCCATAGACCATGAAGGTGTTGCGGCCGGCGCCCATGCCGCGCTCGACGTAGGGCATCGGGCTGATGGGGGCCCAGTATTCGCGAAGTTCGTCGACACTGACATGGTTTCTAAGACCTTCCCAGACGTGATTGGTGGTCATGCCCTGGCTGATGACGTCGGCGTAGTAGGTGGAAACGTGGAAAAAGCCGCCGGCGCGGATGCGCTCGTCGTGGGCGAGGGTGATGTAGCCGACGGAGGAGCCGATGCTGGTGCCAAGGATGCCGAGCCGGGAGTAGCCCTGCTGCTCGAGCCAGTGGAGGCAGCGGCGGGCGTCCTGGACGGCTTGGCGATTTGCTTGTAGCGTGAGGCCGATGTTGGGGCCGCAGATTTGGTCGGCGCGTTCGTGGCCGCGGGCCATGCGGCGGTCGTGGTAAGGCATGCTCATTTTCAGGACGGTGATGCCGAGGCGCTGAATCCAGCGGCAGAGGCCGTTCTGGCCGTGCCATTTAGCGTTCCAGTTGGGGAGGAGGACGACGGCGGGGCCTGCGCCGTAGCGTTTGCCGCGCGAGCGAGTTGAAACGGTCTCGCGGGCGGGAAAGAGTTGGGCGTGGACGGTGTTGTTTTCCGGCCAGGGGGAGGCGATGGAACTGGTAAAGGTGAGAATGTTCTCGCGGTCGAGGCGGTAATCGGTGGCGGGAGAGGCGGCATACCATTCGCGGCTGGAGTCGATGGCTTTGCGGGCGTAGTCGCGGACGAAGACGCGGGGATCGGGCTCGTGGGGGGAGCCGCCGATGTGCTCGAGGCCCCAGTGAAAGGGTTGGACGCGACGATTGTCGTCGGTGGTCCAGCGGCGATGCTCATAGCGCCGGATTTTGCGTTCGAACCAGTACATGAGAAGTCTACAGTTGACAGTTTACAGTCGAGACTCGGAGAAGAAAAGAAAGGGAAAAGGATAACGCAGAGACGCAGAGGACACAGAGATTCGCAGAGGCGGAGGCGAAAGAGTTAGGCATCGGGCACGGAAGGAAGGGCGATGGATTGAGGGAGTGGGGTGAGTATGGGACATTAGTTATAGGACCGCGAAGCGGCCGGCCAAACTGTGGTCATCGCCTTCTTTTTTCTATTTGGGATTGTCGTGGGGAGCTTCCTGAATGTCTGCATCACGCGGATACCGGAAGACGTCTCCATCGTGTCGCCAGGTTCGCGCTGCCCGCGGTGCGGGACGCCGATCAAGCCGTATGACAACGTGCCGGTGCTAGGGTGGCTATGGCTGCGGGGGAAATGCCGCTCTTGCGGGTTACCGATCTCACCGATGTACCCGCTGATCGAACTAGCGACGGGGTTGCTGTTTGTGGCGGCGTTTCTGGAGTTTGGCATCACGCAAACAACGGTGAAATGGCTGTTCTTTACGTGCTTGATCGTAATCCTGACAGTGACCGATCTGCGTGTGCGGCTGCTGCCGGACGTCGTGAACTGGCCGGGCTTTGCGGCGGGGCTAATGTTTTCGGCGTTTGTGCCGCCGGACCACGGATTCGCTGGAATTTTGGTGGAAAGATTGTTGCAAGTGCGATTGCCGGGATTTGCGGCGGGGATTCTTGACGGAGTTCTCGGAGCTGCGTTCGGAAGCTTTCTGCTGTGGGGACTGGCGGCAGGGTACAAATTGGCACGCGGCCACGAAGGCATGGGCATGGGCGATGTCAAAATGATCGCCATGATCGGAGCGTTCCTCGGGCTACGGGGGACATTTTTGACGCTGCTAGTGGGGAGTCTATTGGGAAGCGTGATTGGGCTCGGGCTTATTGTGGCGCTGTACCTCAGCGGTTGGAGGAGTGGAGTGGCGAAACGCGCCAGCCGGCGGGGACTGGGGACGGAACGGGGATTGCGATGGACAATAGCAAGGCAATACCAGTTGCCGCTGGGTACGTTTTTGGGGATTGGGGCGCTGGCGATCGTGTATGGCGGACCGGTGATTGGAGCACAATGGCCGACTTTGAGGGGGATTGTCGGGCAAGGATAGTTAAAAGTTGAAAGTCTAAGGTTGAAAGTTAGGGAAGGAAACAAAGGAAAGAGAAGGAAGAAGATAACGCAGAGAAGCAGAGAGCCGCTGAGATGCGCAGAGGAAGAGTGGAAGGAGCGAAAGACAAGAACGATGTTGGCAGCACTTCAATCTGGGAATAACACGCAGCACCTTTGGTTGATCGTCGCAGGACTAGGGCTTGGGTTCCTGGTGGCCACGCTGCTGGTAGTGTTCGCGATGCGAAAGTCCTTTCAGAGCAGGCGCGAGGAGCAGAAGGAAGAATTCAAGGCGAGTGGGCCGGGCACGGAGAATCCCTCGGCGTTCATGGCGGCTTCGATGCAAGGCGTGATTCAGCAACTGCGCGAGCAAGAAAAGGAACTGGAACGGTTGCATCGTATTGAGAGAGAACGCGCGGAACAGACGGAGCGGCTGAGCGAAGAAGTGACCAGGAACATGCCGTCGGGATTGCTGGTGGTGAACGCCACGGGAATCATCTCCAGCTCGAACCCCGCGGCGGAGCAAGTGCTGGGCATTCGCGGGCTGGCGTTCCGGCGTTACAGTGAGGCACTGGGCGCGTCGTCGGGAATGACCAGGCTGATTGGGGAATGCCTTTCGAATGGGACAATTTTCAGACGCGAAGAGCTAGAGCACGTCCCGCCCGCAGGCGACGCACGCCACCTGGGGGTGACCATCTCGCCGATCCGGCGAGGCGAGGGAAAGATCAGCGGAGCGATTTGTTTGCTTTCGGATTTGACGGAGCTTGCCGCACTACAGCAACGCATGCAACTGAAGGAAAACCTGGCCGCCCTGGGCGAGCTCTCCGCGGGAATCGCGCACGAGTTCAAGAACGCGCTGGCGACGATTTCCGGTTACGCGCAGATGATCCAGTCGGAGTCCAGCGAGACGGAGGCTTTGGACTACGCTGCACGCATCCTGGAGCAGACGCGGAACATCACTCACGTCGTGGCGGAGTTCTTGAAGTACGCGCGGCCGTTGGAGATTCCGGACGAGAGAGTGCCCTTGCAAACGATCGCGGAGCGCGTGATTGCCGAAGTGCGAGAAGCTCTGCCGCAGGTAAAGATACGCTATGAAGGGACCTTCGGAGATGCGGGCGGAGACGAAGGGCTGCTGAGGCAAGCGCTGCTGAACCTGACGCGAAACGCCGCCGAAGCGTGCGCGGGGTCGGCTGGCGGAGGCCAGGTCGTTGTTAGTGGTGAAGTCGTTCACGGCGAAGAAGTGGGGTTCCAGAAGATAATCGTTAGCGATAACGGACCAGGGATTCCGGCGAACGTGCTACCGAAGCTGTTCCGGCCGTTCTTCACGACAAAGGCCAAGGGGACGGGACTCGGCCTGGCCGTGGTGCAAAAGATCATCGTGCAACACGGCGGGCAAGTGGAGGTGCGGAATAGGCCGGCAGGAGGGGCGGAGTTTATAGTTACGCTTCCCCTGCCGCGAAGCGTGCCAGAAGCAGTAGAATCAAAGCAGGCTAGCATTTAAGAGATTGTCGGGGTCTTCCAGCTGCTCCGGGAGGAAGGATTATATGCGAGTGCGATTCTGGATGAAGGCTAGTGTGATGGTTGCGGCTCTGTGCCTGGTTGGACTCACGGCAGCCGCGCAGCAACAGACTGGCGATCCGGTGGCGGATGCCGCAAGAAAAGCAC
>Ga0137401_10001001_pt1 | contig 11901 bp, 6 predicted proteins | sample CZOMad1_1_16fung_FD_108286 | JGI IMG/M metagenome (GOLD analysis project Ga0137401, IMG submission 108286) | Vadose zone soil fungal communities from Angelo Coast Range Reserve, California, USA - CZOMad1_1_16fungal (Illumina Assembly) | ecosystem: Environmental > Terrestrial > Soil > Vadose zone...
CAGGGGCGCTGGTAGCTGGCTCTCCGCTCGGGGCGATTTCAGCCGCTACTGATATGGAACACCGGCGCAGGGCGGGAGCCGGCGAAAGCGTCTTTGACATCAGCCGCCAGGAAGGTTTGAATCGGCAGCAGGACTTGTTGTATCGAATCTCGGAAGACACTGGCGGACGCTTTCTGAAGAATACCAATGACATCGCCGGCGGCCTCGAGCGAATCGATGCCGAGATCCGTTCGCGCTACACGCTCGCTTACCGCAGTACAAATCAAAACTTTGACGGCAGTTTTCGCAAAGTAAAGATCGAGGTGCGCAGGCCTGATACAAACGTATCGGCGCGTCCGGGCTATTATGCGATTCCACCAAGTCAGATTGTTCCCTTTTCGCCTGACGACCAGAAACTGCTGGCGAACTTTTCCAACATGCAGGCCCACCCGACGCTGCCTTTGTCGATGGAGCTGAACTCATTTAGATCCACCGAAGACCTGTACATCGTGCCGCTCTCGTTTGAGCTGCCTCCAGCCGCGGTAAGGTTCGATCGCAAGGGCGACCAGCAGCGTTTACAACTTGAAGTTCTCGCCGTGATCAGAGCTGAAGGCCAGGACAAGATCCTTTCCCGCCTCGGCGGAAATTTTGATGTCGCCCTGACGAAGGAACAGTATGAATCGATTGTGAATGACAAGATCTTCTACCGGCAGGACGCGCAATTGGAAGCCGGCAACTACACGGTTGATTTGATGGTTAGAGATCGGGTCTCAGGAAGGAGCGCCGCCAAACGACAGCAGCTTTCGTTGCCCGTTGCCGGCTCAGACTTCTCTGCCACGGACGCAGTGTTGAGTCGCCACGCAGAACCGCTGAAACAGAAGGGGAGCAACTTCGACGTGTTCAGCGAAGGCAACGTGCAGATTCGACCCAGCCCAAGTCGCGAATTTCATGCTACCGATAGCCTGATCATTTTCTTCAAGCTATACAACGCAGCCGTTGCCCGCGAAACCGGAAAATCATTGGTGAGAGTTACCGTTACTCTAATGAAAGACGGCCAGCGGGTGAGTCGGCCAATGGATTATCAGCTTACGGGCGCCTCGACAGGCCCTGTGCCTACTTTGACGTTTGCCAAATACATAAAACTTACGGGCCTGGCCCCGGGCAGGTACTCAGCCGTGATTGAAACCAGAGACATCGCGCAGCAGAAGGTATTGAAGCAGGAGGCCTGGTTCATAATCGTTCCTTGAGCGGCGACTGAACCAACGTCGCGCGGCGGCCCGAATTTACGGGTGGCGCTTACCATTTCGTTTTGAACCCTAGCGGTTTAATGCCTGCCACTTGAACGGGAAGAGTTTGCCGGCCTCGCCGGCATCCAACTTCACGCCCAGCAGCTCGGCGGCGCCGGCAAGAACCGGATCCTGATGAGCTCGGACATTTGTGGCGGCAGGTAACAGCACCATATTCGGTGTCACTCCTGCTCCCTCTAAACTAACGCCATCCGACATTATGATGTCCGCATCTGTGATGCTAGCGCCGTAAAGAATTACTGTATCCACCCCCATCTGATGAGGGTAGACACGGCTTCTCATGACTTTTCCCGAAGTGCGATCTCCGAGCACTACGCCGCGCTTTTCCAGTTGCACTACGCGCGCGAGCACCTCTGAAGCAGAAGCCGACTCACTATCAACCAGCACCACCAGTTTGCCCTTGAATCCACCCTCGCCCCTGGTTTTGGCGATCAGGGGTTTGCTTTCTTTGCGCCGCTTCAATTCGCCCACAGTCACGTCGTGGTCGCAAAGATTTCCAATCAAACGAAGCAAGGTCTCTTCCAAGCCACCCAGGTTTCCTCTGAGATCGAGTATCAGCGCCCGGTGTTTTTTTACCCTATCGATCTGGACATCCACCTCGTCCCTGGTGAGGTTGAATTCCGGCATCTTCCAAATTATCAGTTGGTCGCCGAAGGCACTGAAACGATGAGCGCTCATCAGCTCGTCGTCGTCTCCCTCTCTCTCGTACTTGTTGAGATCTATCGTATCCGTGAGATCAATTGTTCTTTTATTCATCTGGACTTTAGCCTTGACTTCCAATGGCCGGGCCGGCTCGGCAGGACTTTGAACCACCAGTTTGACCACCGGTCGCGGCGCAAGGCGATAGTAGAGATAATAGAAGATCCAGCTGTTGGTCCGGGTGGGACGGATGCCGTCGATTGATAAAACCTGGTCGCCTGGTTTCAATCCCTGAACATCAGCATCGCTGTGAGGCCTGACCTCCGTGATATAGCCGGTATCGCCGAACATTTTCATGAGCCAACCATACTCAATCACGGATTGTCTTTGAGGAGGTATGAAGGCCGTATGCGAGTCATTGAAGTCCAGCAGAACCTGTGCGATTACACCGAAAACTTCGGCATTGGACTTAGTCAGCTTGATTTTGCCCTCGGCTAATTTGAACCGCGTGTCGAGGTCGATTCCGTGAAAGGCGGGGTCGTAGTAATGCTTGCTAATATCGTCTTTGATTAGCTTCAGCATCGTCACTCCACGGTCACGGTCCTGACTGCTGAATGATTGCGCAAACGCCGGCGATGCCACGCAGAGTACGAATGAGCCGATCAGCAAAGCAGTGCCGCATATAAGAGCGTACGGTTTGTTCTTGTTCATAATGGTTTCCCCCGGCTGGTTTGTTGAAACAGCCCCCTGGAAATCCGAAAAGGAATTGCATCACGCCGCGCGTAAAAAGAAGTTCTCTTGAGTCGTTAGGGCAGACGGGAAGAAGCTCTCTCGCACGCGAACTTTTTCAGCCAGCTTTAATAGCGCATAATCAATCTGAAGGCAAACTCTTTTTATTCAGTACCTGGTGCCATAAAGTGCATCCGGTTCAACCTCAGTGCTTCAGGGGAAAGATAGATGAAGTTTCGACAATCCATGCTGGTTACTATAATGCTTTGCTTCCTGGTAGTTCCCGCTCAATCCCAGGAAAGGAAGGAAGCAAAAAAAGGCTCCGATGACGATGTAATCAAAGTCACTGCAAACCTCGTAAATCTTGACGTCATCGTCAAAGACAAGAAGGGCAGGGCCATCACTGACCTCAAACCCGAAGACTTTAAGGTTTTTGAAAACGGGGTGCCGCAGAAAATTGAATTCTTCGACTCGACCCTCACCAGCGGCAATGAAGCTGCTTCACGTACAACCGCAACCGTTTCCTCTGGACCGCGTCCGCCAAACGACTTTCCGCGAAACATTATTGCCCTGGTATTGGACGGTCAAAGTACCGAAGGAGCGAACCTAAAACATGTGCGCGAAGGCATTATGAAGTATATTCGCGAGCGTATTTCCGATAGTGACTCGGTCGCTCTGTTTTCGATTTCCGCTGGATTGCAGTTATCGCAGCCATTCACGCAGGACAAAGCAAAACTGATCGCGGCAGTTGAGAAGGCCTATGACGGCTCGACTGTTTCAAAGACTTCCGAGGCCCGCGACCTTGCGGAGAACATACGCGCAATGAGGGAGCAGGTCGCGACTGGCCCCGAACTTATTGGGGGGACAATACCCGGCGTTGGAGTTTCTAATTCAATGGCGGCCCAAGCCCTAATCGCGCGGCATGTGCTGGAGCAATATATTGCGTTGCGATCAACGCTAAGCGCGCAACAGACGCGACCGGTTCTGGCAGCGCTGGCGGCGATCTCCGAAGGTCTGCGATCGATACCGGGCAAGAAGACTCTGGTAATGTTCTCGCAAGGATTTATCGCGCCGGAAACGCTTGATTGGCAGGTACAAAGCACTATCGATATCGCTAATCGCGCGAATGTGGCCATCTATATCATCGATTCGGGCGGCCTGACCGGCGGCCCCCCGTCGTCAGGTTCGCTGGTATCCGGCTCCCCCCTGGGAGGAATCTCCGGAGGACTCGAGATGGAACAGCGGCGCAGGGCCGGGGCCGGTGAAAGCGTCTTTGATATCACCCGGCAGGAAGGTTTGAATCGCCAACAGGATCTCTTATATCGAATCTCAGAAGACACTGGCGGGCACTTCATAAAGAACACCAACGACATTGCCGGTGGCCTCGAGCGGATAGATGCCGAAATCCGTTCGCGTTACACGCTGGCGTATCGAAGCACGGATCCGAATTTCGATGGCAGTTTTCGCAAAGTAAAGATCGAGGTCGGCAAACCAGACACAAACGTATTGGCCCGCCCCGGCTACTATGCGATTCCACTGAGTCAGATTGTGCCCTTCTCGCCTGACGACAGAAAACTGCTGGCTAACTTTGCAAATATGCAGACCCATCCTACTTTGCCTTTATCAGTAGAGTTGAATCCATTCCGATCTCAGAACGGTTTCTACATCGTGCCTCTGTCGTTCGAGATACCTCCGTCCGCCGTGCAGTTCGATCGCAAGAGCGATAAGCAACGTTTGCAATTGGACGTTCTCGGCGTGATCCGAGCTGAAGGTGAAGAGAAGATTCTTTCCCGTCTGGGAGGAAACTTTGACGTCGGGCTTACCGCCCAGCAATATGAATCAATTTTGAATGACAAGATCTTTTATCGACAGGACATGCAGTTGCACGCCGGTAACTACACGGTTGATCTGATTGTTCGCGATCGGGCGTCAGGAAAGGTAGCGGCCAAACGAGAGAAACTTGTATTGCCCATTGACGCTTCGGACTTCTATGCCTCGGACGCAACGTTGAGCCGGCACGCAGAGCCGCTGAAGGCGGGAAACGTGGACGTGTTTAGCGAAGGCAACGTGCAGATCCGCCCCAGCCCAAGTCGCGAATTTCATGCCAGCGATAACCTGATCATTTTCTTCAAGCTATACAACGCGGCTGTTGCCCGTGAAACCGGCAAACCATTGGTGAGAGTTACCGTTACGTTAATAAAAGATGGCCAGCGGGTGTCCCGGCCCATGGATTATCAGCTGACCGATGCACCAACAGGAGCTGTGCCCACCTTGACGTTTGCCAAATACATAAAACTTATCGGTCTGGCGCCGGGCAGATACTCAGCCGCGATCGAAAGCAGAGACATGCAGCAACAAAAAGTAATCAAGCAGGAGGCTTGGTTCGTAATCGTCCCTTGAGCGGCGAGCTATGGGGACCCAATCAGGCTCACTGACCTCTTCTGAATGCCCGCGCTCAGTTTGATAATCGCGAGCAGGTCGCGATCGGCGTTGGCTTTGTCTTCCTTCGACTTGGCAACATCCTTTGAGTTTACAGTGGCTGCGTTCTTCAACGCAGGATTTTCGGTGAAGCTATCAATCAACTTGCACAGCTTCACTAAGGCGCCCACCATCTCTTCGTTCTTTAATTCATCGGCGGTGCTTAGCTTCTGTTCTTCCGGGACCCGGGCCTGCATGTATACATTCAGCCGGCTGGCGCGCTTATTGATTTCAGCCATCTGTTCGGCCACCAATTTATATTCGAGTGGTTTCCGCGCGACGAGGCTGCGGGCGATGTCATTGCGCAGCACCTGAATGCGCTTGTAATCATCTTTCATATTTACGATCGCCGCCTGCAGACGCTTTTGATTCTCCGCTTCCAAGCTGACATTCGTCTCCGCGCCGCGCAGTCTGCCCTCATCGATCTGCCGAATACGATCGCCGACATTCGGATTATTGTTCGACGGTGGGCCGGCCCCGGCAGGTTTTCCCTGGGCCAGCGTTGAGGCGGCTACGCAAAGCGAAAATAGTACGGCAACTAAAAGCCCCGCGACGTCTGTGCACTTAACAACTCGGCTGGTCATTGAGAATCTCCTTCTGCTCATTATGTTGCGATCGCATTCGCATCAAGGCGACAACGAAACTGAAACCTGGTTGCTGGATTGACCGTGCGCGGTCACACTAATCAGCGCCTGATCCGCACCCAGCAACTGATCCGGCAATTTAGCAATCACCACAGTGATCCAGTCAAAGTTCGGCAACCGGCCCACCCATTCGACATTCAGCGGGAAGGCATGACCTTTCCCATCATCGGCCTGCGCTGTCACTGTTGACGAATCATCTCCCGGCTGCAGGTCCAGGTTAGCCGACAACAACATCAGCCTCGTGGTTTGGTCCGGACTAAAATTATTAGAGTTCCTGACGGGAAAGGGATCGCGTTGGAAGGTCACTGAGTCGAGCGCCAGTGCTCGGGCAGTGCCTTCATCGGTAAACAGCACCGGCACGTTTGAGGGCACAGCGCGTTGATACACGCGCACATAGTCGACCACCATGCGTTGCGGGAAAACCGTCGAAGCATCGGGATTACCCGGAAACCCACCGCCGACGGCGACGTTCAGAATAATAAAGAAGGGATGATCGAAAACCCATGAAGTGCCTGCGGGCAGGTCCGCCGGCGTGCGCGTCTTATACAAGAGTCCGTCAACATAAAACCGCATGACGTTCGGCTCCCACTCCACCGCGAAGGTGTGAAAGTCGTCGGAAAACTTCTGGCCACTCGTCAACGCATAGGCTGCGCTGATGCCGCTACCGCCCGAATAGCCTGGTCCATGAAAGGTGCCATGAACTATGGACGGCTCTTTGCCAATGTTCTCCATGACGTCGATCTCGCCGCAACTGGGCCAGCCTGCTGTATTGATATTGTCGCCCAGCATCCAAAATGCCGGCCAGAGACCCTGGCCATAAGGGATCTTGAGTCGCGCTTCAAATCGTCCATAGGCCTGGCTGAACTTATTCCTGGTGAGCAGTCTCGCCGAAGTGTAATTACGAGTGAAGCCATCGGTACCGGTAAAAGTTTCTTTGAGCGCTTTGATAACCAGGAACCCACCTTCAAGATCCGAGTTTGCGGTGCGAGTGGTATAGGTTTCGAGTTCGTTGTTGCCCCAACCGTTCGAACCACCCGCTCCAATATCAAAGGACCACTTGCTTGAATCAACCGGCGAACCGTTCGGACCATCGAACTCATCACTCCACACCAGGCTCCAAACCGCAGGATTACCGGCATTCGCTGTTGGGCAGATAATTAAGAGCAACCCAAGCATAGCCGCAAATAGAACGGTGGAAAGCGCGCCAGGAAGCGCCCTCGCGCGAAACGAGTTGCTCTTGCAGCAAAGCCCCGAAGCGCTCTTTATGCTCATGAAAGAAATCTCTCTCGCGGACGCTTTTGATCGTTACGATCCAGAGTGAATCAGCTACAATGCGACGAATAAATCCGCTGTGATTATGTCATGAATCCGGACCGATTAGAACCGTTTGGAAGCAACACAACTGCCCGAACAATAGAGGTGAAACCTGCTAACCATGAAGGCTGCCAAATACACCATCCTTGTGCTGATATTAACCTGTGCTTCTAACCTGCCCTGTGCTGTACAAGCTCAACGCGCGCCAAGCGAAATGATCGCCACAAGTCAGCTTGAGCTCATGCCCGTGCCGGCGTCAGTGCAAATGCAAGCAGGCCGCTTGCCCATCACCTCAAGCTTCAACGTGATGGTAAAGAGCTATGCGGACGATCGCTTGCGCGGCGGCATTGCTCGCATGCTTAGGCGACTGGCAGGACGAACAGTTTTTAGTTTTCCGGCCGATCCCGCAACCGATGAAAGCACGGCGACTCTAGTCGTTCAATGCGAACGAGCGGGTGATGCTGTTCCCTCTCTCAATGAAAACGAAAGCTATCGCTTAGAGGTAACCGATAAGCAGGCGCGGTTGTCGGCGCCGACAGTCGTGGGAGCGCTCCGCGGTCTCGAGACTTTCCTGCAACTGCTACAGGGCGATCGCGACGGCTACTATGTCCCGGGAATCAGAGTTCAAGATCAACCGCGCTTTCCCTGGCGTGGCTTGCTCATCGACGTCGGCCGTCACTATGAGCCGATGGAAGTCCTCAAACGGAATCTCGACGCGATGGCGGCCGTAAAGCTCAATGTCTTTCACTGGCATCTGACCGAAGACCAGGGCTTTCGCGTCGAGAGCAGAAAGCTTCCCAAACTTCACATGCTGGGCTCTGATGGTCTGTTCTACACCCAGGACCAGGTGCGCGAGATCATTGCCTATGCTCGCGACCGCGGCATTCGAGTAATGCCCGAATTTGATATTCCCGGCCATAGCACGAGTTGGCTGGTTGGTTACCCCGAGATCGGCAGTGCACCCGGCCCTTACAAGATTGAACGCGGCGCCGGCATCTTTGAGCCGGCCCTCGATCCGACCCGCGAACAGACCTACAAATTTCTCGACACTTTTCTGGGCGAGATGGCCGCGCTTTTTCCTGACGCCTACATGCACATCGGCGGCGATGAGAACGAAGGCAAGCAGTGGGACCGCAATCCGCAAATCCAGGCCTTCATGAAAGAGAAAGGCATCAAGGACAATCACGCCCTGCAGGCTTACTTTAATCAACGCATCTTAAAAATCTTGCAGAAGCACGGCAAAAAAATGATTGGCTGGGAAGAGATCCTGCACCCTGATCTGCCGAAGGACGCTGTGATTCAATCGTGGCGCGGGCCAGACTCTCTGGCCGCGGCGGCAAAGCAAGGCTATAACGGGATTCTATCGGCGGGCTACTATATCGATCTGATCTTTCCTGCGTCGCAGCATTATCTCGCCGATCCAATTCCGGAGAATTCCACCCTGACCGCGGAAGAAACCAAACACGTACTGGGCGGCGAAGCGACGATGTGGGGAGAGTGGGTGAGCCCCGAGACCATTGATTCGCGCATCTGGCCGCGCACGGCCGCGGTGGCCGAGCGGCTTTGGTCGCCACGAAACGTGACCGACGTCGACGATATGTATCGGCGATTGTCGGTGATCAGTCGTCACCTGGAGGAGCTGGGCTTAACTCACGAAAAGAACTACGGAATGTTGCTGCGGCGTCTGGGGGGAAGCGACGACACCGGACCACTGCGAACGCTGGCATCGATAATCGAACCCGTCAAACAATACCGCCGTTATCAAATGCGGCCGCAGACAATGTTGAGCCCGCTTACCGGTTTGGTCGATGCGGCGCGTCCGGACAGTGAAGCGGCGCGCCAGTTCAAGGCGAACGTCGATGCCTTCCTGTCCGATGCTCCGCGCTTTGCGCTTTATCGACCGGACCTCGAACACACGTTGGTTGAATGGCAAACCGCAGGCCGAGCGCTGGGACCCACGATCGACCGATCGCCGGCTCTGCAAGAGGCAAGGCCATTGGCAAACAATTTATCGGCAATCGCAGCAGCAGGACTGGAGGCGATCTCTCATCTTTCCGCGGGTGATGCGGTAACCGGAGAGTGGCGAGATGCACAGCTGGCAAAGCTCGACGAAGCAGCGAAACCAAGCGCGGCACTTGAGTTTGTCGTCATCACAAGCGTGCGGAAACTGGTGATCGCCGCGGCTGAGTTACCGCAGCTTCGAGCGACCACGCCGGCGGAATGGAAGAAGCGGGTCGACACACAAACCACGCCCGGCCATAAATAGCCGGCTACAAAAGTCGTTGGGATTCGAATCTCATGAAGGTTATTTTTGCTCTATTTCTGACGGCCGTTTATTTCGGGCTGTTAAGCTCTCCTGGACTTGAGGCGCAGGTTCCGAAACCTTCACCTATCCAGTTCGTAGATATCACAGCGGCGGCTGGCATCAAATGGAGCATCAAAACGCTCGTGCCCGGACCACAATATCTAATCGAGACGATGGGGGGTGGCGGTGGGTTCATCGACTATAACGGGGATGGTCTGCTGGACATTTATCTCGTCTGCTACTCGCAAAATCCGCAGCCTGCGGGAGGCGGTATGTTAAGTGACGTTCTTTACCGCAATAACGGCGACGGCACCTTCACGGACGTCACTGAGAGTGCAGGTATCTCAAATAGCATGCGAGGTATGGGTTTGGCGGCAGGAGACTATAACAACGATGGTTGGCCCGACATTTACATAACCGGCTACGGCGAAAGCAAACTGTATCGCAATAACGGAAATGGAAAATTCACAGATGTGACCACGCGTGCGGGGGTCAACAATAATCTCTGGGGAACCAGTGCCGCCTTCTTTGACTATGACAACGACGGTTACCTGGATTTGTATGTCTGCAACTACCTTAGTTACGACGAAAGGAACCTTCCATGCACCCTCTATGACGGCAAGCCCTACTGCTCGATCGCAAATTTCAAAGGTTCCTCAGCCAGGCTTTTTCATAACAATCGAGACGGAACTTTTACCGATGTAAGTGTAAAGGCGAAAATCAACAACCCGAAGGGAAAAGGCTTAGGCGTCGTAGCGCTTGATTATGATAACGACGGACGGATGGATATTTTTCAAGCTAATGATGCCGCGGCAAACTTCCTTTATCACAACGATGGCAACGGAACATTTTCCGAAGTAGCACTCGAAGCCGGTGTGGCTCTTGATCCGGACGGCAATGCGCGTGGTGGCATGGGCGTCGACGCGGAAGATCTTGACGGCGATGGCTATTTAGAGATTTTCGTAGCGAATTTTTCCGACCAGACAAACGCGCTGTTCCACAATGACAAAGATGGATCCTTTACTGAAATCACAAACAGTGTGGGTTTGGGCGCGATTAGCCTTCCGATGAGCGGCTTCGGCTCTCGCTTCTTTGATTACAACAACGATGGTCTGGTCGATCTCTTTGTTCTAAATGGCCATCCGTTCGAGCCCATTAACAAGATTTTCCCCCATATCACTTACGCTGAGCCCGCATTTTTGTTTGAGAATACCGGCAAAGGATTTCGCGAAGTAGCCTTGGAGCACGGCGCCCCACTAAGGAGATCATATTCGGGGCGCGGTCTGGCCGTTGGTGATTTTGATAATGACGGTGATTCCGATCTCTTATTGATAAACGTAGGAGAACCACCAGTGCTATTGCGCAACGATGGCGGCAATAGAAACCACTGGCTGGGTATTTCCCTGATAGGAACAACCAGTAATCGCGACGGCATCGGAGCGAAAGTGACGGTCACGGCCGGTGGACGGCGGAGAACTAAACAACGCTTGGGCGGCACGAGCTATTGCTCAGCGTCCGACCCGCGCCTGCTCTTCGGATTGGGAGGTAGCACCCTCGTAGATGAGGTAGAGGTCAGCTGGCCCAGCGGACAAATCAGCACCTTAAAGAATGTCACAGCCAATCACTACCTGGCGATTAAAGAAGAACCAATCAAGTCCAAACGTCCTTTGCGGTAGCACTTAAATCCTCGCGTCCGCCGTTTGTCGTTCATTTGCGGGCGGTTGTGGTAACAATCCCCCTGCCTTCGACGACTTTCAAATAACGATTGATTTGCAGGTTCACCAACGTGTCTACTGTTCCACTTGGCCAACGAATCTGAACGGACTCAATCTTTGTCGCCGCGCCCAGTCCTAGTATTTCTCGCGGATCGTGCGAAGAAAGATAGCTGCCGCCCGCAGTTTTCAGCCGGCTTCGTTTCACCCCGCCGGCCTGCCAGGTAATTACAGCGCCCGCCGCGGCTGGGTTGCTCTTAGTCGCTACAAGTTGCAGACCCAGCCAATTGTTTTTGTTGCCGCCTTCATTCCGCAGCAGTAACGGAGGCTCGCCGTTGTTGGAGATCAGCACATCCAGATCGCCATCGTTATCAAAATCGCCGGTGGCCATGCCGCGTCCGGAAAACTCTTTACTGAAGATGGCGCCTGATTGCGCGCTGACGTTCTTGAACGCGCGGCCCGTATTCTCAAACATTAATAATGGTTCTTTGTACTTCACCCGCGTAGTGCGCATCTCGATAAAGTCATCAGGGTGTCCGTTGACCAGGAATAGATCAGGATCGCCGTCGTTATCGTAATCAAAAAATCTCAGGCCCCAGCCACTCAACATCTGCGTTGCGGCGCCGATTTCTCCGGGCTCATCAGTAAAGATCAGATCCTTCTGGTTGTGATAGAGACTGAAGAACTCTCGATCGATGTTGGCGACAAAAAGGTCCTGCCAGCCATCGCCATCAAAGTCAGCCGCGTCCACTCCCATTCCCGAACGTGGTTTGCCGGCATCGCTGAAGGCCACG
>Ga0137401_10001003_pt1 | contig 11885 bp, 13 predicted proteins | sample CZOMad1_1_16fung_FD_108286 | JGI IMG/M metagenome (GOLD analysis project Ga0137401, IMG submission 108286) | Vadose zone soil fungal communities from Angelo Coast Range Reserve, California, USA - CZOMad1_1_16fungal (Illumina Assembly) | ecosystem: Environmental > Terrestrial > Soil > Vadose...
GCAGACTCTGACCGTCACGGCTACTTCGAGCAATACAGCGTTGATTCCAAACCCGAGCGTTTCCTACACCAGTCCGAATACCACCGGCTCGATCAGCTTCACGCCACTGCCGGATGCCAATGGATCGGTTTTGATCACGGTGACGGTGAAGGACAACGGCGGCACGCTTAACGGTGGGGTGGACACTTTCGTCAGGACGTTCACGGTCACCATCAATGGAGTCAATGATGCGCCGGTCAATCATGTTCCCGGTGCGCAGGCAGGAGTGCTAAACACCAATCTGGTCTTCTCTACGGCCACCTCGAACTTGATCTTTATCTCTGATGTGGACGCCGGCAGCGATCCGGTGCAGGTCACCCTTAAGGCCACCGACGGCACGCTTACCTTAAACGGCACCAGTGGATTGTTTTTCATTGCGGGTGACGGGACCGATGATCAGTTGATGACGTTTACGGGAAGCATTTCGAATATCAATCTGGCGCTCAATGGCATGCGTAATCTGACCCTTGGCACGGGTGTCGTCGAGATTACGACAAACGATCTCGGTCACAACGGCGCGGGCGGGCCGCTCTCTGATACCGACACGATACAAGTGACGGTTAATGACAACCTGGCACCTGCTTTATTGACTATCGAAGGCACGGACCGGGCGATTGCGCTCGACTCTGTAACGCTAGTGCGCGATCCGTTTACAGAGCTGGATGATCACAACTTTAGTTCCGATCATCACACGCGTTTCACGCTCTTTGCTTTACACGCGCAGTTGCAGCCAGGCGAGACCCAGTCGGCCATTACGGCCGAAGCCCAGGATTTGGGCAATAATGTCTTCCCACTGACGATTGAATCCGTCCGAACGGTACCCGGCTTTGATTGGCTTACCCAGGTGGTCATCAGACTACCCGATGTTTCGCAAGGTGGCGGGGGCTCACAGGACATCAAGGTTCGGATACGATTGCGCGGCCAGAGCAGCAATCAAGCCGTGATTACGATCGTGCCGTCGCCTTGAGCGAAAATCATTGGGGCCGTGATAAGGCGATTGGATAGGCCGCCGGAAGAGTCACAAAGAGGCGCAAGAGCGAAACGACGGAAATCGTTTTGTGCTGCTTGCGCCTTTTCGCGGTCCGAGGACGTTACGTAATTGAAGTTGTGTCCCATTCCTTCTTGACACCGCCTAAACCCATTCCTATGATCACCTGTTGATTCAATATCGGTTAGCAACATAAGAAGGTAGCGGAATGTTTGGAGCAAGTATTGGACGGGCGGGCCAGCGGATCATCGATGCGATGGTGCGCTGGTTGGCGCGCGGGCACATCAGTCCGAACATTCTCACCTTCATCGGGGTAGCTATCAATGTTGGGTCGGGCATGCTGTTCGGCTTTGGGCGGTTCTTTTGGGCCGGCATCGTTCTGATTGTCGCGAATCTGTTCGACATGCTGGATGGCCAGGTGGCCCGCCTCTCAGGCCGGGTAACCAGTTTTGGCGGGTTTCTGGACTCGTCGCTGGATCGTCTGTCGGATATGGTGGTGTTCGTCGGCTTGATGGTTTTCTATGCTCGCGACACTGAATTTCATTCGACCCTCAATGTTTTTCTGGCCGGCGCTGGAATGATGGGTTCGATAATGGTGAGCTACGCCAGTGCGCGCGCTGAGAGCATGATTGAGAAATGCGACGTGGGCTTTCTGCGCAGGCCTGAGCGCGTGGTGCTGTTTATTATTGGAGCGCTCTCAACGGTGCCTGGTTCACATAATTTCTTCACGAACCGAATGCCTGCAGTTCTGTGGGTGCTCGCGGTTGGTTCGTATTGGACGTTCGCCCATCGCATGTACCATACGTGGCGCGAAGTTAATAAGAGCGAGGCGCGGGAAGCAATGGCAGAAGCCGCTGCCGCCAAGGTCGACCAGACGCCGGAGTTGCGGCCTGAGCCATCGCTGGCACACAAAGTCAGTTAATTAGGGTGGCCGGGTTCTTTCAGCTATGATGAAAGCTCGGTAAGCTCAGGCCCAGGGGAAACCGATTTATCGACGAGAAGCTCTTGACTAACTGGCCGGCTCAGTTCTAATTTAGTCCCGCGTTTTTAATCTCCAGAGGTAAATATATCTTGATCAACTGTCCCTCTTGTGGCTCGAACTTCGAAGGTGATCTGCGGCTTGGCTGCCCGTCCTGTGGGGCGCGTTCGGTCGGACCGCCCCTGGCAAAGCCGGAACACGAGCTGCCTTCCTACGGCCGCGCGGTAATTGTGTCTGCCGGCGGCGTGGCTATGCTCGGCGTTTTTCTGACTTCCGTTATCATGGCATTGATCGAGTTCAAAGGCTTTCCACCTTCATTCTTATCGATTGTTAAGGCCGGCGAAGTAGCGTCATGGCGCCTGAAACGGATAGCGTTGCCGGTGGCTATACTCGTTTTGTGGGGGGGCCTACGCATCATTCGAAGTATTAAGGCGAACCCGAAGGGGTTCATCGGGCTGCGCGCGGCGCGCCTGGGATTGGCAGCCTCAGCTCTGGTGACGTTGATGATCGGAACTTTGATTGGCGTCACGGTGCCGCAAAGACTAAGACAGCGCCAACTGGGAATTGAAGCTGGAGTCTACGCACAAGGCTATACGATTCAACTTGCGCTGCTTGAATATCGCGACTTGCACGGCACGCTTCCGGCAAACGACGAACTGGTAGAGAAACTAAGCACCCTGCCCGATCCGGATGGTTCGATCGCTGAAGCGCTCCGCAATCTAGACGCGGCCGGATATCATTCGACAACCGTAGTGGCTGCCGCCTCAACCAAGTCCAAACCGCTGGCGCAGGGCGGAAGCGCAATCCGCAAGACTGGTTTCAGCGGCGATCCGGCTGCGGATCACGGTGGTGTTTCCTTCACCAGCTATGACCTGCGCTTGCCGGGTCCAGACAAAATTCTCAATACCGACGATGACTTCCTGGTGCATGACGGCGTCATCACGAAAGTCTCCGAAGCGCCGTCGTCCGCCCGTCCCAACGTTCCTTAAATGTCACTCCTGGCTCGGTTCCGTCGCAAAAAGGAAGACCCGGAAGTTGCCCGCCGCGCTTTGCTCTTGCGTGCAGGTCGCCTTGGCGACGCCACGGTTCTGGGTACTGATGTGGACGGCGACGGCAACACAATGCTCTCCTACAGCTACTCCATTGGAGGAGTCGATTATCAAGCGTTCCAGCGTCTGGACGCTGAGCAACTTCTGCGCACTCACGATTACCTGCCCGGCGCCACAGTAGTGCTGAGATACGATCCGCATAGTCCCGCCAATTCGTTTGTCGTCTAAAATCGCGAGTGGTCAGTTGTCCGTTGTTGTGATACACAGTTTGGGTTTGCTGCAACAACAAAAGGCGTACACTGACAACTGGCAAAGTTCATGTTTCATAAAATCCTAATTGCCAATCGAGGCGAGATCGCTGTGCGTATTATTCGTGCCTGCCGCGATTTGGGAGTTTCGCCGGTTGCGGTTTTTTCGGAAGCTGATGCGCAGTCGTTGCATGTCAGAATGTCGGACGAAGCTTACGCAATTGGCCCGGCGCCTTCGAATCAGAGTTATCTAAACGTGGCGGCGATCATTGCCGCCGCCCGGCAGGCCGAGGCTGAAGCGATCCACCCGGGTTACGGATTTCTGGCAGAGAACGCTGCCTTTGCCCGCGCTGTTACCGATGCGGGGTTGACCTTTATCGGCCCGGCTCCCGACGCGATGGAAGTGATGGGTTCGAAGACCAGCGCGCGCCGCGCGGCCGTCGCCGCGGGCGTCGCGGTGGTGCCGGGCACTACTGAGTCGTTGCGAGATTACGCGGCGGCGCGCGCCACCGCAGCCGACTTTGGCTATCCGGTAATGCTGAAAGCCGCAGCCGGAGGCGGTGGCAAAGGTATGCGACAGGTTGCCCAAGAGAGTGAATTGCTTTCAGCTTTTGAAACGGCGCAGGCTGAAGCCGCCGCGGCTTTCGGCAATCCGGAAATATATCTGGAAAAACTCGTCGAGCGTCCCCGCCATATTGAGATTCAGATCTTTGCCGATGCACACGGCAACTGTGTGCATTTGGGCGAGCGTGAATGTTCGATTCAGCGCCGGCATCAGAAAGTGATCGAGGAGTGTCCGTCGCCGATTGACGATCAGTCCCTGCGCGAGCGCATGGGCGCGGCGGCGATCAGGATTGCCAGGGCCGTGGACTATGTCGGGGCCGGCACGGTCGAGTTTTTGTTCTCAGACTCGACGCGAGAGTTTTACTTTCTGGAAATGAACACGCGTCTGCAGGTCGAGCATCCGGTTACTGAGCTGGTTACGGGATTTGACCTGGTGCGCGAGCAGATTACGGTAGCGGCCGGCGCCCAACTATCATTTGGCCAGGACGATGTGCGCTGGCGAGGACACGCGATCGAATGTCGTGTCTATGCCGAAGATCCTGACAACAATTTCTTTCCTTCGCCGGGAAAGATTGCTTTTTTGCGCGTGCCCGCCGGCCCGGGAGTTCGCGATGACAATGGTGTTGCCGAAGGCGATGAGGTTTCCATTTACTACGATCCAATGATCTCCAAACTCGCGGCGTGGGGGAGCAATCGAGCGCAGGCAATTGATCGCCTGCGACGGGCCCTTGATGAGTACGCGGTCGGAGGCATTAAGACGACGCTGCCTTTCTTTCGTGAGATTGTGCGTGATCAGGAATTCATCGCCGGCCGCCTCGACACTGGTTTCATTTCGCGGTTTAACGAACGCCGGGAGCGCGCGAAGGAGCGCCCGCATCTTGCGGGCGGGACGCAGGCTTCCAGCCTGCACCAGGACATCGCCGTCATCGCGGCGGCGCTCGCTTACTCACGCGCTCGCCGCAAGACATCACCCGATCATCAGACCGGCGAGCAGAGTAAATGGAAGATGGCAGGGCGCGAAGCCAGCTTGAATAGTATGGTGATGAGAAAAGTTCCTGAGCGTCGTTAGGCGCGTGATGTTTATAGGAGCGCCCACAGATGATTCTTTGCTAGAGATCAGAGCGCAGCCGGTCCTATAAACATCTCGCTCTTACGGAGCGAATATTCTCTGATTGTTAGAGCGATGCTTATTAACTACCAATGAAACTGCACGCCGCGATTGCCGATTACCAAACCGAGATCCAAATAAGAGAGGATGGTGGACGTGTTTTTGCCGACCTCGGGGGCCGCGCTTATGAGCTCGATGCGCACGAGTCGGTCGACGGCTTCCTGCTTGCTTACAAGGGCCAGGTCTTTAACTGCCGCGTCGAAGGGCGCCCGGAATCGGGCAAGGCAATCGAAGTGATCGTGGGCACGACGCCCTGCGTGCTAACATTAACGGATCCCAAACGCCTCAGTACCGCGGCTTCCGCGAGCGTGCATGGCGACGACGCGGCCCGGATTGTCGCACCCATGCCCGGCAAAGTTGTCCGCGTGATGGTTGAAGCCGGCGCCAAAGTAGCCGCCGGCGACGGCATCATCGTGGTCGAAGCCATGAAGATGCAAAACGAAATAAAAGCGCCCAAAGCGGGCACAGTGATCGCTTTGAATATTCAACCCGGCGCCACGGTCAACGGCGGTGATGTGCTGGCGATCATAGAGTAAGGGAAAAATGGTTCCTGGATCTCAAATCGTTAACGAGTCATCCATACGCATCCTGCTCTGGGACCTCGACGGCACGCTGGTGCGCGGCGAGCGTTACGGGGTCTTTAAGGACTACACCGTACCGATGCTCAAAACTGTCTTTGGCACTTCAGGTTCGCTGGGCGAAATGATGGTGTCGGGCATGACGGATCTCCAGATTGTCGAAGAGGCTTTGAAGTGCGAAGGCATCACCCGGGATCACATTATGGCGCGCAAGGACGAACTGCTGCGTTGCTATATTGAAGAAATGAAACGCGCCACCGGCAATGGAGCGCACGCTATCCACGCCATGCCGGGCGGGCGTGAAGCCCTGCAAAGAGTCGCCGCCCATCCGCGTTATCTTTCGGCGTTGCTCACCGGCAACATTCAGCCCGCGGCTTATTTGAAGTTGGAGTTAACCGGCCTTGCGGAATTTTTCCAACTGCCCGGGGCTTTTGGCGAAGAGTCATTTGATCGCCGCGACCTGCCGGCCATCGCGGCGCGACGAATCAACAAGTACCTGGGAGCGAATCTTCAACCGCAACAGTTCATCGTGATTGGCGACACGCCCAACGACATCGCCTGCGCGCGGCACTTCGGTGCGCGGGTGCTGGCTGTCGCCACCGGACGAATGCACTCAGAGGAAGATTTGCTGGCTCATGAACCCGATGCATTGCTGCCTGATCTGCTGGACACCGAACTGGTGATGGAGACTCTTGAGAGTTTATAGACTTTAACCTTTTGACTGCCCCCGGCCTCGACTCGTGATAGCATGCTCATCAGAAATGGCCATGACTTTTACAGTTGAATACGAACAAGAAAGCGACGGCCGTTGGCTGGCCGAGGTACTTGAGCTTTCCGGAGCGTTGGCTTATGGCAAAACGTCGGACGAGGCTATTGCCAAAGCCCAGGCGCTTGCGCTCCGCGTCCTTGCAGACAGGCTTGAGCATGGTGAAGGCGCCCCAGAATTCCTTAACATCTACTTCGCTGCGGCATGAGTCAGTGGTCAGCTGCCAAAGCGAAACGCGTTCTGGCTGCGCTTCTCCGCGTTGGTTGGACAGTAAACGAGAATCAAGCTCTCACAAGATCATCTCAAGGCGGGTTGGCCTGACGTCGTATTTGCCTTCCATGATAGAGACGAGATTGGTGCGAAGATGCTGGCACGCATTGCTAAACACACTGGTTTGAAGCCGGAGGATGTATAGGTCAATCTTTCGAAACACGATCCGTCTGGGTCGGTTCTGTTTGATCCTTCGCGGTCGTGCGCCATAATAACAGCCTGACCCCGTCCAAATATTTTGCTTGCCTCGTTCAAGTGATCGAGACACTCTCAGAGAAAGGTTGCACTATGCTCGTCAATTGGAAGAAAGATGTCGACGACGCACTCGCCGATGCCAAAGCTCAGAACACACCTTTGTTGATTGATTTTTCTGCCGCCCCTGCCTGAGGCGCTTGTGCTCAGCTGGAAGCTGAGTCATACAGCGACGAAGAGGTTGCAAACTTCATCAATCAGAGTTTTGTGCCTCTGGAAGCTCACATCAAAGAGCATCCCGCATGGTTCCATCGCTTCAACGCACTTTGGACGCCGACCATTCTGGTTATGGATGCGGACGGAGTTGAGCGTTACCGCATCGAAGGTTACCTGCCAAAGAATTGGTTTCGCGCGCGCCTGGAAATGGGCCTCGGACGCGTGTCGTTCATGCATAAGAAATGGGCCGAAGCCGAAAAGATTTATGCCGGCATTGCCGAGAACTACGCGGACACGCTCGTGGCACCCGAAGCGATCTATTGGCGCGGCGTGAGCCATTACAAAGCGACGAATGATCATACGGTGCTCGGTGAAGTCGCAAAGGAACTGGGCGATAAATATCCAGGCGATGAGTGGGCGCTGAAGAGTCTGCCGTGGGCACACTAACCCGGAGTTGCGTCGAGGCACTAGCCCGACCGTAAGGGAGGGCTCTTTCCCAAAACAAGAATCATTGAGCCTTCCCTCACGGTCGGGCTAATGCCCCAGCTAAATCCTGTGGAAGCCCTTCAGGATATCCTGCGTCGTCAGCCGCAGGATCACCGGTCTTCCATGCGGGCAGGTGGTTGGTGAAGAAGTAAGCAGCAGCCGATCGATCAACCACCGCATCTTCTCAGGCGCCAGCGGCATGTTTACTTTGATGGCCGCATGACAAGCCAGGGACGCGGCGATCTCGTCCCGCAAAGTCGCGCGCGCGGCGCCGCGTTTTTCTGAATCAACTGTATCCAGAACTTCGGCGAGGACGTTGCGCGCTTCGCTGGCCGGCAGATCAGCAGGCGTGGCTTTGATGGCGACGGTGCGGCCGGAGAGTCGCATCAGTTCAAAACCATAACTTTCGAGTTCATCCGCAACCGTCTCAAACGACGCGGCCTGCGCCGGAGTGAGATCGAACGTCTCGGGAATCAGCATTTGTTGGGACTCGGGGCGTCGGGTGGTTTCCATAGCTCGGTACTTGTCGAATAGCACGCGCTCATGGGCGACGTGCTGATCGATAAGCAGCAATCCTTCATTATCAGTAGCGATGATGAAGCTTTCGTCGAGCTGTCCCAACGGCCGGATGTTCGGGCTCAGCGATTCAACCGGAACCTCACGCACAAACTTGAGCGCGGAATCCAGCGGCGGCAACCCCGACAGAGTGCTCGCCGCGACGTCATCCGGAAACGATTCGGTACTCACGCTTGCTCTGGTACTCAATTGGGCCGTGGCGCTCATTGGGGTTGGATCCGCGATAGCGGATATCGGAGTGGTCGCCTGCACTTGCGGGTCGTTCTCTGGCTCGCGTTGCGGGGCCGTTGCGAATCCAAATCCGATTCTTTCCTGCTGCGGCTCGGGGTGTAAAGCAAGATCCTTTTTCGGAGCCTCGCTTGCTGCGTCATCGATCACCACAGTTCGAGCTGAATTTTCATCGAAGTTGACGCCTGGATCCTCGCCGATCACGACGGCCGCCGCATCACGGATTTCAGTCGTGGGCGCATAGCCCGCGCTCGCCAGACCGGCCCGGACAGCTTCGCGCACGGCGTCCGCAACGGCCGCGGCGCGACGAAAGCGCACTTCGGTCTTCGCCGGATGAACGTTGACATCGACTTCTTCGAGTGGCACTTCGATGAACAAGAGCGCCGCCGGATAAACGCCATGCGGCAGGATCGAGCGGTATCCTTCCGAAAGCGCCCGGCCGATCAAACGATCGCGGACAAAGCGGCCATTGACGAAAAGAAACTGCGCGTCGCGCGACGTGCGTCGTTCACGTGGGGCCGAGACAAAACCCTGGACGCGAGCCATCTGCGATGGCAAAGCTCTGGTGGCATCGGCGATGCCGTTATCGACTTCCAGCAAACCATCGAGGAATTGCGCGCCGAAAATTTGATAAGCGCGCTCGCGCAAGTCCTGCGCGGGCGCCACGCGCAAAGTTTCTCGCCCATTGTTGGTCAGGGTGAAAGCGATCTCGGGATGTGCCAGGGCATAATGCGTCGCGAGATTGGTTAGATGATAACTTTCGGTAGCTTCCGAGCGCAGGAATTTTCTTCTTGCCGGTGTATTGAAGAACAGGTCTCGCACGCCGATGGTCGTCCCGCGTGGATGGGCTGCATCTTTGACGTCGCGCAGGCGGCCGCCTTCGATGACGACCCGCGTTCCAGCGGCCGTGCCGGCGGTGTTGGTAATCAATTCGACTTTGGCAACCGACGCAATAGAAGCCAACGCTTCGCCGCGAAAGCCCAGGGTGCTAATTCCATTCAGGTCCTCGGCCTTGCTGATCTTCGATGTCGCATGTCTTTCAAACGCGAGGACGGCATCGTCGCGCATCATGCCTTCGCCGTCGTCGCTGACTTTTAGCAGGCGCCGTCCACCGGCCTCGACGTCGATCACGATGCGCTTTGTGCCGGCGTCGATGGCGTTTTCGACGAGTTCTTTAGCTACCGAAGCCGGACGTTCGACCACTTCACCGGCGGCGATTAGGTTTGAGATGTGATCTGGGAGGACGCGGATTTTGGACATTATGATTAACGAACTATCACAAGATTCATATCAAATGCATTCTTGTTAGGACGCGAGTCTTAACATCTCATCTAGAAGGCCCTTTAGGTGAGGGCACTTGTTGTAAGCGACAGAGGGATCAAGTTTGTCGAAAAGATTCTTACCGTGGGTTATTTTCTTGTAGGTCTGCTTCAGTTTTTCTTTGAATAGCTGTTCAAGTAGCTTAGCTGGAGGCTGTTGAAAATTCACACTCTCCGGTTGAGCGATGTTACCTGGAAGTGCGGTCCGAACCTCTGCAGGAAATAATTCTGGCTGACTGAGCAACCACGCTTCAACCTCATGAACGGAGAAAAACTGGCGGAATCGTGGATGGTCGACCTCATCTTCGATCTCTTTCTTCGCCCATCTATTTCGATCCTCAGCATTTACTAAATGGCCGGGATAGAATGTCGGGCCGTAAAGATCAAGCAATCCGATCACTGGTAGAATCTCGTCGCGTTGCGGTCCATTGAGATATAAATGCGCCTTCTTGCGTACGCCCTTTCTTAACTCCGCCCAGCCTTCGAATCTAACGGTTTGCATGCCAACTGGCCGTGGAAGCTGTGGATCAAGCCAGCGTTTGAGAAATGCAGGCAGGGCCTTCTTTTCTGTGTAGCCTTCGACGAAAAGAACGAACTTCACGCCATAGACTCCAGCTCACCAGATTTGAAGAGAGCACCCAGAGTATATTCCTTTAACCAGTAGTCCAAATCTGGTTCACTTAGGACTTCCAAAGAAGTTTCGCCTTCGCTCCATTTGGCAACCGTTGTGGTTGGAATCGTATCTGTGAAAGCATCCAAGAACTGAGGTGAATGTGTCGTCAATATTACTTGAGAGCGTTGTGATGCATCGATGGCATACTCCGCAACAATCGGCAGCATTGAAGGATGAAGACCGGTCTCAGGCTCATCAATGGCGATTAATGGCGCTGGCGAGGGGCTAGCCAGAATTGTTAGAAGTAGAAGGAAACGTAGGGTACCATCTGAGAGATCTGGAGCAGAAGGATCCCTCCTCAAGGTTTTCCATCGAGTCCTCAGTTGAATTCGTTGGTCGGCAGCAGGGGCGAAGACCAGTTCTTCAAAGTCGTCGCCAAATGCTGCGCGCATCGCGGCGTTGATATTCTCTTTGAAATCTCGATCACCCGTATAAAGAGTGTGAAGTACCGAAACCAGATTTTGGCCGTCGGAATCAACTGTCCTTTCGGCACGAGCTACCACGGGCTTTCGAATGTCGGCATCACGATTAACGTGTAGATCGTGATATACGGTTATCGAGGCCATCTCCTTTTGAAAAACCGGGATAAAGCGATTATTCGTAAACGGTCCCGTGGCGACCGAAAGCAATGTCTCTTCCTCTGAAATAGACTCTGGTGGAGCGACAAACTGACGCTCTAGTTCGTCGAATATGACTGCTGATCTATCAGTTCGCTCCAGGAATTTGAAAGGATGAGGTTTCTCCCCAGCGCGAACCTTCGCATAGTTCGCTAGTAATTCGTGACTGACTCGATAGGAGCTGCCAAATCCCAAGCGAGCGAGCTTAAGTTCATAGTGTTCTGGTCCGGCATTACTATGCGGGGGTTGGAAGCGCCGAAGCAGGGGATCGGATTCATGCTCTATTGGAAGGGTCTTGACTGTAAAAGAGATGTTCGATGCTTGTCCATCCCAAACAATCGGCTCCATTCCCCCAAGCGACTGAACATACCTCCCAAGTTTTCCTTGAGCAGCGACCGACATTAGTTCGAGGAATCGCAACAGATTAGATTTGCCCGTGCCATTTGGGCCGATAACAACGTTCAGATCACTTGGCCTCCAACTCACGTTCTTGAGTGATCGAAAGCCCTCAATGTCGAGTTGTATGATTTTCATAGCTCGGTTATCCGTTTCTAGTCTACGACCAGATCATCATTGGTCCAAGTCTCACAAATAAACAACCTCGTGATCATTTGACTCCAGCTCGATCGCGTCATAGATCCAGTCAATCACATAGCGGCCGTGCCGGGCCAACAGCGAGGTAATGTTGATGTGGCGTTCCTGCAAGGCTTTGCCCGAATACAAAAGATCAAAAGCGCGTTCAATCTGACGATGCACTGCTTCGTCGCGGCCCACCTGGGCGCGATTAAAGCGCGTGCGCAGGCCGTCGATCTGATAATTGATTTTGCGCCGGCCTTTCTCGAGCGCCTCAGCCAGCGTCGGATCCACGCGCCTAAGTTGCTCTTGTAAATCATCCAATTCGTTATTGAACGATCGGGTGGTGTGATCAA
>Ga0137401_10001005_pt1 | contig 11879 bp, 11 predicted proteins | sample CZOMad1_1_16fung_FD_108286 | JGI IMG/M metagenome (GOLD analysis project Ga0137401, IMG submission 108286) | Vadose zone soil fungal communities from Angelo Coast Range Reserve, California, USA - CZOMad1_1_16fungal (Illumina Assembly) | ecosystem: Environmental > Terrestrial > Soil > Vadose...
CGAATCCATTCCAGCATCGCCTTGCTTGGCTGACTTTGAGCCGGGATGACGATGACTTTCGGCGGAGGAGCGTTCTCAAGTGTGTAGTCGGGTACAATCTTCATCCCACCGCTTGCCCGAATGGGTGCGCTCGTCTCGGCGACGGTGTAAAGATGGAATGGTTCGTCCGGGTGGCCGGGGATACTGACGTCCTGAAAGACTTCCCATGGCCCGCAGAAATCGATAATTACCGCGCCTTCCGAAACAAGAAAGGCAACGGGGATACTGCCTTGGGCTGGAGGCTTGAGCGGATTTGCTGTGATTGCCGGTTTGTTGCCGTCGGAACCGCTCGTGCCTTCGTCCGGACCTGAACTCGCAGAAAGTTCACCGATACCCGAAAGCGCCATTGCAGCCATCAAGCCGAATTTCGCCGCCGTTTTCAGTAGTTCTCTTCCAATCATCGCGTTCGTTTGTTCAATCATGACAACCACTCTCTCGTGCCGGGCGAGTGGCAGCAATGACAATTATCATCAAATTTCTGCCAAACCATATCGGGAAGGTGAGATATTTTCACGCGCGATCTGGCGCTCGCGTTTGTCACTGATGCGATTACTGATCTTCCCGGTCGCTCCTTTGAGGTACGCGGCGGAGCCTTGTTTTTCGGAAGAAGAGGACGATAAAAAATTATGGGAAAAAAAATGCGTGCTGTGCAAGTCCCTCAAGCGAAGGGGCCCTTTGAAATTGTTGAGCGGGAGATTCCGGAACCCAAATCAGGTTGGGTTCGAGTGAAAGTTGAAGCGTGCGGCATTTGTCACAGCGATTCGTTAGTCAAAGACGGGCTCTGGCCTGGGATCCAATATCCGAGAATTCCCGGCCACGAGGTGATCGGTGTGATCGATACCGTCGGGCCCGACGTTGCGGATTGGAAATCGGGTCAGCGGGTCGGCGTCGGGTGGCACGCTTCAAATTGCGGACATTGCGATCCGTGTCGGCGCGGCGATTTCTTTGCCTGCCAGGTGGAATTGCTCACCACCGGCATCTCGTTCGACGGAGGTTATGCCGAATACATGGTCGCACCAGCGAAAGCGCTGGCCTCTGTGCCGCACGATTTGAACTCAGTCGAAGGCGCGCCCCTGATGTGCGCCGGGATCACAACGTTCAATGCGTTGCGTAACAGCGGCGCGCGATCCGGCGATCTCGTCGGCGTACTCGGGATCGGCGGACTCGGTCATCTCGGTGTTCAATTCGCGGCCAAGATGGGCTTTAACACGGTGGCCATCGCGCGTGGAAAAGACAAGGAGCCGTTAGCGAAAAAGCTCGGCGCGCAGCACTACATCGACAGTCAATCGTCGGATCCGGCGGTAGAGCTGAGCAGGTTAGGTGGCGCCAAAGTGATCATCGCGACGGTAACCAACGGCGACGCGATGGCGGCAGTCCTGGGCGGTCTTGGGCCTAACGGAACGCTCATAGTGATCGGCGCGGCCGGCCCAGTTCCGGTTAATCCCATTCTGCTGATCGGCGGGCAACGATCAGTGAAAGGATGGTACTCTGGTACATCAATCGATTCTCAGGACACGCTTCAGTTCAGTGCGTCAAATGGCGTGCAGTCGATGAACGAAATTTATCCGCTGGAAAAGGTCACCGAAGCCTACGAGCGGATGATGAGCGGCAAAGCGCGCTTCCGAGTCGTTCTCAGCATGGAAAGCCAAGGCTGACACAGTAGCGATTCTGAACTTCGCATCTCGAATGAAATCAAAATACGATGTGGTGATTCTTGGCGCCGGCCATAACGGGCTAGTGGCGGCGACTTATCTGGCGCGCGCGGGTCTAAGTGTTCTGCTGCTGGAGAAAAACGATTACATCGGCGGCGCGACGACTTCGCAGAAGGTGTTCCCCGATTACGATGCGCGGTTATCGCGTTATTCGTATCTCGTCAGTTTGTTCCCGGAAAAGATCATTCGTGAGCTAGGGTTGAATCTCAAGCTGCGTAGACGTGCGACCGCGTCGTTTACGCCGTACGTGATGGATGGCCAGCATAACGGCTTGCTCTTGAGCAATGTGTCGGAAGAGACGAGCAAGCACTCGATGTTCGAGCTGACCGGAAATCACACGGAGTACGAAGAGCTGAAGAAGTTTTACAATCTCTCACGCGTTTTCGCTGAACAGGTCTGGGACACGATGCTGGAGCCGCTCGTTGCGAAGGAAGACTTTCGACGCTGGTTCGATGTCGACGATGTTTCACGCGAGGCTTGGCGCAGTTTAGCGGAAGAACCGCTCGGTCGCGCGATCGAGCGTTATCTGAAAAACGATCTGGTGCGCGGCCTCGTGCTCACCGACGCAAAAGTCGGCGTCCTGACGCATCCGCACGATCCGTCGCTCGTGCAGAACCGGTGTTTCCTTTATCATCTCATCGGCAACAAAACGGGCGAATGGAAGGTGCCGGTCGGTGGAATGGGCTCGGTGGCGCAGAAGCTGGAACAGGCGGCCCGCAAGAGCGGCGCCGAGATCTTAACGAATGTCGATCTTCGCGCGCTCGATCTGACCGGGCAACAGCGCAGCGTCGAATTTGAGGTTAACGGAAAAAGAGAAACCGTCGATGCCAGATTTCTTCTGGTAAACTTTGGTCGGAACGTGCTGGCGAAATTTACCGGAAGATTATATCAACCGGACCGCACTGATGAAGGCTCCGTGTTCAAGATCAACATGCTCTTACGGCGATTGCCGAAGTTGAAAGCGAAAAAATATTCGGGGCCCGAGGCGTTCTGCGGGACGTTCCATAGCGATGAAGGTTACGAGCAAATGAATCTTAGCTATGACCAGGCAGGCCAAGGACGGTTGCCGAACAAAACACCGTGTGAAGTCTATTGCCACACCCTGACCGACGACAGCATTCTCGCGCCGGAACTGCGAGAAAACGGATTCCATACGATGACGCTGTTCGGTCTCGATACGCCGTGGCGTTTGTTTGCGCGGGACAATAAGACGATGACAAAACTCGCAGAAAAGAAATTCCTCGAGAGCATGAACCAGTGGCTGGAGGAGCCGCTGGAAGATTGTCTTGCTGCGGCGCGAAACGGCGATCTCTGCATCGAAAGCAAAAGCCCGGTTGATATTGAGGACGCGCTCGGGATGTACCACGGCAACATTTTCCAGGACGCGCCGACGTTTCCATTTGCGGAAAGAAAGGCGGAGATCGGCAAATGGGGCGTCGAGACGGAGTTCGAGAATGTTTTTCTCTGCGGCTCAAGTGCGCTGCGCGGGGGCGCGGTCAGCGGCATTCCGGGACACAATGCAGCGAAGAAAGTGCTAAGTGAAGTGGGACAGAGTTGAGAGTTGACGACGGGCGCGCTCAGATCAAACAATCAAACCTCGAACGCCAAATATGTTATCGGCCAACCCAGCTGACGTCGCATCGATCGACGCAATTGTCACGGCCGCATACGATTCAATCTCGGGCCCGCCGGGCAAGCGTGATTGGAATCGAGAGCGCTCATTGTTTATTCCCGGGGCACGTTTGATTCCAACGGCGAAAAATGCCGAAGAGGTAAGCCCCGGTGGCGAGATTGCGCCGCACATACTGGACGTCGACGGCTTCATCGCGCGCGTAGGCGATTACATCGAAAAGAATGGATTCTTCGAAAAGGAGATTGCGCGTCGCAGCGAGCAGTTCGGTCACATCGCACATGTCTGGAGCACGTACGAGTCGCGCCACAAAGACGACGATCCCGAACCGTTCATGCGCGGGGTCAACAGCATCCAGTTGTTCTACGACGGCAGTCGCTGGTGGATCGTGACCATTTACTGGCAGCACGAGAGCTCTGAGCATCAGATTCCAGAAAGATATCTCGAAAAGAAGGTTGAGAATTGGTCGTAAGGTGAAAGAAGCGCTTCCTCGTTTCGAAAATGGATACGGTGCTGGTTGGAGTCGGCGACGGGAAATAAAGGCGAGAAGGGTAGGTTTTCTTAGTTGGTGGAGTTCTCGGCTGCGGATGAGCGTCCCGGTAACATTTTGTGCCCAAGCCGAGGAGGAACGCGAGCAAGACGAAAGCAATGACGCGCCTTTCGTCTCGAGTGACAACGAAGCGTTGCCGCAGCGCCTCAAATTGTAAACGCCAACGTCCCTTCAATTCGTCGATTTGTCTTTGACTCTGGGTCGAATGTGCACGGAGCGATATTTTCCCTTGATGTTAAAATCGTAGAACCGTGCCTTTGATTCTGCCGATAATAAATCGCGATAGACAGAAGGCGATACATCGAAATACCGATACACCGCGCCGTTTACGAATTCGATTTCGAGAATGTGACGGCGTTTGCTGTAGCCAATCCTCGCAATCGCGGTTGAAGCAATCGGCTGTCGCGGAATGTGGGAAACGATCGGTTCCGAATTATTGGATTCAGGCGGATCGGCGCCAGCGCCTGATGCAACGGCGGCCAAAATTCCGACGAGAACCATGATCCAGATGAGTCCTATGATCACGGATTGTCTTAGCTTCCGCTCGATATGTGGTCGAGCAAACTGGCACTTGGACCAAGACGGCGCGTGCTCCCGTCCCATCATTATCGTCCGAGCGGCGTCGTCACGTCGGTCCCGGGCGCCGGTGTGAATTCGAATGTCGATACAGGGAGCGGGGCGCGTGTCTGATTGGAATAGGTGGTCACAATCCGATCGCCATTCAGTTGCAACATTTCTGTGCGCTCGGCCCTCAAGTTGTTATTGAGTCGCAGGTTGAGTTTTCGAAAGACACTTTTCATTGACGGCGTGCGTGGCGTCAGCTCCAGCTCATATCCGTCGTCGATCTTCCTGGCATTGATGGTAAAAGTGTTTTCGACATCTTCGAGATTCAGGGCCGAATTGATCGCTGCAATAGCCGAATCGAGCGGTGAGCGTTTGCCCAGGGAATAACGCTCGGCCGACTTAAAGTTCGGATAATAAATCCAGAGCTGATGGCCATCGCTCACCGTCAGACTGGGCGAGTTGCCCTTCACTTCGCGCCGAAATTTGTTCGGCGGCTGGAACCAGACCTTGCCCGAACTCACGACCGGTTTCTTCATCAAGCGTAAGAACCGTTCTTCCTGAAAATCGGCTTGGGTGATCCGGTTCTCGCGAATTTGCGCGAGTAGATTTCTGATTTCGGCGAGAGAAAGCGGGCCAGGGCCGGCAAGGGTCGTAAACGAAATGAGACCGAGAATTGCTGGAAGAATCCTTCGCATGAGATCGATCCTAGCGCATTTGGACCTAATCTTTGCTTGAAGATTTCGGTTCTGTCGCTGCCATCGCAGGCAGCGCAAAGAAAATCGTCGCAACCAGGCTCCAAAAAATGCCGATCGCGCAGGCACTGCCGAGGCTGCTCAACGACGGATTGCGCGCCAGTACAAGCGAACCAAAGCCGCTAACAGCGGTTAACCCGGCGAGCAACACCGGCTTCACCACGCCCGCAACATCATGCTCGATCTCATGGGTCTTCTGCCAGACCAGCACGACGTAAATTCCGTAGTCCACTCCGATCGCCAAGACGAGGCGAAAAGAAAGCACATTGAGCAAGTTCAGATCGATATGCAGCAGTTTCATCGACGCAATCATTGCTCCGATCGCAAACGCGAGCGTGATGACCTGGATGATCCAGAGGCGCAAGTCGCGATACAAAATGGCGAGTAGCGAGACGTCGAAAATCGCCATCAAAGCGCTGATGATGAGGAGTTGCCGGTGCGACCATGGCAGCAAATCGGCAAGCGCATAACTCCAGCCCGAGAGGGTTATTGGAATCCCCGTCACCGGAAGATCGCGTCCCAGATTTGACTGCTGCGCATGTGTGAAGATCGGTTCGTTAGTAGTGACAAAACCGGTGGTTAGCAGCGGATCATGCCCGAAATAGCGATCAACCAAAAACCACCAGCTCGATGATGCCGGCAGCTTTTCTCGCCAATTCGGCAGAGGAGCGTTCGAATCGACCAGACGTTGCAAATTATCGAGCAGCGTGAAAGCGGGCGCGAACGCGTCGCGGCTGAATCCTTCGGTATCGAGCGTTTGGTCGAGTGTTTGGCGCGCTATTTGAAAATCAATCTCGCTCAATTGTTCGCGATTTCGTTGCATCGACCTTGGCGAAGGACAAAGGGCTGCAGGTGTAGAAAAGCTTTTGATTTTGCCCGCAATCTGAAGTTCGCTCCAATGTCCGGCAATTTTCTGCCAGTCGTCGTGCAGTTCTTGCGGATTGCTCGCTTGCACGATTGCCAACACCGGCTCCCAGCGCATCGGCATTTTGTGCATGATCGCTTGAAGCGCGCGACTGGCACGGCTGTTTTTCGGCTCCAGCGAACGTGTGCTCGCCTCGAAGTGGAGCGGTGGGACAGGCGAAAATCCGATTACGGTCAGCAGCAATAAAAGCGCGCTTGCGAAAATCAACATGGGCGCGGGGCGTTCCACGCTCCACCGCACATATTTCTTTACCATCTCAAAGACCCAATCATGACGGGGTGGGGGCTGCCGTTCGCGAACAAAAAGAAATAAAACCGTGCACATAAAAAAACCGGCAAAGAAAATGCCGATGGCGATCAGCACGCCGAGCTGCGAGAAGCCCATTGATCCACTCAGGATAAGTGCCAGAAATCCGACCGCAGTGGTCAGTGCGCCAAAGAAAATCGCTCGACCAAGTTTTGCAACCGAGGTGGCGATGCCTTGACGATGTGATTGTCCGTCGATCCGCGCTTGCTGATAGCGTCCAAAGGTGAGGATGGCGAAATCAACCCCGAGACCAACGAGAATAGCGCAAAAGCCCACGCTCACCATGCTTAGCTGTCGAAAAATGAGAAGGCCGAGCGTAAGCGCCACCAGACATGAGAGCAGCAGTGAAAATCCCATGCCGAGCAACGGCAGCCATCGATGAAAACCGATGAAGAAAATGCTGCCTACGAGCACGGCTGATCCGAGCAACGTTGCGACAATGTCGTAGCGCATGCTGAGGGAGATTTCGGCCACGTACGCGGAACGTCCGGTGACGAGAATTTCCAACGGGCCGCCATCCCAGCCTTCGCATGCGTTTGCACGAAAGGCGTTTACCTGACGCATCAAACGCTGGCACGCGAAGGCGCTAATGGATTCCTGATTTGTCACCGCCAGGAAAACCCGCATCGTGCGATCGGAGGAGGCGAGCGGCTGGTCTTCTTCGATCGCGGTGCTTTCTGCAAAAGGCTTGAGCGCCGGGGCAATTAGACCGAGAGGATCGAACGCCAGCTCGAGTTCCGGTCGCGGCGACCCTGCCTCAATCTGTTGATGCAAACGATGCAGGCGATCGCGAATTTTCTGCGGCTGCAAGATCGACATCGTTTCGTTGAAAACATCCGGTTCCAGGTTCAAGAGCAACGGGACTGCGATTGATTGAAGATCGCGGATTCCATCAGGCGTCTGCATCGGCGAGCCCGCGAGCACGCGCGTGCACCAGGGCTGTTGCCGTAATTTGTCGGCGAATAACGGCGCGAATTCTTCCAGTTTTTCGATATCATCGGGGGCACAAACCAGCGCGAAAGTGAGCTGCCGGGTTTGCTCAAACTCGCGATCGTAAATTTTTAGCCCTGCGATCGAACGAAAGCTCGCGGGCAAAATGTTGAGCACATCGGAGTCAAGCCGCAGCTGGGTGATGAGGATCGCAATGCACCCGAGCGCAAGCGCGGCAACGCTGCACCAAACGAGCGCACGTCGCTGCGTGACCGTTCTCGCGATGACATCATTGATCCGCATATTCGGTGGCAAAAACGAAACGCCGATAGTCGCGTTTCAAACCTGGCAGGTCAAAAACGAAACAGAAAAGTTTCGTTGCCAGCGATGTATCGCACCGATTGTCGAGCTTGCGAGGCAATCAGTTTGTCTCGCACTCCGAGCCAGCCGCGCAATTGTTGCGGCGCCCGATCAATAGGGCCGGACCAACCGCTTCGCGCGAGCGGCCCTTTCACTTCGGCGAAGCCGGCGTCCTGCCGCAGAAATAACAATGGCGCGACCGGACCTTTTGAAAACGTCAGCTCGAAATCGCCACTTTTTGAAGAGCGAATGATCACATCGCCGATGAGCGTCGTTGCCGGCGCGCGATATAAAAGTTGTCCGCTGCGCACCTGCCAACTACCTGCCGGCTCGGTAAATTGGTGCTGCGAGGTTGTTGCACAGTTTGTTAGATCGACAATCGCCAGCGCGGTGACGGCGGCGCGCAAGATCGACATTGCGCTTAGAGAATCGCGCCGACCGGTTCGGGCGGACTCGGCGACGTTTCCTTTTTCGGCACAAGCGAGAGTCGCGGTGAGAGCGCGAAGAACCGTTGCGTGTTCACAAAAAAATAAAACAACCACATCCGCCACTTGATGGCGAGACTCTTTCCGTCGTTGCCCGCGAGCACGGCGTTGACGGCGGCCGCGATTTGCATCGTGTCGGTAGGATTAAGAAACACTTCGATGAATTCTTTGCCACGGCGATACCACGCATTTACGAAAGCGAGATAGATATCCATGATGTAATTGACAGTGCGCGCATACCTTTTGAAAAGGCGACGCTTGTGCGATTCGTCGCGCAAAACCTCGTCTAGTGTGTCGGCGGCCTTTTCGGCGGACATGATCGCCAAAAAAACGCCACTGCTGAAAACTGGATCGATAAATCCGGCGGCGTCACCCACGAGCAACCACCGGTCGCCAAAAAGTTTCGTGTTCCGATACGAGTAATCGCCGGCAGAATAAACCGGCGAGACGCGCTCGGCTCTTTTCATTCGCTCGAGCACCATCGGCTGTTCGTCGATGCATTTTTCAAGCGCCGTTTCCGGCGAAAGTTTCATCGCGCGAAACGTAGCCGTGTCCATTACCACACCGATACTCATGCGGGTGGTCGTTAGGGGAATCATCCAAAACCACCGGTCGAGGCTCCGCACCATGCGGATGAGTGTGCCGTCAATGCCTTCGGCGCGATCGACATTTTCGTAATGCGCGAAGACGGAAAATTTCTGCAAATGATCGTACGTCTTTTTGATATTAAAAAAGCTGCCGAGCATCGTTTGCCGGCCGCTGCAATCGAGCAGATAGCGAGCTTCGATTGTCGATCTGGCGCCGTTGGACGTTTCGATGTTGATCTTCGCGCGATCGTTTTCGAAAGTGATGTTCTTCACGTCGGTTTCTTCGCGAACATCCGCGCCGTTTTCGCGTGAGTGATCGAGGAGGAGCTTGTCGAACTCGGAACGAGTGACTTGATAGGCCCGGTCGCGACGTGAGCGGAAACCGTCTTTGAAATAAAATTTCACGCCTTTGGTTCCGCAAGCGGCGACAATTTCGCCGCCGAATTTTGGCAGAAATGTGCGGTCAAGTTTTTCGCGCAGGCCCAAGCGATCGAATGTTTGCGTGCTAAAAGGCAAGAGCGATTCGCCGATGTGGAAGCGCGGAAATTTTTCGCGCTCGAAAACGATCACGCGCCGCCCAGCACGCGCGAGCAGCGCAGCCGCAGTGCTGCCAGCGGGTCCGCCGCCAATGACAGCGACGTCGTACATGTCGACCTTCATTGCGGCTAAACTTACCGGGGAATTAGCTCCTTTGCCAGCCAGAGATTAACAGAGACTGAATGGAAAATGATGGCAGGGAGTGATTGGCGTGTACTTGCGTCATCTTAATCTGTGTTAATCTGTGTTCGTCTGCGGCAAACCCCTTTGGGTTGCCGCTGCGATATGAAATTAATAGATCGGTTTCTTAGCCGCGAATTGCTCGTCAACGTGCTCTTCGCCATTGCGGTGTTGAGCCTAGTGCTGGTAGTGGGCAATATTTTCCGAAAGCTTCTTCCGTTGTTGGTCAATCATGACGTGCCCATGGAATACCTGATCACGTTCATCGCTTACGTGATGCCCTTTTCGCTTATCTTCACGATTCCCTGGGGATTGCTGACCGCGATCCTGCTCGTATTTGGGCGGCTCTCCGCCGACAACGAACTGATCGCGCTGCGCTCAAACGGTGTGAGTATCTCGCGCATTTGTATTCCGCTTGCGGGAATCGCGCTGCTTTGCACGGGGATCTGTTTGTGGCTCAACGTGCAGGTTGCGCCGGCCGCGCAAGAAAAGTTGCGTAGCACCATTTTCGATCTCGCTACGCGCAATCCGATGGCGCTTTTTGGCACCGATCAGGTAATCGATGAATTTCCAGGCCGAAAAATCTACGTGGGCAAGAAAGAGGGAAACAAGCTCGAGAACATTACTGTCTTTGAAATGAACGACAATTCACTTGCAGTAAAAGTCACTTATGCGCGCACTGGCTTGCTCGAGGCCGATTTAGCGAACAAACAGATTCTCATGCATCTTTATCAGGCGCGTTATCAGGCGCGAGACGAAAACAATCCTTTAGATCTGACAAAAATTCGCGATGGAATCAATATGGCGGAAGGCACCTTGCCGATCAGTCTCGAGGAATTGTACGAGAAGGAGAAAAAACGGCCGAGCCGTTCGGCATTGTCAATCGAACAACTCCTCGAGCAATTGAAGAGTGAAAACCAACGCGAACGCAGCGCGAGTCGGACTGAAATAAATAAACGCTTTTCATTTCCGTTCGCTTGCATCGCGTTCGCGATTATCGGCGTGCCGCTTGGCGTCACTGCGCACCGCCGCGAGACTTCGATTGGTTTCGCCATGGGCTTGATCGTCGCCGTCAGCTATTTCCTCTTCGTCATCATCGGCGACACGTTGCGAGGAAACCCGAAAGTGCATCCTGAGCTCCTCGTTTGGTTTCCGAATGTTCTTTTTATCGTGCTCGGCGCGTTCTTGTTTCGGCGACTGGCACGACAGTAAGTTAATTAACTATGGTGAGAAAAGATCCGCGGTACTGGCCCTCGACGAGAACGCGGCGAAACGTACGCAACGGCGAAGTAGGTGGAGGAAAAATGATTAGAGTTTGTCTGAACTGCATATTCGCGGTGTCCGTCATTTCTACCCCGGGCGCGGCACAAACCAAAGCTGCATCCGAAACAGGTTTCGAAGCCAGCGCGCGAATCTTCGACTATGACGCAAAACAGCCGCTCGACATCCATGACAAGATCATCGAAGAATTCAGCGATGGAACCCTGCACGACATCACATACGCTAGTCCGAAAGGTGGGCCTGTTGCAGCATACCTAGTGGTCCCCAAAGGCAAAGGGCCGTTCGCAGCGGTGCTCTTTGGACATTGGGGGAATGGCACGCGCGCAGAATTCATTCCCGAGGCCAAGATTTATGCGAGAGCTGGCGCCGTCTCTCTCATTCCTGACTACCCCTGGGACCGTCCGTCACCATGGCGAAAAACGGTAGACCACTTCGATAGGCCGGAGGTGGACCGGGAGGCTGAAATCCAGGCGGTCATAGATCTTCGACGCGGAATTGACCTGCTGCTGGCACGCCCTGATGTAGATCCCCAGCGCCTTGCCTATGTGGGTCACAGCTACGGAGCGCAGTGGGGATCCATTCTTTCAGCGGTCGACAAACGCATGAAGACCTCCGTACTAATGGCCGGAGTTGCCGAGATTGGCGACATTCTCTTGCGCAATAACGATCCCAGCCTGGTTGATCTCCGCAAGGCCCGTCCCGCGGGCCAACTCGAAAAATATTCACAGGCCACCGGCGATATCGATGCGCTCCATTTCGTAGGGGCACGCCGCTCCGATTCCGTTGCTGCTTCAGTTCGCCAACTACGAGCAATACTTTGATAAGACCTCCATGGAACACTATGTGGCCGCTGCGAGTGAACTCAAGAAGGTGCTCTATTACGATACGGGCCACGACCTGAATGACCCTCAGGCACTGGAGGACCGATACGAATGGCTGGCGAAATACATTCATCTGTCACGAAGATAGAAAAAATCGAGTTATCTCCTGGCACGTGGCTGGAACGCAGAACTCAGATCTAAACCTCTTCCGCTGCCGTTC
>Ga0137401_10001006_pt1 | contig 11870 bp, 5 predicted proteins | sample CZOMad1_1_16fung_FD_108286 | JGI IMG/M metagenome (GOLD analysis project Ga0137401, IMG submission 108286) | Vadose zone soil fungal communities from Angelo Coast Range Reserve, California, USA - CZOMad1_1_16fungal (Illumina Assembly) | ecosystem: Environmental > Terrestrial > Soil > Vadose zone...
GACGAAGAGCACAACGGTAATGCCACTCGCATCGAGTTGGAGCAGCCACTGAAAGTTTGCGAAGCCGTGGTACATGCGAGCTTTGCGCGCTCTGACGCGCGATTCGTAAATCCCTTCGGATCGACGGTCACACCCGGTTCGCAACGCATCACCGCAACCATCGATCTCAAGCCACGCAAGAATTCGTTGCTGAAATTTGGAGTGACGCACGAGCGAAACGAAACCGATAACGTCGACAATCGCCGTCTTACCGCTTCGGCGCTCTGGACGGAAACCATCAGTGCGCGCTTGCGCGCGAGTTTCGGTTTTGATTTTCGCCGATTCTCTGACGCGAAGAGCAGTCGCGAGATTCAATCAAAACTCTTCACCGTCGGCGCGGATTGGCAAGCAACTGACAACCTTCAATTTTCGGTCAAGCGCGAGCAGAACCTGGGCGAAGCCGATCCGACTTATCCCAATCAAACGACACTGGGCGCAAGTTATCAGATCAATAAGATGGCAAAAGTATTCTTTGCGCAGAGGCTCGCCTCCGCGCCCATCGTTCCGATCAGCGATACCAGCGCGACGGCCTTTGTCGGTTCGTCTTCAACCCGCGAAACCCAAATCGGAATCGAAACCCGCTTGGGTCGTAACACAAACCTGATCGGCCGTTATCAGTTAGAGAACGGAATCAATGGCACAGATAGTTTCGCGGTCATTGGTCTGCAAAATCGCCTACCGCTCTCGAAGCAACTATCACTCGATTTCGGATTTGAGCACGGCATGCATCTCGCGGGTGCAGGCAAAGGCTTCACCAGTGGCGGTGTTGGCTTCTCCTGGCAACCAAATGAAAGCTTTCGCTCTTCAGGTCGCTTTGAGCTGCGTAATCAGAACGGTCGTTTTGGCAGCATGTTTACTCTCGGTGCTGCTGGACGACTGAACGAGAACATCACTGCCTTGGCACGCTTTCAACGTGCCCAGTCCGTTTTCAGTCAGTCGAGAAACTCATCGCTAGATGGCACGTTGGCTGTCGCGGTTCGTCCAAAACAGACAGACCGTTACGCTTTGCTCTTCAGCTACACGCGCCGGTCATTTGTTCAAGCTAGTGATAAGCAAGTGAGTGCAAACCGAGATCGCGCCGATACACTTTCGTCCGATGGATTGTACGAAGTAAGTAAGGGTCTTGAATTGTACGGTCGCTTTGCCCTGAAATTCGGGGACAACTCACGCCCTGATCTCGCACGGGTGTCGACATTGACTTATCTCTTCCAGGGAAGAGCGCAGCAAAAGCTGGGTAAGTACTTTGACGCGGCCATCGAGCAACGCTGGCTGGCCCAACCGGCGAGCGGAACACGTCGTAGCTCTATTGGTTCGGAGCTGGGCTTCTGGGTCCTGCCCGAACTTCGCCTGGGCGCCGGCTATAACCTTACGGGTTCGCACGATTCGAATAGCGATTCGCTGCCAGGAAATCCGCGCGGCTTCTACTTCACTGTTTCGTCGAAGCTCTCGCGAATATTTGATTTGTTCGGAACTTCCAAAAGCGGACTAACGACGAATGATGCCTCCGATCAGCGAGAGGGAGGGCCACGCAAATGAGAGGAGCGCAGTCCCGTAGGGACGAAATAGTTATGGCCGACCGAAGCGAAATAGAATCCGCGAGCCCATTTATGGACGGCATGATTTCGCTGCTAAAGGAGCTTTGGTCCAACTTGCTGGATCCCGACTATAAATATTTCGCCGTTACGCGGCTGACGAAATGTCGATCCTTCGCATTCGTGGTGCTCATGATTGCCGGCGTAATCGTCACGCATTCCGAAATCGCGCGGGCCGCTTGTTCTGGCGGACCTTGCGTCGGAGCCGGGCCACGACTGGCCAGCGTTGATTCCAGCCGCAGCGTTCTACTGAACGCTCTGCTCGGCGATCTGTTGGGCACAAGCCTCAACCTCACGGTCGCAGATTGGAACTCGATTGCGCAGGGAGATGTAAATCTCGCGAGCTATCTCAACGCGCTGCAAACACAGGTTGGAGTCTCTAGTCCTTCACAAGCGCTAAGCGCCAATGCCACTCTGGCCCAACTGGTCTCGGCAATGGCAGTCGCCGCCCAGGCAGACGGAAGCACCGCGCTAGTCAACGCTCTCAACTCTTTAAAGCCGCAGGTTGCCGGCCTCAGCGGCACGATTAAGCTTGGGGATCTGCTTTCGGTTTCTTTGCCAAATGGCGCGCTATCGAGCGTAAAAATTAATGCTTTGGATTTAGTCACGGGAGCAATTCAGCTCTACAACTACCGCAACGTTCTGACTACGCCCAGCCCGGTTACGATTTCAGGCAGTGCAATCGGACTCGGCAGCGTAATCAACTCCGTGCAGCTCTATGCCCAAATCATCGAGCCGCCAACTTATGTTTGCGGTGGCGTGGGCACTCAATTTCACACCGGAGCGGTCCGTGTAAAGCTAAACGTCGATTTGATCGATCTTCAGCCCAATGCTTCCGCCCTGAATGCGCCGCCGACGATTACCGGAGCGAGCGTGACGATTGCCCAAGTTCAACTTTATGTCGAGGTCGCGCGCGCCGAGGGAGCAATCGCCGGCGTCGATGCGGTTAGTCATGCGGTGACTGTCCAGGCGACGCCCGGTATAGCAGACCTCTATCTGGGCACAATCAGCGACAGCGTCTTCTTCAACCGCACTCACGTAATCGATGCTTCGACCGACCTCGATTACAGTACGATCGGAACACTTTCGGTCAATGCGACGACGGTCAACATTCAGGCGAAGAGTTATGCACGCGGGCAGGCGCCGTTTACGAGCAGCCTCTTTTTCACCGGTCCCTATCCGCAGATGCAGACGGCCAGCACCAGCGCCGCCTTTGCCTCTAATCTGGTCGATTCTCTGGTCACGAATCTGAGCCTGCGCCTAAGTCCGAGTTTGGGAGCTCTGGATTCGATCATCCTCCCGACGCTTAAGACGATCGTAAGCGGCGCAATAACTCCGGCACTCAACTCCGTCTTAACCGGTTTGGTCGATCCGTTACTTGAATTGACGGGAATACGGCTTGGCGAAGTTGATGTGACCGTCTTCGGTTACGGCGAGTATTGTCCGCCCAACGTGACCCTCGTCAAATCGGTCAGCCCCGGCGGAGCACAGATGCCCGGCGCGGACCTACTCTATTCAATCGTCTTCAGCAATACTGGAGGTTCGGCTGCCTCGAACATGTTTATCACTGATCCTGTGCCGCCAAACACCGACTTCAAGATTGGTTCGGTGACAAACTCACTCGCCACTACCGGACTCACGGTAGCTGTCAGCTACTCCAACGACAGCGGCGCAACGTGGACATACACTCCCGCCAGTGGCGCTGGTAGCGCACCCGCGAATTACGATCGAGTCGTCACGAATGTTCGTTGGTCTCTGAGCGGAAGTCTTAGTCAGACCTCGCCAAACAACTCGGGAACGATCAGTTTCACAGTCCAGATTCGCTAAATGACCAATTGGAGCAATCATGCTTTGGTAATCGGCGCTTCGCTCTGTAATTTTCAGTTCAAACGCAACTGGCGGTACACTTGCGCCGGAATCACTGCCGGGATAGATCTTTCGCTGGCGCTAATCGAGGAAGATTTCGGCCCTCGCATTGCACTCTCCGTTGCTCGTGAACTAGTGGTCTATTTGAAACGGCCCGGAGGACAGGAGCAGTTCTCGTAACCCTTACAGTTTCAAACCCATTCAAGCGACCGATTCGCAGATCTCGCGGCCTGGATTCAGGGCCATCTGCGACAAGACTTATCGGCGGAGGCACTGGCTGAGCGCGCTTGTCTAAGTCCGCGGCATTTCACGCGGTGTTTCAAAGGCGCGTTCGGCACAACGCCTGCTGCGTTCGTTGAGGACCTGCGGCTAAGGGAGGCTCGTGAGCGCTTAACTTTGCGACTTGGTCGGTAACCCTCTACTCGTCGACGAATCTATTGAAAGGTTCGATCCCGATATTCTCAGTCCGGGAGACATCGTCGGCATCAGTATCAGCAGCGGCAATTGTCTTCCCGGCTACCGCGTCTTGAAAGAGGCCAACTCGGTTCACTCGAGAGTTGCGTCCCGCTTCCGGCGCGCCTTGTCCAGGCGATCAACAGCTCAGGGTTCGCCGCGCGAGCCCGAGCATTTATCTCTTCGCCCCATTGGTCAAACTCAGCTTCTGATGCGGCGAGATAATCGTCGATGTCCTGCCTACGTGACAGATAGAAGATAATAGCGCCATAAATCTGTTCAAGGCTCAGAAGCGGGAACGAGCGCATTATTGATTCGGGTGCAACGCCGTCGTTGAACTAGGACACAATTGAATCAAGCGAAATGCGAGTGCCTTTGATCCAATAGCCGCCATCACGTTTGTCGATATATGCGGTTTCCATTTGAATACGCCCTCAGCGGCGCATACATAAAGCCGCAGTGGCAGTACACGGCGACAGTCCGGTTAGTCAAATCTCATGACAAATTGATCTCGCTAACCTATTGTAAGTATTAGAATCGTGTTGTCCGTTTCAGTCTCAGGGCAATACGTAATTGTCCTGACAGCGAGTACACGTTACATAAATCGAATGACAGAGTGAACGTGAGCAGACCGCACCATTAAAATCGGGATTCGGAATTGCGTCGCAGGTCTCACCAGAGAACTCTGATAAAGGTCTCGATTCAAGCCCTCCGTCCTCCGCGCGGCGAAGACAGGAAGCGAACGCCTCGACATTGTCACCCCGTTCGGGTATGCCTTACATCGGATCGCCATCGTATTCAACCTCAAGTTCTCACGTCAGTTCAGTATGAAATGGAAAACGGCCCCTTTTTCTACCTGCGCCTCAGCCCAGATGCGTCCGCCGTGACGAGCGACTATTCGCTGGACGATAGACAGTCCGACACCTGTCCCTTCGAATTCATGCTGGCTATGGAATCGCTGAAACACGCCGAACAATTGTTTCGCTCTACTCACGTCGAAGCCCGCGCCGTTATCCCGTACGAAATAGACGTTCGACCCGTGATCCTCAGCACAACCTATTTCAATCACCGCTTTCTCCCGATGGCCAGTGAACTTGAACGCGTTCGACAAGAGGTTAACGAAAACCTGCTTAATTAGAGCGCGGTCGCCGAGGCAATCGGGCAAATCTCCGACCTGAATTTCGACCTGACGGCCCTCTCGATCACCACCCAGTTCGTCCAAAACCTCATGAACAAGATTCGCGACGTTTACTGGCTTTTTTGAAAGCGACTGTGTGCCCAGCCGGGAGAAGCGAAGCAGGTCTTCGATTAACCCATTCATTTGCTTGGCGGTTCCTATCACGGTGGTCAAGAGCTGACGAGCGTCGGGAGATAATTCCGCTGCGTGATCTTCAAGGAGTATGGCTGAGAAGCCATTGATACCCCGGAGCGGTCCGCGTAAGTCATGTGAGACGGAATGGGAGAAAGCCTCGAGATCCTTATTTGCGGCCTCTAGTTCGGCGGTCCTTTGTAGCAGGCTTTTGGTCAATTCCGCATTTTCTATTCGGAGTCGACGTACTGCGAGTGCCCGGGAAAGCACGGGAAGGATAACGCTTACCTTGAAGGGCTTAAGGATGTAATCAAGCGCGCCCGTCTTCATTGCTGCCACAGCCGTGGATATCGTGCCTTCGCCAGTCATGATAATGCCGACGAGTTCCGGATCCATTTCAAGAGCAGCTTTGAGTACGGCGATCCCGTCCATTTCGGGCATCATTAGATCCGTGAGGATAAGGTCGAATCCTCGGTCTCGGAGGATGGCTAACGCTGCCTCGCCTCTCGTTGCCCCAACCGTTTCATAGCTGTGATCTCGCAGAGTTTCACAAAGCGCCGTCATCTGGGCCACTTCATCGTCGACGATCAGTATCCGCGCTAAGGACATCACTGCACCAGTGCCTCCTGAGTTTCTCAATCTAGATGGGAACCACCTCAGACGAGCATAGCTTTGCCAGCGCGTCCCGCAGATCCCGCAGCTTTGGTGGTTTGCTCAGGACCAGGTCTACGTGAGGCGGTATATCGTCATTGGTGACGAGCCTTCGCCCCCAACCGGTAAAGAGAATTAGGGGTGTGCTGGGCGAGAGATTCTTGACGGCGCTGGCTACTTGCCTGCCGTCAACGTAAGGCATTCCCAGATCCGTGATGACAACGGCGAATGATTCGTTGTGTTCGATTGCAGCGGCGAAGGTGTCGATTCCTTCCTGGCCTCCATTCGCCGCGATTACAGTATGACCATCGGCTATCAGCGTGTCGCGAAGTGAGTGCAGCACCAGCGGATCATCATCAACAACCAGAATTCGCTGATGTGTTGGTACTGGGTATGGGGTCGCCGGCACTTCTGGTCGAGCGACTACATCTTCGGCTACGGCAAAGCTCAAGCGAATTGTCGTCCCTTTGCCTACAGCACTTTCAATCTCAATCTCCGCGCTGTGACGTTCTGCCATCCCGTATACCGTGGCCAAACCAAGTCCGGTGCCACGCTCACCTTTCGAGGTATAGAAGGGTTCAAGACAACGACGTTGAGTGTCCTCATCCATGCCGAGACCAGTGTCGATCACTTCCACTCGCGCTCGGCGCTGATCTACGTCCTCCTCCGCAGAGATGCTTGTTCGAAGCATTAGCGTCCCACCGGCCGGCATCGCATCAGCGGCATTGAGGATTAGATTAATGAGCGCCTCGCGGATTTCACTTTCGACACCCATGATTGTGGGCAGGACTGGCTCCAATTCCGTGATCATATTGATTACCACGCCGCGCTCTTGCGACATGTCGCCCCACCGGGCGCGCGTGAGATCCATGACCTGTGGTACCAGATCGTTAACCTGCACAGGCACGAGTGTCAGCTGAGGCTCGCGGTCGCGGTAAAAATCGCGCATTCGCGCAACCGTCTCGGCGACATCCTCAATGGCGCGCTGAATGGTTTCCAGGTATCCGCGGCCGCGCTTGCTCAAGTTCGGTTCCGTTTCCAGCAGGCTCTCGGTGTAGAGCGCCACCGGAGAGATCGCGTTGTTGATGTCGTGGGCGATACCGCTAGCCATCTGACCGAGGGCGCGCAAGCGTTCCTGTTGCATCACAAATTGTTGCGTCTGGCGTAGGTCCTCGTAAGCCTGCTGCAATGATTTGTGAAGTTGGGACTGATGTGCGGCCAGCGCGACATGCTCGGTCAACTGCCGCAGGAATTCGCACTCGCTGTCATCAAAGCTCTGAGCCTCGCGGCGAGCAACAACCAGGATACCGAAGACCTTGTTTTCAACCTTCAACGGCGCTGCCACCAATGAGCGCAGTCCCGCCTGCGCCAGCCGTTGTGAAAAAGGGTATTTCGCGTCGCTGATATCCGGCTCACAAACTAACTGGCCGCGCACGCAATGAGAAAGACCAGTCTGATCGACGTCGATGCGCGCTTGCTCTGTCATAGCCAGCTCTAACGCCAGCGCTTCGCTGCGAACGCCAACGCTGGTGATCGTGATCATGTTGTCAGGTTGGTCGTAAAGGCCTATACAAGCGAATTCGAGCGCCAGATGGTCCTCGAGACTGCGAATGACAACCTGGAAGATGCTTTGCAGATCCTGCCGATCGGCAATGGCGCGAGTGATGTCCTTGAGCAAACTCAAGCGTTCCACTTGCGCCTTGAGCTTCCGCTCTCCGCGGAGGCGATCGGTGATGTCGCGCGCAAAGGCGCTGAAGTTCCAAGTGCCATCAATTCGCACTGGCGCGATCGACAACTCGACAGAAAACTCCTGGCCGTCTCTACGCAATGCAGTAATTTCAATCCGGCGGTTTAGCCACGGCCCTTCGCCACTGGCGAGGAAATGTTTCAACCCGTGCGCGTGGGCCGCGCGATGTTGTGGTGGAACAATTAACTCAACCATCAGTTTGCCTATAGCATCGTCGCGATGCCAGCCAAAAACCACTTCCGCTTGCGCGTTCCAATCGCAAATGATCCCTCCAGCATCCATCGTCACTACCGCATCCAGCGCAGTGTCGATGATCAACCCCAGACGCGCTTCGCTTTCGCACAACGATTCGTTAATCAGTTCCAATTCCTGCGTGCGTTCGAGGACGCGATGTTCCAATTGCCGGGTCAACTGCTCCAGATCAGAATTCGTGCGTTGTAGTGAGTCCTGCGCCAGACTCAATTCCGTATTTCGCCGCATCGCGGCTTCGTACGTCGAAAGCAGCAGATTGAGAATCTGGAGCCGATCAGCTGTGATGAAGTGCCTTTGACCCTCGAAATAGATCTCCAGGCCCATGCCTGGTTGATCTGTCTGGCGCATCTCGCGATTGATCAGCACAAACTGAACGCGGCCGAGCAGGTAGCGCTCGTCGTATGGCTTGAGGATAAAGTTGTCGGCGCGACACTCGAGTCCGCGGATCACATCCCCGGGATCGGACAACGTGGTAACCAGGATCACCGGAACATCGGCCAAGTCGGGGTCCGATTTCACCTGCCGACAGAGTTCGTAGCCATCCATCTCTGGCATCACCACGTCGCTAATTATTAGGGTTGGCTTATCCTGACGCGCCGCAGCCAAGGCCAGGACACCGTTAGCCGCCAGGGTTACCGGATATCCCTTCTGCTCGAGAATGTACCGGAGCTTTTGAGCTTGGGTGGGGCTGTCTTCGACAATCAGTATTTCAACTCTTGGGCTTCCGGATTTTTCAGCGGTGCTCATGTTTGAACTCCCCTTGTGCTTGTCTGCGCTTGACTAGAGTAATGAGAGTGTCCGCGATCTTGTCCGCCGGCAGGACGTGTGTCACGCCTCCCAATTCGATCGCCTCGCCGGGCATTCCGTGTACCACTGAACTCTCGCGATCCTGCGCGATGGTGGTGGCCCCGTTGTCCTTCATCAGTTTTAGCTCGGCTGCTCCGTCTCTACCCATGCCGCTGAGCAATACCCCTAAGGCATCCGGTCCGCAGACCTCCGCCAGTGAGCGGAACAGAAATGAAACCGCAGGCCGCAAGCTATTCTCAGGCTCTTCATGCGTCAACAGGATTCGGCCACTTCGGCTGACACCCATATGAAGATCATCAGGAGCCAGATAGGCATGGCCCACTAGCGGCAGACAATCGTGGGACGCTGTGTGAACCTGCCAACCGGTGGTCTGGTTCAACCATTCGATCAGCCCGGAGAGAAAACCGCGAGCGATGTGCTGCACGATGAGAATAGGTGCAGCAAAATCTTTCGGCAGACCGGCCAGGATCGTTTGAAGCACCGGCGGGCCACCGGTGGATGCACCAATGCCAATCAATCTGATCCCGTTGCGCTTGGGATCAAATCCTGTCGGACGGGGCGGGGTCACCGCCAGATTTGACCGTGATCGTGGCCAACGGCGCACGACTTTGACTTCGGACATCAATTTGATCGTTTCAAGTAGACTCCGGACCTGCTCTCTATGCTCAGGGTGCTCAGGGGACACGGGCTTTTCCAGGCAGGCGACCGCCCCAGCCTCGATTGAACGGAAGGTGGTGGCCACCTCTTTTGGGTCAGTAGTGGCCGTGCAAATGATGATTGGCAACGGCTGGGTCTCCATGATGCGGCGCGTGGTTTCAAAGCCATCCAGACGCGGCATCTGAATGTCCATCAGCACTACGTCGGGCCGCCGCTCTTCAAGGAATTCCAAAGCAGCCTGACCACTTTCGACAGCGTCGATAACGCAGATCTGAGGATCTGACTCAAGCAACTGGATAAGCAGCATTCGTGCTACTTTCGAATCGTCCACCACTAGAACCTCGATCCTATTGTCGGTCATCCAGAGATGCCCTCCCCTCTGCGTTAGGTTCACCGGCAATCACGCCAGCCGGCGCACGGCTTCGAGCAGGTTGCTCTGATCGAAGTTGCTCTTTACCAGATAAGCGTTTGCGCCGACGTCGATGCCACGCTCGCGGTCCTCGCGCGTTTCCAATGCCGTTACGAGTATGACCGGCAGTTCCGCGAGTTTCTTATCTGCGCGGATCTTTGCCGTGAGGTCAAATCCGTTCATGCGTGGCATCTCGACATCAGAGACGACCAGATCGCACCTTGCCGTCCGCAGTATGGTAAATCCCTCGACGCCATCGACCGCCGTTTTCACTTGATAGCCGGCAGACTCCAGGATGCCTTTCAACAACATTCGTGACGTGATGGAGTCTTCGACCACCAGTATCGATTTGGCCTCCACCTCCGCGGGCGTCTTAGCTTCAGCGAAACGAGCGGCCTTGCCGGCGATCAGTTTCGCGGACTTAAGCAAATCCGCTACGCTAAGGATTGGTGCTACACGTCCGGACCCGAGCACTGTGGCGCCGGCGATGTTACGGACCCGCTCAAGCGGCTTGCCCAATCGCTTAACCAGCACCTCTAGTTCATCCAGCACCGCATCCACTGCGAAAGCTATTTGTTTGTTACCTGCGCCAATGATTACAACTGGCGTTGCTCCATGTGCGTCGCCATTCAGGTCCATACTTGATAATTCCAGCACATCAGCTAGACGGGCTAGTGACACCGCACGCCCGTTCAACGCCAGGGTCTCTCGACCTTCAACCGTTTCAACATCCTCGGGCTTGAAGCGTGTCACTCGTTCCACCTGAGCGGTTGGCAGAACGAACAGCTGTTTCGCAGCTTCGACAAGGATTCCTCTAAACGTCCGCAAGGCGATCGGTAAGGCGATGCGAATTGTTGTTCCCACATGACGCACACTCTCAACAGAAACGAGCCCGCCAAGCTTTTCCGTCTGCTCGCGAACGATCGCGAGGCCCAGACCCCGGCCCGACAACTGAGTAATGATTGGGCTGGTCGAGACGTCGGCGCGAAAGATCAACTGCAACGCGTCGTGGTCCCTGATTCCCTTCGCGTCTTCCAATGAGATGACGCCCTGCTTAACGGCGAACTCTTTAACCCTCTCTATATCAATACCCGCTCCATCGTCAGTCATGACGAGTTCAACTTTGTCGCCGTTCAAAGGCGACACTGCAAGAGTGATCTTAGCCCGAGGATCCTTTCCCTGTTGCTCGCGCTGTTCAGGAGTTTCCAGTCCATGGTCGACGCAGTTGCGGAAAATGTGAATCAGCGGGTCCTTCATTTCTTCGAGGATGCGCTTGTCGATTTCGACCTCCTCTCCAATAATCACCAGCTCAGCCTGCTTGCGCTGATCGCGGCAGAGATCGCGCACCAGTTTTTGGAAGAAGCCGCTGAGAGTCGACAAAGGCAGCATTAGTAGCTTCTTGGAATCGTCCAGCAGATCGTCCACCAGCTTGCCAATGAGGAGGTTGTCCTGAGCGGCGGTGCGGCTGAGGGTCGCGACCTTAATCTCCAGCGATCGAAAGTAGTCGTGGTTCCATTCAGAGAACTCGACCAGCGCCTTCAGTGATGCATTCGACGCGGCTCCTGGCAGTAATGCTGGTCGCTCCAGCGACTGGCGCAGCGCTCGGGCTTGCGGCTGAATTTTCGACCACTCTTTCTGCCACTCGCCCAATCGATCTACTAACTGGCGTAGATCTGAGGCCCGCTGGGTTGTCGCTAATTTCGCGGCTAACATCTCTTCAGCTTCCAACAGTCGCGCGTCCAGTTTGGCGACGCCGATCCGTACCGTCTCCATGACGGAAGTTTTGTCGATCGCAACCGAGGAGGAGACTGGCGCCAATTCCGGCGCGGCTGTTTCAGCCCTGGTGGTTTCCTCTGCCGCAACTACCGACGTAAGGTTCATATTGCGCAACGCTTGAACATGAGAGGAGAGCGACCGATCCGACTGGGATTGGGGAGCGGAGATATTCACTGACACGGCATCGAGCGCCTGGTGCACGACGTCCAGCCCTAGCGCAGACGGCATACTCTCGCGTCGCTTCCAGGCTGCGAACACGTCCTCAAGCACCTGACAAACGGACTCGACTTCGACGAAGTTTACCGCGCGGGC
>Ga0137401_10001009_pt1 | contig 11854 bp, 7 predicted proteins | sample CZOMad1_1_16fung_FD_108286 | JGI IMG/M metagenome (GOLD analysis project Ga0137401, IMG submission 108286) | Vadose zone soil fungal communities from Angelo Coast Range Reserve, California, USA - CZOMad1_1_16fungal (Illumina Assembly) | ecosystem: Environmental > Terrestrial > Soil > Vadose zone...
ACGCCATACGTCATGCTGCGCCCCCTGGCAGCGCCGCTAACTTTCAATGCCAACGACGCCGCGAAGTCTTTTCAGGTCAGACTGTCTGTCATGCTCTTATTCGTGGGGGGCTCAATCACAATCGCGGTGGCGGTGACCGCGCTTCCCGTCTTTCGCCAGTACGCCTCAGCCCTCGCGGTCTGGGTCATCGCGCTGGCCATCGCAAACTTTTCGCTTCAATGCGTCGAGAACGCCGCCTGGATGTCGATGTTTAATCTAAGTCAGGACTTTGGGAAGCTGGGCGCAGCTGCGAACGTCGATGCTTACAACCTGATAGCCGCCGCCGTGCGTTCAGCATGGAAGTGGGTGCACTACACTCATCTGCTCGTCATGGTCAGTTGGATGTTCACTTTGTTCGTCACGCTTTGGCGGTCAGCATTGGTTCCGCGCGTCCTGGCTGCGTTGGGAATGCTCACGACGCTAATGCAAATCACCGGCATCACCCTGCCGCAATTCATTCCTTACCCCAGCCCGTATCCCACGGCCATGGGAATGCCGCTCGGCTTCGTCTATCTGGCGCTGTCGGTGTGGCTGATGGTGAAGGGATTTGAGGAGCGGAAGAGGGCAGTCGCGGCACAATGAAGAAGCGTTAGCATGAGGTCAGTACCGGGAGCGATAGCGACTGGGTATTCACGCTGAAGGCGTGAAATTTAATAGCCGCGGGCACCGCCGACGGTTCCGGTTTCTTCGAATTCGAATTTGTCGTAGTATTAGTCGACTCTTTCATCGCGTCATTTTCGTCAACCTAATTAGTCTATCAATCAGTTGTCTTCAAGAGGGGAGGTTAATTCTCTCGTGTCCGATTCAACGTGGCTGAACCTAATGTTAACCGAGCCAGGCAAGCTGCAGCGCGAGGCAGTGAAGCGCAGAAAGGATTATCTGGAATTATCCGTTCTCAAAGCACTCGTCCCTGAGTATTTAGAATCGGAATGGCAAATTGATCGTGACCTTAAGATAAACACTAGGCTTCGTAAACCGTGCGGTCACGATGAGCGTCTGGAGAATAAGGTTTGGTACCTTTGTTATTTGCTTGGATACCCGGAAATTAGTTCTGGACGTAACTTTCAGGTAAAGATCCAACGTAAAGGTGCGGAGCCTCTTAATAAGCAAATTGATGTCCTCGCAAAAGACGATGAGACTGTTGTCGTGACTGAATGCAAGTCTTCCGCAAACATTACACGCCGTACTTTACAGAAAGATATTGAAGAGTTTGCTAGTCTCCAAAAGCCAATTGCCGAAGCGATCCGTAACCATTATGGTCGGGATTTCAAACCTAAGATAATCTGGCTGTTCGTTACAAATAATATTATTTGGTCTGGGCCAGACCGAAGTCGTGCAGCGGGGTCAAGCATTAATATTGTAACCGAGAAGGAGCTGCGTTATTACCTACAAATTGCCGACCACCTCAGGTCGGCAGCGCGCTTTCAGTTTTTGGCTGAGTTTCTCAGCGGGCAGAAAATCCCCGAGTTAGAAAACGTCACGGTGCCTGCGGTTAAGGGTAAGCTCGGCGGAAAGACCTTCTACTCATTTGTTTCGACGCCCAGACAAATGCTGAAAATTGCATTTGTCAATCATCGAGCATTGAATGACCCGTCGGGCGCTCCATCATATCAGCGTCTTGGTAAGCCGAACGCGACTTGCTGAGATTGGACGTTTCATTCATTCCGGTGGTTTTTTCCCTACGAACATTTTGGTTAACTTCATTTCGAAAGCCAGATTCGAGCAGGTGGTAAAAGATGAAGAAACCAATGTTAGGTTTGGAAATTTGTATCTGCCTAGCTCCTACCGATCAGCTTGGGTGATTGACGGACAACATCGCCTCTATGGTTATGCCCCGCTTCCTGAAAAGTACCTCGACCAAAATATTATGGTCGTTGCTTTCGAAGAGTTAAAAAAGGAGGAAGAAGCGAATTTATTCGTAACAATAAACCACGAACAAAAATCGGTGCCAAAGACCCTTCTAGATGATCTTGAAGGAGAGCTGAAATGGGGTTCGGAACGACCTGCTGAGCGCATTGGTGCAATAGGTGCGCGGCTCATCGGGCTTCTTAATAACGATATTGGCGAACCGCTGTACGGCCGGGTTACAAGGCAGGGTATACCGCCCACCGAAAAGACGTGCCTGACCGTCCCCGCTCTTAAAGATGGACTTCGCCGATCTAAGTTGATTGGGGAGTCGATACTTAAACACAAGGAGTACGCGCCCGGCCCGCTAAGTGGTACGACGGATAGTGAAACCTTGGATAGGGCTCGCTCCACCCTAAACGCCTATTTTCAACTCCTAGTTACGGCAAATCCTCATCAATGGGAACTTGGGCGCGAAGGATTTCTTTGTACCAACGTATCACTTCAGGCATACCTCAGACTGTTTGGCTCAATCATCAGTTACATGGAGCCGAATAAGGCTCTTTCATCTCGAGAGCTGGAACCCAATGAACTAATTGCTGAAATCGAAGATTATATAGACCCAATTCTGAAGTGGTTGGAAAGTGCAACCGCAATTCAAATGAAGCGGAATTTTGACGTCCCGCACGGCTCGGGTGGACCCCCGGAATATTATTTTAGGCTTTGCGAAATGATCCGAAGGGTCTTTTCCGATTTTGTTCCTGACGGACTGGACACGTGGGCGCAGGAGCAATCTGCCGATCGTATTTCGGATGCTGATCGAAAGCTCAAGGATCTTAACGTCGTTGTGCAAAAAGTGATCTTCGAGACGTTGAAAAGGCATTATGGCCGAGATGGAGATGCTTATTGGAATAAGGGCGTAGTGGATAAGCAAATCAAATTGAACGCCTATGAGAAATCGCTAGACCACGAAGATGAAGATCGCTTGCCGTTAGAGAATTATCTTGATTTCATCGACTATAAATCAATTGTGGAGAATAAGACGCACTGGCCACTGTTCAAACCGGTGTTTGATATTCCTGAACCTGGCGAAAAAGGAGTCGCAAAGAATATTAAATGGATGCAAAGGATTAACGAACTGAGACGAATTCCCGCACACGCGACTGAGAAGAGAAATTATAAAATAACGGACTTCGAGTATATCGACTACATACATGAGGAATTTTTCCGACGAATGAAGAAGCAGAATGCCGAGCCCACCATCGACTAGAAAATGTTTTTGCCTTGCTTAAAATCGCCTTGGATCGGCAAAAAAAGATCGGGGTCAGGCCTTCGATTCGGCGATCCGTTGATATACCCGAAGGATGAATGCGCAGAAGAGTTGGCGAGGTCCGAAGGACCGGCATAATCATGTCGGCCCTTCGGGCCTTGTTGTTATTGATGGTTGTAAACCCCGACCTTACGGTCGGGGCTATTTAATCGCGGCGCTTCGCGCCTTATGAACCCGCGGAGCGGGTGTCAGCATAAAGCCCGGGGCGTAAGCCCCGGGAACCCATCCGAAAACAAACCGAGCCTGCGGAGTGGGCGACAGCCGAATCAATATCGGAATCGGTAGCGAAGAGATCACAAGCGTGAGTTGGGTTGATGATCCGGTCGCTATCCCGACGAAGTCGGGACCCTCACCCAACCTCTCCCAAAGGGAGAGGAGAAGACGGCTCCTGGTTCTGACACGGCTATCGCCCGCTTCGCGGGCTCGGCGTTTTGTTGGTGGCGTGAACCTGGGGCTTACGCCCCAGGCTTTATGCCGTCGCCTGCTCCGCAGGCTGGAAACCCAGTTCGCGCTTCGCGCTCAATGCGGGCGAGGACGCCCGCGCTCCAGTCACTGCCAATCACACGAATCCTGATCCAGCATGGTCCACCAATCCGTGCCGATCGGCTGGCCATCGGGTGGATCGTTTGGTTTGGTGAGATTCATCTTCTTCGGATCGTCCTGAAAGCGTTTGATCTGGTTCGCGGCATAGATGAAGAATGCTCTTTGATTCTCGTCACGAGTTAGATCTGTCTGTTGGCGCAACCAGTTCTTCAATATCTCGAGCTTGAATTCCGCAATCGCGCGCACCTGATTTGACGCACGCTCGCCTGACGCCAGCGCCATCAGATCATTCAGCACCACCATATTCACCACGTGCTGAATCTCGCCTTGATAACCCGCGCGTGCCGGCGCTTTCCAGGTTGCCGTCAGAATTTTTTCGAGTACATCGTCGAACGGCGGATACTGCTGCGCATCACGCGCATGAAACTCGACGATGCGTGCGGCGCGCTCCTGATTCAACAGAAAATCGCAGACATGATTTGCGAACGCCTCGGCCGGTGCGAGCGCATCAAACGTCGGAAAGGTGCGAATGCGAAAATCCTCGCGCGTGCGCCCATAGCCCGGAGGTCGCGGTGGAATCAATCTCAATAGCGACTCGGGCAGCGCGAGATTCTCAGGCTTTAAAGTATCGAGCACCGCATACAACGCGCGTTTCTGTTCATCCGGCGCGATAATCTGCGGATTCTTGTCGCCCTTGCTTCGCAAACTAAACGTGTAGTCTTCGCCGCCCACTAACTTCGCCGTCGCTTCGACCTGATAGCGGTGATACATGTAGAGCGGCGCCAGCACATCTTCGAGCGTGGCCATCGGCGCGCCTTCGCGAATATTGTTTTCGCCAAAGCGATTCATAGCCGCCGCGCGCACCTTCATCACCTGCGCGAGACCGTCGATCACATTCGCGCCGTTGTCCCAGAGATGTGTGTAAGAACTCGAGGCGCTGGCCGGACGCGCGTCCTGATCCGTCAGGTATCTCAAGCCGCGCGCGAATGCGTCACTTAGAATTTTATCGAGCGCCGCCTGTTCATCTGTGCCGGCGGAAAAATCCTGATAACCATAAGCAATGGCGACCTTATCCCACTCGCCGATGCCTTTCGCGTACGCGTCAGAAATATCGGGCACGCCGTCAGCGCCCAGCTTCACCAGGGGCGCGGGATAATCCATGACGGAAGCACGGTTCGTCGTGCTGGCCGCAAAGTTATGCTGCAGGCCCAGCGTGTGGCCAACTTCATGCGCCGCCAACTGGCGCAGACGCGCGAGCACCACCTGCTGCATGATCTTATCGACGACCGTCTTGTCCTTGCCGTAAGGCGCGAGCAGGCCTTCCGCGATCAGGAAATCCTGGCGATCGCGAAGCGAGCCGAGACTGACGCGACCCTGAATGATCTCGCCCGTGCGCGGATCGCTCACCGACGATCCATACGACCAGCCGCGCGTCGAGCGATGCACCCATTGAATGACGTTGTAACGCACGTCCATCGGATCGGCGTCGGGCGGCATGACTTCAACTCGAAAAGCATTCTTGTAGCCGGCGGCTTCGAATGCCTGGTTCCACCAACTCGCACCTTCGATCAAGGCTGAACGAACAGGCTCAGGAGCGCCGCGGTCCACGTAGTAAACGATTGGCTTGACGGGCTCGCTCATCGCCGCCGCCGGATCTTTCTTTTGCAAGCGATGATGATCGATATAGCGTTTGACTACTGGTTCGCTAATGGGGGTGGCGAAATCCATGTATTGAATTCCGAAATAGCCGGCGCGCGGATCGTTGACGCGCGGTTTGAAACCGGCGGGCGGCAATTCGACAAACGAAACATGCTCGCGCACGGTGATGGCCTGGGCCACCGGCGTCACTGAACGGACCAGTGGACCAGCTTCACCCTCAGTTGTGAAGGTGAGCATGGTTTCCACTTCCGAGTTCTTTGGAAAGTTTTTTGTGTTGGCGAGATAGAAAGAGCAGCGGGTCGGCTCCAGACGAAATTGACCTTGTTGACTGCGTTGCAGCGTACCGGGAATTCCGTGAACGTCGCGCAGATAAAACGCAGTCGCGTCCACCAGCGTGCGATTGCCTTCTTCGGCGGCGACTTCAAATCCCCACAGAACGGATTCAGCGAACGCATCTTTCACCGCCCGTCGTTCATCAGCACTATCGCTTTCGGCGCGAAACCCCTCGTTCGACGCAATCAGCAAAACGCGTGGGCCAGTGCGCTCGAATCGCACGATGTGATGCTGTCCGAGTTGGCCTCGATCCAAACCGAGGTCATTCGAGCCGATGCCGGCCGGCAGAGACTCAACGTACAGAAACTCAGAATTCCATTTGTCGATTTCCAACCAAAGTTTTCCGGCTTTCGCGTCCCAATAGAAAGGGAAATAGCCCGGAAATTTCTGCATGCCGGAGACCTTCTCACTGATGCCGATCGCTTTTGGCGCTTCAGCGTTACCGCGCCCCTGGGCACAAAGCGTTGCGTTGATTGACAGGCATAGCGTAAGCACGAGTACGGAACGAACCATCATTTGCGACTCCTCATTGGGCGAAAGTACGTTAGCTCTCTTGCAGTTTTGTGATTATGCTGCGGGCTTCTACTATCATTCGCCCGCGCTGCAAGTCAAAGAAAAAAATCCGGTGGCCCCGCCCGCAAACTCGAGCGCAGTGCGAGCGACCCGAGTGACATTGACGTTGGCGGCTGCGATTCGATGGGTTGGCAGAGCGGCTCAAATGCTCACGGCGTAGGCATCGTAATCGAAAAGCGATCGCAGCAGGCGTTTAGTTAATGCTGCGGGCACCAGTGAAAGAGAGAGGCGACGTAGTCGCACCGCCCATTGGCTCTCCCACTGGCCGACGACTCCATAGATTCGCGAATATCGCCTGACAGAGGCGGCGCGCGCAGAGCGTAACGCCTCGAACTTTCGCAGCGCAGAAATAACTCCTCCTTGTCTATCTCCTCTTCCGTACTTGTCCAGACAGCGAGCCAGCACGGCAGCGTCTTCGATCGCCAAACACCCGCCCTGGCCCAGGTTCGGAGTGATCGGGTGAATCGCGTCGCCGATCAGGGTCATTGGTCCTTCGCCCCATTTTCTGACCGGCCGTCGATCGCAGGTGACATTCCGAATCAATGCATTTACCGGCGTGGCGCGAATCAATTCCGTCACCGGCGCCCACCAACCAGCGAAGGATCGCAGCAGTTCGTCGCGATACAATTCGTGACCCTCGTGTTCATTCGCCTTTTTCGATGCGGTCGGTTCGCTCAAAGTTTTGTTGATGCTGGCCCACCAACCGATCTTGCCCGAACCCAACGTTCCAATACCAAACCGTTGGCCGCGGCCATAGATCTCGTATGCGACTCCTGGTGTGATCGATGTTGAGGGAGGGTCTACAACTCCGCGCCAGGCAACGTAGTCGTGCTCTGTCGGCGGGCCATCATTCAATAGCTGCGCACGCGCTCGCGAATGAAGACCATCAGCGCCAATCAACGCATCGCATTCAAAAGAACGGCCGTCCGCGAAGCTCGCAACGATTTCGCCGGCGCGCTGTTCATAACTTTCAAAGACATGATCGAGATGGATCGAGTTTTTGGAGAGAGCGTTCAGCAGAACATGTTGTAGCTCAGCGCGGTGCAGCGCCGTCGGAGGAAGATCTGTTTTCGGAAATCGAAAATTGTTTAGCAGTCGGCCGTCATAGTTGAGCCAGCGTGCCTGCTCCATGATGCCGCCGTGTTGGCGAACCGCATCGGCCAACCCAAGCTGATGCAGCACGCGCATCGCGTTCGGCCACATCAAGATGGCGGCCCCGACGTCCAGCAGCGCCGGCGCCTGTTCGAACACTTGCGGCTCAAAACCGAATTGCCTCAGCGCCAACGCAGCCGTCAGGCCGCCAATGCCGGCGCCGATTATTGCGATACGCATCAGTTCCGTTCGCGGGCTTCCGGGAAATTCAGAACTCTATTTAAGACGAATAGCGTCCTGAAGTCAGTCCTCGTCATTAAAAAATCGGAGACAACACCACTAACTGCGTCAACACGCTGGCACTTAATTTCATTGACCTAACGGGGACCATCTACTATCATTCGCTCACCTCGCAAGTCAATCGTGGTAAATGTCAGGCTGTTCCCAAAGCCTGCGACTCACAAGCCGCATCCTTTGGCGCCATCCTGGAGTTCTTCATGGTTCTGAAGCGAGACTGTAGCTAAATCACGATGAATCTCATAACTAGGGAGGGTAATGATGGCGTCCAAAAAAAGCTCCAAAAAGAAGGCCAAGAAGGGTAAAGGTAAAACCGGAGGGTTCGGCACAGCGTCTAAACGGGCAGCTATCTCAACTTGAAAAAGGAATTCGCGCGCCATTTATACGTCAATCTTCTCGTTCGAACTATTGTGGAGTTTACTCCACGGCGATGCTTCTATCTCTCATGGGATTCACGACAAGCCGTCACGAAGCGCTTCGTCTCTTCAATCTCAAGCGATGGAATCCCGAATATCAAGGTGCAAGTCACAATGATATCGGCAGAGTATTCGCTGGCGCGGCTTGGTTAAGACAATGGCATTGGGAATTCCATCAGAGATTTGATTTTGCAGCCGTTTCCAAATCGGTAAGCTCGCATCTGCAGGAAAACGATCAACCCACACTGATGTCGTTCAAGGCAATCCATAAGAACGGAATTTGGAGAAGCACGCATGTTGCCGTGGTGGTCAGCGTTTCAGAGAAGGTGATCGACCTGCTCGATCCTCTCAGCGAGCCACCGCGTACAAATTCAAACTCTAATGTCAGGTTTTACGCTGACGGCCCGCGAGGGCGAATTAGAGTGAGCGGCAGTTCGTATAATATTAGCCATCACAGTGTCACCGCGGTGTTACGCTGGGCTCAGAAAGAGGCAGTTAGTCCATGGACGAAAACAACGTGAAGACGCGTCAGGGAATTAACGCCGTATTGTTTCGGGTGGTTTCTTCTCCACCAGAATGGATCACCAAGCTTAACGAGGAGGGACCTACTGCGTACTTTTTGACTTCCTCAGATTTTCCAGATCTTATTCAATCATTTTTGAGCGCAACCACAGATTCGGTCCGGCTGGTACGTGCGAGCAGAGCCTCGCGCAAGATCCTACAGGAATACGATATGGAGGAATTGGAAGACCTTCGGGCTTCCGTCCAAGCCAGCGAACTGTTGCGAGTTATCCCCTATGCGAAACAGACCGATCACTCGGCTCATACCCTTTACTTGTTTCTCCTGGGCATCTATCTATTCTTCGCGAGTGCTCCGCTTCGCGCGGGACTTGCAAAGTTTTTTCACAAGAAAGATAACTCAGCCGAACTGGTAGAAACTTTTCTGTTTCAATGGGTGTTTGTCAGTCTTCTTCATGATATTGGCTATATCTTTCAAGGAAGGGCACGGAGCGAAATAAGGGCTGTGGACAGAATGTTTCGGGCAGCATCAATAACTCGCCTGTTGGGTCAAGTTACCCGCGGCGTCAGACGTTCCGTCATCAACGAGATCAGTAACGTCGGGATCAGACCATTCGAGGCAATCCAAAATCCGGAGGATATGCTTACCACGCTTCGAACCATGCCATGGGGGAAGCGTGCGGGTATGCACGACGACATTTTTGAATCGTTTCGAACTTGGGGTCCAAGCGACCAAAAACTCTCCAGCTATGATCTCGAGGACTACTCCTATCGAGTGGCCTCCACTGGGTACGACGGGTTTTCGGAAGGAATGGTAGATCACGCGGTCGCATCTGGTCTATTCCTTTTTCGATACTCCACCTTCTGGTATTGGCTGGCAAGCGCAAACAGCTTCGAAGAAGCTTTCCAACCTTTCCAAGACAACTATTCCATTCGTGACGTAGCTAGCGCTTGTTTTGCTGCTGCCGCGCATAACGTCATCGAAGTTCATGCCAAAGACGTGGGACTAATCGAGTGTGAACCGAATCCGCTCATTTATCTTGGCATTCTTTGTGACGAGCTTCAGAAGTGGGATAGATTCCCGGCGGGCGAACGACACTTAGTTGACCTTAAGTCATTCGAAGAATATTGTACGGACTCGGAGCGTATCAATCTCAGCGAAGGGTGGGATCGCACCGAGCCGATTCTCATCACCTTTGAGGAAAAAAAGCTGACAAAACGTATTGAAGAAGCCTTGGTAAAACGACTGGCTTCAGTCGAAACATTTATCACGTTGGGTCCGAAACCAGAGGGTCAGCCAGCTTCATTGGCAGGCCCAGATTCCAATAAGGAACCAGTCCCTAACACAACCGAGGAGTCTCAACTGAAACCAGAATGAAGAATCAGAACGTCTCGTTCACTTCTCGTCCAGCTTTCGACTTGCGTTCAAATTATCGAAGTTGAGAATCGTGTTGAAGACCAGCGAGTAACTGCCCGCAGTCTGTCCGCGCCAGAACGGATTCAGCGAAAAGAGAATCACGTGACCTCTCTCCCACGGCGAGTCGATTACCGCCGCATGCTGCGCAATCTCGTCGCCGCCGTCGAGCAATCCTGAAACCAGGAGTTCACTTGCATTGCCCCAACGCAGGACCACTCGCGGCCTTTGCGCGGGCGGAATCAGCCCCCCGAGATTGCGGCGCTGCTCTTCATTGATTGGCGCAGCTTCCCAAATTTCGCTTGATGGTGGTTGCTCAGGAAGTTCTGCCGGCGGTCGTCCCTGGACTATATCCGGATCATCGACTGTGCCGCGGCCGGTCGCGCGTTGGCCGCCGCCGCCGCTGCCGCGACGTCCACCGCCCCCGCCACCGGCGACGTTGCTGATATTGAAGATTGGTCCATTGAAACAATAGACGGAGAGTGAATCGCCATAGCCGTACGCGATCGGACTGGTTGAGTCGACGAATCTGGAGCGCAGCACATCGCCGATTGCCCGCAGCCGCGTCGCGCGCTGAATTGAAACACCGGGAGTGAAGCCCGTTGAAACGGCAAAATCCGCCGACTCGTCAGAGCCGACGTACACGCCGCCGTTCTTCACGAAGTTTTGCAGGTTCATCAATCCCGTCCATCCAAGTCCGGGACGCATATCGTCAGTCGAAGCAAAGCCCCCGAGGTTCGGCGTCAGATCAGTTTTCTTCCACGGCAGAGGATTGCCGTACATCGGCCGGCCCTGGATCACCGCGTTTGCATTGCCACCGCCGGGGGCGAAGACAATCACATCGTACTTTTTGTTGAGGTCAGCTTCTTTTGCCACATCCTGCGTGCTGATGTAGTCATAGGGAATGCCCATCTGATCGAAAACGAGTCGCCACCATCCTTCATCCTGCGTGTTCAGCCACGTGTGCATGATTGCCACGCGCGCAGCTTTGACCTGATGAGTTTTTATTGTGGGCGCGTTAGCGACGGCCAGTGCCGGGATGCCCAGTTCTGACGTGACCCGATTCACTTCATCGCTGGAGGCGTTGCGAATGATGAAAGAGCCACGATTGAATTTCCTGGTCTCCGCTTCGAATGGTTCTTCGGCCGCATCGAAAGACGCGCGCCGCAGGCGATAGCGCAGCGTGATCAGATTGTTGTCGGCATTGGCATTGACGACGAAGATTGATCCGGCGCCGCTGACCCCGCCGGGCGAATGCACATCGCCGGTGACACGTTCCATTGAGGCGGAGAGCACCTTGACGTCGGTCACGCGCACGACCTGGACGTTGCCGAGCTCGCCGAAGGTCCAACCCGTGTCGTCATAGACGCTCTGTTGTGGATCGCGCGGGCTCCAGTATTGATAATCAAGCAGGGCGTCGGCGATCCGGCTGTAAGGCTGGTCCATGCGCACGATGTAACTGCCTGTGGGAAAAGTGCGCTGTTCCGTATCCGGGGTTTTCGCGGGCGATGCGGTGGCGGCCGCGTTGTTGTTTCCACCGCGAGGCCCGCCGGTTCGTGGCGCGGCTTTCTTTTTCATCGTGACGGTGAACGGGGCCGTCGCGCGATGAATCTCGCATGCCTGGCCTTGCAGGACTCGCAGCAAGTTTGCTTGATTGCCTAAACGCGGATCGTCGGCGGGGAAAACGTAAGCCGCCGGCCCTTCATTCTTTGGCTTTTCGATCGAGCGCTTCGACTTCAGATAAAAGTTCTTGAGAAACAGCTTGCTGTTCTTGTTGAAATAATCGAGCGAGAT
>Ga0137401_10001014_pt1 | contig 11827 bp, 9 predicted proteins | sample CZOMad1_1_16fung_FD_108286 | JGI IMG/M metagenome (GOLD analysis project Ga0137401, IMG submission 108286) | Vadose zone soil fungal communities from Angelo Coast Range Reserve, California, USA - CZOMad1_1_16fungal (Illumina Assembly) | ecosystem: Environmental > Terrestrial > Soil > Vadose zone...
CAAACGGCATTACCGCCAGCGGCGCAGACAGCATTGATTACTACGGCACTAATGGAATCACCGCGAGCGGGGCCGATGGAATTCTCGCCTTTGGACCCAACGGCATCACCGCGAGCGGGGCCGACGGTATTACAGCGTCGGGCGCTGATGGGATCACCGCGACCGGCGCCGACGGCATCACAGCGTCCGGCGCGGATTCGACAACTATCACGCGCGCGGACGGCATCACGGCCAGCGGCGCGGACGGCATAACGATCAGCGGCGCGGACGGCAGCACCTATCATGCTGACTCAGTAATCATTCGAAACCCGACCGGTATCACCGCCAGCGGCGCTGACAACATCATCGCGACCGGCACCAACGGCATCACCGCCAGCGGCGCAGACACGCGCGCTATCAATCACGCAGACGGCATTACGGCCAGTGGCGCGGATAACACCCTGACAATCAACAGCGCCGATGGCATCACGGCCAGTGGCGCCGATGGCATCATGTTTTCAATCACGCCGAACGCGGTGACGATCCGCGGCGTCAGCGGCATCACCGCGAGTGGCGCCGACGGAATTACGATTAGCGGCGCGGATAGCTTTGTGCAAACCGGCGTGAACGCAATTATCGCGGCCCTTCATGCGGCCGAGACGCAGACCGGTTTGCAGAGCGTCGATCCGGAACTTGCAGTTTTGCTCAATAGGCTGACCGACGACAGTAACGTCGACGCCGTAATTGTCTATCACCAATTGCCCACTGACGCTGACATCGCGGACCTCCAGGCCATTGGTGTTCTGGGCGGCACGCGTTATCGCGCGTTGCCAATGATCTCTGTGACGACGACCAAACGACGAATTGCCGCGATCTCGCACCTGCCGTCGGTTCGTTCGCTCTACAGTAATCGAACCTTCCAGTGGAATCTCGAACCCGCGGCCCGCAACCTGACCGGGGTCGAACGAGTGCGACGCAATTCCGATTTGACTATGTCGAACAGGGGTTTACCTGTCAGTGGTCGCGGCGTGACTGTGGCCGTCCTGGATACGGGCGTTGACGGGACGCACGGTGATTTGTCAGGGCGCGTAGTTCAGAATCTCAAGCTCGCCGATACGCAGAGCCTCGGAGTAGGCTTCAACTATCCCGTAGCGGCGCCTAACCTCGCGAATACCGACCAGGCCTATGGTCACGGCACGTTCGTCGCGGGTGTGATTGCCGGCAATGGCCAGCAATCCGGAGGCAAATACGCCGGGGTCGCGCCGAGCGCAAATATTTTGGGCCTGAGCGCTGGCGATGCGAGTCTTCTATTCATCCTCTCTGGTCTTGATTACATCCTGACCAATGGCCCCGCGTTCAATGTCCGCGTCGTCAATTGCAGCTTCTCGGCCAATACTGTGTTCGATGTCAACGATCCGGTGAACATCGCGACCCGGATGCTAACCGACAACGGCGTGAACGTGGTTTTCTCCGCGGGCAACACTGGCTCGGGGTCAGATTCGTTGAACCCATATTCGGTAGCGCCCTGGGTAATCAGCACTGGCGCCACAGATGATCAGGGACGACTGGCTTCCTTTTCGTCGCGCGGAGAATTCGGCAGTCCGCTCTTCCGCCCGACTTTGGTGGCTCCGGGCGTGAACACTGTCAGCTTGCGCGTCTCCACGGCGGCCACGGTAACAACTGTTGATGGCCTTGCTGCTAACGACACGCAGCTAAGCCCGACTGAAGTCCCTTACTATACGACCGGGAATGGAACCAGCTTCTCCGCGCCGCAGGTTGCCGGCGTGATCGCGCTGATGCTCGAAGCAAATCCGCGCCTGACCCCGGCGCAGATTCGCGACATTCTGCAAAGAACAGCGACGCCTCTGCCTCCCTATTACGAATACGAAGTCGGTGCCGGCATGTTGAATGCGCCCGCCGCCGTTTTGGAAGCCGCCTTTCCGCAGAGACGCTTTGGCCAATGGCGAGGCACGGCTTACCAGGGTCAGGTACAGTTCGTTAACAGTGCCCCCCAGGTCTTCACTGGCGCGGTGACACCGGGCTCGGCCAACGACTCAGCGATCAACATCGCTCCCGACGTGCTGCGTGCTTCAGTGCAAATTGCCTGGGGGGACTTGTTAAGCCCGAACAGGCTCGCTTTGACACTGGTTGATAGTCAGGGTTCGAGCCAACCCACCGCTAACGCACTCAACTTTTCTGGACTAACCGGCCGGCGTCAACGCAGTGTGGTCGACCTTCCCGGTGCTGGCACGTGGAAAGCCCGCGTGGAAAACGTCGCAGTGCCCGTAAGCGCGCCGTCCACCAGCGTTACGCTTGACCCAAGTGCTCATAACGGTGCGCAAAGTTACACCGGAACCATCCAAACAACGACCGCGCGCTACACGCCGATGACTGACCTCAGCGGTCTCGACGCCACTTCGGTATTTGAAATCTATCAGAATTTCCGCGGCCTGGTGATGTGGCCGATCGGACAGCACTTTCGGCCGGGCTTTGGAGTTACGCGCGCCAATCTGGCAACTGCGCTCGTGCTCGGTGCGCGTGTGCCGCAGTATCTGCCGGGACAGTCGAATTACACCGACGTCCGCGATAAAGCCACCATGCTCTTTGTCGAAAGCGCTCAGGCAGCGCCAAACGGTGCTTTGTTCCCGAGCACAAATCCGGGCGGGCCATTCCTCCCTGACGGCGCGGTAGATCGTCTGACTGCCACCGTAGCCCTGGTTCGCGCCGCCGGTTTGCGCCAGCAGGCGGAATCGGGCAGCTACACCCTGACCTACCTTGACGCGGCTTCGATTCCCGCTTCGCTGAGGGGTTACGTTGCGGTAGCGGTGCAGAATGGACTGATCAAGACAAGTGGGTCAAACTTCAATCCGCAGGGATCTTTCACGCGTCTGGATCTTTCGCACGCCATGGCGCGCATAGCCACACTCGCGACACAGTAAGTCACTAGCACTGGCTGTCAGCCCTGTGAACTCACCGAACTGAATCAGAGTTAATCTCTGGAAGCTGTCCGTAGTAGAGTACGGTTTCGTAGGCAAAGACTACTGTGCCATGCTTCTGGTTGGCCTCAAAGACTTTGCGCAGATCCTTGAGCATCGCTTCATAGTTGGGATGATCGGGTCCCGGCACAAACGAGGCTGACAAAAACCTCCCCTTCAGACCCTCGCAATCAAAACTCTGTTGAAATTCGAAGCGCACGCACTTGCAACTTCCCGGCGCGTAAAATGCCTCGACATCGAAACCCTCAGCCTCCTGTTGAACCTCTGAATAATCGGTTCCATAACGCAACACCAGATCCTGGTATGCGGCCATCAAAGGACTTGACTCCACCCGATAACCATTCCAGACCAGCATGACCCAGCCCCCGGGTTTCAGGATACGCCCGAACTCGAGACGTGCTTTCGGGCGGTCGAACCAGTGAAAAGCCTGGCCGGCTACGACGAGGTCGACCGAATGATCAGGCAGCGTGGTGGCCTCGGCAACGGCGGCTATGCTGGTGAACTTCGGATACTTCGCCAGAACCTTCTCACCCGCTGCGCGCATTTCGGGATTTGGCTCGACGCCGAAAACCGGGTTGCCGTTTTTCAGGAAAAGCTCAGTCAAAAGCCCGGTTCCGTAACCAAGATCGGCAATGATCGACTCTGTGGTCAGACCGCACTCTGACTCAAGCAAAGGAATAATCTCGGGCGGATAGGTAGGACGGTACTTGAGATAGTTTTCTACGCGGTTCGAGAACCGCTTGGTCGGATCCAGCACGAAAGAAAGTTAACAACGATAGGGTCTGGACGCAACGATTGGCGGGGCAGTAGCCCGACCGTTAGGGAGGGCTCTAAGATCGCGGAGGCACAATGCTTCCTGAAACTCTTGGTGGCGCTACGTAATACTTCGCAAATACCCTGAATCCAAGCAACACCGCCAATAAAAATGCGAACGTCATCGGTAAACGCACGTCAGACTTAACCAGGATGTAGTAGTGCAGCACGCCGAGTATTCCTGACAAATAAACAATGCGGTGCAGCCGTGTCCAGCGCTTGCCGCCTAAACGCTTGACCATTTTGTCGGTTGAGGTAATCGCCAGGGGCAGCATTAGGAAGAACGCCGTCATGCCAATCGCAATGAATGGTCGCTTGACCACGTCACCTGGAACGGTGGTTAGATCAAAGAAGCGATCAAAAGCCACATATGTCAACAAGTGCAGCGAGCCGTAAAAGAATGCGAAAAGCCCCAGCATGCGGCGAAACCGCGTCAGCCAGTTGAGCCCTGTAATCCGCCGTGCCGGTGTTACTGCCAGCGAGATCAGGAGAAAGACCAGTGTCAGCATGCCGGTCGTGCGGGTAACGAATTCCAAAGGATTTGCTCCGACCTGCCTGCGATAAAAGTCCCACAGCAAAAGCGTCAGCGGCACCAGGCCATTGACCAGCAGAACGAATTTGGCAAAGCGTGTGTCTTTCATAATTAGTGGCACAGACTTCAGTCTGTGATTGATTCTTGGGCTACCTCCCATCACAGACTGAAGTCTGTGGCACTCTTAGAAATTCGCTTTCAGATCCATGCCCTGATAGAGATATCCAACCTGATCGGCATAACCGTTGAACAAGAGCGTATTGCGCGCAGTAAATTCACCAATCCGGTGTTCGGTCTTTTGACTCCAGCGCGGATGATCGACGCCGGGGTTCACATTTGAGTAAAAGCCATACTCATTCGCAGCCTGAATGTTCCAGGTCGTAAGAGGCTGATCGGCGACCAACATTATCTTCACGATCGATTTAATGCTCTTGAATCCATATTTCCACGGTGCGACGAGGCGAATCGGTGCGCCGTCCTGCGGCGGCAGCGTGCCGCCATAAAGCCCGGTCGCCAAAATCGCCAGCGGATTCATCGCTTCGTCGAGGCGTAGGCCCTCGACGTAAGGCCAATCCAGCACGCTAGTGTTCTGATTGGGCATCCGTTTGGGATCCAGCAGTGTCTGAAACGCCACGTAACGAGCGGACGCCATTGGGTCGGCTTCTTTCAGCAGGGCGGCGAGCGGGAACCCAGCCCAGGGAATCACCATCGACCACCCTTCGACACATCTGTGACGATAGACTCGTTCTTCCTGCGGCGCCAACTTCAATACGTCATCGAGGTCGTAGGTCTTTGGCTTATTCACTAAACCGCCGACCTCGACCGTCCACGGCCGCGTGACAAAGCCACGCGCTTCTGAGGCGACCGAACGCTTTTCCGTCGAGAACTCGTAAAAATTGTTGTAATTGCTGATGTCTTCAAATGAAGTCGGCGGCTCGTTTACCTTGAAGCCCTGGCGCATGGCGTCATCTGAAGGCGTTGTGATTAAGCCTGCAATCTTCGGCTGCTCTGCGACCACCGCAGCTGGTGGATTTAATTTCCGGTACAGGAAGCCGGTTGCCGCCGCCGAGCCCGCCAGGACGGCGCCGCGCATGAACAAACGGCGGTTCAGGTAAACCTTTGGGTCGGTGATTTCGCTCGATTTAATGTCAGCTGACTTCTTAATTAACATGCTAATTGATAGTCTTTCGAACTCGCTTTTTCCTCACATTCAAATACGCGCGCGACGCCTGTTTCGGTTTGTAGAATATGGAGCCCTCCCTAACGGTCGGGCTACTGCCCCGCACGTGAGTTCCCCTGTTATTTAATAAATCGCTTGAACACAGGGTCTGCAGATATTAGTATCGCCGCGATTTATTGCACGTCAAGCCAGACTGCTGAGGACTTCTGCACATGAATCATGCCGAGGATCAACCCGAAGGGCACCGCGCTGCTCTCCTCGCCGGATTTCTCGGATGGACTCTCGACGCGTTTGATTTCTTCCTCGTCGGCCTATCGCTAACAGCCATCGGGGCCGAATTCCACAAGACTGATCCTGAAATCGCTTTTTCAATAGCCCTGACGCTCGGCTTCCGCCCCGTGGGCGCTTTCATCTTCGGCCTGCTCGCAGACCGCTATGGCCGGCGTCTGCCTCTCATGCTCGATCTGGTCTTCTTTTCGGTGATTGAAGTCCTGTCGGGGTTGGCTCCCAACTATGCGACCTTCCTGGTGCTGCGCGCCCTGTTCGGCATAGGCATGGGCGGCGAGTGGGGCGTGGGCGCTTCTCTCGCAATGGAGAAAGTGCCGCCCAGGCTGCGCGGCGTGCTCTCGGGACTGCTGCAGGAAGGCTATGCCGCCGGTTATCTCCTGGCAGCCGTCTGTTACTTCTTCGTCTTTCCCCGCTGGGGCTGGCGACCGATGTTCTTTATCGGCGGTTTACCGGCCTTACTCGCCATTTTTGTTCGCTTCCGCGTGAAAGAATCGAAAGTCTGGGAAAAGACCCGTCACGAAAACTGGAGCCAGCTGGGTCGAGCGATCGCATCGCACTGGAAGCTCTTTCTATATCTCGTGTTGCTCATGATGATGATGAATTTTGTGTCGCACGGAACCCAGGACATGTATCCGACACTTTTGAAGCGGGCATGGAAGTTTGCCCCGCAAAAGGTTGCGTTGGTCACTGCCTTTACCATGGTCGGGGCGATCGCCGGAGGACTTCTGTTTGGGCTGCTCTCGGATCGGTTTGGCCGCCGGCGTTCAATGATCATGGCGTTGCTGTGCGCGGTGCTCGTTATTCCCCTCTGGTCGTTGTCACCATCTCTGTCTCTCTTATTGACCGGCGGATTTCTGATGCAGTTTATGGTGCAGGGAGCGTGGGGAATCATTCCTGCTCATCTTTCGGAACTCTCGCCCGATTCTGTTCGCGGTTTTCTTCCTGGATTCGCGTACCAATGCGGAGTGCTGTTGGCGGGCTTTGTAGGTTTCATCCAGGCAATCTTCGCCGCGAAGACGAGTTATCCGACGACGATGGCTCTGACGACGCTTACTGTGCTGGTAGGAGCAGCGATAGTAGTTGCGCTGGGACGCGAAAAACGTGGCATACACTTCGGCGGAGAACTCTCCATCGGTGAATAGCCGTCGAGCGAATAACAAACATCATTGATACTGGTTTGAAGATCTCGCGCACCGTGACGCAGCATTGTTTGCTCTGCGATCGAGTTTTCACAGTTGCATAACGTTTATGGCTGGCTATTCGGAAACACCGCTCGTCAAAAAGCTGGGCATCAAGCCTGGTTCTAATATCGTCTTCATAAACGCTCCGTCAGATTACCCGAACGAACTTGATCTCCCCGCGGATGTGTCTGCCAACTCGCGATCAGGCAAACCACTCGACTTTGCTCAATTATTTGTTAAGAGTGAAAAGGAACTCAGGAAGAAGTTTTCCGAGTATGCAAAGCGCCTTAACTCTTCCGGCATGCTTTGGGTGTCGTGGCCGAAAAAGAGTTCCGGCGTTTCAACTGATCTTTCCGAGAACATTGTCAGGGACATCGGTCTTGCCGCCGGCTTGGTGGACGTCAAGGTCTGCGCCGTGAACGAAGTTTGGTCGGGACTAAAATTCGTCTTTCGCCTCAAGGATCGCGCAAACGTGAAGCCACGATAAATGCACGTCGCGCTTTCTGATTCGTTCATGTTCGGGGCTTTTGGTTTTCCACAGAACCTGTTGAAAAGTTGTGGATCGCCCCGCATGCGCATTGGGTAACTCGCTTACACCACGAGGCTTTGCGCGTTTTGCACAACTCAGCGGCATCCACAGAAATGCTCCTTCCCTGAACTTTGCCAACCCGCACTGGACTCTCGACTTTTCCTGAACATCCGAGCGAGGCAGTGCGTTCTGAGGACACTCAATGGAGCGCAGGCATCAATGCCTGCGGTTCGCCGGCATCATGCCGGGCCCTTTCTTCGATCGGTAGAAAATGCGAGCAGTATGCTCGCGAACCGCCGACAAGGATGTCGGCGCTCCTTACAGTTGCAGAGTCTCCATCTATTTTGATCTGCAGTTTTGACTCGTTTGAATTTATCCGGCGGATGAATCAACTAATAGTTGGACCACGATCGCATTCATCGCAGGTTTAGCGCGAAACATACGGCGAACGCTTTCTGCCTCGATCAGGAATGCATGTTTTCATTGGATCATTTCACAAGTCGTCGCGCACATTCTTTTCGCTGTTCAGCTCTCGATAGCTGTTCGATCAAAATTCAAGATGCGCTATCTCGTCTCACTAGAGACGTTGCGAAAAGAAATTATTTTTTCGCACTGCTTCGCTGCATGAAATGATCACTTGCGTGAGTTGGACCATGTCAATATGAGAAAGAGGTTGCAAAAAAAAACTTCCTAAATATAATGCCAGTCCCTTACTAGTTCAGAGGTGAGCGCAATGGCGAATCGAGGCGAGTTTATGACTGAAATCAGAAGCAATTATTTATCCTCTCGCAATAACCGTCAGCCATTCCTGCGAACAACCTCGATGCGCTTTGCATTTCACATGCGTTGACGGGTGAGGGCGTCGTCACGCGATGACTAACCCAGCGTGACCATCGACGGCGGATTCTTTCCGGCTCACATCCGGAGTACATCGCCAACATTAGTCACAGAGGGTTCGAACGGGCCAGGGTGCAAGACGGCTTGCTGTCTGCAGGGCAGTTGTTTTGTCCCGGGATCGCGTACTTAAATCATTTTAGTGGAGCGCAAAGAGTGACAAGACTAGCGGAAGTAAGCGTGGTTGAGTTGAAAAAATGCCCCCGGTGCGAAGGATCGCTGCCGCTGTCGGAGTTCGGCGTGTGCCGGGCACGTAAAGACGGTTTGAATCTTTACTGCAAGCGTTGTATTCGTCAGAAGATCGCCCATAGCCGCCAGGCGTTGCGCGAATATAAGAACGCGCGGATTAAGCAGGGGGCGGTTGTCGTACCGGAACGGTCCCGCGTTTCGATTGACGCCAAGTCGGGTTTTTCGCCGCGACGCATAGCTCGCATGCTCCGCAAACTTTCGCCCGCCGACCGAGTGCGCGAGGCTATTCGCTGTGGCGCCCGCGAGCAGAAGGAGATTGCTCAGGTCACCAGACTTCCCAAAGATGAGGTTTGCGACGCCTTAGCTAACCTTTTGCTCTGGACCCGCGAAATTCGCACTCAGATCATCAATCACAAGCGCATGTATTTTGTTAATGAGGCTTCGGAAGAGCTAACCAAGGCGCGCGCAGCCGTGGAGGCCAGGCGAAAGGACTTGAATCCTTCATTTAGTTCGGTGAGCGTATTGATGCCGGGCCGCAAGCCTTCGGCTAAGGGAAAGAAGCGTCCAGTGAAACCAGAGGCCGCCAAGGCAAAGGAAAAGAGTGCCTAAGGCACGCGAACATACAGAAAAAATTATTCATCAAAGGCAGCTAGAACTTCTTCCGCGTGGTCTTCCGGCTTAACCTTGTTGAAGATCTTTTTGATTTTTCCCTTCTCGTCAATTAGGAAAGTCATTCGGTGAATTCCCATATAAGTCCTTCCCATGAACTTTTTCTCGCCGTAGGTGCCAAAGCCTTCGGCAATTGCCCGGTCGGTATCTGCCAGCAAGCGAAAGGGCAAATCGAACTTCTGGGCAAATTTCTTGTGTTTGGCTTCGCTGTCGAATGAAACTCCCAGAACTTCGATGCCACGCTTTTTGAACTTTGCGAATGAATCACGGAAAGAACAGGCTTCTTTGGTGCAGCCCGGCGTGTCGTCTTTGGGATAGAAATAGAGCACGACCCTTTTGCCGCGAAGATCTTTAAGCCGGAGGGTCTGACCTTCCCCGTCGCGCACCGTGAAATCCGGAGCCTTGTCACCTTCTTTTAGTTTTGCCACTATGTTTTGAATCCTGCGTTGGAATGAAAGAACGACCAGGATTCTAACGACTTCATACGAGGACCTGCAACGACAAATGGTTACAAAAAGAGCGGTAGCTAAGAAACGTAGCTCAAACAAGAGCAGCGCGAAGAAGGTTGAAACGGCGGGCCTGTGGTTAGTAAAGCAGGAGCCGGAAACCTATTCCTGGGACGATTTCGTGCGCGACGGACGCACGGACTGGACGGGAGTGAGAAACTTTCAGGCCCGGAACAACCTGCGCCAAATGAGAGTCGGCGAGCGCGTGCTGTTTTATCACTCCGGCACCGGCAAGTGTGTCGTGGGAGTCGCCGAAGTAGCCAAAGCCGCTTATCCCGATCCAACCGCTGACGATCCCCAATGGGTCGCCGTAGATCTCAAACCATTGAAGCCACTCAATGAACCCGTGCCGCTGGCTTCGATTCGCTATCACGAGAAGCTGGGGAATCTACCACTGATTCGCCAGTCGCAACTGTCGGTCATGCCACTGACAAAGGAAGAGTTTGAGACGATTTTGACGATGGGGGCGGGGAAGAAGGGAAAGAAGAGGTGACCAATCGGCCAAGAGGCACGATTCCTCACCAGACACTACGTATTCATAGGGGCACGAACGAACTATTGAGCCATAAGGACTTAACTTTTACGCGTCGTGAATCGTACTTGGAATTCACAAGCCATCGTGCCAGCGAAGAAACCGAGCCATCGTCCCACCCATTAATCTCCTTGGCGCGTCTACAGGCAATCCCAGCTCAGTTCTCACGTTTCTCGCCAAATCCCGGTGAGCCCACGGATATAATTGATATTTGATAATCAGAGCAAATCCGTCTGCATTGATAAGATCATTGATCCATGACCTCGGCAACATTCTCGCGGCAAAGACCGGTCGAATGTCTAAATGCCGACACAACCTTATCTTTGTTTCAAACTCAATTCTGTCCATGTACCCTAGCGTGTTCTTGACCTCGATACCGTAAGCTCTACCATCACGTTCGAAAATAAAATCCAAGTCATGATCACTTTCAATCCATTCCCGCGCACCGTATTTATTCTTGTCCCGTCCCTTCATTACAAACTCTATGCTGGCGAACCCTTCGAGAATTAAAGCCTCTCCTTGTAATCCTAGTGCCGCCCCAATGTTTGGAGCAGAGTATTCGTTAACCAACTCGACAAGCTTAGTAGCCTCGCGCTTGTAATATCTGAACTTTCGGTGCCAGAGAAGCTTAATCGTTCCACCAGCATTCAAATTTCTTCTCTCGCTTAGGATAACTCCTTCCGCCTCAAGATCCCTGATCGCTCGATTGGTTATCCAATGAAAATACCGATCTTCATTTTGAACTTCCAACTGTCTCGAAAATAAACGCGCTGCCGGTTGCGGTCGAAAAACTCTCGCAACGATTCCCTTGCACCGATTTCTACTGGATCCGAAATCCGATCGGCGCTGGCCTCGTCCCAATCTAAGTCTTCCAACATTTCGTGAGAGGTTAAGCTCTTCTAATAAACTTTGCCGCCAGCCAACCCACCGGGATTAGCACCACCAGAGGAATCCAGTCGTAACCGCGCGTTGTATTTCCGCCATAGTGATTGCTGATCATTAGGAAAACCAGAGGCACGGCCATAAAGGTGTTCTGCTTCGAACGCAGCTTGGCCTGGGCGGCGAGTCTTGCATCGGGCTTCTGTCCGGCCTTAATCGCTTCGATCATCTTTCGCTGCGCCGGCAGGATGCGCATCCAGACATTGGCCGCCATAATGGTGCCGAATATCGCGCCCACGTGAATGTAAACCGCGCGGCCACTCAGCACCCGCGACAGGCCATAAGACGTGCCCACAACCAGGACGTAAGCCACCACAGCGAACAACTTTTCATTGCGTCCCAGCGGCGAAATCATCAACAGGTCATAAATCAGCCAGCCAAAGACCAGCGCACCCACTCCAGCTGCGACCGCGGTACCCAGGCTGATGTCTGACACGTCGCGATCGATCAGGGCGCCGCCGCCGAGGTAATAGACGATAATGAGCAGCGCCATGCCACTCAGCCAGGTAGTGCCCGCCTCCCAGCGAAACCAATGGAGCTTGCGCGAAAGCTCGTCCGGCTTTTTGCGCTTCTCGACCACATAAAAGCCGCCGCTGTGAA
>Ga0137401_10001015_pt1 | contig 11820 bp, 6 predicted proteins | sample CZOMad1_1_16fung_FD_108286 | JGI IMG/M metagenome (GOLD analysis project Ga0137401, IMG submission 108286) | Vadose zone soil fungal communities from Angelo Coast Range Reserve, California, USA - CZOMad1_1_16fungal (Illumina Assembly) | ecosystem: Environmental > Terrestrial > Soil > Vadose zone...
CTACCTAAACTTATCTTTCAGCCAAATTTCAAGATCTGCAAAAAAAGACTCCTACCCAGTTTCTCGATTGTTTGCCTGATCGGTTTTCGTTCACACAAGGCGTGCGACGTTGGTTTGTCAAAAACTTTAGGGCTGGCGAAAATTTGTGGAAAGTTCCGGCGCTTCACGTTTGTAGATCCGAGATTCCCATCTGCTCGTCGCTCCTCCTATTGCAATTATCTACTACCATGTCCTATGTTCGTCTTTCTGGACGCTTTGCTGATCTGCCTGCTACTGTCGTCGTCGACACATCTGTTGCTGAATCTTCCGTGTCGATGACATATGCCAACAATAATAACGTTCCTCGCGATGTGACTTCCATCTCCAGCGTCGCGTATTTCTCTTGTTCCGGACCCGTCATTGTGCCTGCAGGTCCCGGATGGTTTCATTCGCGAATGCCATTTAAAATGGCCTATCATAATCACTGTGATGTACTTCTGGGAGTGGATTGGATTACTGCCTGCCAACCCATGTTTGCTCACGGGGGGATTCTCCCTCCTTCCGACATCGTTGTATCTATGCTGCCTATCGGTCATTCCTGGATTTGCACATCAACCGAAGCTGTTTCGAAACGAGGTGCGTGCTTATGTGCTTCGCTCCCATTTCTTGTTCTGATTGTTGTTTCCTACCTTGGCTTCCAAATTTAAAAAAAAAAATTAGTCGTTGATATGCATACGTCATCATCCTCTGTTCCTGTACAAGATGTTCCTTCTAGCTCACGAAATTGTCCAATGAACCTTGATCTCGTCATGCAAACTTTATTCCGTGCGGGTTCGACTTCCTTTATGTTTAGTTTTGAAGAATCTCACCTCAAATTATTGATGAAGGCTCACGGTCTTCGTGGCGAAGATTTATCTCTCGATCTTTGTGAGCAGGCTTTATGTTATCACTTGATGTCTGGTCTTTGTGCCGCAATCCCTGCTGATGAAAATTTGAGACGCTCTGCATGTGGTGATATATCTGGCAGTTGTTCATCCGCTAAAGAACTTGAACTGGCTATTTCTTCTATTATAATGCAAAATATTACATCGGCCATTCGTACGAAATATCTACGAAAAGTCTGTGTCGCATTGAATCTTTCTTCTGATCATCAATCTTCGCGTCGATCTCTGATTAATGCCCTTCAGACTCGTCACAACTATTTGCAGAGCATCACCCTACATCACTCCATAAAAGCTCTTTTTGATCATTTTGAGAACATGCGCAAGCCTATGTTACTCAGCATAGCCGTGGGCCATGGTTTATCGGTCGATCACAAATGCACTCTTGACGGATTGAAGAACGCTATTATAGCCCACGTATCTCGCGGTCAATGTTGCGATGAGCAAATTGATTTACGTCCCCCGCATTGTGAGTCAATTTGCACTGAATTTTCGAACGGCGATCACGTTCCTGATTCTACCGATAAACTCAAATTACAAATTTTGAAAGTCATAGTCGACAAGTTTACCGCTGTGCCTCTGCGACGTATTTTGAACTTATATGAAATCCCTTTCGATAACAATCACAGCACGAGTCAGCTGAGGCGTCGACTTCATAAATATATCCGCACTCAAGAAAAAGGCAAGTACGTTGAACGACGTCGGACGTCAAACGCTGCACGTGAATCTAATATTCAGAATCAATTACATGAGGTCCGAAACGGGTGGCCCAACATGGTTTCTGATAATTTGAAACATCATATTCATCAGATGTTCCGAGAGGAAACGTCTTCGGAACGACTTGCCGAATTTGTATGTGCATCTTGCGCCGAATCAACTCTCTTACATGAACGTGAAGTTTTATCCGAAACAGACTTTGATCTTGATTTGTTGCAGAGGCCTGACATAATTGAAACAGACCGCGGTGATGACGACGATAACATGGATGACTCTCAGTCTAATTTCGACACAACATTCAATTGGCTTGATCCCGAATGTGACGCACCCGAACTACCTTACATGGATGGTCGACTACAACACTTACTACTTGATCCTACCGGTATCGCATTTGACAATCACGATAGAATTTCTTTATCTCTTTGCCATGATTGTGCAAATTCCTTACGCAGAGGTAATGTGCCCGCCCTTGCTTTGGCCAATCGCACTTTCCTTGGTCACGTTCCTGAGCAACTTAAAGATCTAACACCTGTCGAAGAATCCATGATTGCACTTTGTCGGGCAAAATGTTGTGTTGTTCAGTTGAAGGAAGAGAACGAGGGACAATCGATTCCTTTTAATCAAAGAGGTATGAAAGGCCATATCATTATTTATCCTCAACGTCCTGAGCGGATCGCCACCGTCCTTCCTCCGACCATTGATGACATCGTCACTCCCATTTGTGTCATATTCGTCGGATCTTCACCTCCTACTGCCGAATGGTTAAAAGAAAAAGCCAAACCCCTCTCTGTCCGTCGTGAAAAGGTCAGAAATGCTCTAATATGGCTGAAACGACATAACCAATTATACAAAGATATCTTGATAGATAACGAACGGTTGGATCGTATACCAACCGATACAATTTTGCCTTTCCATGTTCAACATGTCCTCCCAAATGATGCACAAGATATTTTGACGTCGCGTTATGATGCAAGTGTTTCCCTAGAGAATGACGCCTCTACCGAGGATCAAAGTCCTGACATTCCCTTTCAAAATGTTGTTATCACTGATGTCGATGGTCACGCACCTTCTAATGAACTTCGCGCTGCTGCCATACGGCATGTCAAAAAAAAGGGTGGAGCTTATGTTCAAATTCCTCATGATCCCTCACCCGTCAACGAATTTAACAATCCAGCACTGTTTCCAAGTATTTATCCAACCCTTTTCCCATATGGAATAGGCGGATTCGAGGATAAGACCAGGAAAACACGGTTATCTTTTAAACGGCACATCAAACATCTTTTTAATTTATCTGACCGTAGATTCCAGGAGCATTATTCTTTTCTTTTTACAGCATTTAACATTCTTCAACGACGACAGGTCCTCCTTCATACAAGCTTAAAAGTTAAAAAATCAAATTTCGATTCTGTTGCTTCCAAGTTTGCACTCGCGTCACCACAAGCCATCCATTGTGTTACTGAACGTGTATCCAGAGGTGATTTTCATACTGCCAAGTCGGACGACGAACGTGAGGTTTTAAAGTTAATGAAAGAAGTCCAACTTGTCACATCTCATGTACCTGGTTCGTCGGCATCTCGTGTTGCAATGAGAAATGAAATTCGAGGGTTAATGATGGATTTAGGACTACCTAGTTTTTATGTAACCATCAACCCTGCTGATGTTTACAACCCGCTTGTTAAATTCCTCGCAGGTGCGGATATTGACATTGACAACTTGGTTTCTAATGATGTACCAAAGTATCGAGAACAATCGTTATTAGTTGCCCATAATCCGTCCGTTGCTGCCAAGTTTTTTAACATATATATGAAAGCCTTTATCTCATCAGTTCTTGCATATAATCCAAAGAATAAGGACATACAGAGTGGAATTCTTGGTGTAGTTAAAGGTTATTATGGATGTGTTGAAGCACAGGGCCGTGGAACATTGCACTGCCACATGTTAATTTGGGTGGAAGGAGGTCTCAATCCCAATGAAATTCGAGAACGTGTTCTTAAAGATGATGAAGTGGAATTTAAAAACAGACTGCTTGCCTTTCTGGATGATACGATTTCGAACTGTATTCCTCCTGATACCGATCCTGCGCTCACTATTCCAGCTTCTGTATACCACCCATGTTCCGTACGAGGAATTGATTTAAATACGAACCCAAATGAATGGAATAGCCACATAACAAAGGATCTACATTATCTTGTTAAGCGTTGCCAATCACATTCACATTCCAAAACGTGTTATAAATATTGGAAAGGACCACCCGATCCCAAAGAATGTCGTTTTGATTTACACGAGAACAATGCATGCCCGGAAAGTACGATTGATACAGAAACAGGCGAGCTATGTTTACGATGCTTAGATGGTATGGTAAACAATTTTAACGCAACCATTTTAGAAACAATGCGTTGTAATATGGACATTAAATTCATAGGGTCCGGCGCATCAGCAAAGGCCATCTTATATTATATCACGGATTATATCACGAAATCCCAATTAAAAACTCATGTCGCTTACGCAGCACTCGAACTCGCTGTTGCAAAACTCGAAGAGTACAATCCTCATGATGATGACCTAACTTTACGTGCAAAAAAACTCTTGCAAAAATGTGCACATGCAATGATATCACACCAAGAACTGTCCGCACAACAAGTTTGTTCATATTTGATGGATTTTGAGGACCATTTTACCAGTCATAATTATGAAAAGTTATTCTGGACCAGCTTTGAAGCTTTTTTGAATGTTCAAGACCCTAGCCCCGAGTGTAATGCACCAAAGAACGATGATGTGAACAATGCAGCCCCATTACAATCTCAAATGGAAGAAGACAATAACAATCAGGACCATAATGATGAAAATGAGGAAACAAATGCACAATCTGCTGATACAGAACATAATGATGATGATGAGTTTGAAATACTCAATGTTGATACTAATGAGGTGGCCATTTGCACTGACGAAGAAGGTAACATTGTGCCTCGTGCTGGTCAGGTAACCGACTACTGTTTACGTTCACCTGTTTGGAAAAATATAAACCTATGGGACTTTATTGGCCGTGTGGAAAAAGTAAAATTATCAAGCGAGAGACAAGAGGCAAAGTCCAAAGAGACGAAAACGGATCTGTCAGATACCGAAACAGAAGACGACTGTGAGCAAGAAGACAATTGCGAAACTGAGCCAAATTCACCTGACAAACCATCATATTCGTCTGACGACATGACTAATTTATTGTCATCGTCTACACGTACCCGTCCCAGATGTGATCTTCATGCTACACATCCTGAATCATCAACGCACTTTTTGCGGATACGAAAACCACAAATAAACCGGGTGGTTGTTCCTATCGGCCCTGCGATCCCACGTAGAGATCATGAAAAAATATATCCACGATATTGTCGATTAATGCTCATGCTTTTTAAACCGTGGCTAAAAGCATCTGATTTGCGCACTGCTGGACAGACATGGTCAGAAGCTTTTGAACAATTTCAGCAAAACTGTCCACAGAAACAAAAAGATATAATGAATAACATGCAAATTTTGCATGAATGTAAGGACAGTCGCGATGACCATTTCAAAAACCGTCGAACACGAAATCGAACTTTACGTGTATCTGAAGAAATACGGCAATCCCACCATGCATATGACAATTTTGCTGAAGGTGATCAACAGGAAATATTAGAGCATCTTAACTCTATTGAAAATTGCAGGTCCGACCAGATAAATGACAACAATTCACAATTACTTCAATGCTTAACTGATGTGGAGTCCTGTGGTCTATACAAAATCAATCATGAAAACAATTCCTGCAATACAATGCAAATAATACAATCAGACGATTTCGAAGAGCGAGTGGATCCACATACTGTAAGCCTTGAGCCATTATGGCAAACAACATATGAAAATCGACGCAACAACTGGAAGAAAGCCATAATTGAAACCAGTAATAACACACACAATACTGATCCTACAAATACAAACAATGACGGCATCATGAGTCCTGAAATAGTCAATAACATATTATCGCAAAATAACAATACCAATACTTTTTCCGCACCAACCATTCGTCAAGATATAAAAACGACTGATGCGGATCGACATGTTGATATTGATGAAATCATCGCAACATGGACCTTGAATGCAGATCAAGCGCGTGCCTTCAAAATCATTGCTGAACACAGTCTTTCAAATCGACCTGATCAACTTCGAATGTATCTTGGAGGAGCTGCTGGTACCGGGAAATCACGTGTAATCAATGCCCTTAAAGACTTCTTTGTTAAACGAGGACAAGTTCGCAGGTTCCGACTGGCATCATATATGGGTGTTGCTGCGCAAAACATTAGTGGAATGACAATACATTCTGCCCTGTGTATGAATCAGAAATCAGGTACTCGTATGGGAAACAAAACTCAACGAGATTTAACAGCCATGTGGGAAGGTGTCGACTATCTCTTCATTGACGAAGTCTCTATGCTTGGATGTCGCTTTCTATGCCAAATTAGCGAAGCTTTAACAGACGCCAAAGGACTTACGACGGAATTTGGTGGAGTTAATATCATTTTTGCAGGAGATTTTGCACAACTAGCACCTGTTGGAGATGATCGCTTATATGCTCATCTGAGTGCAAAGACAATATCTCGGACTGGTACCAAAAATGGTCAGAGAATCATCTTCGGAAAACTGTTGTGGTATTCTGTAAAGACCGTTGTCATAATGAATCAAATACACCGCCAAACAGGACCAGAAAATAATGAATTTGTTCAACTTCTTAGTCGACTGCGAGAAGGTCGTTGTAATTCAGCTGACTTTCAATTATTAAAGACACGAATCATAACAAATACTAACGAAAATTTAAACTCACCTAAATGGAAAAATGCTCCGCTAATTGTTACAGACAACGCAAATAAAGATGTCCTTAACAACAAAGCGGCACTAGCCTTCGCTGCTGACACTGGCAAAGAATTGCATTGGTATTATGCATCTGATAGAAAATCTCGAAATGAAATCACAGATGTTGCTCTGCTCACAAAATTACAAAAATTGCATTCAGGACAGACACGGCAACGCCTTGGTAAAATACCTCTCGTACTTGGAATGCCTGTCATGATAACACAAAATTTTGATGTAGGGGCCGGAATTGTTAATGGAAGCAAAGGTTTCGTGAAAAAGATCAGATACTATATAGATCACGATGGAAATTGCCATCTTACCTCGTGCATTGTACATGTCGAAGACACATCTGATGATCCTTTGCCACATCTCGCTCCACACGATGTCCCTGTACTTTCTGATACCGTCGATCTCCATTTCACACATCCTTTTTCCAAAAAATCGTGTACAATCCGAAGAACTCAAGTTCCCATAGTGCCTGCATTTGTTATGACCGCACACAAGGCACAAGGTCAATCCCTCGTCAACGTGATCGTGGACTTGACAACTTGTACCGGAACAGAATCACCATACGTAATGATTTCCAGAGTGACATCTCTAAGTGGTTTGTTAATCCTGCGAAATTTCCCAATGAGTAAAATATGCTGCAGACAATCCCAAGACACCCGAACAGAAACACACCGAATACACATCCTTGATCTAAAAACACGAATGGAACATGGCACCGCCAATGAGAGTGCGGATGCCCAACGATACTTGATGGACAACAGCTATAGTTCATCAGAGAACGACGGCAATAACAAAGACAATAGAGCACTCACCGACACACGCAAAGACCACGTCAATCTTCTACAACGCTTGCAAGGCGCGGCAACCCGCGCTACGAAACAAGGCAACTCCTTTTTTTGGACACTGCTCCTGAACCGACTGACGGTCTACCCCTATCTTCCAATTCCAGCCCATACCCGGATTCCCAAACGCAAACTTGAACGTTCTCATGATCACAATACTCCTAAACGACCACGCACATAACTCCTTACTTCGACCCAACTCCAACCATAAAAATGAGCGCACTCCATTTAAATCCTGCCCCACCCTTTTCCCGCATTGACCGACATGTCACAAAAGAGCTCCCCAACTTCAACCACAATGTCCTCATCCCCATCACCCGCCGATCGTTATGGAAATCGTCGTCATAATGGTATATACAGCGACCTCTTGAAAACAATTGATGAGTGTCCATCTACACTGGAAGGCGATGACTACAATGAAGATTTTGTCCGACGCATTACCGACAAAGGCCATTACAAATATGTTCTCCCTTCCGACGAGGCTGAGAACGACAGTCATTTTCTCCTCTTCGGTCAAATATGCCATTCCGCCCTGGGGACCCAGTTATCATCCAGGGGTAATAAAATGAATTATAATGTGCGCAATATACCTCATAATGCCAGTTAATATTGATGTCCTCCTACAGAATGAAGCTATCGATGACAAAACAGGCGTAAAACACGTCATCGTACTGGGTGTTCCTTCAAATTGTGATAAAAACTTGGCCATCGCGTTCAATGACCAACTCGCTACCTTATCGGACATTCGAGTGGCGGACGACGAAGAAGATGATAACAAGGGCAAGGTATGCCACATCCTATTACCTCAATTCACTTCACACTCAGACTCATCCACTGAAGAACCCGATCATCAAAAGTTGGTTCCGTTGGGAAGGAGACACAAGAGAAGCACCGAATATGCTGGCCATCACGACCGATTATGTTTACGGAGTAAGTTTTCTCACACGACAACAACATTTACTAACAATACCCACCAGTTCGATGTCACTAGCAAATACGCAAACAGACCGGTCAAACAGAAAGCCAAACGCTCGGCTGCAGATGCCAAACTAGACGATGCTCCAAATTCTGTGCCCATCCCCTGTTCAAGCGCGATCGCTGTCCCTAGCAGTATGCCAATCAACTAACATTCAATCCTTGATTAATAATGACTCTTTTTAGAAGCGGATCTCAAACTTAACGGACTTTATGATCCCCATCTCCTACCCGATTATGGCGGCCCATGTTTTAAACATCAAAAAGCCAAATTGAAACAACTCAATGTCCGCGACACCTCCAACGAACTCGTCCCTCCCTGGGAACTATATACTGCACTCAAACCAGGCACACTCATACTAGCCGACGTGACGCTCCACTGCTACGTGTTCAATGAACCCGAACGTGGTCGAAAAGTACGCAAACCCCTTCTATGATATATCATCAACCGTAACGACATCATATAGACCTACCAAATCTCCGCCCACACTATCCGCATCGTGGATGGTTCAGACGAAAAAGCCGAAACTCGACAAATCCCTGTTCTCCCAATCCAATCCAACTCGACGACGACTGACTTGTTTGCCTTCCCCTCGAAAAAAAACAAAGTTGACATGAATGTCTGATGTAAGTCTTTAATGTCATCTTAACGACTTCTGCACACACTCATACCCGAATATTAGCCTCTATTTCTGCTAACGATTGCCGCGTGTACGATATAAGCCCCTGGACGTCTCGTTGTTCTCGACTTCTCTCAATCCATTTAATTAAATACACGATAGCTGATATACGATAGTAGTTGCTCGGGTCCCATGCTGATCACTATGTATTAATAACTATTCACCAGAAGCTCACATTTTACTGCGTCTCCGCTGATCATCATACATGCAAAAGCACGAAGCACAGTTCATCTTGTATAGTACGAAACAGAATAAAATATTCTTGACGTCATATATTACATAATAATTTATACGCCTCGACAATCTGCACTTCTATCCATCATGTCCTTTTATCAGAATTCCAACGTGCTGGTATGAATATATAGAATATATCTAAAGCACGAACGTCTCATGTTATTGCTGATAGCTTTCTGTGGAAAAAATTATAGAAACTCCAAGTGGCACTTCGAGCAAAATCATAGGAACCATAACTGTGAACCTGTTCGACGACGTCGCACCCATCGCAAGTCATACATTCCGAGAACTCGCCAGTGGTGTGCACGGCTATGGATACAAAGGAACCAACCTGCATCGAATACTTCCTAACTGCGTAATACAAGGTGGCATCATAACACTAGTAGACGCAGACGGAAGACATACCTTGTACGAAAACTCTTTCAGAGGCAAGTCAATCACTGTTTCTGTAGTTGTTAAAAACATTATGATGCTAAATCAAAAATTGTTCCATGACAGACGAAAACTTTGTGAAATCACACGACCGACCAGGTTTACTGAGTATGGTCAGCTTCGGGAAAAACACAAATTCCTCCCAATTCCACATTACTTTAGCACCTCTTCCTTGGTTAAATGGGTTTCAAATAGTATTCGGTATGAATTTTAATTAAGTTATAAAATTATTTTGGCCACTCTGATTATAACCTTCCACAGGGGAAGTCGCAGATCGAGCAAGCATGGACACCGTTCGAAAAATTGAAGCTTTAGGCTCAAATGATGGAAATCCTCGAGTTAAAAGCATCAGAATACACGAATCGATTGTTCAAGATAATAAACAGACATTCTTTTAGTCGGTAAATCATTATAATCATAACGTAAACCTTTCATCCTCCGCGTCAGCTCTTAATGACACATATGACTCACATACCCTTCGTCTACCGTCACACAAAGGTCCCCCGAGATACCAAAACAAAATATAAGGACTATCATACGGCCAAATTGTCGACCCCTCTTCAAAATAACCAGTGAAATCTTTAAAAAAGGGAACGAACATGCATCCTCCGTCCACCACGTTACGCGAAACGATGGGACATTCGGCCGAAAACGTACACGCATGCTTGTCGTCTGCCCAACAACTTGGATTTCGTCGTATGTCAAAGCCTCGGAAATAATATTTTCTCAGAGATTGTCGGACGTCCCCGCCTGGAAGTGCTGGAACGAAATGATTTCGATCGAACGCCATTGGATTTAACAACCCTCGTCGAATGCATGTCAGCTTCGGATATGCGCTAAACAGACCTTCGGGACTAATCCAGTTAAACACCTGCGTGGAATGAAAATAAAAAATCGGCGAAATGGCGCTCGAACTCGCTGAAGTCACGATATCCACGTGAATGCCATCTCGTTTAAGATTCTTTACTTGACGAATTCCCTGCCGTCCATCATACTGCTCCCGTAAAGACCGCTCGCGGATGTTATGTTCTTCATATCCCTCGATTTCCAACAAATACTTTAAGACGCCTGACCCTCCTCTCTCCGTCTTTGGTTCATAGATATCCATGTCACGAGGAGACCAACAAACTTCGTTGCTGATTGTTCCACTAAAATTGCAGAACATCAACGGAAACAGCGCCATCGAGCCCGAAATGACCGCACGTTCGGACTTCAACATGGCTAAAAAAGGATCGACGCCTGCTGTAGGCGTAAATGGTGCTATCAGCCGATGGACCGTATTTCGCAAAGCCCTCCGAACTAAACGATAATTTGACCGTGACGTACAACCAAACTTGACTAAATCTTTCAAAGTCAAAAAAGCCCAGATGTACGCCACAATTTCGGGAGGCAATGTAATATTCGATCCACCGGTGCTCAGCAGAGTAGGACCTAGCGAAGATAGAATAGGCTGCTTATTTATTAGAATCAAATGTCCACTTTAATCGACAGAAACTGACCATTGCGATTCTTGACAGTGATTTGCCGAAAACAATGCCAGTTTGACTCAAAACAACCAGACAATGGTCTGATGTCATCATGACATAATGCATGTAAACTACACCCACGTCGCCAACATAATATGCCTACATGGCACATCCGTATCATGGTCATCTTGGTAGAAACTCAAGAACGTCAGTGTTCGATGATACTACAGTGAATAACCAAATATTTATTTCCAGATGTCTGTTCCTTAACATCGTTTTTCCAATACAACAGCAGACGTCCGTCCGGAATCATCCTTTTGGTGTCTATAACACCGCTCAAAACCGAAAACCAGTTCACGATGAATGACGAAAACAACTGAGTTCTACCGAAATCTAGGAAATAACGAACTGCGAGGGACTCATGGCAAAATATTTATATATGTATATTAATAAGCTTCTTTGACTGTAACAACAGTAATAATAACAGTGAAAGCCCGTTAAACAAATAAAGTTTGACTGAAGTAGCGGGCCATGCCGCCTTGTGCGGCCCTACCTAAACTTATCTTTCAGCCAAATTTCAAGATCTGCAAAAAAAGACTCCTACCCAGTTTCTCGATTGTTTGCCTGATCGGTTTTCGTTCACACAAGGCGTGCGACGTTGGTTTGTCAA
>Ga0137401_10001016_pt1 | contig 11802 bp, 10 predicted proteins | sample CZOMad1_1_16fung_FD_108286 | JGI IMG/M metagenome (GOLD analysis project Ga0137401, IMG submission 108286) | Vadose zone soil fungal communities from Angelo Coast Range Reserve, California, USA - CZOMad1_1_16fungal (Illumina Assembly) | ecosystem: Environmental > Terrestrial > Soil > Vadose...
CTTGTTCGATTTGCCCAGGGTCTGCCTTGATCGTTCCTATGTTGTTCCCCGGCCGTGTCCACATCTGAATATTTTCGTCCATCAAGCGACGCAGCAGCTTGTCGAGCCCCAGTACGATGCTGTTTAGATCCACCAGCTTCGGTTGCAGCACCTGCCTCCGGCTGAATGCCAGCAGCTGACGCACCAGAGTGCTGGCGCGTTCCGAGGCATCCTCGATGCGCTCAATATCCGTGTGCAACTCCGGCGGCACCTTGGGCCGCTTCATCGCCAGCTCCGCATAGCCCTTGATGATGGTCAGCAAATTGTTGAAGTCATGCGCGATTCCCCCGGCCAGCCTGCCGATGGCCTCCATGCGCCTCGCCTGCTGCAACTGTGTCTCCAGTTGCTTGCGCTCCGTGATGTCCACGATGATGCCTTCCATCAACGGATGCGCGCCGCTTCCCTCTACAACCACCGCGGTGTCGCTCACCCAAATCACTTTCCCGTCTTTGCGCACCACCCGGTACTCCGCTTGAAAGCGTTCCCCGCGCTGGCTCGCTTCCTCGGCGGCCTCGACGATCTTGAAGTCCTCGGGATGAACGTGCTTCACCCATTCCCGCGAATCCTTAAGCCACTCAGAAGCAGAAAATCCGAAAATTGCCTCGACTTGCGGGCTCACATACAGCCATTCTCCGTGCACGCCCAGCTCCGCGATGTAGCTGATTGCCGCCACCTTTTCCACCAGCATGCGGAATTTCGCTTCCGCTTCCTCGCGGGCCTTTTCTGCGTTGCGGCGTGCCGTAATGTCGCGGCAAACGCACACCGTTCCGCCGTCCGGCAGCGCGGTGATAGCCATCTCCATCGGCACCACGGTCCCGTCGCCATGATGGATGTTCAGCGGGCCATACCATTTGCCATCCTTTTTTAGCGAGTCGCGAATCTCCGCTTGCACCCGCTCCACTTCTTTCGCGTCGTAAAGCCCTCGCCAGCTTCGGCCGAGAAGGACCTCCGGCCCCTCCAACCCCATCATTTCCGCAAACGAAGCGTTCACGTAGGTGTGCACCCCCCGCGCGTCCAGAATTGCAATTCCATTAATCGCCGAATCCATGGCCCGCGTGTGTCGCCGCAGTGTGCTGGCCGTATTCGCCTCGCGGTACTGGCTGATTCCGAACCTCGCTGCGTAGCAAACGATGGAAACTCCCAGCAGTGAAAAGCCCAGCGCGCGAAACTCCGCCCCCATTTCCGCCACCTGCAAAAGAACAATCAGCGGCCCCAGCGCGAACATCGAGTTTGTGAGCATCCACTCGCCGAAGCCCTTCGGCTGCAACCGCCGGATATTTTCCGTCGTCGCACCTCCCTGCCAGCTGGCGGCCCATAACCCCACGCCCAGCAGCGGCAGGGTCCACGCAAGATCGAACCATGTTCCCGTCGGGGTGATCTTGATCGTCTGCATGAAATCAGCGATTCCCGCGGAGACCGTGTAAGCCAGCAAGTACAAGGCAAACCCGCCATACAGATTTCGCAGAGATTTCTTGCGAGCGCGCATCATTTGCAGAAGCGCCAGCGCCACCAGCACGGTGTCCTCGCTGGTCTCTACCCGGATCTCACGGAGGTACGCGCTGTAATCATCCAAATGGTGCGACGGAATGTAGTAAAATCCGATGAAAATAAGAAAGAAAACAATGGCGATCTGCATGAAATCCAGAATGGATTCGGCATCAAGTCTGGGCGCGTCTTTGCCCTGATCCAAGAACAACGTCATCGCGAAAAAAATCGATTGCGTCCCAAACAGAAATCGCACGACCGAACCAGTGGGCGGCTCCTGGCGCAGCGCGAGTTCGTAATACATCCAACCGAGGTCGGCCACTCCCCAGACGGTCAGCCCGCTCGCAACCAGCAGCCAGAATGGTCGCGCCAGGCCGCGACCGCGCCGCGATGCCGCAATAGCCGCGGCTACCGCCAGGCCACAAGCGACAATCTGCAGCGTGTTACCGAGGAAAGATCCGGCCGGAGAAGCTCCCAAAAAGCCCGCGGAAAGGAGGTGCAGGACAATAATGACGAGTGCCAAGACAGTCAGCGACCTGAGCATCCCAGATGATCCTTCCGCACTCGCCGCGAGGTTTGTCTGCTGGTCTCCAATCTTAGAAGAAGTAGCTGCGTCTGCCATGCGTTGTGCGGTACCGCTGTTCCACAAGCATTAACACTTTTGCTGCCACGTATGTGGTGGGAGTAGAATCCCCGTCATGGTATCCCGCTGCTCCACTCGCCTCCGAACGGACCAAGCATTTTGGTCTCGCATGGGGCCTGCTGTGCCTGGCTTTTTGCGCCCACGTGGCTGACGAAGCGCTTACCGGATTTCTCGACGTTTACAACCCCACCGTCACGGCCCTGCGCGCTCGACTCAGCTGGTTTCCCATGCCCACCTTCTGGTACCGCGACTGGCTCACCGGGCTCACGTGGCCAACCTGTTCTTACTAGCCCTTACGCCCCTTGCGTATCGCAATGCACGGGCGCTTCGTCCGCTGGCTTGTTTCTACGCCGGGGTCATGCTGCTCAATGGCATGGGTCACACGATTTTCACCGTGCTGGGTCGCACCGTTTCTTCAGTGCACTTCCCCCGGCCGGCTTCGGGCTTCTACTCTTCGCCCTTTCTGCTGGGTGCTTCGATCTATATGTTCATTCGGCTGCGCGCCAGCCGCAAGACAAGCGACAGTTGATCAACATTTTGCAAATCGATGTCGCGAGCGCGCTTCAGCGGCCTTCAAAGGGGTAGCGGTCTTGCGATTGGACGGCGGAGGCCACGCGGCGCCGTAGCGCGATGGTGTCCACCGCGGCGCGCTTGCCGAAGCGCTTCAACACCGCCATTTGTGTGGTGAGCATATCGCCTTCGTGGACGGCGGCGATGGCTCGCCGGGCTTCGTGCTCTACGCGCTCAGCAGCCTCGGCGATAAACACGCGGGCGGCATCGATCATCGTCCCGGCGGAAGATTCCCCCTGGCGCGCCGCGGCTTTCTGGGTACGCAGCAAGCAGGACTCCATGGCGTACACTTCCATCACGATGTCCGACAGCGCGGCGATAAGTTCCTGCTCATCGGCGAGCTTCTCCCGGAACTTCTGCACCGCTCCGCCGGCCGCCTGCAAAAACATTTTCTTGGCGTTGGCGAGCCCGCGAGCTTCATCGGCGAGAACGCCTTCCGACGCTTCCTCGAAGGAAGGGCCGGCTAGAATTTCGTCGGCGAGCTTCATCGCCGCAGGAATTAATGCGAGCTGTCCGGCCATGGCGCGTTTCATCAGCATTTGAATGATGAGCATGCGGTTGATTTCGTTGGTGCCTTCAAAGATGCGATTGACGCGGGAATCGCGATAGGCGCGGCAAACCGGATAGTCCTCGTGGAAGCCGTAACCGCCGAAAATCTGCACCGCCTCGTCCACCACATAGTCCAGCATTTCCGAGCCGTACACTTTCGCTACGGAACTCTCGATGGCGTATTCCTCGAGAACTTTCATGGAGTTCTGCACTTTGTCGCCGCTCCCGGAGGCCGCGGCCATGGCCGCTTCGATATTTCCCGCCGAGCGATAGACCATAGACTCCACTGCGAAAATCTGGATGGTCATTTCCGCCAGCTTTTCGCGGATCAAGCCAAAATCGCCGATGTGCTTGCCGAACGCTTTGCGTTCTTTGGCGTACTTCGAGCACGTCTGCAGCACGTTTTTCGCGCCGCCGACGCAGGAAGCCCCGAGGGTGAAGCGCCCGGCGTTCAGGATGTTGAAGGCCACGATGTGCCCGCGCCCGATTTCGTGCAAAACGTTTTCCTTGGGCACTTTGCAGTTCTCGAGAAAGATCGGCGTGGTGGAGCTGCCGTGAATGCCCATTTTGTGCTCTTCATTGCCAGGCTGGAACCCGGGGAAAGTGCGCTCGACGATAAACGCGGTGAATTTCTCGCCGTTGATCTTGGCGAACACGATGTACACGTCGGCAAAACCCCCGTTGGTGATCCACATTTTCTGGCCGTTCAAAATATAGTGCGTGCCCTCGGGGTTGAGTTCGGCGCGCGTGAGCGAATTTTGGGCGTCCGATCCGGCTTGCGGTTCGGACAAGCAGTACGCGCCGATAAGCTCGCCGGTGGCGAGCTTCGGCAAGTACTTCTTTTTCTGCTCCTCGGTCCCGAAATAAACGATGGGCAGCGTGCCGATGCCGGCGTGCGCCCCATGGGTTACGGCAAAGCCGCCGTAAATAGAAAGTTTTTCGGTCAGCACCGTGGTAGCGATTTTGTCGAGGCCCGCGCCGCCGTATTGCTCAGGCACTCCGCCGCCCATCAGCCCGAGCTCCCCGCCTTTTTTCACCAATTGCGACATCAGCCCCGGTTTCTTGCTCTCCAGTTCCTTTGCGAACGGCAGAACTTCTTTGGTGACAAATTCTTCCGCAGTCTGCCCGATGAGCTTCTGGTCGTCGGTCAGATCCGCCGGTGTGAACACCTCCTGGGGCAGCGGCGATTCCAGGAGAAAACTGCCTCCCTTCGCAGCGGGCTTGGTGACCGTAGCGGTTGCCATTTTTGTTGACCTCTTTGCGGCGGTTGGAACTACCGCGGGCCTTATGCCGAAATTATTCTACGCTTGCGCGCATTAGCGTAGCAACCAAACCTCCGCGGCGAAACAGTACTAACGTAATGAGGCTATCGGTAGAGAGCGCCGGGCAGGCGTTCGATTATTAGGGGTGTTGCCCGAACAGGCTGTAGAAGAGGATGGCTAGGACGATGAGGGTGACGACAACGTAGGTCCAGTCGCGTTGCGAAAGGAAGGCGAAGACCGAAAACACCACGCGAGCGATGGGTGTGGCGATTAAAAGGAGGAGGCCAAACTGGATCAGCCCGCGGCCGCGCAACGCCAGGACTTCATGGAAAATTCCAGTCACCGTGCGGAACTCCGCGGGTTGGCCCTGGAAGTTGTGATAGTCGGTTACCGGGGTGGGGTGGCGCAGCAAGTAAAGGGCACCGCCCGCGAGGACAAACATCGCCGAGAGCAGCACGCCGGTACGCAGGAGACGGCTCATGATCAGGTCCATGCGCTGATCGGTTTTTTCCATGATTTGCGTGGTCATCCGATTTCCTATTTCAGTCCGTGGTAAATCATTTCTGCTGCCAGTACCGCAATCACGCCGCTGAAGACCAGCCGGAGAACGCCGACCCTTGCTCCGGCAAGGATGCGCGCACCGAGCAGCGAGCCGGCCAGAACCCCGAGCATCACGGGCATGGCCAGCCCGGGATCAATGTATCCGCGGCTTAAATAGACTCCTGCGCCCGCGGCAGCGGTAACGCCGATCATGAAGTTCGAAGTGGTGGTGGAAACTTTAAAAGGCAGCTTCATGGCTTTGTCCATGGCCAGAACTTTCACCGCGCCGGATCCGATACCCAGCAAACCGGAGAGCACTCCGGCGACAAACATCAAAGCGAAAGCGAGCGGCACACCGCGAACGTGATAGTTTTCAAAACCATTGGGCGCGGGGTAGCTGCTGTCCATACCGAGCCAGGAGGCCATGCGATCGGGTTTGGCGTTGGCGCTGAGAGCGGCATGGTCCCACAGGGAGGCGTAGGCGGAATAAAGGAGCATGACGCCAAAGATGACGGAAATGACCGAGACGCGAAGATAGAGAACCAGGGCGGCGCCCGCTAATGCGCCGACGGTGGTCGCGACCTCGAGAAACATACCGACACGAATGTTGGCATAGCCTTCGCGGACATATGCTGCGGCGGCCCCGCTGGAAGTGGCAATCACGGAAACCAGCGCCGCCCCGATGGCATAATGAATATCCACGCCAAACAGGAGCGTGAGCAGCGGCACAATGACTACGCCGCCGCCGAGGCCGGTGAGCGCACCGAGAAGTCCGGCAGCGAAGGAACCGAGGGCCACCAGTGCCGTGAAGTCGAGAGTATTCAACCACCCTCCAGCGCGGGGCTATTGTAACGCCAAGGGCCACCGCGCCGAATGCGGCGCGGGATGCGCGAATAATTTCGTTACTGAATTGCTGGCGCTGGGGCGCTGTCCTTGAAGGAAATCAGCTCGAAGCTGGAGCGCGTGCCGAGGAAGTCGACGACGCGGCGATGCTGACCGGCGGGCAGCCAGAGCACCTCTCCGCCGTGGAGAAATTGCAGATGTTCGCCGCCGAGATTGACGTCCAGGTTGGCGTCGGTGAGCGCCACGAGCAAAGCATTGGTTTTCGGCGTGGCTTCCACGTAATCGCGACCGCTTGAGACTTTGAACCGCTCCACGCGAACCTCGTCGCTTTCAAAGTAGGGAACCTCATCGTCCGCGGGTTCGGGTTCGGGCGCGGTCTTCTTTTTCCCCCTGACGGAATTGCCAGCGGCCTGCGGCGGGCACTCGACAGGCTGTGCCGCCAGTACCGCCTGGCACAGATTTTTCGCGGCCCCTTGCGGATGCAGAAGTTCAATGGTGATGTTGTGAAAAGGCATTCCGAAGTCCGTGCGGGCGATGTGCGCGAAGTTTCCCGGAGTAAAGTGCGTTTCACCATCCTGCAAAGTTTGGTGCAGTTCGGGCTTGCCGGCAATGGCGTTGATGATGTCCGCGGGGCCCAGGACGACATAGAGGTACGGGTGATCATGCTGGTGCAATAGCGTGGCGTCCAGCGGCGGAACCATTACGTTGTAGACGCGGGTGAAATCGTTTTGCAGTACGAGGCGATGATGAGGTTCCTCGCTGAGAGGGACGGGGCCCGGTGGAGCGGCGAGATTCTGCTGAGGAAGACTCGAAGCCGGCGCCTGCGCGCGCGTGACCGAGCAGCTCAACATCAAGCAGGTGAACACCAGGGCTGGTTTCATGGAGAAGAAATCCTACTTGGCCGGGAGCCGCATGACAAGGTAAACGCCCCTGGCCCCCTGGCCAAGGTTCCTAAGACGATAAACCAGCTCCGTTGGTTTCGGCATTGCGCAGGGCACGAACGTCGGAGGGCGAACTTTCGCATCGGCTCGCAACGCCGGTTCCAACGCAGGAACCGTTTACGCGCTGGTCCCCGTCGAGGATTCTTCGGTCGGTGGCGCGGCGGGCTCCGGGCTCGACGATGCCGGCGTCTCCAGGCGAGAGGAAAGCGCTTCCACGAGCAGATCAACCAGTTTCTTGGCGCAAGCGCCGTCCGCATCCCGGTCTGGATTGTATTGCGCGATGTCGAGCCCCAGAAGATTTTTGTGGCGGGCGTATTGGTTCAGTGCGACACGAACGTCGTCCAGGCGGAGACCTCCCTCACCAGGCACGACCACCGCGGGAAAATCCTCTTGTGCGATAACGTCGAGGTCCAGGTGCACCACAAATTCACGCGTGTCCGCGTGCAAGTGACTTAGCGCATCAACGGCAGAAGCGGCCGCACCCTTCGATTGGATATCCAACGCACCTATGTGGCGCAACGGTGACCGCGAAAGCAATTCCTGCTCCGGGGGATCGAGCCGTGAGAGGCCAAACAGCGTAATGTCCGGCTCGCGAACCAGTGGCGGCTCGCCCCAGAAACGTACCAGCTCCGGAGCGCCTTTGCCGATAATGTGCGCGACCACCATGCCATCAATTCTTCCCGACGGCGTTGTGGCCGGCGTGTTCAGATCCGCATCGCGATCGAACCACAGCAAATTGACGTGCTTGTAATAGCGTCGCGCGCCGGTCAGCAGTCCTATGACCTGCGCACAGTCTCCGCCGAGCACCAGTACCAGGGCGCCGCTTTTCACCGCGACTTCCGCGCGAGTCTTCAAATCGTTTAATCCGGCGACAATCTCCTTGAGGTTACGGGCGCGGCGATGTTCATCATCATCGGCAAAGAGGCGGGGTGCACAATCGCCATAATCAGCGACTTCAAAACCGGCGGCTTGCATCCGTTCAATCAAGCCCGCGGCACGCAAGGCGGCAGGGGCTCTCTCGGTTCCCGGGGCGAAAGCCGCCGCGCTCGAGGGCGCGCCAATGAGGGCAATCTTCTTCGGCTGACGGACAATTTTGACCGCCAAGTTTGCGCTCCTTGTTTTGTGTTTCCGTCTACCGCGCTGGGCCGCGAGTCACTTACCGGCTAGCGTCCTGCCGGGCCTATCACGCACTGCAACCCTGGGACACTACCAAACCTAGCGTCGCGGCGCGGCGGCGATGGTCGCCAGCTCCGGCGGCAACGTAAAGCGCACGTCTTCGCGAATGAGGTCCAGGTTGCGCTGGTCGGTGAAACCAAATTCCGCCAGGCGCTCGCTTACCTGTTCGACGAGCACTTCGGGAGCGGAAGCACCGGCGGTCAAGCCCACGCGCTTCACGCCTTCGAGCCATTTCACGTCAATGTCCTGCGCCGAATCAATGAGTTGCGCGCGCACCCCGCTGCGCTGCGCCACTTCCACCAAGCGGTTGGAGTTGGAACTGTTCGGCGAGCCCACCACCAGGATCAAATCCACGTCCTTGGCAACCTGCTCCACAGCTTCCTGCCGATTTTGTGTGGCGTAGCAGATGTCGTCGCTAGCCGGTCCCTTGATCGCTGGAAACTTCTGCCGCAAGCGCGCCACGATTTCCTGCGTATCGTACAAGCTCAAAGTGGTCTGCGTGAGAAACGACAGCCTCTCCGGGTCGTCGACTTGCAGCGCATCCACCGCTGCGACCGAATCGACCACAATGGTGCGATCCGGCGCTTCGCCGGAAGTCCCGATAATTTCCTGATGGTCGCGATGGCCAATCAGTATGATGGTGCGCTTCTCGCGCGCGAATTTCAGCGCTTCCAAGTGCACTTTGGTCACCAGCGGGCAAGTGGCATCGATCACTTTCAGCGAACGATCCTTGGCTTCCTGGCGCACCGTCGGCGGCACGCCGTGTGCGCTGAACACCAGCACGCCGCCATGCGGAACGTCCTCGATGGACTCCACAAAAATCGCGCCGCGCCGCCGCAACTGCTCGACAACATACGTGTTATGAACAATTTCGTGGTGCACGTACACCGGAGCCCCGTAAGCTTCCAGCGCCAGTTCGACGATATCTACCGCCCGCACCACTCCGGCGCAAAACCCGCGCGGCCCGATCCGCAGCAATACTTTTCCGTTGGTCTCCCTATGCATCGCCATCCTAATCTGTAGTTTCCGAAGACTCTATCATACCCTACGACCGCGCCCGCCCGCACGCGTTTCCTGCAATACCGGCGTGGAGGGACTCTCTAGCGAAGAGAGTGCAAAGCTTGGGAAAGAAAGTACAGGCGGCGAGTAAGGTTTATATTCCCGGAGCGAAACTTTACGTACATGCATTGCCGTAAAGCATGGAACGCCTTCGACCAAGTCACTAACTTTCCTGTTACTTAGCGGCCCGAGAGATTGGCACCCGTCTCGCAAAGAATACCACTCGTGTTTGAACAGTGGTGGGTTCCCGCACGCCGCGCCGTCGTTTTCAGTTTTGTGGCTCTCCTAATCTCGGCAGAAGGCAGGACATTTTCTCCGCCGGGGAGAGCAAGAGGTGGGTAACCAATGATACCGACCATTTTGCTCGTGGACCTGGACTCCCCCAATCGTACGTATTGGAAAGCATTTCTGCAAAACCAAGGGTTCGACGTGTGCGCCGCTGGCGATGCCAGCACCGCCCTTGAAAAATGCCGGTGCCTGCAGCCGGATTTGGTTCTGCTGTACGACACCTTGGCGGACATCACTGCTTGCGAGCTTTGTCGCACCCTGAAGGCACAGCCGGCTAATCACCTGACGCCGGTGGTGTTGGTCATGAACTCCGCTGGCCCGCAAGAAGCCCAGCGCGGGCGCGAAGCAGGTGCCGATGATTGCTGGGGGATTCCGCAGTCTCGCTACGAGGCCTTAAGCCGCATTCAAATCTTGCTGCGGTTGAAGACTTACATTGACGCGCAAGTTCGCGCGGTCGTGCTTTCCCTCGCTTCCAGCATCGACTCCAAGCACCCATCGACCGCGGGACACTCGGATCGCATCGCGGGCTATGCCGTGCGCTTGGCGGAAGATCTCCGTCTCCATGACGGCGATCTCGAGATACTGCGCATGGCCAGCTTGCTTCACGATGTTGGCAAGGTGGGCGTGCCGGACTCGATTCTCACCAAACCAGGGCCTTTGACCATCGAAGAAAGAGCCATCATGAATCAGCACCCGGTCCTCGGCGAAAATATCTGCGCGCCCCTCAAATCGCTGCGCCACGTGTTGCCGGTCATTCGCCATCACCACGAACGCATGGATGGCAGCGGCTATCCGGACGGCTTGCGTGGCCGACAGATTCCCCTGAAGGCGCGGATTCTGCAGATTGCGGATATACACGATGCGCTCATCACCGACCGGCCGTATCGCCAGGCCATGTCGCGCGAAGATGCACTGCAAGTCCTCTCCCGCGAAGCCCGCTGCGGATGGTTGGACACCGCGCTCGTCGAACGATTTTGCGCCCTCGACGCCGGGGGATTTTTTGCGCCTCGCGGCAGGTCGATGTTGGCTTCCTACTACGCCTAGCCGCCGCCGAACCGCTGAATTTTCTCCCCGCTAAACCAAATTGGAACTTTGCTATCGCGCTTCACCGATGCAGAATCCGCCCATGGCGATCGAGGAAATGCACGTGGCGCCGGTAACTCTGGAAGGCCGATATGTTCGGCTGGAACCGCTCGCGCAGGGGCACGTAGAGGCGCTGGCTGCTGTCGGCCTCGACGCCGACTTGTGGCGCTGGATTCCGGTTCCCGTTCGAACCCCCGAGGAAATGGCCGCCTACGTTGAAACCGCTCTGCGCGAGCAGGCCAGCGGAATGGCCTTGCCCTTTGTCCAGGTGGACAAAACCACCGGCCGCGCCATCGGGAGCACGCGTTACGGCAACATTGAGCGCGCCCATCACCGCCTGGAAATTGGCTGGACCTGGGTGGCACGCGACTGGCAGCGCACCGCCGTCAATACCGAAGCGAAATACCTGTTGCTCCGCCACGCATTCGAAACCCTGGGCTGCATGCGCGTAGAGCTCAAGACCGATTCCCTCAACGAACGATCGCGCGCCGCCATCGAGCGCATCGGCGCCCGCGAGGAAGGCATCTTTCGAAATCACATGATCACCGAGAGTGGACGCATCCGCCACAGCGTGTACTTCAGCATCGTGGACGCGGAGTGGCCCCGGGTGAAATCCCGTCTCGAGGCCCGCCTCGGCTTTTAGCAATAACGCATGGCTCCGCCTTTTTAGCGCTAGCCTTGCCATCCACTTCTGGCGCTAACCTGTCCCCGACCTTTAGCGATAGCGCACCGCAGCGGAGTGAGCTTCTATTCCGGCGCTGGGCGTGAGGTATAGTGGGGCCTCAGCCGAGTTGAGGACCATGTTGACCGAAAACGCTACCGATCCAGCGAATCGGCGCCGCAGCGAACGCGTTTTGCTACAGGTTCGCGTGGTAGTGCAAACAACCGGGCGCGACGGAAAAAAGTTCGAGGAAGAAACGCAGACCTCGGTGGTGAACGCGCACGGCGGGCTCCTCAAATTGCAGATGACCGTCCAGGTGGGCCAGCCGATCCTGCTGATCAACGTGAGAAGCAAAATGCAGCACAGTTGCAAGGTAGTGCGCGTGGAAACCTCGTTCGGGGGGCAGTCCGCCGTGGCCTTTGAGTTTGACCAGCCGGCGCCGCACTTTTGGCCGATCACGTTTCCGCCCGAGGATTGGGGCGCTTCTAAATAGCCCAGAGTTCGAATCGAAAGCCCGACAACCTTTTTCGCGCGCAACTATTCCCACCCTTTGGGGTTTTATCCGGTCGAATGATATCGATGATCCTTTTGGAGGGTCTGCCCATGTTCTTTCGGCGCTATCTGAGGACCACAGTGCCTTTCGCCACCGCAGCCGCGTTGTCC
>Ga0137401_10001019_pt1 | contig 11776 bp, 11 predicted proteins | sample CZOMad1_1_16fung_FD_108286 | JGI IMG/M metagenome (GOLD analysis project Ga0137401, IMG submission 108286) | Vadose zone soil fungal communities from Angelo Coast Range Reserve, California, USA - CZOMad1_1_16fungal (Illumina Assembly) | ecosystem: Environmental > Terrestrial > Soil > Vadose...
ATGGGAGGCCGCCGATTTCGTACGGAACTTGCACCGGCGCTTGCGTTTCCGGGGCCTGTCGCGCGCGCCCCTCAAGCTCTTGCGCCTGGAGTTGCGCGACGATCAGGCGGAGTGCGAATGGCTGGCACGTCCCAACGCCAACGCAGACGAGCGTCATGCCTCGTTGCAGGCCCTGGAAGACTCGCTGGCCGTTCGAAAATTGTTGTTCACTGCGATGCCATCATTATCCAGCGCAGTATTTCGTGTCTATCGCCGAGTGGAACCTGAGCACACCGAATTGATCATCACCGGCACGGTCACCCGGGACGAGCAGGCTGCCGATGACGTTTGCTCTCCAGCTATGCGCGCCAAGTTATGCGGCTTGCGCTTCTGGCTGGAGGACGAAGTACTCGAGGGACTGCAGACGCAGCACTCGCAGTACGCAGGTGGAGACACAATATTTAGCCGGTCGCAGCCGCGAGGCCGGCAGCAGCAGGTGGCGGCACAACAACTCGAAAGGAGCTACTTCATGGCGGCGAATCGTCAGCAGGGAACGTACCTGGCAACAACGCTGGTAGGCTTCACGGCCTTCCCGGCCGGGATGGTGACGGGAGGAGGAATTGGCGCGCTGGTTGCAATCGTTGGGGTTGCCCTGCTCGCCTTTTCAGCCTTTGGCTTTTATCGCATCAAGAGTGCCGGTTCGGCTTACTGAAACTTTCAAATAGGGGACTCTAAATGATGAAGATCGTGGGTATCGCAATGGCGCTCCTGGGGTGGTTCATTCCAGTCGTGAGCCTTCCACTCACCCAATCGCTCTCCGCCAGATTTGTCGCGTCCGTTCTCGGACTCATCATCAGTCTGGTCGGAATTCTCGGCGTGCTCAACCAGGCTCACCTCAAGGAAGCGATCTGGAAAAAATAGCCGGGTCCGCTCCACCACCTTGGAATGGGACGCTGAAATCAAAATCGTGAACGGTTGCTAAGGAGACAACAGGATGAAACTCTGGGGACACTACAAGATTAGTTGGTTGTTGGCCGTAACCTGCCTGCTGGTTTTGTGCGGGATGGGAGCCGTGGCGCAAACCCAGGCCGCCCCTGCACCCGCTGCCACCGCGGCTGCGCCTCCTCCGATGGCTACGGACGCACCCCTCGACCTCAAACCCGCGGGCGCGCCCTCAACGGATGACTTGGTGAAAGGCGATCCCGGCGGCACCAAGACCGGGACCGCCAATGACGTTGTCGTGTCCGACACGAAAAAGGGCATGACGCTCGCCGATCTGATCAATCAGGTCGGTCAAAACCGCATTGGCATCAACTTCACCTGGACGCTGATCACCGGCTTCCTCGTCATGTTCATGCAAGCCGGCTTCGCTATCGTCGAGACGGGCCTCTGTCGCGCCAAGAACGCCAATCACACCATGATGATGAACTTCATGGTCTACGGCTTCGGACTGTTCGCCTTCTGGGTTTGCGGCTTTGCCATCCAGATGGGCGGCGGCGCCCCCTACGCCACTCTCGGCGGTGCCAGTTCTCTCAATGCCGAGCACGTCGTTACCTTCATGGGCAAGACTTGGGGCGTCTTTGGCACGCATGGCTTTTTCCTGAGTGGCATTTCGTACGACGTCGGTGTCATGGTGCTCTTCCTTTTCCAGATGGTCTTCATGGACACCGCCCTCACCATTGTCACCGGCTCGTGCGCCGAACGCTGGAAGTACGTTGCCTTCGCCATCTCCTCGGTCTTCATGGGTGCCATCACCTATCCCCTGTTTGCGAACTGGGCCTGGGGTGGCGGTTGGCTCTCGCAGTTGGGAGCCAACTTCGGTTTGGGTCACGGCTACGCCGATTTCGCTGGCTCCGGCGTGGTGCACGCAGTCGGCGGCGTTACAGCACTCGCCCTCTCCCTTATTATTGGCCCGCGCATCGGCAAGTTCACGCGCGAGGGTAAGCCGAATGCCATCCCCGGACACGATATCGTCATAGTGCTGACCGGCTGCTTCATCCTGGCTTTCGGCTGGTTCGGATTTAACCCCGGCAGCACACTCGCCGCCTCCGGCAACGGTGCCTTGCGCATCAGTTCGGTTGCGGTCAACACCATGCTCGCGGGCTGCACCGGATCTTTCGGGGCGGTCCTTTACATGTGGATCCGTTACGGCAAACCGGACGCTTCGATGTCGGGCAACGGTTTGCTTGCTGGGCTGGTCGCGATCACTGCGCCCAGCGGATTCGTCAGCGCCGTGAGCTCGGCGATCATCGGTCTCATCGCCGGCGTTCTGGTCTGCGTCAGCGTTGAATTCGTCGATCGCGTCCTAAAAGTCGACGACCCGGTCGGCGCGATCTCCGTACACGGAACCAACGGCCTGTGGGGCGTACTTTCGGTCGGCCTCTTCGCCGATGGCACTTCCAACTACGGTGGAAGCTGGAACGGTGTCAGCGGCTCGGTGCGGGGCCTCTTCTACGGCGACGCGAGCCAGTTGGTCGCCCAGTTGGTCGGCATTTGTACGTTGGTAGGTGGGATTTTCACGCTTTCCTATGTGAGCGGCTGGATCATGGACCTGATTATTGGCCAGCGCTCCTCCGCCGCTGACGAACTCGAAGGGCTGGACATCCCCGAAATGGGCGCTCTCTGCTATCCAGAGTTCGTCCTCAAACCGGAAGGATTGCGCGTACCCGCTGAGGTGGCGGCAGACTGATGCAAACTCACGAAGCGGAGATCACCATGGGCGCCAATCTGTCGTGGCCAAACAACGATCGAACGGAATCACCTGGGACGCTACAATTTGTGGCGCCCCGGGCGCTTTCGCCCAAAGCGCAACAAAGTTTTCAGCAAGGGATGGCTCATCTTCAATCGGGAGAGGCAGCGTTAGCCGTCGCGGCGCTCTCTGAGACGATCGAGCATGCCCCCGGCTTCACCGCGGGCCATGTGTTTCTGGGGATTGCCCACGCATTGACGAGCAACATCTATCCGGCTCTCGACCACCTGGAGATTGCTATGAAGCTGGAGCCCGACAATTTCGCGGCACACTACACGCTCGCGCAACTTAACTTCAAACTGCGCATTCCGCAGCGCGGGTATGAAGAAGCTGAACGAGCCATGCACTGCAATATGAATCTGGAGCAGCGCAAGCTTCTCAACCAGTTGTTGCGTGAGGAGCGCGCTCGTGAGCGTAACGGCATCGCTCGGCCGTGGTTCAACAAACCGTTCAGCCGTCCGATGCTGTTCCTGGCTGGCAGCGGGATGGTGGCCGCGACGATTGCAGCGCTGATGCATATGCACTAAAGTGCAAGAACTCCACATTCTCTCGAAGCGAGGAGTAGCAATGCGAACAGTTCTTGACGCCTTCAAAGATCAACGGCTGGCTTGGTCATGGGCCATTGTCATTGGGCTCTTCCTCACACTTTGGGGCCACGCTCCCGTACTCCCCGTAGCCCTGGGCTGCCTGCTGGCCGTAGGGATCGCCGTTCTCCGTTCCTGGTCCCGTCCCGGCGCAAAAGCTGTGATCCGGGGAGGCCGATGAACCCATCGCTTCAAATTCTGCTGTGCATTGCGGTGATCATCCTGGTTGCCAAGCTGATGGGTGCGCTCAGTGGCCGGATCGGCCTGCCGGTGGTTCTGGGCGAACTGCTAGCTGGGATTGTTCTCGGGCCTACGCTCCTGAACATCTGGTCCTTGTCCTGGTTCACGCACGCCGCGTCGCCAGACAGCACGTCGGCCGCTGCAGTGTTCAAGGTTCTTGCCGAAATTGGGGTCGTGCTCCTCATGTTCTACGCGGGCCTTGACACGGATGTTGGCATGATGAGAAACACGGTTGCGCCTGCGTTCTGGGCTGCAACCGGAGGTGTCGTTCTGCCGATGTTCGGCGGGACCCTGCTGGCTCGCCAATTCGGTTTCAGCTGGCAGGAGGCGGTCTTCATCGGAACGATCCTTACTGCTACCAGCGTGACGATCACCGCGCAGACGTTGATGAATCTGAAGCAACTCCGTTCCAAGGTTGGTTCCACGATCCTCGGGGCAGCTGTTATTGATGACGTTCTCGGCCTGATTGTGTTGTCCGTGGTGGTTGCGCTCGCACCGCAGATCGCCGCGGGCAACGGGACCTCCTGGCGCGATGTTTCGATCACTTTGGGAAAAATGGTGATCTGCCTTGTCAGCATGTTCTGGCTGGGCCCGCCTTTGACCCGCTGGGTCCTGAAAGTAACTCCCCGTTTGCACGGTCACCACACCGAAGCTGCTGGAGCCTTGGTGGTAGCTTTTGCGTTGGCGTTTGAGGCTCAATGGCTGGGTGGAATGGCGGCCATCACTGGCGCCTATCTCGCTGGCCTCTTTTTCGCATTCACGGCCGAGCACCAGAAGATCTCGCAAGACTTGCAGCCTATGATCAACGCTCTATTTGCGCCGATCTTCTTCGTTTCCATTGGTCTTGATATCAACGCCCGCCAATTGCGCGGTGCTACCCTCTTCTTCTTTCTCCTTCTTGCCATCGCTATTGGGGGTAAGATCGTTGGGTCTGGGCTGGGTGTACTGGCAAGCCGTTTCACGGCCCGCGAATCCATGATCGTCGGTGTCGGTATGATTCCCCGAGGCGAAGTCGGTTTGATTACCGCCGCCATCGGCCTCACCGCCGGTATCGTGACCCGCGAGGTGTATACGCAAGCCGTAATCCTGGTGCTGATCACAACCCTGGTAACGCCCCCACTTCTACGTTTTGCGTTTCCAGCGGAAAAAAAAGTAGCCAGGGCGCCGGCTTTGGAGGACCTCTCCCCTAATGCCAACGGTCTCGCGGATGCTTAATCGAACTCTGGGCCTTTGGGTGGAGACCAGGCTTTACCGTCGCCGTAAGGATTCTGAATCGTTAACCAATCCGGGGAAAAAACACAATGATGACTAAACTTGAAGCGATCATTCAGCCCAACAAGTTCGAAGCCGTCCGAGGCGCCTTGACCGAACTCGGCGTGGAGGGCATGACCATTTCCGAGGTGCGCGGCCATGGCCGCCAGAAAGGACACACCGAGCACTATCGCGGTCAGGAATACAGCGTCGATCTCCTGCCCAAAGTCAAAATTGAAATGGTGATGCCCGACAGTCTGGTCAATCAGGCTGTCGATAGCATTCTCAAGACCGCATCCTCCGGCAAAATTGGCGACGGCAAGATCTTTCTCTATAAGGTCGAAGAGGCGATCCGCATTCGCAACCAGGAACGCGGCGCCGCTGCCCTGTGAGGCACATTTATCCTGGTCGCACAGCAACAGCACAGGATAGCTTCGGAGCGTAAGTCCGGCGTAGAGAGAATGAGAATAACCGTCGGTCCCTTCTGGAACGACGTCATTCTCACGGCGAACCCGCACTGAACTAGTGTCCAACTTCCACTTCGGGAGGCTGGATAGTCCCTCGTATTTTGCGCTTGATCGTCATCCGTTCGACGGCTGGCGGGTAGTTGCGGTATTGTAGAAAATCGTTGTCGCAACGAGCCACTGAGGCTTTAGTGCCCGAACCGCAGACCAAGCGTCCTCCCGTCCCGGTGTTCATCGCCACGACGGTGATGCTCAGTTTCATTTCCTTCTGGCGCGCCGCCGCCATCGTTCTGTCCGACCTCGCCTCCTCCGCCTACTACGCCGGTGGCGACGCCGAAAAGGTCATCGGCAAGAGTGCTCCCTGGTTCATCCTCGCGGTCATGTTGTTCAGCTACGCCGTCCGTGCTGTCTACATCGAAGCCAGCAGCATGTTTGTGCGCGGCGGCGTTTACCGCGTCGTCCGCCAAGCCATGGGCAGCACTCTCGCAAAGCTCTCCGTCTCCGCCCTGCTCTTTGACTATGTCCTCACCGGCCCCATCAGCGCCGTCACCGCCGGCCAGTATCTGGGCGGCTATATCCAGGAAGTCGCCCACTACCTGAAGCATCCCATCCATTTCAACGAGAACCATTTCGCCGCCGCATTCGGCATTCTGGCCATCCTCTATTTCTGGTGGAAGAACATCGAGGGCATTCACGAGTCCAGCGACAAAGCTCTGTCGATTATGAAAATCACCACCGTGATGGTCATCTTGCTGATCGTCTGGTGTGCCATCACCGTCTTCAAGCGCGGAGCTCAACTCCCTCCGCTGCCCAGCCTGCAAAACATGAAACTCGATCGCGACTTCCTCGGCTGGCTCACCGGCACGCCCCTCAGCCAGATGATGTGGGTCGTCGCCTTGGTTGGCTTCGGACACTCCGTCCTTGCCATGACTGGCTGGGAGACGCTCGCGCAAGTCAATCGCGAAATACAAAGTCCCAAGCTGCTCAACCTCAAGCGCGCCGGACTGGTCATCTTTATTTACAGCCTGCTGTTTACTTCGTTTGTGTCGTTTCTTTCCGTGATGATCATTCCTGATGGGGTTCGGCCGAATTTCTTCGCCAACCTGATCGGCGGGCTTTCCATGTATTTGGTCGGCCCGATCCTGCCCAAGCTCTTGTTCCACGCGTTTGTCGTACTCGTAGGTGTGCTGATTCTCTCTGGGGCCGCCAATACAGCGATCCTCGGGGCCAACGGCGTCCTCAACCGTCTCTGCGAAACCCGCGTCCTCACCTCCTGGTTTCAGCGGCCTCACAGAAAATATGGGACTACCTATCGCGCGATTCACCTGATTACCTTGCTGCAAATCCTCACCATCGTAGCCAGTCGTGGCAACTTCTATTTCCTCGCTGGACTCTACGCCTTCGGAGTGGTCTGGAGCTTTGCCTTCAACGGTCTCGCCGTCACCATTCTGCGCTTTAAATATCCCGAACATCGCGAGTGGAAAGTTCCCGGCAACCTGAAGCTGGGCAAGCATGAGATTCCCATTGGTCTCGGCTTGATCACAACTTTCTTGTTCCTGATCGCCATCGCGAACCTGCTCACCAAGCAAGATGCCACCATCTCCGGCGTGGTTTTCAGCGCTGTCTTCTTCGGAATTCTCACCATGTCCGAGCGCCACGCCAAGCGGGAACAAACCGGGCAAGCGGAATCGCTGGAACAATTCCGCGTCTTCGACAATCCGGAACTCGATTACGCATTGGTCGGCACTCGGCCCGGAAATGTGCTCGTGACCGTGCGCGATCCTACCCGTCTTCACCACCTCCGCGAGGTGTTGGCTCGAACCAATACCGAACACCAGGACGTGATTGTTCTGAGCGCACGCCTGTCCCCCGGCCGTCATTCCTTCAGTGGCAACACCAGCTACGAAGCCCGCGACGTTTTCGATATCTACGAGCAGGAACTTTTTTCCAAAGTCGTGACTTTGGCCGAGAAGCAAGGCAAGCGGGTCTCTCTATTGGTGGTTCCCGGCACCGACGTCTTTGACGCTATTTTAATGACCGCTCAGCGCCTGGATTCTTCCCGGGTCGTTTCCGGCCTGTCCACCAAACTGACCGCCGACGAACAGGCAAAACTCACCGGCGACGCCTGGGAAAGACTCCCCGAACCCAAGCCCCGACTCATCATGGAAATCATTAGCGCCGACGGCCGACGTCACGAATATCCCCTGGGCCCGCACGAACCGCGTCTTCGCCCCAGCGATGTGGAATTGCTGCACAAGATCTGGCTAGAAATCACCGCAGACCCGAGCTACGCCGGACTGCATCACTATCACATCGTCGCCCTGGCTCTGAAAGAATTGAAACGCTCCCTTCACTCCCCGGACCGTGAGGCCGTTCTTGAACAATTTCTCCGCGAGCGCGATGGCTAGGGTGTGCTCTGACAGGCCTCGCCGATTATGTCCACCCTCCAATTCTTCTCCAGTTGCGGTTTCTTGCAGCAGGTCGCGGTCTTTGCAACTCTAATTTACAGTCAGGTCGACGACTGACGGATAGTTGCGGTATCGTAGAAAGTCGTTTCCCAACCAAGTTCTGAGGTGGTAGTGGCCGAATCACAAATCAAGCGTCCTCCCGTCCCGGTGTTTATTGCCACGACGGTGATGCTCAGCTTCATCTCCTTCTGGCGGGCCGCCGCTATCGTTCTATCCGATCTCGCCTCCTCCGCCTACTATGCCGGCGGTGACGCTGAGAAGGTCATCGGGAAGAGCGCCCCCTGGTTCATCCTCGCGGTCATGTTGTTCAGCTACGCCGTCCGCGCGGTTTACATCGAAGCCAGTTCCATGTTCGTGCGCGGCGGCGTGTACCGCGTCGTCCGCCAGGCTATGGGCGATACCCTCGCCAAGCTTTCGGTCTCGGCTCTTTTGTTCGATTACATTTTGACGGGCCCCATCAGTGCTGTTACTGCCGGTCAATATCTTGGCGGCTTTATCGAGGAAGTGGCCCGCTACCTGAAACATCCCATCCAGTTCAACGAGAACTATTTCGCCGCCGCCTTCGGCATTCTGGCCATCCTGTATTTCTGGTGGAAGAACATTGAGGGCATTCACGAATCCAGCGACAAAGCCCTCTGGATCATGAAAGTCACCTCGGTGATGGTTGTCATTCTGATCGTATGGTGCCTGGTCACAGTCTTCAAAACCCACGCTGAGATTCCGCCTTTGCCCAGCCTGCAAAACATGAAACTCGATCACGAGTTTCTCGGCTGGCTCACCGGCACCCGCTTAAGCCACATCATGTGGGTCGTGGCCTTGGTGGGTATGGGTCATTCCGTCCTCGCCATGAGCGGTGAAGAAACCTTGGCCCAAGTCAACCGTGAGATCGAAAGCCCCAAGCTCCTGAATCTGCAGCGCGCAGGTCTCGTGATATTCATCTACAGCCTGGTCTTCACGTCCTTTGTTTCGTTTCTGGCTGTGATGATCATCCCCGACGCGGTGCGCCCGGAGTTCTTCGCGAATCTCATCGGCGGTCTGTCCATGTATCTGGTCGGCCCCACTTTGGCGAGGCTGGCTTTTCACGCCTTCGTTGTGCTGGTGGGCGTCTTGATTCTTTCCGGCGCAGCCAACACGGCGATACTGGGCGCAAACGGCGTGCTCAACCGGCTTTCTGAAACACGCGTTCTGACCTCCTGGTTCCAGCGGCCTCACAGAAAGTACGGCACCACTTATCGAACGATTAACCTGATCGCCCTGCTGCAGGTGGTGACGATTATTCTTAGCCGCGGCAACTTCTACGTCCTCGCCGCGCTATACGCATTTGGTGTGGTCTGGAGTTTCTCTTTCAACGGTCTGGCGGTTTTCATCCTTCGCTACAAGTATCCCGAACACCGCGAATGGAAGGTTCCCGGCAACCTCAAAATCGGAAAGCGTGAGATCCCCATTGGACTCGGTCTGATCACGGCTGTGTTGTTCCTGATCGCCATCGCCAATCTGGTGACCAAGAAGGAGGCGACCATCGCGGGCGTAGTTTTCAGTGGGGTATTCTACTGCATTCTCACCGTGTCGGAGCGCTACGCCAAACGCGAGCAGGCCGGCCAATCGGAGTCGCTGGAGCAGTTCCGCGTTTTCGATAACCCAGAGCTCGATTACGCCCTGGTGGGTACGCGTCCTGGAAATGTCCTCGTCACCGTCCGTGATCCCAACCGTCTTCATCATCTCCGTGACGTACTGAACCGCACCAATACCGCCCACCAGGACGTGGTCGTGCTCAGTGCGCGACTATCCCCCGGCCGCCATTCCTTCAGCGGCAACACCAGCTACGAAGCCCGGGATGTCTTCGACATCTACGAGCAGGAGCTGTTTTCCAAAGTAGTGACTCTGGCTGAGAAACAAGGCAAGCGCGTCTCTCTATTGGTTGTACCCGGCACGGATGTCTTTGACGCTATTCTGATGACCGCTCAACGACTGGAATCTTCCCGCGTCGTGTCCGGCCTCTCCACAAAATTGACCGCCGACGAACAAGCCAAGCTCACCGGCGATGCCTGGGAAAGGCTTCCGGAACCTAAACCTCGCCTGATCATGGAAATCATTGGAGCCGACGGGCGGCGCCACGAATATCCCCTGGGCCCTCACGAACCCCGCCTGCGCCCGAGTGACGTGGAACTGCTGCACAAGATCTGGCTAGAAATCACCACAGACCCGCGATATGCCGGCCTGCATCACTATCACATCGTCGCGTTAGCTCTGGAGGAATTAAAGCGAAGCCTGCACTCTCCCGACCGGGAAGCCGTGCTGGAGCAATTCCTGCGCAATCGAGACAGCTAGCCCGCTGGCGTTGCAGGGCCCCGCGTTCCTGCCCCTCTCTACGAAAGCGCTTTCTCAGTGCATTCCCCCAACTGGCACCAGCACCATTAACTTGTCGTCAATGGTGCGCCTCTGCGCGAAGTTCGCGAGTTTAATCAGTAACGGATAGGTCACTTCCTGCCCCCTCGTCGCCACCAGCATCCCGGAATGCGTCCGCACGTTCCTGTTGCAGAATCATCCCACTCGTCAACTTGGCGATCGGCACCGCGCTCGCGGACGTGGTCGGTGAGTCCACTGGCAGCAAAGGCAAAATCACAATCTCCACCTGCTGCCCGCCGGACGCGGCCGAGATCGGCGTAGCCGACACCGGCATGGGATTCCCGAAGCCATCCGTTCGCCGATTTTCGAGCCCTTCTTCACCACCAAGCCCGTCGGCAAAGGCACCGGCCAAGGGCTAGGCCTGGTTCACGCCATCATCGTAAAAAGACTGAAGGGTCAGCTATGGTTCGACTCAGAACTCGGACGCGGCACCACGTTCTTTATCCGTCTCCCCCTGTCGAATCCTCGACAGGGGCTGTTGCTGAGTGATCTATCTCCTTGCTTCGCACATTTTTTTTGATCTCTCACGGCTTTACGTCGATTGAGTTCAGTAGCGTTTCGCGCCTTGGATATTTACGGTACTGGGGCGTAGGAAAGCGGGCGACGGCCGGCGTGGCCGTTCGTAACTAGGCATTCCCCTTCGGATTGCGCCACACTGCGGGAGTGAGGACGCTTCGCGGCTCCACTTCCCCGTCGCGAACGGACTCGTCGGGACTATTCCCAAGCAAATTTCAGCAGACGATTTGTTGCAGGCGCGAGTTTGTGCGATGCGGTCGGTCCCGAAACCATGAATCCGGGAGGAGAGTGGCAATGAAGAAGATTGGCGTGTTGGCAGTAATAATTCTGTTAGGCACGGCTGCCTTTGCGCAGAATGGGCAGGGCCGCGGCAGAAGATCGACGATCGTGGTGACGGTGGAAGGGCTGACGTGCATCACTTCGGCTGGGACAGGGATGTTTTCGGCACTGACCTGGTCATTCGGGGCGACGCAGACGGTCAGTACCACCGGCGGAGGCGGTGCGGGGGCCGGCAAGGCGAATATTACGGATGTGAGCGTGACAAAACGCACAGACAGTTGCAGTCCGATTCTGTTTGGCGACGTGGCGACAGGAAAGCGCATTCCCAGAGTCACGATCGTGCAACAGGACAGCAATCGGGATGACGTATTCAGCGTCGTACTGCAGGATGTGATCATCTCCAGCTACCAGTTGAGCGGAAGCCAGGCCGATGAGGTACCGGGCGAGCAGATCTCATTCAACTTCGGCAAGATTACCCTCACGGATGCAATCAGCGGTACGAAATTTGGTTGGGACTTGCGATTGGGTCGGGCGTTCTAGGTCTACTTGGAGCAGGAACAGCCGCCTGCGGGCGGCTGTTCTGTTTGAGGGAAGAGACGGCCGAGGGCATCCCTAAGCCGCGCGGGCTTTTGTTTACTAGCTTGCCCGAACGTTGATTTCTTACTTAAACTTCATCGCTTTCTTTGAGTTTCGCGATCACCCCTAAGTCTTCCAGAGTGGTTGTATCGCCTTTGACATCGCCGTTGGTAGCTAGCTCGCGTAGCAGACGGCGCATGATTTTGCCGCTTCTGGTTTTGGGAAGCATGTCGGTGAAGCGGATGTCGTCGGGCTTGGCCAAGG
>Ga0137401_10001020_pt1 | contig 11776 bp, 7 predicted proteins | sample CZOMad1_1_16fung_FD_108286 | JGI IMG/M metagenome (GOLD analysis project Ga0137401, IMG submission 108286) | Vadose zone soil fungal communities from Angelo Coast Range Reserve, California, USA - CZOMad1_1_16fungal (Illumina Assembly) | ecosystem: Environmental > Terrestrial > Soil > Vadose zone...
CCAAAGTGGCGGAACGTCTCCTTTTCCTCGAAGCGCAGGCGATTGAAGAACGCAAATTGCGTCCCCATGCGATGTCCGAGCACGACGTGACCGAGCTCATGCGCCAGGATGGCCGCAAGGCTGGCTTCGTCCGGAAGCACATCCACCAAGCCGCGGCTCAGAACGATGGTGTGACCCATCGTGAACGACTCCAACGTTGAAGTCATCAGAATGCGGCAGCGGACCGCAGGTTCGATATCGAGGTTATTGGTAACCTCGAGGTTGTTGATCACCGTCTCCAGCACTTTATCCACGTCCCCATATGGCGCCATCAAGCCCAACTGCTCCATCTTCGTCGCGACGTTGTCTTCGGCTTGCCGGCCCCAGGCGCGCTTCGCTTGAAGCGGCGAATAGTCGTTGGCGATTTCCGTCTGATCTTTCACTGGCGCCGGCGTCTCTACCAGGACTTTGCTCAGCTCTTGCTCTTCCCGTGCGTGGTCGGGAGCGTAACTCCAAAGCCGCGTCTGCGCCCTGAATGTCGCGACTGCCTGGTTGTCCACTTCTTCGCTGTAGATGAACGCGGGAAGCCATTCGTTCTTCCCCGCATTCGTACGCCAACTGTCGAAATTGAAGTAGAAGCTGGACTGGGACCTGCCGCTATAGCCGCCGTTGAAGCGCACAATGTGGTAATCCTGGTCTTCCACCCAAATGCGCCCGACAAAGCGCCCTTTGTCAGGCTTTGATGATGGATCAACGTCGAAAATCAGACAGCGAATATCGCCCAGGAACTCGCGGCCCACATACTTAAAATTGTAATGCTGGCGGTCGAACCCGTTCATGTCCAGATAGATCATTTGAAGGAAGCCGCGCGGGAGAAACTCCATCGAGAAGATGCTCCCCAAACCGCCGAATGGGTTGTGTTTGTTGCGAGTGCCGCTGATCAGAGGTTCGAGCTCTACGCCCTTCGCTAGCCCGGCGCGCCCGAGAAAATATTTGTCGCCGTTGGGCACGGCGCCCCCTGCCTTGGTAGGGCGGAGTATCTGGATGTAGGTTTCCACGATTGGTGAATACTGGCGGAGCGACTGCACTTCCGCCTGCTCTTGCGCCACAATCTTGTCCACCACTTGCACCAAGGTCGTCTGCTGCTGGGCGGCCGCAGCCAGTGGGATCGCCCACACCACCAGTGCCAGCGCCACGGGCAGCATCTTCAGGGTACGCATAGTGCCTCCCCAACGGAACGTCTTGAATCTGGGCTGTACTTGGCAGGCTACCCTCCAAAAGGGAAACCGCCATCTGTCCAAAAGGCCAGTTTAAGAGCAGGGGTACTTACTAGTTGGCGCCCCGGAAGAAATGGCGGAGGGGTGAGAGAAGCTTGCAACACTCCATGCGGCGCCTGTGAGGAACGTCTCGCACATGTCCGAGACACGCGCGAGTGCGCGCGTGTCGGTAGACGCTATCGCATTTTTGATGTCGCGCAGTTGCACGCCGGGCTGAGGCATAGACTTGAACTGGAGCTTTTTGTAGCATGGCACGCATGAAAAAAGTGAAAACTGCCAAGCGCAGTTCTGTCGCGAAAAGCAATGGCGCTCCGAAGAACGTCGACGAATACCTTGCTGGCGTCCCGGAGCCCGCCCGCAGCACTTTGATCAAGGTGCGGGCCGCCATTCGGTCCGCGGTGCCGGCGGAAGCCACCGAGGCCATCAGCTATCAGATGCCGGCGTTCAAGTACAAAGGACGACAACTGCTCTGGTTCGCCGCGTTTTCGAATCATTGCAGTTTGTTTCCTACTGCGTCCGTGATCGAGGCAATCAAGAACGAACTTAAGGGCTTCTCCATCTCCAAAGGAACCATCCAATTCCCTGTTGACAAGCCTCTCCCGGCCGCTCTCTTGAAAAAAATGGTAAAGCTGCGAATCGCGCAAGACAAACGCAAGAAATAACTCTGAATCGCGGTGCGTTCGGAACCTGCAGGGTGCTGCACTCTTCGGTTTTAAGGGAGCGGTTGATCATGCCAGCTCATCCATCCATCAGCGCATCCCTCGGCCCACTCCTGGGCCCATCCTCGCTCCCAGGCGACTGGTCGCTGGTCCTCAGTCACGATTCACAAGTCACCAGTCAACCGTCACCATTCACCACTCACCGTTCTTACGTTACACTCAACCGATGGGATTTCTGCGGCGGCTTAGACGCTGGATGGGAACAGACCAACCAATGACGCACATTGTTGCCGGGAACATGGCTCCTGGATTTTCGCTCAAATCTCTCGACGGCAAGGAGTACTCGCTTCACGACCTCTTTCAACGCGGCCCCGTCGTCGCCGCCTTCTTCAAGATCTCCTGCCCTGTCTGCCAGTTCACGTTTCCCTTTCTCGAGCGCCTCTACAAACGTTACGGCGGCGACGGCGTCTCCTTCCTGGGCATCTCCCAGGATGACGCGCGCGACACCAGGGATTTTGCCAAGGAATTCAGCGTCACGTTCCCGATGCTCCTCGACGACGAGGACGGCTACATTGTCTCGAATGCCTACGGCCTCACCAGTGTCCCCACGATTTTTCTAATCGATACGGAAGGGACCGTGAAAGTCAGCTCCACGGGTTTCGACAAGAAAGATTTGGAAACTATCGCCGCGGAACTGGCCCAGCGCCGCAAAATTGCGCTCGCGCCGCTCTTCCGTCCGGACGAAGTCGTTCCTATCAACAAACCCGGATGAGGCTCCAAAAACTAGGTCCGGTCGGACCTGAAAAGTTTGGAGTGCCGGAGCCCCGCTCCCGCTTTTGACGAGTAAGGAGCCGCAGCAAAAATTCGATCCAGGATTATTCGAGGTCGGCGTCCAGCGATTGCTTCTTGTGTTTCGCGGGCCGTTTCCGCTTGTCTGGAATCACACGCGTAACGGCCGGCGCCAGCCCGGACTTCCGCGCCGCGCGCCGCGCTTCCACGCCCTTGTCGATGACTGCTTTTCGTTTCCGTTTCATGGAGAGCCTATTTCGTGGTCAATTCCCGAACGGCGCGCCAGGCTTGATCGATTGCTTCATTCGTGTAAGCAAACGCGCCGGCATCCGAATTCGCAATGTGGATACGGCCAAACGGCTGGCGGCCGATTTCGCAGGGTGATTGCCCCGCAGGCCACTCCGGGTCGTACAGCGAATTGTATTCATAAGCGTAACCGTGGGGCCAGCGATTGACGGTAATGGCTTGAATGTCACGCGCCGGATCGAATCCGCCGGTGGAAAGAATCCGCGTAAGTTGATCACGCGCGCTGTATTCGAAAGTTTCAAATTTCGTGGTGTAGAGTTTCATACGGCCGGCGCGCTGTTGATCGCGGGCGGGCAACCCCGGTGAGCAAGGAACGTGCTGCATGTGAACGAGGCAGGGTTCTTCGGCTTTCTCGGAGTACCGGTAACCTCCCATGCTGACCGGAAAGTCGAGCTCGACGTTGCTGAAATAGCTGCCAGGACACGAAACGCCGTGAATTTTCAGTTTTTCGAATGCAACACGGTTTCGAAGCTGCACATTGGTGTAAACCAGCGGAACTTTCACGCCGTATGCGAGGGCTTCCTTCTGCTTGTCGCTCATCTCCGGACAGAGATAGGGAATGACCGTGTTCCAGCAGGCGAGAATGCAAGCAGAGCCGCGCACGGAACGCGCTTCCCCGTCGCGCACATAGATGACTTCAACGCCGTCTGCGGAGGAGTCGCCAGAGTTTCGAACGCTGACTGCGGTCGAATTCAGGCGAATTCGAACAGGTGAATCGGGGGAATCTAGTTTCGAATAGTCCATCTTCGCGAGGACGATGTCCTCCATAGTGTGGCCGGAAGCGGAACCGGGAATTAGTGCGCGGACCAGCAACCGCGCGATGGAAGCGTTGCCGTCGGGAAAATGATAGATGTACGGCTCATCATCCTGGCGCGTAACCTCCAGCCCAATGCCGGGTCCGAGCGGCCCGGAGAGATTCATGCCTTGAAATCCCGGATGAAAACGGAGACCGGCAAGATCGCCAGCAGGAACCGCATCGATCCCTACGCCATATAAACCGTAGGTGGACGACTGAAAATAGCGAACGACCTCAGAATGAACCTTCGCGTCGTTCAGCAGAAAATCCTTGTAGCTGGTACGTGCAAGATAGTTTTTCTTCTCTGCCGCGTTTTTCGCCGGGAGATAGTCGACCTTTTCCGTATACAGACGCGCGAGATCTTTATGCGCCGTTTCCGAAAGCGGCGTTCGTGCGGCAAATTCAGGCCAGGAGGGTTTTCCGACACCGGGCACAAGAAGATCTCTGCCAAACGTCTCTTTGTCAAAGAAAACACCGCTCGTGATTCCCCGGGAAGCAAAGAATGTCTGGTCATAGAAAGTGTCAAACTTCCTGGGTTCAATTCCCAGCTGGCGGAATAGATTCTTTGATTCCGCACTATATAAATCTGGACCGGCAATCGACTGAGTCCCACCGTAGCCGAGGAGCAAGCGGCCGCCGGGCCTAAATTCATTGCGTTTGGCGTGGCCGCCGAAATCATCGTGATTATCGAGAATTAAAATCCGGGCTTTCGGCCCGGCCTCTTGGCGATAGAAATAGGCTGCAGAAAGACCGCTGATGCCGGCGCCTATAATGATCAGGTCGTAGGACTCGGCATCAGGCGCCGCGTTTCCCCACTTCTTGCCGTCTCGCAGAGCGTGCGCTACCTCCCATGAGCCATCGTGGCTGCCGCGCAGACCGGTCTTGGCGGGTGGATAGTTGGTTTCCTTTTGTTGCGGATTCGAAGGCGGACCCGGCAACCCGAACGCGTCTCCCCATATTTCGTGAGGCAGTGCGAGCGAAGCGCCGACAGCCAAACCGAAACCATTTAGAAAATCGCGTCGCGCGATGGGGCGCTTCATTCCCAGCTCGAGGTCGCGCTTATTCTTGCTCAAGGCCGCTCCTGGATGTTCTGCCGTGGCTCGAAAGGAAGTGGCCTGCCGGCGAGCACTGGATCATTTCTTGATAGAGCTTAGCTTAAGAAGAGTGCCCAGGAAACATGCCCGCGCTCCCCTGACCTCAGATGCGATAGCAATAGCCAAAGTAGATTTGACAAAATGCTGGCATATGTTTACTCCGAGAGACTAGAAACTGAACGACACCTGCAAGTCGATGCGCCGGTTCGCGGTGGATGAGGAGTACGGACCACCCGCAAGCCCGTTGGCCTGGCCGAAGAGCGGCGAACTCAAATTGCCGATGGGCGTGGCAAGGTTCACGTTGTTGAAAATGTTCCGCGCTGAAGCGCTGAACGTCAAATTGTACCGGTTGTTGCTCGCTCCGCCGTCCATTCCGCCACCGCCCCGACCGCCGCCGAAACCGCCGCGCCCGCCACCGGGTCCGCCAGGGCCTCCGGGGCCACGGCCAAACGTGCCGCCTGCTCCGGGGCCGCCCGCGCCGGTGTTCACCGGCTCTTTTTTCTGGCCGAAGCCGAATGTTTTGCTGAGGCGCAGGTTGAGCGAAAAACGGCCCGCACTGGTCAATGAATTGACGGGAACGAGAATTTCACCAGGCTGGGGCACAACATCGAAGGAACCATATTTGTTGGTGATCACATTTTGCGGCAGAGATTGCGGCGATGCGAACGCCGGCCGATCGTTAAAGATGGAATCGCCATTCAGGTCCTGTCCCGTCTTGACACTAAAGGGAACGCCGGATTGCGCAACGAGAAATGGACTCAAACGAAAATTGCGGGGCAGGCCCACCGAGCCACCGAAAAAAATGCGATGGCGCACGTCGAAAGCAGCGCGGCCATAATCGAGGCTGATGTTGTTGTCAAAGGAAGGGAAAGTTCCGGCGCCGGCGGCGTCGCTATTTGCGTAGTTCAACGTGTAGTAGCCGAAGAGCGAAAGTTTCGTGCCCATTCGAACGCTGCTGTTAATGATGAGCTGGTTCTGCTTGAAGATGCCTTCGGATTCATACTGGTACACGTTGGCGGTATTTCCGAGCGGATGAAGAGCGGTTGACGGATCGCACGGCAGCGTGCTGCAAAGTGGTGCATTGATGTTTTCCGTAAAGAATTGATGCACGCCTCGCGCATTCAAGTATGTGAGTGAAAGGTTTGCGGTTTTCGTCAGCTGGCGTTCGAGCGTCAATCCGGTTTGCATGGTGTAGGGCGTGCGGAGATTCGAATTGTGCTGATAAAGCGTGGGGGCGGTCGTGCTCATCGCCTGCAACTGCGAGGTTGATGGAGTATCGGCCAGAAAAAACTGCGGATTGGCGACGACGAACTGTTGTTGCGTGATGTTGTTCAGACGCTGCTGCTGCAAAACGAGATCATACGTAAACCGATCGTAGAAAATGCCAAAGCCCGCGCGCAGCACGGTCTTTGGCGATTTCTTGCCACTTCCATCGAGGCCCCAGGCGACACCGATGCGCGGCGCAAAATCGGCGTGGTCGCCGATGTTATTTTGACTTTCGAATCGCAGGCCGTAGCTGACTGTAATGGTGGGTTTGACGCGCCAGTCGTCCTGGAAATACAAGCCGGCGTCAAAGTACGTTACGTCCGCAAGAGCCGTTCCGGTGGTGATTGAGTACTGGCTGGCGCCGCCGCCCGCGGCGATAATTTGCGAGAGAGCCATGCCTTGAGCGAGGCCCTGCACGGTCATTTGATATGCCTGAATGCCGGTAATTTTCGGACACGTTTCCGGCGTGCTGTTGGGCGGACACGTGGGATCTTGGCGCAATCCGAAATTGAAATTCCCGTTGTAGCCGGAGCGCGAATCGTTCGAATCGCGGGTGGCACGCAGACGCGCGCCAAATTTCAAGAAGTGCTTGCCATGCGTCATCGAAGTATAGTTCTGCAGTTCGTAGCGGTCGAGCGTATCGCTGCTGACGCCGCCGCCATTCCCGCCATCCGTGAAGGCGCCTTGCGCGGAAATCATTGGCGCCGTGCTCTGCGGCGTCCGGTCGCTGGTTTCGCGAACGAATTGGAAGCGGGTCTCGTTGATGATTTTGGCATTTATGATTTGCGTGTCGCTGATCTGGAGCTGGTGTTCCCGGTTCTGTTGATTGAATCCCATGGAGGGGAGACTGAATTGACCAATGCCATTGTTCGTTTCATTTTCGCGTTCGTATTGGTAGCGCGCTGTGAGTGTGTTGTTGGCGCTGACCTGATAGTCGAAACGCGGGCTGAGATTTGTGCGCGTGCGCGGATTGGGAACGCCTTCGCTGAACGGAATAATTGCAAAGGTAGTGGGATCCACGATCTGGGCGCTGACGATGGACAATTCGTTGATATTGCGCTGCTCGATATTGAAGAAGAACGAGGCCTTCTTGCTGAGAAGCGGCCCGGCGACATTGGCGCTGAATTGCGTGGAATGATAGCCGGGCGGCTGCGTTCCCGCCGGGATGCTTTCGAACGGGTTCCTTGAATTGAATCCCGCAGTGTTTCCCATTAAGGAGACTTGCCCGTGGAACTGATCCGTACCGGGCTTGGTGAAGATTTCGATTCGGCCGTATCCCAGCCGGTCGTATTCGGCGGAGAAGGGATTCTGATTGATTCGAATCTCGCGAATGGACGCTTTGGGAGGCAGCGTGCCACCCGTGAATCCATCGATGTAGATTTGCCCGCCATTGGGGCCGGCGGACGGGCCCGCGAGCGCTTGAAGATCCGAGAGCAATTCATCGGGATCGTCGGAGAGGGCTTCGAGATCGGCGCCCTTGAGAACCACGGCGCCAGCGTTGTTGGTGGGATCCACGCCGACTGAGGTGCTCGAATCCGTAACTTCGACTTTCTGTTCTTCCACCTGGATGACGAGCGGAATATTTATCTGCTGGAGCTGGCCGGCGATGATCTGGACATCTTCTTTTGTAAAGAGCGCGAAACCCTTTGCGACGGCTTTCAGGGCGTATGCTCCGGGCGCCAGGCTCTTAAATTCGTAGACACCGTCCCGGTTGGTTGTCGTATCGATCGATGCGCCACTTGAATTGATCAATCGGACTGCGGCCTTGGCGATGACCGCGCCGGAGGGATCCGTGACGACTCCGGTCAGGCTTCCGGGCTGTGCCTGAGCGTATAGATTTCCGGCCGGAAGCAACAAAGACACGGTCGCCAGCAGAATCAGCAGCACACTTCGAACGGACCTAAAATTCATTAAGACTCCTGCGCTAAAGTTCATTCATTCGAACGCGCGCGTTTTCAAGGCGCGGCTGCTTCCCCGCCAGCCTGACTGCCCAGACTCCAAGGCGAAAGAATTGTGGAGGCGTTGCTGTTTGGAGAGGCTTGAAGAATGGGCTCCACGCCTCCAAGAAGGGTGATCGCTGTGGGCATTCCGCCGGAACCGCCTTCGGTGGCGACGAGCATGACTGCTTCGCCTTTTTGAAAATCGGAAAGAGCGGAATTGGGCATGCGGTTAATGGCTTGTTGCAAATCGGGAGGTCCACCGCCTGCAGCCCTGCCCATTCCATCAGACCCACCTGCTCCGGGGCCGCCCGCTCGAGAGCCACGGGGACTCGGATTTTGCGGCGCATTCGCCGGACGAGCGGCTTCATCTGCGGCAGGAGTCGCAACCTCCTCTGCGGGCGTTCCTTTGAGGCGCATGGCGATACGCTGCGCCATCTGGGGCGGCAATTTGCGCAGCTGAGATTCCGAAGTGATCTTCACGATTACGGGCCTTTTCGTAGTCAGATCCTGCAGGGTCACTGTGCCTGCGGATGAATCGATCGCGGAGATAGTGCCGGCGATGTTTCGAAACGTGCCGGATACGATTTCAACGGCCGTCAACTCGGTGCCGTCTGCATTACGCGCGCCACGGGCGCGAAGCTGATCGCCTGGCTTGATTTGATCGAGCTGAGCGGGCTTGGCGTCGTCGAATTTCACGGAGTCCGGCGCGTAGCGGCGCAGAATGGTGTCTTTCGAAAGATGGACTGCAAGATTCTTCTTTTCGCCGATCGCGGGCAAAGAAATAGTGATGCTACCTTTGGCTTGATCCACGCTGTTGACCAGACCTCCGGCACCGTGCTTCTGCCAGTCTTCGCGGTCCTGTGCTTGTTTTTGGGAAATGTCCTCTTTTTTCATGGCAATGACGGAAGCGGCGAGGACCGATTTTCCGTCTTCGCCGAGTTTGCCGCGCACGAGGATGCGGTCTCCGATTTGAACGTCGGGGAATTGGATGGGCGTGGCGCCTTTGAGGTCTGTTTGCCCGGGCGCGATTCGAAGAAGTTTTGTCGCGTCTTGAACGAGAACAGTCACGTCGGTTCCGGCATCGGTGGTCAACGTGATGGTATTCCCGGAAATCGCTTTGATAGTTCCCACGGGCTTAGCGCTGGATGCACTTTGAGCAGCGGGCTGCGGGGCGGTCTGACCCTGAGCGGCTTGAGCAACGGTGCCGATTCCAGCCCACAAGCTCAGGCACATCGCCGCTGCGGAGCACCCTACCCCGTAAACAAGCTTGCGTAACGCCATCGCTGATTCTTCATCCCCTTCGTATTCACGCGAGGCCTGGAATGACTCCGTTATTCCGCCCAATAAGCGTGAGGCACGGATAGTGCACCACTATTAGACGTATTTCAGAAGGGAAATTGTTACACAGCGAGCTTCTAAGAGTACCTGAAGGCAACCGCTCGAGATTTAGAAGTATGAAGCTACTTCTTTCGGGAGGAAGAATTGCCAGAGTATTGGATACGGGCCGCCCGGTCAGTGTATGCAATTCCCCATTGTTGCAAGCGCCCGACGAGTTCGGCCGCGACGCCGGCATCACGGAACTGTTGTGCCGCTTCCCATGCGTTTCCGCCACTGATATCCCCGTAGGCCGCGGGAGGAGTGTAAGGCCGCGCGGGCAACCCACCCATTGGCAAGTACTTCGCGATCGGGTATTGGAGATTCTTGTCCATCCACGCGGCGAGTAGCGAAGCCGTTAGAGCCCGATGTAACTCGACCGGCAGCGGTTTGAAGATTGGTTCCCAAACGGGGCTAATCATGATGCGAGGATCGATGTTCTGCTCCGGCCGCCAACCTTGCCTATAGTCGTCAGGACCCAAGCGGGGATCGGTGGACTGCAGCGCTTTGGTTACGGCCACAAGGAGCCGCGCCGGCTCCGGCTGGTGCGTCCGGGCATAAAGGTCGTTGAACCGACCGATCACATAGACCCAATCCACCGGACCGCGATCCCGGTGTTGATGATTGCCGCTGTTCAGGATGATCTGCAGCTCATACCAGGCCGCCATGAAATATTCATTGGTCAAGGCACTGCCGCCAACTCCAGCCGCTCCATCCGGGATGAGAGCTGACGATGGAGCGGTCTCTGCCGGAATGGTGTTGCACCACGTGCGGGAATCGGCGAGCAGCCCGAAAAGGTCGCGCCCGCGTCCTTCCAGCCCAAACTCCTGCATCATCTCCCACGACTTCACGAGCTGCCAAAGCTGGGTCGAATAGACCTTGTCAGTCAGCGCCGGCGACCACTCCATCTTTGGCTTAACAAGGCGTTTGAGGAAGACACGCCGAGCTTGAGACCACTCGGCAAAGGCGGCCGGGACGGGGCGAATGTTGTGATCGGCAGTCTGGGCCGCCATCAGGAGAGAGCGTAGCGGCTGCTTCGCGCCAAGCTTGCTTTTGCTCTCGGGAAGTGTTTCCCCATCGTACAATGCCGCGAATTCGCTCTGCGCAAATTCTGGTCCCCATGCATCCTTGGGATGCACGCGGGGCAGCCAACCGCTCCAATCGGGAAGTTGCAAGGCAATAGGAATCTCGCGAGGATTGAGGTTACCGTCGGGACGAAAGATGTCGGGGGTAATCTTCCCCGCGAGTTCGCGGAGGTTGGAAACATTTCCCGGGGGACTGGAGGCTGCACCGTTCTTCCTCGCGCTCTGCTGGTTCACCAGATACGGCAACGCGTCCATATCCTGGTCCAGGACCCAGGAGAGTCCGGCGCCTGCCGCCCAGTTCGATACAGGTTGCTCGTCGAGTCCGGGGCCGGGTTGGTAAGGGGGATTCCACGGGCGGCCCGGACTCGGTAACGGCAAGTTGCGAATATAGCTCGCGATCTGCTCGCCCTGCAGGGTAGACAAACCATGGAAGCGTGAGCGATCAACAATGCTGCCGTTGGAGAAGTTGAAGTATTTCAGGTCGCGCCCATCCCTTGCATGGCAGTCCGCGCAGCGCGCCTGAATCCTCGGACTATTTGGGAGGCTGCTTGCCGCCAATGGGGCGGTCTGCCAGAGCTCCCGCCCAGTCCGGATAGAGGCCGCATCGGGCAAAGGCGGAGCCCAGGCTTCGGGCGCATCCTCCACAAAATCGTCTGGCGGGAGGATCTTGCTTCCATCGCTGGTCAGGAAGTTGAATGCAAGGACGCGATAAGCGCTAACAACGCCGTCGGTTTGATTGAACCGGAAACGGAGGGTGTTAGTCCCGGGGACGACCATGCCGTTCGAGAGGGAGAGAGTCATTACGAGAGTGGAGAAGCCTCCACCGATTCCACCAAAACTCCTGGCGGGTTCTGGGATTGTGACAGTGCTGTTGTTGAGGGGAATCCACGCGCCCGCGTTGACTTGGACGCTGGCTTGATCCGCATACCGCAGCCCGTGGATCTGCAGCCAGAGAGATCGCACCGACTCAGCGTGTCCATCCTGAAGAGCGAAGGTCCTGCTCACCGTCGTACGCTCTGCGCCAAAAACTTCGATCGGCAATAAGATCCGGTCCGTGGTGGGATGCGCAAATCCTAGGGAAATTGCTAGGGCAGCCAGGACAGCCAGGACTGCCAGAAAAGCCTGGAATAGACGCGACGGCAGCACGGGGCAAGTATTCTTCCGATCGCAAATCGTGTCAATGAAGAACGCTCTCGCTGCTGGAGGCTACG
>Ga0137401_10001025_pt1 | contig 11753 bp, 11 predicted proteins | sample CZOMad1_1_16fung_FD_108286 | JGI IMG/M metagenome (GOLD analysis project Ga0137401, IMG submission 108286) | Vadose zone soil fungal communities from Angelo Coast Range Reserve, California, USA - CZOMad1_1_16fungal (Illumina Assembly) | ecosystem: Environmental > Terrestrial > Soil > Vadose...
CTGCCTCGCGGGGTCGCAAAACCAAAATTCGAAATTCAAATCGAGACCAAGAAAATCAATCGCTTATGCGTTTTTCATCAACAACTTACGGGAGCTGAAAGCCCAAACGTTGGGACACTACTGTTCAAGAATCTATTTACAGCGCAGCGAAGCTAGCATGGACCGTGGCAAGTCTACAGGCGAAGTGTGTCAACAACTCTAGCTGCCTCCGCTGGTCCCCATCGGGTTTAAGAGTGTGCAGCTAATGCTTTTTCGGCATTGCTTTTCGTGTGAGCGCGTGCTTTTCTGCTGGCAACCTCGGAAGGCCAGCGGGCACGATTGATGCTCCCAAGTGGTGTGCTGTCAGGTGTTGAGTTGCCTGTAACATCGAAATATGTCATTTCTGCAGCATCAGGCTGAAGCTGGGAATTCCGCAAGAGAGTAAGCCGCGCGACCGTGTGGCAAGGCGTTTCCTCTTCTTCCCAATTGACACTGGCGTTTTCAATCCAGAAGTTGGTGTCCTGATGCTTGCCCCAATAGGTCATCCTGCCAGAGTCGAGGAATTGGACTCCAAAATCGAAGCCACTCATCTTGCCATCTTGATTTAGGTGCCGGATCAACTCGTCTTGCAGTCCCTTTGGATTATTCCTTTCCAAGGGACGTGCAGGATTGTCCGAGAGCGGAGTTGCCGAATACTTCACAACATCGCTCGGCCCATGACGAAACGGAACGTTGCTCCCATACCGGAGTTGTTGGTACGGTTTGATTTTCTGATGCATCTGCACTTGAACCAAAGTCATGGTCCGCAGCACTCTCAACTTGTCCCTGAACGACAGTGACCACAAACCGACGGCGGGGTTCGGGGCCGTAAGCAGTTTCATGATCGCCAGGAATGCAGTGGAGTCGTTGATGGGCAGAGTCCTGGTGTTTTGTAGTGAGAAATCCTGTCTGCCGACGTTTCCGTCAGAAACAGGCCTGCCATCGGTAGTGAGATCGACCGAGAAAGACAACGAACGGACGTCGGGTTTGAAGTCGGAGTTTATTTTCGGATCAGCATTCCCAAACCGGACAGTCGCGGGATGAACGCCAGGTTTTGCGAAGATTCCCTTGGCGAGCCGCGCCGCGAGCACAGGGTCCCGGCCGACCGTGACATCAAACACTTCAAACTCGGCTCGAGCGCAAACTCCCTTCGCATGAGTTCCGCGGCAGAGTGGCCGGTGCTGCTGGTTGGCAGCATTCTTCTGCATCAGGAGAGATTTCTCGACGATCTCCTCGATCTCAATCTTTTCCCGGATGGGGTTCCGGTCAGCGTCGCTGGCGGTTACCCCGAACCATCTCGTCACAAACAACATGGAAAGTCCCCTCAACCCAATTGGGCAATGAATTTGATCGCCGTGATGCTTGGCAAAAAACAGTAGGCGGCTGCCTTCGTGGTTACGAAGGTTGAGAACCCAGTGACCTTAATCGGCGGTGCGCCATTCGCCTGCGGAATCACGAAAATACTTTCCGCAGGATCCTGAGTGCCGATCATAGGATCCTTCGATTTCGGGTTTAGTCTAACCGCCCCGGCGAATTCGCTGTCATTTACCCAATGCCCTAGCACGAACTCATACTGGTTCTCTATGTTTGAGTTGATGAAGTAGCCGAGAAGCCCGCGCTCGACTCCGTCGTAGGGTTGCTTAGGATCATAGTTCGGCCCGTAGGGCATACCTCGACGAATCAACCGGTGAGTATTATTGCTGCCGCCGGGTTGCCCCTGGCCCGTGACTGGCTGGCCTCGCGGATTTATACGCCGCATGTGCGCCCCAACGGGACACCGCAGCCCCTTTGGATCGCCTGACCCATCCGCGTTTACGTACTCGTAGTCGTTCAGCTGTTCGAGTGAAATGCCACCCGGAGGATTATCTGTTTCTGGCGAGAGTGCAAGAGGAACGCCATTCCGCCATCGTCCACAAATTTTGGCGGCCAAGAGTTCGGGGTCGATCTTGTCCTTATTCGATTGCAGGAAATTCTCGAATCCACGACGTCTGTCTTGATGACTTTAAAGACAGCAAAGCTTCCGTTGAGACCAAGTTCTCGAGGCTCCGGCACGAAGTAATTCTCTGCCTCGTCGCGCAAAACGAAGAGCCAGGGTTCGCACGGCTGCTGGTGATCCGGCGCATATCGCTCTGGACCGCCGTGAATGGTGGTCATGCTGATGCCGTCGGTGTAACCGAAGGGAACCTTGGAACAGAACGTGGGCTTGCCATCCTGCATTTCCGTCCAGGCCATCCCATCGGTACGCCATGCCTCCCGAAAGGCGTCTCCCTCGGCGAACAACGCGGAGAGCCGGTCGCTGTAGGACTTCATCGCGTCAGGGCTGAGGGAGTGCAAGGTCATCAGGACGTGATCACTTCCCTTGCCAAATGTACCGACCCAGTTCTGCGGCCCGCTTGCGCCGGTATCGCCCACTAGCGCTGCGCGTTCGGCAGCTCCGGCCAGGAATGCGCCGAATGATTTGAACGATAGAGTGGGGATACGATCTTTGATTCCCAGCGCGCTGAGTCCGGGCCAAGTAATACCCACGTTCAGGCAATAGTCGGGCTTGCGGCGCGGAGCTTCAGAGGGATTGTCTCCGGGTCCCGGCGCGAAACCTACGTGCCAGTCTTCGGCAGTGGTAATCTGCGGCGCATCGGACTCGTCGCCGTTGACGAGCCGTCCGAGCAGTTTACGTGCTTTCGCGGGCACACCTACGGTCAGTAAGAAATGCCGCACCATCGGCATCCGGTAACCGCGAAGAATGAATCCCTGAATATCGGCGAGGTCAAGTATGGTTTTCGTCGAATGAGTTTTGGGGCTGGAGGTGTTATATCCGACTCGGCCGAGTATGCGGCGAAAGAGTCCTCCGCTCTCTTTTGCAGGTGGCTCCTGTGTCTTGCTTTCCTGACTCATTTGCTGTCTCCTACATTGATCCTCTCTCGCGACGCTGTGCCGCAGCGGATCGGCGGACGCCTCGCTATCAAGCCGTTGCTGACATCGACTTGCTATCTGCGATCAGGGCATGGATGTCCTGAACACTCAGGCCTGGGTATGCCTGATAGAACCCGATCGGAGTGCGGTTTGCTCCCGCTGCGAAGTCAATGAACTCCTGGAGGTACTTCCGGCAGGGCGAGGGCGGCGCGCCCTTCGTGAACTTGAACAGAAGATCAAAGACTTGGCCAATATTTTTAGTAAAATCCGAAATGTACTTATCAAATGAACCGTCATATACAGTAAAGAACCCAACCTGGTTGTCCTCTAGCGGAACGAATTGCGCGAAATGGGGAGTGCCAACTTTGTCCAGGTCTGTGGTTGTTCCGTGCCCTCTCGCTCGCAGAATCAGTTTTACTTCCGCAAAGGCAAGACGTGATTTCATTGGAAGGATCACGAGGAACGGATGTAGTTCGCCGGCCCCGGTGACTCCTGTGGCGGCCGCTAGAGCCTTGATCTGCTTGGCTGTCACACCAGGGTAAGCGGTGTAGAGATTTATCGGATCGAGCAGATGATCCGCGGTCCATTCGACGAACGCGTCGGCGTTGTCGGCGACCGGAGTGCGGGGCGGATTGACCACATGCTGGAAGATAGCGTCGAACACCGGTCCTGCGAGTTTGGCGAGTTCGGCGATAAGTTGGCTGAATTCTCCGTCGAAGTCGCCAAGGAATAGAAGAGTCTTGTCACTCAAAAGGGTGAAGCGTGAGTAGTGTATGGTGCCGATGGTATCTGCGGCCTGAAACACGGTCGGCATCAACGGCGGAAGCTGCACGGCCAGTTCCTTCGCATCCGCAGGTGACTTTAAGGGAAAGCCGAGGGTAAAGTGATTTTGGTTCATTACATGATCTCCTTTGCTGAGTGCTCTCATGCGCCCAGGACTCCTAGTCTTTGGCGGCGGCTAGCATCACCGCAGCCTTGCGTTTGTCCTCCGCGGTTAGCTGCTCCGGCCCGAGCCTATAATTCAGTTTGTCGATCGTCCCCGTGAAGCGGAACGGGACCTCATAACTGAAGTCCACCGGAGTGCGTGTATCGAGACCGATGTCGAATGTCTCATCGATGGACATAAGCAACGGAATCGTGTGAGCGATCGTCTTACGAGCGACCTCCTTGCCATCCACTGACAGCACGCCCGTGCCGCCCTTGGCAGGGCCCGGTCCGTCGTATTTGAAGTCGAACACGATCGTGTGCTTGCCTGCGTCAAGCGAAGACAGTCCCTCCCACCGAAAACGCTCCAAGTCCAAGAAGTTGTAAACGAACACGGGTCTGCCTCTGCCGATTCCAAACAGGTCGGTAGCAAACACCGCAACGAGTCCGAGCGTGGCGATTAGCAGGAGGGCGTAGCCGAACCGTTTTCTCCATCTTCCGTTCCTTCCCCGCCAGACCAGAAACAAACCCAAAACCAACAAAACCAGACCTATCGTCTTGAACGAATCGCTCTTGAGCCACCAGTTGATGCTATGGGTCAGGAGGAGTGCGTAGCCGCCAAAGCGGCCGCCCATGGTTGCGATCACTCCCTGCGCGCCGCCGTCAGGGATAGTAAGGTTAGCGGTGATTGTGTAGTCCCTGTCCAGAATGCTGGGAGCATTGCCAACGGGAATGCCGGCATTCTCACCCGTGTAAGTGAAATCCGTCCGTCCGGCGATTGCGCTTGGTTTCGGCGCCAGCAAGCGCACAAAGCCCGAATTATCTAACGGGAAGACTTGGTATTTCGCCGCCTCCTTCAGGAACAATGCCTGCAGTTCATGCAACTTATCGGGATTCTTGGCTGCGAGGTCGTTGTACTCCGAATAATCCTCCGTGATGTTATAGAGCTCCCACTTATATCCGTTGACGATGTCAGGCATCTTGCCCGTTCCCATAAGCCAGGGCGGTGAAGGCGGCGTGGTAGCGGCAATCCAACCGTTGTTGTAGATCGCGCGGTTGCCAACCATCTCGAAGTATTGCGTATCGCGCTTGGACGGCGCAGTGGAATTCGCTTGGTCAAACGTGTAGACCATGCTTACACCTTCGATCGGCTTCTGCTTGATTCCGTTGACCGTATCGGGCGCCTGGATGCCAGCGACTTCGAGAATTGTCGGAACAATGTCAATGATGTGGTGGAACTGGGTGCGAATCGCTCCCGCGTCTTTGATATGGCCGGGCCAAGATATGGCCAGGCCCTGCCGGGTCCCACCGAAATGTGACGCTACCTGCTTAGTCCACTTGAAGGGGGTGTCGAACGCCCATGCCCACGGTACCGCCATGTGTGGGTAGGTCTTGTCCGAGCCCCAGTCTTCGTAATGCAAGAGTTGCAAGGGTTCGGGAACATTCATAACACCGTTGTAGGCGGTCAATTGGTTGTACGTGCCGGACAGCGAGCCTTCCGGGCTCGTGCCGTTGTCGCCGACGATGTAAATAATCAGCGTGTTGTCCAGCTTGCCCATGTCCTCGACGTTCTGTATGACCCGGCCAATCTCATAATCAGTGTAGGCCGTGTAGCCGGCATAGACTTCTGCCTGGCGCGCGCAAAGTTTCTTTTGCACCGTAGTAAGCGAGTCCCACTTCGGCAGGTCATCGGGCCACGGGGTGAGTTGCGCGCTGGCGGGGATTCCGCCCAGCCGCTTTTGGTTGGCGAAAATTTCGTCGCGCATCTTCTCCCAGCCCATGTCGAACTTGCCTTTGAACTTGTCGATCCATTCTTGCTTCGGTTGATGCGGCGAGTGCGAGCCGCCGGGCACGTAATACAGAAAGAAAGGCTTGTCGGGAGCGGCCGCATTCAGATCGCGCATGTACTTGATGGCGTCATCCGCCATGTCGGTAATGAGGTTGTAATCGGACTTTCCGACCCACGGAAAGACCTGCGTATGATCGCGAAACAAGTACGGCTCCCATTGATCGGTCTCACCTCCGAGGAAGCCGTAGAAATACTGGAACCCCATACCCGAAGGCCATTGCTCGAAGGGGCCGGCCGCGCTGCTGTATTGGAAACCCGGAGTGTTGTGATTCTTGCCGAACCACGATGTAGCGTAGCCGTTCTCCTTCAGGATTTCGCCGATGGTGGCGTGCTCCGGACCGATGACGGAGTCATAGCCTGGATAGCCGGTCGACAATTCGCCGATCACGCCGAAGCCGACCGAGTGATGATTGCGGCCGGTGATCAGCGCCGCTCGCGTCGGCGAGCAAAGAGCCGTGGAGTGGAACTGAATGTAGCGCAGCCCCGACTTGGCGACGCGCTCCAGGGCCGGCGTCGGGATCACTCCTCCAAACGTGCCCGACACGCCGTAGCCCTGGTCGTCCGTCATAATGAGGAGCACATTGGGCGCGCCCTTAGGTGGAACGATCCGCGGTGGCCACCAGGGCTTGGACTCTGTGGCGCTTTGCTTGATCACCCCGCCGAATTTTGGCGGCGGCGGCGGAATCTGTTTCCCGTCGATAGTTGTGGTAGTGCTTGGCGAACCCGGCGTGCCCGTGACCTGCTGCGCGGCGGCGCTAGGTGCTCCAGCCAAACTGAGGAGGGCCACAACGGCCGCTAAAGTGGCGGTTATTTTCCCATTCCACTTCGCGCGCTTCCTCCTCATCGTTTCCTCACCGGGGTACGTACAATTCGCGATCGAATTCTTCGATAAAAGCGCCCGAGGCATCAGAACTCGGCGATACTGCCTTTTGTTCTCAGAGCTTGTAACTGCCAAAAGTGACAGTCAATTGCGAACGCCTTTGGGCCGGGCGAAAGAGCCACCAGAGAGACACCAACAGCACGCCGCGAGAGTTTCCGTCTCGCGACAGGACTCTTTTCGATCAACAGAATCGAGCTGGTGAATCTGCTATTTCTAGGGAATCATCCCGCAATCGAAAAGCTTGTTGGCGATCGGAGGCGCAACTTTGTTGATGAATGCAATGCGCATCTGCGGATCACTGTGGAGAAATTGCACCGCTTTAATTTCCTCAGGACTCGGCGGCGCTTTTTGGCTTTGCTTCTCCTGCAATTGCTGGCAGCTTGACTGCTCATATTTCAGGATGATCTTGTTGGCGATCTTGTCCATGATCGGGTATTGCTGCGGCTGAGCCCGAGCGCTGCTGGTACGAAGGAAGGTGATGGCTGACAGCGTTGCGGTGAACAACACCAGCCAGACCATCCAAGGGTAGTAACGCTTAATCATGACTCGCTCCTGCTCTTCAATTTAGTCGTGTTCAACTGTAGCGGTTACGATTCCTCTGCCGCACAGTTGATTCGGGCTAACTGAATTGCTGCGAGGTTTCGCTGACGCATTTCCTGATCGTGCCCCTAGCTCGCTGTAGCCTTAATTGTCAAAACTTACAGTCTAGTGCACTCGCTGAGCCTCCGGCATCCCAATAGCCGATTGCGGGGGCCTGTTAGTTTTGACAGTTTTTGCAGTATCTCAACGCGGAGCATCCTTCCCGAGCCAAGCCCGCTTACATCGGAATCGCGAGCACGACCTCTCACTTTGCGGCAGCCGGCAAACACGAGGAATAGTGAACCCAGGACGGCCTCTACGATGGCACGAATTCTCCCTGCGAAGGCCGCCCAAACACTACGTCCCACAGGGCCGCGACGCGCTTACTTTGCTTTGCCGGTGGCCGCTTTTGTCTTAGTAGGCATCGTCGGCTGGACATTTTATTCCAGGCGAGCTTCGTCGGCTACCATCGCTTTGCCGGGCGCCGCTTACGTGGCGTCGGAGCCTCCACCCGAAAGAGCGAGTTTCCTTCCCACCATACCGAATGCGGCTCCTGTGCCAGACGGCGCGCCTCAAGGCATGGTGTGGATCCCGGGAGGCGAGTTCTCCATGGGGGCGCAGGATCCGCCAGACACGGATGAGGTGGGGATGCAGGCAACGACAGATGCGCGGCCCATCCACAGAGTCTACGTGGATGGCTTTTTCATGGACGAAACCGACGTGACCAACGCGCAATTCGCCGACTTCGTCAAAGCCACAGGCTACATAACCGTTTCTGAAAAAACTCCGCTCGCCGAGGACTTCCCCGGCGCTACGCCAGAAAATCTAATAGCCGGCGGCGTAGTCTTTTCTCCTCCCGCTCATGCTGTCCCGTTGAACGATCACTTTCAATGGTGCGGCTTTGTAAGAGGCGCAAACTGGCGTCATCCATCCGGGCCGAGCAGTTCTATAAAAGGGAAAGAAAACTATCCTGTCGTTCAAGTAGCCTACCAAGACGCCGAAGCTTATTCGAAATGGGCCCACAAGCGCCTCCCGACCGAGGCGCAATGGGAATTCGCCGCGCGTGGTGGACTTGCTGGGAAACCTTTCGTTTGGGGCAATGAGTTCAGGCCAAACGGGAAGTGGATGGCGAACACGTATCAGGGACACTTTCCCAATCAAGACTCAGGCAGTGACGGTTTCATCGGCCTCGCACCGGCGGCGCGGTACGCGCCCAATGGATACGCGCTGTACGACATGGCTGGAAATGTCTGGCAGTGGACCTCGGATTGGTATCGACCCAACTACTACGCCGAACTCGCCAGGGCCGGCGGAGTGGCGCGCAATCCAAGAGGCCCGGGCACTTCCTTTGACCCCGCCGAACCCGCGGAGAAGCAGAAGGTCCACCGCGGAGGTTCGTTTCTTTGCACCGATCAGTACTGCTCACGGTATATGGTGGGAACGCGCGGCAAGGGTGAAGTTAGCACCGGAACAAATCACTTGGGCTTTCGGTGTGTCTCAACCACGGCTGAGTCTGCTGCCCCAGCGTCCTCGAAATGAGTCTAATAAACAAGGCCCTTTGAGGAGGACCGCACAGGCGATTTGCCGTCCAACCTTCCCACCCCCGGGTTACTAACCGCCCATTCTCTGGTAATTGGAATTGGATGTAGTCACCACGAGTTGCTTGGCGCTAGCGTTTAGAACACTCTGCTGAACATAGTTGGTACCGTCGGGCAGGCTGCCCATTTCAACCTGCAAGGTCACCGCGTCCTTTGTTTCACCCATGTAGGTGTTGATGCTCAACGAAGTGATCTTGTGTGCTGCCGTATCGAACGTAAGGGTCATCTGATCGCCCGGTTGCGCATAATCCCGGAAAATCAAATTTACAACCCCTCCGCCGGGATTCAATGACACCTTGCCGGCCTGATACGCTTGCTGCATCTTTTGTGCGTCGGGTGGCACGTACATGCTCAACAGGCCTTTCACGTCACCCATGTACCCCTGCATCTCTTCTTTTTTCTTCTCAATGATTCTCTGCTTCAGCCTTCCACCGCTCGGTTGTGGCGGTGGCGGACCGATGGGAGTCTTCTGAACCTGCCCGTCAGGGCCGTATTGGCACAACTTTTCAGAAGGAGGCTTCGCGTCCCCCTTAAGATTGAGCTGCGTGGTCTCAGTCCACTGGTATTGGTGTAGTTTCTGCTTGTTTTCCGCCATTGTCTGCTGCACGGCTGCCAGCTTCTGTTGCAGTTCGCCATTCTGCGCAAGCGCTGGGGCGGCGGCCGCTAGCCCTACGACACCAATCATCATCAAGCTTTTGCATATCGAAACAACGGTTCGGGTGACATCCTGCATTCCACACGTAATTGCAAAACTACAGTTCATTAGAATTCTCCTTTTACTGCATCAGCAAAGCGCCGTTCTCCGCTTCGCTATTTCTTGGGCGGCGGTGGGGGAAAGTTCTTGAGTAGCTTGGCCATCGCCTTGTTGAGGTTCTCCATGTCCTTTTGTTGGTTGCCACTAGGATTCAGAGTCTTCTCTGCCTGACCGCGCCACACCAGCTGCTTATCCGAGGGGTCGTAAAAATCCACCGCCAGCGTCCCATTCTGAATCGTGGAACTCGTGACGCTCCCCATACCACCCCCAATGCCCCGCATCCCAAAGCCATTCCATTGCCTTTCCTGATCGACGGAGCATTGATAGCCAACGTCCAAATCAGCTGTGTCGGTATCGGTCTTGGTGAGCCCCTTTTTATTAAGCTGTGCATCAATCGCCTGTCTAATCTCCTGATCAACAATCTGGCTGGGGTGCACATTCTCCGGGATGCTGACCCATTTGTAGGTATGGTATTTCGAGAAATTGGTCCCCGGCATAAAGTTGTATTTGACGTCCTGCGCGAGCGTAAATCCGCACACCAGTAACGTCAGTGCCATTGCCAATCCGAGCCCAACCACACCGCTCTTCGACTTGCCAATCATGATTGCCTCCTTCTATGAATATTCCTGCTCCTGTTTTGTAGTCTGAACAAAGGAACTGTTGGTCTGCGCTGGCTTTTTCATGTGAAGAACGACAGGCTATTGCCGAAGCAAAGGCGCTGCACCTTATCAGTGGAACGAGCGCTGAGCAGCCAAAGTAACGAGTATCGCAACGACAGGCTAGTGTCAGTTTTGACAGTTCTTGCCCCAATACCCGGCCACCGGGGTTGGCGCGAACTGGACCGACGGGACTAGAACCCGCGACCTCCTGCGTGACACAAATCACCTACGCTTCCGGTGCGTCTCAACCGCGGCTGCATCCGCGCTGCAACATCGTCCGAATCCTAGAAATGGCGCTCAGACAGAAGTAGTTTGGGGACCTTTTTCAACCGGCCGAGAACATAAATAGTAGGCTCCGGGGGAAAACGTACTGGTACGAAGATTTTTTCTCCGTTTCTCCCTTCTCGATGTTCCTTAAGTAAGTATGGGGCTGGAGTGGGATTTCTTTGCCAGCTGGGATTCTTACGGGGCTTTAAGATTTTTTCTTACTTTTTCCCGTTTGTATGTTCCTTAGATAAGTAGGGGGTTGTAGCAGGCAGTTCTCTCCCAGCCTGGACCCCTTCGACGATTTGAAATTTTTTCTTACTTTTGGCCGATTGGATGTTCCCTAGTAAGTAGGGAGGCTCGGTGGGCTTTTTACTATGACGATACTCATTACAGTTTCGGTTAGGTCGGAGGCTAACAGTCTTATTGAGTTTTGCCATTTTCGAGGCCTCTTAAAAGTGTGGGACTCAACTTTTCGAGGAGCCTTGACCGCTATTCGCAGCGCTCGAAGGTGACGGGTGCATGAAAGACACAGATCACCCTGTCCGTCACCTTCGCGTTCACCTCGGCGACCGAGCAAGTGCCCAGAGGAGAGGAAGTTGCACACGACAGAATAGGCAAGATGGCCGCGGACTGGCACCGAGTTGGGCTGGAGCGACCCCACTTTGGGACGCGGTTCCGTGCCCAATGTGAATCGTGGTCGCTCCAGCCCAACCAGGGGAACCCCGTGCTTGTTTGGCCGCCTGCATACAGCGGCTATCAGTTCGAATACTGGCAGCAATGCATGTGGTCACGAAGAAAGGAGCGCGGTCTCGTGGTAGTTCCGAATTCATCCGTGGAACGTCAGTGGCAGCGCCTTACCGTTCGAGGTGAAGATGGTAAGAATTACGCACTGCATGTTCAGACTTGCCAACTTCTTCACCCTACCCTCGCCTTACGGAATTTGTTCTCAAAGATTTGCAAGGACTGCCCGATGCAAAAGTCACCACACAAAAAAGTTCGAAACGGGCGGGAGCGACCCCACTTTTTGGCGGACGATCCGCCCAAAAGTTCTGTGGGGTCACTCCCGCCCGGCACGCAAGAAGAGTGACCATGTTTTGCCCGCGGGCATACGTAGATGTAGTCAACCCTGAATGCAGAGAAGAAACAATCCCAATCAACGAAAGGAGAAAATCCCGATGGCAGTATTGAAGGCTGTCCTTACCAAAAAGTCCGTTCTTATTGAAACAGTTGAATTTGCAAAGCCTCAGTGTGTAGCCTGCGAGAGCCATGTTTACCCTTTTCGTCTCCCCGCTCTTCTCCGTGCCAGCCTGTTTCC